>ERZ772886.501-NODE-501-length-39043-cov-4.587386_pt1 | contig 39043 bp, 30 predicted proteins | sample MGYA00512128_ERZ772886 | MGnify/ENA primary metagenome ERZ772886 (study PRJEB29015, sample SAMEA2737698) | human gut metagenome | biome: human gut; feature: human-associated habitat; material: faeces | place: China | collected 2012 ... | reverse complement strand
GCAACATCATCGACCTGGCCCGCTTCGGCGAGCTGGGGAAGGAGGGGGTCCTGGCCCTGCTGGCGGACTCCACCAACGTGGAGCGCCCGGGCTACACCCAGAGCGAGCGGGTGGTGGGCCAGACCTTCATGCGCCAGTTCCAGGGCTGCGAGGACCGGATCATCGTCACCACCTTCGCCTCCAACGTCCACCGTGTCCAGCAGGTGCTGGATGCCGCCGCCCAGTGCGGCCGGAAGGTGGCCGTTACCGGCCGCAGCATGGAGAACATGATGAAGGTCTCCACGGAGCTGGGCTATATGAAGGTCCCCAAAAACACACTGGTGGACATCAACAAGCTCAAGGGCCTGCCCAAGAACAAGCAGGTCATCGTCACCACCGGCTCTCAGGGCGAGGAAATGAGCGCCCTGTACCGCATGGCCTTCTCCACCCACAAGCAGGTGGAGATCGGCGCCGGCGACAAGGTGATCCTCTCCGCCTCCGCCGTTCCCGGCAACGAGGTCACGGTGGGCCGTGTCATCAACGAGCTGTTCCGCAAGGGTGCTACCGTGGTCTATGACCGGGCGGATATGCTTCACGTCTCCGGCCACGCCTGCCAGGAGGAGCTGAAGATCATCCACGCCCTGACGAAGCCCCGTTTCTTCGTCCCGCTCCACGGTGAGCAGCGGATGCTGCAGATCCACTGCCAGCTGGCTCAGCAGATGGGCATGGACCGCAATCACATCGCCATCGCCGATAACGGCGGCGTCATTGAAATCACCGGCAAGTCCATGAAGCTGTCCGCCAACTCCGTCCCCGCCGGCGAGGTGTATGTGGACGGCTCCGGCGTCGGCGACGTGGGCGCCGTGGTCATGCGGGACCGCAAGCGTCTGGCAGAGGACGGCATGGTGGTGGTGGTCCTTCCCATCGCCACGCAGGACGGCGCGCTGCTGTCCCCGCCTGAGATCATCACCCGTGGCTTCATTTATGTGAAGGAATCCGGCGATCTGATGAAGGAGCTGCAAAACGTTGCCATGAACGCCGCTGACAGCGTCACCGGCAGCCGCAAGCGCGGCCGGGATGACGGTGAGCTCCGCGGCGCGGTCAAGTCCGCTGTCAGCAGCTACCTGTTCAAAAACACCAAGCGCAGCCCCATGGTCATTCCTGTGGTGACCCGGCTGTAACATCACGGGAAAACCCACACACATTCCCGGTTTGCCCTGTCTTGCTTTTGTAAAAACAGCCAAAATTGGCGCGGTATGATTGACAGAGCCGACAAACCGTGTATAATGCCCCCATCAAGGCAAAGGCGTCTTAGAGTGCATGCTCTAAGACGCTTTCTCTCTTCCCCCGATCTTTTCTGCATATAACTGCCGGACAGTGGAAGCGAACCCGCTCCTGTCTCCCGGCAAAACGCAAGGCAATGGAGTCTTACCGTTCGGAAGGCTCCATTGCCTTCTTATATGCAGAACCGTTCGCTGGAAGAAAACGACAAAAATGGGAGGAAACAACTATGGAATTCAGTTCTGTCAACACCATTTGGGTGCTGCTGGGCGCAGCGCTGGTCTTTTTCATGCAGGCGGGCTTCTCCATGTGCGAGGCCGGCTTCACCCGGGCCAAAAACACCGGCAATATCCTGATGAAAAACCTGATGGACTTCTGCATCGGCACCCCTTGCTTCTGGCTCATCGGCTTCGGCATCATGTTCGGCGCGGGCACCGGCCTCTTCGGCTGGTTTGACCCCATGATTATGAAGGACTACAGCCACGTCCTTCCCGCCGGCGTTCCCCTGTGGGCCTACGCCATTTTCCAGACCGTGTTCTGCGCCACCTCCGCCACCATCGTCTCCGGCGCCATGGCGGAGCGCACCAAGTTCAGCGCCTACTGCATCTACTCCGCCGCCATCTCCCTGCTGATCTATCCTATTTCCGGCCACTGGATCTGGGGCGGCGGCTGGCTCAGTGAGCTGGGTTTCCACGATTTTGCCGGTTCCACCTGCGTGCACATGGTGGGCGGCGTGTGCGCCCTGATCGGTGCCAAGATGCTGGGCCCCCGCATCGGCAAGTATGGTAAGGATGGCAAGCCCCGTGCTATCTTAGGCCACAACCTGACCTTTGCCGCTCTGGGCGTGTTCATTCTCTGGTTCTGCTGGTTCGGCTTCAACGGTGCCTCCACCGTAGGCATGGACACCGACGAGCTGATCGTCAGCGCCGGTCTGGTGTTCTTCAACACCAACCTCTGCACTGCCGTGGCCTGCTGCACCATCTTGATCTTCACCTGGCTGCGCTACGGCAAGCCAGATGTCTCCATGACCTACAACGCCGCTCTGGCGGGCCTGGTGGGCATCACCGCCGGGTGTGACGCTGTATCCCCTCTGGGTGCCGCCGTTATGGGCATCGTCTTCGGTCTGGTCATCGTGCTGGCCGTGGAGTTTTTCGACAAGGTTGCCAAGATTGACGACCCTGTGGGCGCCATCTCCGTTCACGGTGTCTGCGGCGCCCTGGGCACCATCCTCACCGGTCTCTTCGCCACCGGCGTGTCCACGGAAAAGGGGGGCTTTTACGGCGGTGGCTTCCACTTCTTTGGCGTCCAGTGCCTGGGCGTTGCTTCCGTAATCCTCTATGTGGCTGTGGTCATCACCATCGTCTTCGCCATCCTGAAGCACACCATCGGCCTGCGGGTCACGCCGGAGGAAGAAATCACCGGTCTGGATGTCTCCGAGCACGGCCTGCTCACCGCCTATGCTGGCTTCGCTATGCTGCCGGATACCGCCGCTGTGGAGACCGACACCCCCGTGGCCGTCACTGGCAGTGTGCCCGCCGCCGAGGCCATTCCCGTCAAGCGTGTCCCCTCCTTCGACACTGCCGACGGCACCGCCCCCAAGTTCACCAAGGTGGAGATCATCTGCAAGGAATCCAAGTTTGAGGCTCTGAAAACGGCTATGCTGGAGCTGGGCATCGCCGGCATGACCATGAGCCACGTTCTTAGCTGCGGCATCCAGAAGGGCAAGCCGGAGTATTACCGTGGCGTGGAGGTGGAGCCCACCCTGCTGCCCAAGATCCAGCTGGACATTGTGGTCAGCAAGGTGCCTGTCCGCAGCGTCATTGAAACCGCTAAGAAGGTGCTCTACACCGGCCATATCGGCGACGGCAAGATCTTCGTCTACGATGTTGAAAATGTCGTCAAGGTTCGCACCGGGGAGGAAGGCTACGACGCGCTTCAGGACGTTGAATAAAAAGAGAACCCATGGGAGAGCCGCAAGGCTCTCCCGCGGGCTATTTGAGGAGGAATTCCTATGTGTTCCATCATTGGGTATTGCGGCAGGCCCGCCGATCTGACCGCGTTTCAGGCAGGCTTCGCCAGAACGGTTTCCCGAGGCCCTGACGATTCCCGCGTCATCGACGTGGGGCAGGGGATGCTCGGCTTTCACAGACTGTCCATCATGGGGCTTCACCCGGAAGGAATGCAGCCCTTCGGCCTGAACGGCAGCTGGGTGGTCTGCAACGGCGAGATTTACGGCTTTGAAAAGCTTAAAAAGGAATTGTCCAAGGACTACACCTTTACCAGCGAGTCCGACTGCGAGGTGCTGCTGCCCATGTACGAAAAGTATGGCGTCGGCATGTTTGCCAAGCTGGACGCGGAGTTTGCCTGCATTCTCTATGACGGAAAGCAGAAAAAATTTATCGCCGCCCGCGACCCTATCGGCATTCGCCCGCTGTATTACGGCTACGACGGAAACGGCACGATCCTGTTTGCCAGCGAACCGAAAAATCTGGTGGGGCTGGTTGGCAAAATCCTGCCGTTTCCTCCGGGACATTATTACTGCGACGGGAAATTCGTCTGCTACTGCGACATCGCAGCGGTAGACCATGTGCTTCCCGATGATCTGGAAACGGTCTGCGCCAACATCCACGACAAGCTGGTGGCCGGTGTGAAGAAGCGTCTGGTGGCCGACGCCAAGGTCGGCTTCCTGCTCAGCGGCGGACTGGATTCTTCTCTGGTGTGCGCCATTGCCGCCCGGGAAAGCGAAAAGCCCATCCGCACCTTTGCCATCGGCATGAGCGAGGACGCCATTGACCTGAAATACGCGAAACAGGTCGCGGATTTCATCCACAGCGACCATACCGAGGTCATCATCTCCAAGGAGGACGTTCTCGCCGCGCTGGAACCGGTGGTGGAGCTGCTGGGAACCTTCGACATCACCACCATCCGTGCCAGCATCGGCATGTATCTGGTGTGCAAGGCCATTCACGAAACGACCGACATCCGGGTGCTGCTCACCGGTGAGATCTCCGACGAGCTGTTTGGCTACAAGTATACCGACTTTGCCCCATCCGCCAAGGCGTTTCAGGAGGAAGCCCAGAAGCGCATCCGGGAGCTGCACATGTACGACGTGCTCCGGGCAGACCGGTGCATCAGCGTCAACTCTCTGGAAGCGCGGGTGCCCTTCGGTGATCTGGACTTTGTCAAATACGTCATGGCCATTGACCCGGAGATGAAGCTGAACAAATACGGAAAGGGCAAGTATCTGCTGCGTCACGCCTTTGAAAAGGGCGATTACCTGCCTCACGACATTCTCTGGCGGGAAAAGGCGGCTTTTTCCGACGCCGTGGGTCACTCCATGGTGGACTATCTCAAGGAATATGCCGAAACCGTCTATACGCAGGAAGAATTTGAGGAAAAACGGGCAAAGTATACCCATGCCCAGCCGTTTACCAAAGAGTCCCTGCTTTACCGGGAGATTTTCGAGAAATACTATCCCGGACAGAGCCAGATGATCGTGGACTTCTGGATGCCCAACAAATCCTGGGAGGGCTGCAATGTGAACGACCCCTCCGCCCGCGTCCTCGCCAACTACGGCGACAGCGGGAAATAACCGGGTTTCCGCGGCTGCACGGGCAGACAAAAGTTCCAATTTTCGCCCCGCAAAAGCGGCACATATCGTGGAAATGATGATTGCGTTCCGCCACATATTGTGGTATTCTAAAGAATGTGAGATGGGGGCCGCAGTGGGCTGCCGCCGTTTCCTAAAACCGACAATGAATACACATATGGAGGTAAACACAAATGGAAAAATTGCAGCAGCTGTATGAGGGCAAGGCCAAAAAGGTTTTCGCCACCGACGATCCCGAACTCCTGATCGTGGATTACAAGGACGACGCCACCGCCTTCAACGGGCTGAAAAAGGGCACCATCGCAGGCAAGGGCGTCATCAACAACCAGATGAGCAACCGCCTGATGGCTTATCTTGAAAAGCAGGGCATTCCCACCCACTTTGTCAAGGAGCTGTCCGAGCGGGAAACGCTGGTAAAGAAGGTCTCCATCGTTCCGCTGGAAGTCATCGTCCGCAACATCGCTGCCGGTTCCTTCTCCAAGCACTACGGCGTGGAGGAAGGCGTTGTGTTCGAGCAGCCCACCATTGAATTCTCCTATAAAAACGACGAGCTGGGCGACCCGCTGCTCAACACCTATCACGCCCTCGCTCTGAAGCTGGCGACCCCCGAAGAGATCAAGACCATTGAAGACTACTCCTTCCGGATCAACGACGCGCTGAAAGCCTTCTGGTTGACCTGCGGCGTGACTCTGGTGGATTTTAAGCTGGAATTCGGCCGCCTGTCCGACGGCACCATCGTTCTGGCTGACGAGATCAGCCCCGACACCAGCCGCCTGTGGGACAGCAAGACCCACGAGAAGCTGGATAAGGATCGTTTCCGCCGCGACATGGGCGGCGTGGAAGAAGCCTACGCCGAGATCATGAAGCGTCTGGAAGAACATCTGAAATAAGTGCAGTTTTACAGGACGGAGGGATTCCTCCGCCCTGTAAACGTGCTGTCATCGATCCTTACAACTTTAGAATCGGAGGAAATCCAAATGGCTAATACTGTAATCGTCGGCATCAACTGGGGTGACGAGGGCAAGGGACGCATGGTCGATCTGCTGACCGAAAACTATGACATCGTTATCCGCTATCAGGGCGGCGGCAATGCCGGCCATACCGTTATCAATGAGCACGGCAAATTTGCCCTGCACCTGCTGCCCTCCGGCATTTTCCGGGAGGGTGTCGTGAATATCCTCGGGAACGGCGTCGCCGTTGACCCGGAAAACCTGTGGCAGGAAATGCAGGATGTTGCCCAAAAAGGTGTGCCCATCACCCCGGACAACCTGAAAATCAGCGACCGGGCGTCTCTGCTGCTGCCCTGGCACCGTCTTCAGGACGGTCTGGAGGAAGCCCGTCTGAAGGATAAAAAGTACGGCTCCACCAAGCAGGGCATTGCGCCTTTTTACTCCGATAAATACCAGAAAAAGACCATTATGGCGGGAGAACTCCTGCATTCCGAGCATCTTTATGAGCATTTGCAGGATTTGCTGGAGTGGAAGAATCTGACGCTTACCGGCGTTTACGGCGCTGAGCCTGTCACCATGGACGAGCTGAAAGCATGGATGGACAATTACTGCGAGAAGATCAAGCCCTTCATCTGCGACACCGGTGTCTATCTGCGCAAGGCGCAGGCGGAAGGGAAGAAGATCCTGTTTGAAGCCCAGCTGGGTGCTCTGCGGGATCTGGACTACGGCATCTACCCCTACACCACCTCTTCCAATGCCATTGCCGCCTACGCCCCTGTGGGTTCCGGTCTGCCCACCGCCAAGATTGACGAGGTCATCGGCGTTGTGAAAGCCTACTCCACCTGCGTGGGCGAAGGCCCCTTCGTCTGCGAAATGTTCGGTGCCGAAGCAGACGCCCTTCGGGAGGCTGGCTTTGAGTACGGCGCGAAGACCGGCCGTCCCCGCCGGGTCGGCCCCATCGACCTTGTTGCCACCCGCTACGGCGTTCAGGTGCAGGCCGCGACCAACATCGCCCTGACCAAGCTGGACGTGCTGAGCTATCTGGACAAAATCCCCGTCTGCGCCCACTACGAGCTGAACGGGGAAATGATCGACGAATTCCCGTTCCCCACGCTGCAAAGCAGCGCCAAGCCCGTGATGGAATACATGGAGGGCTGGAAGTGCGACATTTCCGGCGTGCGCAAGTGGGAAGATCTCCCGGAAGCGGCGCGGAACTACGTGCAGTACGTGGAAGAAAAGATCGGCTGCCGCATCGGCTACGTTTCCGTAGGCCCGGAGCGGGACAGCATCATCATTCGCTGAGCAGGGGGGCAGATTATGACGGATCAATACGAATCCCCCTTAAGCTCCCGGTATGCTTCCGACTATATGCTGCACCTGTTTTCCCAGCAGAAGCGGATTGAGACCTGGCGGAAGCTCTGGATTTCTCTTGCCAAGGCCGAGCATTCTCTGGGGCTGCCTATCACCGAGAAACAGATCGAGGAGCTGGAAGCCCACATCACGGACATTGACTTTGCCTGTGCCGCTGCCCGGGAAAAGGAAGTTCGCCACGACGTGATGGCCCACGTGTATACCTACGGCAAGGCCGCGCCCTCCGCCGCCGGTATCATCCACCTGGGTGCCACCAGCTGCTATGTTACCGACAACGCCGACATCGTTCTCTACCGGGACGGCCTGAAATACCTCCGGGGAGAGCTGCTGAAGGTCATCGCCAATCTTTCCCGCTTCGCGGAAACGTACAAGGCGACCCCCACGCTGGGCTACACCCATTATCAGCCCGCCCAGCTGGTCACGGTGGGCAAGCGGGCGACGCTGTGGATGCAGGATCTGGTCAGCGATCTGGTCGAGCTGGATTTTGTCGTGGAAACCATGAAATTTCTGGGCTGCCGGGGAACCACCGGCACGGAAGCCAGCTTCCTGGAGCTGTTTGACGGGGACACGGCGAAAATTGACGAGATGAACCGCCGCATCAGCGCGGACTTTGGCTTTAGTCAGTGCTTCGACGTCTGCGGCCAGACCTACCCCAGAAAGCTTGACAGCCGTATTCTGAACTGCCTGTCTTCCATCGCCCAGAGCTGCTACCGCATGGCAAACGACGTTCGACTTTTGCAGCACGACCGTCAGGTGGAAGAACCCTTTGAAAAGAACCAGATCGGTTCCTCCGCCATGGCCTATAAGCGCAACCCCATGCGCTCCGAGCGCATCTGCTCCCTGTCCCGCTACCTGATGGCGGACGCGTTGAACGCCCCCATGACCGCTTCCACCCAGTGGCTGGAACGCACGCTGGACGATTCCGCTAACCGGCGCATCTCCATGCCGGAGGGCTTCCTCTGCGCCGATGCCATTCTCAGGCTGGCACAGAACGTCACCGACGGCCTGCACGTGAACGAAAAGATCGTAGAGAAGACCGTGCGGGAGTATCTGCCCTTCATTGCCACGGAAAATCTGATGATGGAGGGCGTCAAGAACGGCGGCGACCGTCAGCAGCTGCATGAGATCATCCGCACCTGCTCCATGGACGCCACGGCCAAGATGAAAAACGGTGAGAGCTGGGATCTTCTGGCCGATCTGGCCGACCATCCGGAATTCGGCATGACGAAGCAGGAGATGGAAGCCGTTCTCGACCCCATGCTGTACACCGGCCGGTGTGCGGAGCAAGTGGAAAGCTATGTGAAAAAAGTTGCCCCCCTGATCGCCGGTATTGACCGCGAACAGGCGGAGATCAATATTTAACCGGCGTCGCGGCAGGGAAGGAGAGAGCACTGTATGCAAGAAAAAATCCTGATTCTGGACTTTGGCGGACAGTACAATCAGCTGATCGCCCGGCGGGTGCGGGAGCAGAACGTCTACTGCGAGATCAAGCCCTACACCACGACCCTGGACGAAATCCGCGCCTTTGCGCCTATGGGCATTATTTTCACCGGCGGCCCCAACAGCGTGTATCTGGAGGAATCTCCCCACGTTGACCCGGAAGTGTTCCGGCTGGGGGTTCCCATTCTCGGCATTTGCTACGGCTGCCAGCTGATGGCGCATACGCTGGGCGGTCAGGTCACGGCCGCGCAGGAGGATACCGCCCGGGAGTACGGCAAGACCGTCACCTATTACGATACCGGCTGCAAGCTGTTCAAGGGCATCCCGGAGCAGGCCATTTCGTGGATGAGCCACGGCGATTACATGGCGAAGGTTCCGGAGGGCTTTGCGCTGGTCGCCCATACCGACGCCTGCCCCAATGCCGCCATTGCCGATGAGAGCCGAGGCTTCTACGGTGTTCAGTTCCACCCGGAGGTGAATCACACCCAGTTCGGCAGCCAGATGCTGCGCAACTTCCTTTACGAAATCTGCGGCGCCAGGGGCACCTGGACGATGGGGGATTTCTGCAAAAATACCGTGGCGCAGCTCCGGGACACCATCGGCCCCAAGGGGCGCGTGCTGCTGGCACTGTCCGGCGGCGTGGATTCCTCCGTTCTGGCGGCGCTGCTGGCCGAAGCGGTAGGGGATCGTCTGACCGCCGTCTTTGTCGATCACGGCTGTATGCGCAAAAATGAGGGCGACGAGGTGGAAGCCGCCTTTGCCAAGTGGAACATCCACTTTGTCCGGGTGGACGCGGAGAAGCGCTTCCTGGACAAGCTCAAGGGCGTGGAAGACCCCCAGCGCAAGCGTCAGATCATCGGCGCGGAGTTCGGGTATGTATTTCTGGATGAAGCCGTGAAATTCGGCATCACCAAAGAGGACTTTTTCGCTCAGGGCACCATCTATCCCGACGTCATCGAGTCCGGCGCGGGGGATGCCGACGTCATCAAGAGCCACCACAACAAGCTCCTGCCCAGAGAGGTCATTGAGCAGTTCAAGGCCGTTCTGGAGCCGTTGGATCATCTTTTCAAGGACGAAATTCGGCTGCTGGGCAAAGAATTGGGGCTTCCTGATTATCTTGTCCACCGTCAGCCCTTCCCGGGCCCCGGCCTTGCCATTCGTATCCTCGGCGACGTGACGAAAGAAAAGCTGGACATTCTCCGGGAAGCGGACTTCATCTTCCGGGAGGAAATTGCCAAGGCCGACCTGGGAGACATTTGCAGCCAGTATTTTGCGGTTCTCACCAACGCCAGAAGCGTCGGTGTCATGGGCGACGGCCGCACTTACGAAAATGTTCTGGCGCTTCGCAGTGTCACGACCAGCGATTTTATGACGGCGGAGTGGACGCGGATTCCCTATGAGGTGCTGGATCGCGCCTCGGTACGAATTGTCAACGAAGTGCCCCATATCAACCGCATTGTGTATGACATCACAAGTAAGCCCCCGGCGACGGTGGAATGGGAGTAAAAAAGCCGCTGTAGGAAGATACAACAAGGAGGTCTATTATGTGTGGGATCGTAGGATTTACAGGCACGCAGAACGCCGCGCCGGTACTGCTTGACGGACTTTCAAAGCTGGAATACCGGGGCTATGATTCCGCCGGAATTGCTGTGGTGCAGGGGAACCAAATCGCCATCAGCAAGGTCACGGGACGCATTCAGAACCTCCGGGAAAAGACGGACGACGGGCGGCTGGTTCCCGGTACCACCGGGATCGGCCACACCCGCTGGGCGACTCACGGCGCGCCCAACGACATAAACGCCCATCCCCATGCCAGCAATGACGGAAAATTCGCCGTCGTTCACAACGGCATTATCGAAAACTACATGGAGCTTCGGGAAGAACTGCTCCGGAAGGGATATCGTTTCGAGAGCGAGACGGACACCGAGGTCATCGTCCATCTGATTGAAATGTACTATGCCGGCGATTTCCGGAAAGCCGTCATGAAGGCTTCTTCCCGGCTGGTTGGCTCCTACGCTCTGGGAATTGTCTGCACGGACGCGCCGGATACGGTTCTCGCCGTCCGGGAGGCAAGCCCTTTGATTCTCGGCGTGGGCATCGGAGAGAATTTCTTTGCCTCCGACGTCACCGCGCTGGTGGCGCACACCAGGAACGTCATCTATCTGGAGGACGGCGAGCTTGCGGAGCTGACGCCCGACTCCATTCAGGTCTACGATTGCTCAGGCCACCCCATCACCAAGAAGGCCAGCCGCATCACATGGGACATCCAGGCGGCGGAAAAGGGCGGCTACGACCACTTCATGCTCAAGGAGATCATGGAGCAGCCCCGGGCGGTGGAAGCGACCATCACCCCCAGAATCCGAAATGGGGAGATCGTTCTGGACGACCTGAACATCGATCTTTCCCAAATCCATAAAATCGTCATTACGGCCTGCGGCTCGGCCTATTATGCCGGGTGCGCGGGGAAATATACCATTGAGAAGCTGTGCCGTATCCCCGTGACTACGGAGCTGGCAAGTGAGCTTCGCTACGCAGACCCCCTGATTGACGGGCATACGCTGCTCATCGTCCTGTCCCAGTCCGGCGAGACGGCGGATACCATTGCCGCCATGAAGGAATGCCAGCGCCGGGGTGCGAAGGCGCTTGCCATCGTGAACGTGGTGGGCAGCACCATTGCGAAAATCGCCGACTACACCCTGTACACATGGGCAGGCCCGGAGATTGCCGTGGCCACCACCAAGGGCTACACCACCCAGTTGACGGTGCTGTACCTGTTTGCCCTGTACGCGGCCAAATCTCTGGGGACTGTCGAGGGGAAGGAGTACAAGCGGCTGCTCACGGCGCTGCGCTGCCTGCCCAAGCAGATGCAGGCGGCGCTGGACATGAACCCTGCCATTCCTGCTCTGGCAAAGAAATACCACGGCAGCCCCTCCATGTTCTTCATCGGAAGAAACACCGACTACGCCGTCGCTCTGGAAGGGGCGTTGAAGATGAAGGAGATCTCCTACATCCACGCGGAATCCTACGCGGCTGGCGAGTTGAAACACGGCACTATCGCCCTGATTTACGAGGGGCAGCCGGTGATCGCCCTGTGCTGCAACGACGCGGTCATGGAGAAGACCATGAGCAACATCGTGGAGGTCAAGGCGCGGGGCGCGGAGGTGCTCGCGGTGGCCTTCAAGGGGAACGGGAAGATCGTTTCTCTGGCCGACGACATGATCTTTGTACCGAAAATCGACCCGCTGCTGTGCGCGGTGGCCGAAATCGTCCCGTTACAGCTGCTGGCCTATTACGTGGCCAAGGAAAACGGCTGTGATATCGACAAACCGAAAAATCTGGCAAAATCCGTTACAGTAGAGTAAAGGAGAGATCACCAATGACGAAATACATCTTTGTGACCGGCGGCGTGGTTTCCGGTCTTGGCAAGGGCATCACCGCGGCGTCTCTTGGCCGTCTTCTCAAGGCGCGGGGACTGAAGGTCGCCGCCCAGAAGCTGGACCCCTACATCAACGTTGACCCCGGCACCATGAGTCCCTACCAGCACGGCGAGGTCTACGTCACCGAGGACGGCGCGGAGACCGATCTGGACTTGGGTCACTACGAGCGGTTCATCGACGAAGACCTGAACAAGTTCTCCAACCTGACCACCGGAAAGGTGTACTGGAACGTGCTGAACAAGGAGCGCCGGGGCGAGTATCTGGGTTCCACGGTTCAGGTTATTCCCCACGTGACCAATGAGATCAAAGAGTTCGTCTACAGCGTCGGCCGGAAGACCGACGCGGATGTGGTCATCACCGAAATCGGCGGCACCATCGGTGATATCGAGTCCCAGCCCTTCCTGGAGGCGGTGCGCCAGATCGCGCTGGAAGTAGGGAAGGAGAACAGCCTGTTCATCCACGTGACGCTGGTGCCGTTCCTCCGTGGCTCCGACGAGCATAAGTCCAAGCCCACACAGCACTCTGTCAAGGAATTGCAGGGCATGGGCGTCAAGCCGGATATCATCGTTCTGCGCTGCGATGAGCCGCTGGAATCCTCCATTTTCCAGAAGATCAGTATGTTCTGCAACGTCAAGCCGGACTGCGTCATTGAGAATATCACCCTGCCTGTGCTGTATGAAGCCCCGCTGATGCTGGAAAAGTCCAATCTGTCCGGCATTGTCTGCCGGGAACTGGGTCTGGAAACGCCCAAGCCTGAACTGACGGAATGGATTCACATGGTGGAGCGGATCCGGAACAGCAGCAAGCACGTCACCATCGGCCTCGTGGGCAAGTACGTCCAGCTTCACGACGCCTATCTCTCCGTGGCGGAAGCTCTGCGCCATGCGGGCTACGCCCTGGACGCCGTGGTGGACATCCAGTGGATCGATTCGGAGACACTGACGGAGGATACCGTGGGCGAAAAGCTGTCCCATCTGGACGGCATCATCGTTCCCGGCGGCTTTGGCGGCCGGGGCATCGAGGGCATGATCCTTGCGGCGAAGTACGCCCGGGAAAAGAAGGTGCCTTATTTCGGCATCTGCCTCGGTATGCAGATCGCCGTCATTGAGTACGCCCGGAATGTTGCCGGTCTGGCGGACGCCAATTCCGGCGAATTTGACCCGGTGAGCGAGCATAAGGTCATCGACTTCATGCCCGGACAGAGCGACGAGGTGGACAAGGGCGGCACGCTGCGCCTTGGCGCTTACCCCTGCGTCATCACCCCGGATACGACCATGGCGCGGTGCTACGGCGCGGGTCTTATCCACGAGCGTCACCGCCACCGCTACGAATTCAACAATGATTACCGGGACGTTCTGCAAAAGGCCGGACTTACCTTAAGCGGTACCTCCCCGGACGGGCGTCTGGTGGAGACTGTGGAGCTGACCGACCGTCCCTTCCATGTGGGCGTGCAGTACCATCCGGAATTCAAGAGCCGTCCCAACAAGCCCCACCCGCTGTTTCTGGGCTTTGTCAAGGCCAGCCTGGGGGAATAACCATGAGTATCCACGAAGAATGCGGCGTGTTCGGCGTTTACAGCCAGCGTCAGGAGGATGTAGCGAGCCTTGCCTACTACGGGCTGTATTCCTTACAGCACCGTGGGCAGGAGGGCTGCGGCATTGTCGTCAATGACGACGGTGTTTTTGACGGCCACAAGGGTCTGGGGCTGGTCAGTGAGGTGTTCACGGGCAGCGTCATGAAGCAGTTCCCCACGGGGAAAATGGCGGTTGCCCACGCCCGCTATGGCACCACCGGCGGCTCCAATCTGGCAAACTGCCAGCCTATTCAGGTCAATCATTTAAAAGGCAAGCTGGCGCTTGCCCATAACGGCAATTTGAGCAACGCGCTTCAGCTCCGCCAGGAGCTGGAGCTTTCCGGCGCCATTTTCCATACTACCTCCGACACGGAGACCATCGCCTATGTGATCACACGGGAGCGGATCACCGCTCCCTCCATTCAGGCGGCGGTCAGCCGCGCGGTGGACAGGCTGGAGGGCGCTTTTTCTCTGGTCATGATGTCCTCTACCAAGCTCATTGCGGTGCGCGACCCCCACGGATTCCGCCCGCTGTGCTATGGAAAAATGAAGGACGGGACGTATATCGTCGCATCGGAGAGCTGCGCCCTTCACGCTGTCGGCGCGGAATTCCAGCGGGACATTCTGCCGGGAGAAATCCTGACCTTTGACTGCGACGGCATCCACTCCGACACCAGCCACTGCGGGACCGCGCCCAAAAAGATGTGCATTTTTGAATATATCTACTTTGCCCGGCCGGATTCCGTCATCGACGGTGTCAGCGTTCATGATGCCCGGGTCAGGGCAGGGGAGATCCTCGCGAAGACCCATCCGGTGGACGCGGACATTGTCATCGGCGTGCCGGATTCCGGTCTGGACGCCGCCATGGGCTACGCCCGGGAATCGGGGATTCCCTACGGCATCGGCCTGATCAAAAACAAATATATCGGCAGGACCTTCATCGCCCCCGGGCAGGATCACCGGGTAGATCAGGTCAAGATCAAGCTCAGCCCCGTGGAAAGCGAAGTCCGAGGCAAGCGGGTGGTGATGGTGGACGATTCCATCGTCCGCGGCACGACCTCCGGGCGCATTGTGCAGCTTCTGCGGGACGCGGGGGCGAAGGAAATTCACATGCGCATCTCCGCGCCGCCGTTCCTGCACCCCTGCTACTATGGCACGGACATCGACTCCCGGGAGCACCTGATCGCCTGTCACCATACTGTGGAGGAAATCGCGGAGATCATCGGTGTGGACAGTCTGGGCTATCTGCCTCTGGGGAATCTGCGTGACCTCTGCGGCAGCGAAGAATATTGCAGCGCCTGCTTCAACGGCGACTATCCCACGGCGATCCCCGAGGACACCCGGAAAGACCAGTTTGAGCAGAAGCTTTCCCAGAGAAAGGCCGGTGAAAAGCCATGAATCGGATTTTTGACAGAAAAATCATTCTGGAGGATGGCACCGAGTTTTACGGTTACGGCTTCGGCGCCAAACGGGACGCGCTGGTGGAGCTGGTGTTCAACACCTCCATGGTGGGCTATCAGGAAATCCTCTCGGACCCCTCCTACACCGCGCAGGCCGTGGTCATGACCTATCCCCTGATTGGCAATTACGGCATGTGCAATGAAGACTACGAGACGGACAGACCCACCATCAGCGGTCTGGTCGTCCGGGAATTCAACAGCGAGCCTTCCAATTTCCGCGCCGCGCGGACACTGGAAGACGTGATGTTCCAGTATGACATTGTGGGCATCGCCGGGGTGGACACCCGCCGCCTTGCCCGCCACATCCGGGATGAGGGCACTTGCAAGGCGCTGATCGTGGACGCGCAGACCCCCAGCATCGCCTGCCTTGCGAAAATGCGCTCCACCGCTCTGCCCACCAATCAGGTTTCCGTGGTGAGTACGAAATCCCCGTGGATATCCGCCTGTGCAAATCCAAAGCACCGCGTTGTGGCCGTTGACTGCGGCATCAAGCACAACATCATCCGCAGTCTGAACGCCCGGGGGTGTGAAGTGACCATCGTTCCATGGACGGTTACCGTCGAGGAAGTGATGGCCATGCACCCGGACGGCCTGTTCATCTCCAACGGCCCCGGCAACCCGGAGGACGCAAAGCCGGTGATCGACCTCGTCCGCGCCCTTCGGGGCAAGATGCCGATTTTCGGCATCTGCCTGGGACATCAGATCATCGCCCTTGCCTACGGTGCGTCCACTTACAAGCTGAAATTCGGCCACCGGGGCGGAAATCACCCTGTCAAAAATCTCCAGACGGGGAAGGTGGAGATCACCTCCCAGAACCATTCCTACGCGGTAAAGGCGGATTCTCTGGCGGGAACCGGCCTGACCGTGACCCATGTCAACCTGCTGGACGGTACGGTGGAGGGGCAGAAGTGCGCCGCCGACCGGATATTCAGCGTCCAGTACCATCCGGAAAGCGCCCCCGGCCCGCAGGACAGCGCCTACCTGTTCGATGAATTCATCGCCATGATGGAGGGAAAGTAACATGCCGAAACGTACCGATTTGAAGAAAATCCTGGTCATTGGCTCCGGCCCCATCGTCATCGGTCAGGCGGCGGAATTCGACTATGCCGGCACGCAGGCCTGCCTCGCCCTGAAAGAAGAGGGCTATGAGGTCATTCTGTGCAACAGCAACCCCGCGACCATCATGACCGACCCCGCCATCGCGGACAAGGTTTACATGGAGCCGCTGACGCTGGAATATATCGCCCGTATCGTCCGCTTTGAGCGGCCGGACGCCATCATCCCCGGCATCGGCGGCCAGACGGGACTGAATCTTGCCATGCAGCTGGAAAAGAAGGGCATTCTGAAGGAATGCCACGTGCAGCTGCTGGGAACGCCCAGCGAATCTATTGAGCAGGCGGAGGATCGGGAACTGTTCAAGGAGCTTTGCCAGCGCCTTGGCGAGCCGGTGCTTCCTTCTCAGATCGCCAATACCATGGAGGAAGGTCTTGCCGCGGCGGAAACCATCGGCTATCCCGTGGTGCTTCGCCCTGCCTTTACTCTGGGCGGCACCGGCGGCGGATTTGCCGATAACGAGGACGAATTCCGGGAGATCATGAAAAACGCTCTGGTGCTGTCGCCCGTCCATCAGGTTCTGGTGGAGAAGAGCATCAAGGGCTTCAAGGAAATCGAATACGAGGTCATGCGGGACGCCAACGACACCGCCATTGCCATCTGCAACATGGAGAACCTTGACCCCGTGGGCATCCACACCGGCGACTCCATCGTGGTCTGCCCGTCGCAAACGCTGACCAACAAAGAGTATCACATGCTCCGGGATTCCGCCCTGCGCCTGATCCGCGCGCTGAAAATTCAGGGCGGCTGCAACGTCCAGTTCGCGCTGGACCCCAAATCCTTCCAGTATTACCTCATCGAGGTCAACCCCAGAGTGTCCCGTTCCTCCGCCCTTGCCTCCAAGGCTTCCGGCTACCCGATTGCCCGGGTCTCCGCGAAGATCTGCGTTGGCATGACGCTGGATGAAATCCGTCTCGCCAACACCTGCGCGGCCTTCGAGCCGGCGCTGGACTATGTGGTCACCAAAATGCCCCGGTTCCCCTTCGACAAATTCTCCGATGCCAACAACCGTCTCGGCACCCAGATGAAGGCCACAGGCGAAACCATGAGCGTCGGCCGCACCTTTGAAGAAAGCCTGCTCAAGGGCATCCGCTCTCTGGAGATTGGCGTGTACCACCTGCACATGCCAAAATTCGACAGCTGGGGCAGGGAAGACCTGCTGGACTATATCAAAACCGGCACCGACGACCGCATCTACGCCATTGCCCAGCTGCTTCGTATGGGCGTAAGCGTGGAGGAAATCGTAGAGAAAAGCACCATCGACGCCTTTTTCATCCGCAAGCTGAAAAACATTACTGCCATGGAGCGGGAGCTTTCCGGCGCGGTCATGGACAGCAGCGTATATTATCAGGCAAAGAAGATGGGCTTCTCCGACCGGGCGGTGGCGCAGATCTGGAACGTCCCGGAGCGGAAGGTGTTTGCCCTGCGCCAGAGCAGTAATATTCGCCCGGTGTACAAGATGATCGACTCCTGCGCCGGGGAATTCGACAGCTATATCCCGTATTTTTACTCCACCTACGAGACGGAAAACGAGTCCGTCGTCTCCGACAAGAAGAAGGTCATCGTCCTCGGCTCCGGCCCCATCCGTATCGGTCAGGGTGTGGAGTTCGACTATTCCACCGTCCACGCCATCCAGACCATCAAAAACGCGGGCTACGAGGCCATCATCATCAACAACAACCCGGAAACGGTTTCCACGGATTACACCACCTCCGACAAGCTGTACTTTGAGCCGCTGACGGTGGAGGACGTGATGAACGTGGTGGAGCAGGAGAAGCCCGAGGGCGTCATCGCCTCCCTGGGCGGCCAGACGGCCATCAATCTGGCGCAGCCCCTGACGGATTTGGGCGTGAACATCATCGGCACCGACTGCGCCGCCATCGAAAAGGCGGAAAACCGGGACGCCTTTGAAAAGCTTCTCATTTCCCTGAATATCCCCCAGCCCAAGGGAAAGGCCGTCACCCGCATAGAGGACGGCGTCGCCGCCGCCCGGGAGATCGGCTATCCCGTTCTGGTGCGTCCCAGCTTCGTGCTGGGCGGCCGGGCGATGCAGATCGTCGCCAACGAGGAGCAGCTGCGGCATTACCTCCACACCGCCGTGGAGATCGACGCGGACAAGCCTGTGCTGGTGGATAAGTATATCCGCGGCAAAGAGGTGGAGATCGACGCCATCTGCGACGGGACGGACGTGTTCGTCCCGGGCATCATGGAGCTGGTGGAGCGCACCGGCGTCCACTCCGGCGACTCCATCTCCGTGTACCCGTCCTTCTCCATCTCCAACAAGGTCAAGGGCATCATTTTGCAGTACGCAAAGAAACTGGGGCCTGCCATCGGGATTAAGGGACTGTACAATATCCAGTTCATCGTCGATCCGGAGGATCATGTGTCAATCATCGAGGTCAATCCCCGTTCCTCCCGCACCGTGCCGTTCCTGAGCAAGGCCACCGGCTACCCTCTGGCGGACATTGCCACGTTGGTGGCGCTGGGGCGGAGCCTGAAGGAGCAGGGCATCGACATACTGTACCCCGACGAGAAGAAGCGGTACTATGCCAAAGCCCCGGCTTTCTCCTTCTCCAAGCTGCGGGGGCTGGACGCCTACCTGTCTCCGGAGATGAAGTCCACCGGCGAGGCCATCGGCTACGACAACAACCTGACCCACGCGCTGTACAAGGCAATGCAGGCGTCGGGGATGAAGCTGGAAAACTACGGCACCGTATTCGTGACCATTTCCGACGAGGACAAGGAGGAAGCCCTGCCGCTGATCCGCCGGTTCTACCGGCTGGGCTTCAACATCGAGGCAACCGTTGGCACCGCAGTTTTCCTGCGCCAGCACGGCATCAGGACCCGCGTCCGGGCGAAGGTAGACGACGGCTCCGACGAAATTCTCAAATCCATCCGGCAGGGCTACGTCACCTATGTCATCAACACCATGGATGTCCGCTGTGAGGATGTGCATTCCGGCTCCAGCCAGATTCGCCGCTGCGCGGTGGAAAACGGCGTCACCATGCTGACGGCGCTGGACACGGTGCGGGTGCTGCTGGACGTGCTGGAGGAGATCACCCTCGGCATTTCCACCATTGACGCCTGATTCTTTTCCATTTGGAGCCGCCCTTGTCGGGCGGCTCCTTTTGTATGCGAAAAATGTCAAGGAAAATATTTCACAAAAGTTTACATAATTCTTGTCCATTTTTCCAAATTGCGGTGGGCGGCGGGGTAGGGTATAATAGCGGCACAAGAGAAGGATGGAGGGAACGCATGAAGCGATGGATACCCATTGGGGTGGTTTTGGTGCTGCTGATTCTGGCTTTTGGGCTGTGCGCCACGGCCTGGAATCCGGGGCAATTCGCAGGGGACTGGTACTGCGCAGAAACCGGGGAGCTGTTCCGGTTTCAGGACGGGCTGGTCAGCTGCGAGCAGCATAATCTGCTCACCGGCACCATTGATGCCATGTGCGGCGCGTACTGCTTTGACCGGGATTCCGTGACGGTTTTCTCTCTGGGGGTAGCCGGGCTGGAAAATCCGCGGCAGCTGTACCTCATACACGGCACCGACGGCGACCGCCTGTGCGGGTCGAAAGACGGCTCCGGAGAAACATTCTTTTACCGCAGTCAGCAAGCGGCTCTTGCAAATTAACGAATCCCCTCTGCTCCCAATAAACGGGCAGAGGGGATTTTCTCAGCTGAAGGGATACTCGGAAAACGGCTTCATGTTCAGTTCGATGGGGTGATATTGGGCGATGTAAGACCGGGCGGTTTCTTCGGAGCAGTTGCTCGACTGGGGATTCTCGCCGCCGACCACGCGCCACCAGTATTCTTGCAGGCGATCCTTAAAAATCTCTTCAATCAATTCCAGTTCCATGCCCTTCATACGGTAAAATTCATAGCGCGTCCCGGCCTCTTCACGGTACATCAGAATGCCGCCTTCGCAGACATCGGTCATACCGTGCGCCTCTTGAACAATTACCAGTTCTCCGTCCACGATGGTATGCACGGAAAGGACGTATACCGGCTCTGTGCTTCCTGCCTGTGTCGTCCATGTATCCCTGGCGATCAGCTCCTGTATCCCGTCGCCGTTCAAGTCTATCAGCGCATAGGCAAATTTCCCAGAATCCTCGTACCATTCCAGCGCTTCAGCAATGTACATGGCGTAGGGGTCTGTCCATGAGGGGATGGGCTTCACCGGCTCGCCGTAGCGCTTCATCTGCTGCCGCTCGGGCTGGGTTTCCAGCGGGACATAGGACGCGATGATCGCCTGCGCCTGCTGCTCCGTGATCGCTGTCTGTACCTCCGTTTTGGGATCTTCCACAGGGGAAACGGGCAGGGAATACCAGGAGTCTTCCACCTTTTCCAGCCCTTCCAGATACGTCAGCCCATCGGCTTCCGCCCGAAAATAGTACCGTATTTCGGCAATATTGTCCTTTGTTTTCTCCAGTTCCAGAACATGGTTTTCGCAAACCGTAAAGTACAAATCTGACAGGAAGATGAATTTGCGGAAATCCGCGTACTGATAAGACTCGCCATCCCGCATAGACAAAATTTCAACGACCGATGATCCCTTTCCACCGGGAAGAAGCTCCATCACGCCGTCCCCGTTCAGATCATACAGGGAGTAAAACAGGCCGTCCCGGCTATAGGTGCTATCGGCTGTATCCAGTATCTGCTGAATGTACCGCTCATAGCCCTTGGTGTATAGCTGGGTGTACAGATTTTCGGCGGCTGCCGCGCGCTCCGCCTCGTAGGCCGCCTGAGCTGCCTCCATAAGTGCATCCACCTTGGTCATGTCTGCCGGGTGGGGCTGGATGGAAAAGTCAAACTGTTCCGAGATCTGTTCCAGCGCGCTCTGCGTCATCTGCACCTTGGTTCCGCCGTCCCATTTGGACGAAGCGAAGGACACGGTGACAAGGGCGTCCTGAAGGTCGGCAATGATCCGCGCCCACTCGTCATTCATCACAAGAAGCACTGTCCTGCCGTCGCTGCGGGTGTAGTTCCACTGGGTGCAGTTTTCCAGGTCGGCAACCTCGTAGTACACAGGGTCAAAATATTCCTTCACGGAATAATAATATTCCGCAAGGTTGTCCTCATATGGCCACTGGTCGGTGTCCGGCTGGAACAGAAGCGCGATATTGAAGGTTCCCTCCGGGTAAAAATAGCCGGCCAAGTATTCCACATCTCCATGGAACACGCCGTCAATGCCCAGTGAGGAAAACAGCACGCTGGATTCATAGGATTGACAGCCAACATCCGGCGACAGCAGCTTCAGATCGTATTTCTGAACGATCTCGTCCAGCTTGTTCACCATTTCCCAGCTGTAGCATCCATAAGGGATATAATATGGGTTGGGGATTCCCAGCTCATTGTTGTCGTTGGCCGTCACAATGGCGCCATCCGGGTCATAGTCCCGGCAAAAGCTGTTCCATTCCGCCAGCGCCTCCTGATTGGCGCCCTGCAGCGTGATCTGGGTTCGCGGGGCGAGGGTCGGCAAGGAAATGACGTCCCCGTTTTCGTCGTAGACGGTGGGCGTGGTGGGGCGGTACTCGGCCACCTTCAAGTCCTGAAGCCGCAGCACATACGCCACCGTGCAGCCCACAAGCAGCAGCATCAGCCCGATCACGGCGGCCACCAGCCAGAGCCGGGGCAGGGGCTTCGCGCCCGCCGTGCCGTCTCTGTATTTCTGGGTTTCCCAGAGGTATGTACCCTTGGCGTCGCCGATCATATCCAGTATTTCGTTGGCGTTCACAGCAATTTCTCCTTTTCCAGCGCCTGTCTGAGCCTACCTCGGGTGCGGCGAAGCATGGAGGTGACCTTGCTGACGGAGAAGCCGAAATGCTCGGCGATATCCGCAATGGGGTCTAAGTACCAGTACCGGCTCAGGAATACCAGCCGTTCCGTTTCCGGCAGGGATTCCAGAAAGCTGTTGAAGGCCACGGCAAGCTCTTTGCGGTCCATGGCCTTTTCCAGACTGTCCTGAGACGCGCAGTCCTCCAGCTCGTCCAGCGCCAGCGTCACCTCTCCGCCGCCCCGCTTGCAGGCGTTCCGGTAGCGCCAGCGGTCGATGGCGAGACGGCGGGTGATCTTGCCGAGAAAGGTTGCGAGAATGGAAGGACGGCGGGGCGGCATGGCGTTCCATGCCGTGAGATAGGTGTCATTCACGCTTTCCTCGGCGTCTTCGTGGTTTGTCAGGATGTTTTTGGCAATCGAAAAGCAGTAGCCGCCGTATTTCTGCGCGGTTTCGGAAATGGCGGTTTCCGACCGCGCCCAATACAGCGCGATGATGTTCTGATCGTCCAAAGCAAGCACCTCCTTGTGTCTGTTTGAAGCGCCCTTCACTTATCATCACGGAAAAAGAAGGAAAATCTTGCGCGCCGGGAAGAATTTTTTTTGAAAAATCGCAAGGAGCATTTCCGCTGGCTTTCATTCGCCGTTTTTCGGAGGCTGAATTACGGCGAATGTATCCACCATGGCCGCGAATCGCACGCCATGCCCCTCCGCCGCTTCCATGAAGAATCGGCGGATAATGCGGAAGCAGCCTCTCTGTTCATCGGATACATAGTCCCGCACTTCTAAAGGAGAATTCCATTCGCTGCCGCTGTACATGGAGAACGTGATTCGGTTGGTTTCCGTGTGCTCCTTAATTTCCCACTGCGTTTCCAGCTCTGCACGTTCCTGAGAAGCGGCATCTTCATAGGGCATATCCAGATGAACGATTTCGATCTCACAGGGGGGCAACGAGGTATCCGGCTGGGGATTCATAAGGGCGTCGATCTGTCGTTCCCGCTCTTCGTCCGGCAACTGGGAAAGGTAATCTCCGTAGGCTTCCAGCACCTCTTCGCGGGTCATGGGCTTCTGATACGGGCGAATGTAGGTGACGTCGCCATCCTTCACCATTGTGTAGTTGTCAACATCATAGTAAATCGCAAATCCCGGCTGGGGCGTTTCGTCGGTGGCCTGCGGTTCCACGCCGTCTGCCGCGTAATCGCCCTCATACGGCAACCCCTCAATATCCATGGACATCTTTTTCGGCGGGAAAAGGGTTTCGATCAGACTGGCGACCTTTTCCTTCACGTATTCAACGGCCGCCGCGCCGGGTGCGGTGTTCAGGAAAATCGCCAACATCAGAATCAGGGCGATCACCGCTGCCAGCTGCCGCACATAGCGGAAGCGGGGCGCTTTTTTGCGGCCTTCACGCATTTGCTGGGCTTCCAATATGTATTTTCCCCGAACGCCGCCCAGAATGTCCAGCAGTTCCATATCCGTCATACCAGTCCCTCCTCCGTCAGCTGCGCATACAGTCGCTTGCGGATACGGAACAGCATGGATTTGACCTTGCTGACCGTAAAGCCGGACTTTTCCGCAATTTCCTCAGTGGAATCCAGATACCAGTAGCGGCAGAGGAACACGCTCCGCTCCGCCTCCTTCAGCGTGCCGAGGAAACGGTTCAGGCTTGCCAGAATTTCCTTCCGGATGGCCGCTTCCTCGGCGCTTTCCGTCCCGCTGACGCATTCCCGCAGCTCCTCCAGCGCAAACTCGATCTGTCCCTCACCCCGCTTGAAGGCGCGGTGCTTTCTCCATCGGTCAATGGAAAGATTCCGGGTGATTTTCCCCAGAAATGCCGCCAGCGCCGGGGGACGCCGGGGTGGCATGGTGTTCCACGCGGACAGGTAGGTATCGCTGACGCTTTCCTCCGCGTCCTCCGGATTGGTTAGAATGCTGTAGGCAATGCTGTAGCAGTAGCCACCGTACTTGGTGTCCGTTTCTTTGATCGCCTGCTCTGAGCGGTCAAAATATAGCTGAATGATCTGATCGTCATTCATTTGCAGCCCTCCTTTTTCTTTCTGAGCATTTCACCTTTCTATACGCAGAAATTTGCTTTTGGTTGCAAATTTATCATAAAAATTTTCTGCCGTCTTTTTGATATTGTACCACAGGGGGGATTCAAAGACAAGATTCCCCCCGCAGCGCCCCGCAATACTTTTCCAGCGCGGCTGCCGCGACCGCGCCGTCCGACGCAGCGGTTATGACCTGCCGCAGGGGCTTGACGCAGATGTCGCCCGCCGCGTAAAGTCCCTCAACAGAGGTTTTCTGATTTTCGTCGGTGATAATATATCCCCGCTCGTCCCGTTCGACAATGTCGGAAACCAGTGCCGTGTCCGGGGCATACCCGGCAAAGACAAACACGCCGATGGTTTCGCCATCCGGACTCTGGTAGTCGGTGATCTCGCCGGTGGCGGTATTCTGGTATTGAATACGCCGCAGGCCGTCATCGCCGGAAACCTCCTGCACGACGGTGTTGAAAAGGACGGTGATCTTCTCGTGGTTTCTGGCTTTGTCCGCCACGGAGGCGGGGCAGGCAAAGTCATTTTTTCGTATCAGAATGGTCACATGCCGGGCAAATTTCGTCAGAAAAACGCTTTCCTCCGCCGCCGTAAAGCCTCCGCCGATCACGAAAACGTCCTTATTCCGGAAAAACGCGCCGTCGCAGGTGGCGCAGTAGGAAACGCCGCGTCCCCTGAATTTCTCCTCGCCCCGAAAACCCGCCATTTTCGGCTGCGCCCCGGTGGCCAGAAGTACGCCTATGCAGCGAAAATCCCCCGCAGAGGTTTTCACGGTCTTCTCTGCATCGAAAAGGGACAGCTCCCGCGCCTCCGCAATCAGGAATTCCGCGCCGAAAGACTCTGCCTGACGGCGCATGGTCTCGGTAAGCTCCATTCCGCTGGTCGTCAGAACGCCGGGGTAGTTTACTACCTCGTCGGTAATGGCGATCTGCCCGCCGTATCCGCGTTTTTCCAGCACAAGCGTCCGACAGCCCGCTCGGGCAAGGTACAGCGCCGCTGTCAACACAGCCGGCGGCCTGCATCCCGGCGGGGCCGCCGCCGATAACGATCACATCGTAAAGCTTTTCTTTCATCATGGGATTTTTCCCTCTTTCGTAGATATTCAGAACTTCCATAGTGTCAGTGTGCGCTATCCGGCCAAAATCATACAAAGCAGAAAGGGGAACGGCAAGCGCCGCTCCCCAAGTATTTACATGTCCAGTGCCGGATTCATAAAGTATACATTCTTCTGATCCAGCTTTTCCCGAAGCAGCTGCACCGCTTCGCCGAAGCGCTGGAAATGCACGACCTCCCGCGCGCGGAGGAAGCGGATGACGTCGTTCACATCCGGATCGTCCGACAGGCGCAGAATGTTGTCATACGTCGAGCGGGCCTTCTGCTCGGCCGCAAGGTTCTCGCACAGATCGCTGATGGGGTCGCCCATGACCTGCATCGTTGCGGCTGACCAGGGCGTGCCGGAGGCAGCCTGCGGATAGACGCCAGCCGTGTGATCGACGAAATACGGCGCAAAGGAGCTCTCCTGCTGCTGCTCCTCCGTCAGGTTCCGCGTGAGCTGGTGGACGATCGTGCCGACCATCTCCAGATGCCCGAGCTCCTCCGTGCCGATATCCGTCAGCAGGCCGCGCTGCTCGTCAAACGGCATGGAATAGCGCTGGGACAGATACCGGAGGGCCGCGCCGAGCTCGCCGTTCGGGCCGCCGTACTGCGAGATGATGATGCTCGCGAGCTTCGGGTTCGTGTTTTTGATCCGCACCGGATACTGCAGCTTCTTTTCATAGACAAACATCGTCAGCCCTCCCCGTCGTTTGCGGCGTACTGCCACGGCCACGGGCCGCGCAGCCAGTCATAACCGGACTCGCCCACGGCGCTGCGCTGGACGATGGGGCCGTTCTCGGCCTCCCAGGCGGCTGCCGCCTGCGCATAAAGCCCAGAATAGGAGCGGAACAGCTCCGCCGCTCTGGCATCGCCGGGATGCGTATCGAGGTATTCGCCAAGCTCCACCACGGCGAAGCCCAGCGCCTGCAGGTCGCGCTGCAGCGTACCGTTCAGCTCGCCACTGTTCTCCTGCCCGCGCAGCGGAAGGTCCAGCCCCGGAAACAGGGTACCGCGCACGGCCCCGACCGCCGCTGCATAGACGGGCGGATCATCCCTCTGGAACGGGACAAAGGGATTTGCCAGCGGCGCGCAGGCCGGAAGCATGCCGCAGGCGGCATCCTGCTGCTCCTTGCGCTCCGGCTGCGGCGCTTCCTGCGCGGCCTCCTGCCGCGCCTCGCGGAGCGCCGCCTCGATCATAGGTTGCGTTCTGAATTCCAAATATGATTCCTCCTTTATTTCGCGCTCATCCCATGGTATGCCGTGCTCGTTCGGCACGTTCCTACACTTTGGGCAACACCGCATAATTCACCTTCGGCCTTCGCCGGACATTTTTCGCCGAATGCTCTTGCTGAATTGTGCGGTGCCGCCCCGAATGTTGACAAATCAATAAGTTTGTGCTATACTCTGCAGACAAGTTGATAAATCAACATATCGAAATGGAGGAACACCATGGAAGAACGCTATGGGGTCTTTACGCAGCGCATCGCGCGCATCAGCCGCTGCATCCGCCGCCTGAAGGCGGAGGAAATGGCGCGCTTCGGTCTGAAGGGCCCACATGTCTCGTGCCTGTACTATCTCGGGCTGGACGGCCCCCTGACGGCGGCGGAGCTTTCCGAGCGCTGCGATGAGGACAAGGCCGCCGTCTCGCGGACACTGGAATTTCTGCTGCAAAACGGCTATGTGACCACGGAGGCCATATCGCGCCGCTACCGCAGTCCCCTGTATCTGACGGACCGTGGGCGCGAGATCTTCGCCGCCCTGCAGGCACGCATTGCCTCGATGGAGGACGCTGCCAGCATGGGCCTGACAGAGGAGCAGCGGAGCAAAATGTATGCCGCACTGGAATTGATCTGCGGCAATCTGGAGCGGCTGTGCGCCGCAGAACAGGAGGATACCCTATGAAACCCGTCCGCATTCTTGTCGACTCGACCGTCGATCTGCCGGAGCGCTGCCGCGCACAGGTGCGCGCCGTTCCGCTGACGGTGCATTTCGGAGACGAAGAGCTTATTGATGGCGTTACCATCGACCGCAGTCGCTTTTATGAGCGGCTGATCGAGTCCGACGTGCTGCCCACGACGAGTCAGGCCACTCCGGCGGCCTTTGTCAAAGAATTTGAGGCCGTCCGGCAGGCCGGAGAGAGCGCCGTAGTCATCACCATCTCTGCCGAGCTGTCCGGGACCTATCAGAGCGCCTGCATTGCCGCGGCAGACTATGAGGATATCTATGTTGTTGACAGCCGCAGCGCCGCCATCGGATCCGGCATTCTGGCAGAGCTGGCGCTGGAATGGGCGGCGGACGGCATGGCCGCCGCCGAGCTTGCCGGGCTGCTGACGAAAAAGCGGGACGACATCTGCCTGCTCGGCCTGCTCGATACGCTGGAGTATCTCCGCCGCGGCGGGCGCATCTCACGCACGGCGGCGCTCGCGGGCGGGCTGCTCGGCATCAAGCCGGTCGTTACGCTGGAAAACGGGGCCGTGACCATGATCGGCAAGGCGCGCGGCTCGAAGCAGGGCAACAACCTGCTTGTGCAGAAGGTACGCGAGAGCGGCGGCATCGACTTTTCCCTGCCGATCCTGCTCGGCTACACCGGCCTGAGCGATGCCCTGCTGCAGAAATATGTGGCGGACAGCGCGGCGCTCTGGCGCGATCACTGCGGCAGTCTGGAGCAGACGCTGCTGTGCAGTGTGATCGGCACACATACGGGGCCGGGTGTCGTAGCGGTCGCGTTCTTCAAGAACGGTGTTTGAGTGCAGTCAATTTATAACAAACTGACATGCTTTTGTACAATTGACGTCAATACGGAGTATGTAAAATTTGAAACGTTTCATGCAGTTCGGTTTTGGGCAGGCTACATGGAATTATTTCAAAATATTTTGCAAAATCCTGTTTACAAACGGAACATAGTATGATATATTGAGCATGTAAGCAGGAATCATGGATTCTTCCACACAGAGCTGAATTTCCTGTTACAGGAATCGGCCGTTGGCAGGCGGCTGAAATTTAAAAAGAAAGTTGGGAAAGTTATGCCTCAGTTTGTACAGTCCGAACAGCAGCGTGAACTGATCAGTTCTCTCGTCCAGGAGCTTCCCGCCTACCGCAAGAAGATGCGGATGTCTCAGGCAGAGCTCGGTGATGCCGTCGGCAAGAGCCGTCAGAAGATCTCCGAGATGGAGCGCGGCTCTGCTCCCCTCGGTTGGGACACCTATCTGGCTATCCTCATGGTTCTGGGCGCTCATGGCGTTCTGGAGCCGCGTGGCCGTGATGCCGAGCGTCTTGCCGCTACCGGTCGCCTCATCGGTGGTCGCATCCGCTTCTGATTTCTGAAAACGGGATAGAACGCAAATGCATGTAAAGGTCCGCTGTTATGCCTGACAGCGGACCTTTTTGCAGCCTGAACGGGGCTGGCACCATTCGCAGCGAAAAAATTTTCGCATTCCTGTAAGATTTTCTCTCCGGCGCGGTCTTATTGGCAGAAAGGAGGTGGCGCCGTGTCAGAGCTTGCGGAGATCTACCGCATTTATTTTGATGATGTCTACCGCTATCTGCTTGCCCTTTCTCACGATGCCCAGCTTGCCGAAGAGCTGACGAGCGAAACATTCTGCCGCGCCATGCGCGCGCTTCCCGGCTTCCGCGGGGCCTGCGATATCCGCGTCTGGCTCTGCCAGATCGCGAAGAACTGCTTCTATACCGAGCAGAAGCGCATGGGCCGCATCGAGCTGCTGGATGACGGGAAAATGGAAGCACTCCCCGCTTCCGCCCCGAGTCTGGAGGAGCAGCTCACGGACCGGGACGATGCCGCCCGCATCCGGGCCGCGCTCCACAGCGCGCCGGAGCCGTATAAGGAGGTCTTCCTCTGGCGGGCCCTCGGCGGTCTGAGCTTCAGGACCATTGGGCAGCTTTTCGGCAAATCGGAAAACTGGGCGTGCGTGACCTATCATCGCGCCAAAACCATCATCCGAAAAAACATGGAGGGATCAACATGAATCAGGAATGCAGCATTGTGCGGGACCTTCTCCCGCTGTATGCCGAGCGGCTTACGAGTCCGGAGACCGCTGCCTTTGTAGAAAAGCACCTGCGCACCTGCGCGGACTGCCGCGCCGCCCTGCAGGAGACACAGGCCCCGCCTGCCCTGCAGCCCGCTCCGGACGCCGCGCCCCTGCAGCATTTGCAGAAAAGGCTGGCGCGCAAGCGCCTGCAAATCATCGTGATGACGGCTCTGTTTGTCCTGACGGCCGTGATATCCGCAGCCGGCATTTTGAATGCTCCGATCTATTTCCCCTATACGGACGATCTTGTGCAGGTGACGGAGGATGCGGGAGCGCTGGAGCTTACGTTCCGTGCTGATGTCGCCAACGTCTCGACGGAGCGCTTTGTCGATCCGGACGATCCGTTGCGCGAGATCTGCCTTGTGGAGGCCTGGTCGACGCTCTGGGAGCGCTGGTTCTCCGGCCCGCATACACAGGCCGCCCGGCTCGAGGCGGAGGGCGGTAAGCCGCTCACCGTTCTCTATAGCGAAAACGACGGCACGGAGGCCGTTTATCTCGCGGGAAAGCCGATGGCCTCCGGCGGCATGATCGCCCTGCCGTCCCTGACGCTCAATTACTATGCCTTTGTAGCCCTGATCGTTCTGGCAGCCGCTGTGCTCGTCCGTATTTTTGTCCGGAAGAAGCCGCGAGCCTGCGCCTGGACGGAGCGCGTGATCCTGCTGCCGGTCGCCTATCTGCTGGCGCACGTCACTCTTCTGGGGCTCACTGCCACGACCTATTCTCTGCCGCATGATTTTGTCTTTGTGTTCTGCGCGGCGCTGCTGCTGTACTGCGCGCTGCTGCTCCTGCACGGGCTGATCCGCGACGCACTCGAGCGCAGAAAGCGCGCCTGATACCCGCTCAGCGGCGCTCAGGAAACGCTGCTGCAGAAGTATCAAAATACAAATATGGAAAGGACCGCTGCGTCGCGCAGCGGTCCTGGCTTGTTTATTCGCGATAGCCCTTCATCATTTCCTGAAACAGCTCATACGTCGATGGCGGCGTATAGGTGATGGCGTTTGCACCTGCCTCGATGGTGCGCAGGATACTCTCGCCGGTCTTGCCGCCCGTTGCGATGATGGGCACGTCCGGCAGGGCCTTGCGGGCCTCCCGCACCAGCTCCGGCGTCTGCGCAGCGGCTGCGATGTTCAGAATGGAGGCTCCGGCCTCGATGCGCGCCTCGAAGTCCGTGCCGAATTTTGTCACGGTGATGACGGTCGGGATATCGATCACGCCGGAGACCGCGCGGAGATTCAGATTGTTGATCGGCGCATTGAGCACAACGCCCATCGCGCCCTGCGATTCGACGTCGCGCGCAAGCTGCACCGTGCGCAGGCCGCGCGTCGTGCCGCCGCCGACGCCGCAGAATACGGGGACATAGGAATATTTGATGATCGCGTCGCTGATGGCCTGCTGCGGTGTGAACGGATAGACGGCAAATACGGCATCCGCGTCGCAGTTGCGGATGATGGCCAGATCGGTCGTGAATACGAAGCTCTTCAGCCTTCGGCCGTTGACGATGATGCCGCTTGCTTGATAGATCTCCTGCGGCATACGCAGGATGTGGCGCAGGCGGCTGTCGATGCTGGGGGGCTGCTTTTCCATACAAGAGTCCTCCTGTCTCTTTTTTGCCAGTATACCACGAAATTATGAATACTTTGAGAACAAATCATTTCCGTTCTGCCTTACTCTGCTGCGGAAAGCGCACGGCGCAGAAAATCGCGGTAGGCTTCCGCCGCCGACGCCGGGAACACGATCTCCGCCCGGCCGCCGAAGCCTGCGAGCCAGCCGAGGAACGTCGGTGAAACGGAGATATCCGCCTGAAAGACAAAGTGGTCCGGCCCGTCCGGCACGAGCAGGCGGTCACGGCCGAAGCGGTCGAGCACAACGCCTGCCAGCGAGTTTTCAAACCGCAGCTTCATGCGGCACTGCTCCCCGCGGAACATGCCGAACACCTGCTGGGAATAGACGGCCGGGTCAAAGGAGCGCGTCTCGTCGTTGCTCTCGCGCGGGACGCCCGTCGCCGTGATCTCCGTCATCTTGTCCACGCGGTAGTGCGTCAGGCCGTGCGGCGCGCCGTAGGCCACGAGATAATAGTTCTCGTCCTCCCAGCACAGCGCGATGGGGCTTGCCTCATAGGTCTTCGGCCGGAAGCGGCGCCGGCCCTGCAGATCCCAGTCAAAATAGCGGAACGTGATGCGGCTGTTCCCGGCGATAGCCGCATGCAGCGTATCGACATTGCGGCAGACGTCCTCGCTGCCGCTTTTGGCGCGGCCGGTAACGACGACCTCGCGCCGCAGCAGCTCCGCTTCGTGCGCGCTCGAGAGGGCGGCGAGCTTGCGGATCAGGGCCATGGACTCCTTTTCGGAGAGGAACCGCGCCGCCTGCACGGCGTCGACGAGCAGCTTCAGCTCTGAAAGGGCGAAATCACGCTCCGGCACATAATAGCCGCCGTTTTTGCCGCTGACCTTGCGAATTTCCATGCCGTAATCGCGCAGGGTGTCCAGATCATCATAGACGCTTTTGCGCTCCGCACGGATGCCCTCGCCCTCCAGCGCGGCAAGAATCTGCTGCATGGACACCGGGTGCAGCTCGTCCGTATGGCTGCGCAGATAATCGCGAAGGATGAGGAGCTTCAGCTTCTGCCGTTCCGATTTTGCCATGGTACTCTCACCTCTGCTGTCAACATACCACACCGGCGCCATAAATTGCAAGCCCCGTTTTGGGAAATGGAAAAAAATTTCCCGCAGGACTTCTCTGCTTGACGATTCCGCCGCTTCGTGGTATCCTAGAATAGAATATCATGACACGAGGATACGCTATGAAGCTGAATCGCAATGAAAAATATGTCAAATGGGGTCTCACGGCCTTTCTTGTGATTGTCGCCGCCGGACTGTTCTGGCTCGTTTTCTCCAACCTGCGCGGCTTTTATGATCTGATCGTCGAATTCCTCAACATCATCGCCGCTCTGCTCTACGGCTGCCTGTTTGCCTATCTGATGAATCCCGTTATGAAGGTCACGCAGCGGATCATGGACAGGCTGCTTGCCAAACGGAACCTCAGCGATCGGATGGCCGCGCGCATCAGCAAGATCACCGGGATCTGCGTTGCCGTGCTTGTGTTCTGCCTTGCGGTCTATGCACTCATCGCTCTTATCGTGCCGAACCTGATTGCAAGCATCGAGGAGCTGCTGCAGCCCGAAAAGCTCGAAAGCTATTATGCGACCATCAGCAAGTGGTTCCGCGGCATTTTCACGAACAGTGACATCCAGTCCTTCCTGGAAAAGACCGTCGGCGACCCGCTGGAGATGGTCATCGGCTGGCTGAAGAAGCTCGATTACAGCGTGATCGTCACGAGCCTGACGAGCTCGGTCTACAGCGTTGTGATGGTCATCTTCAATATCCTGCTTGGCATCGTCGCGGCCGTATATATCCTGATCTTTAAGGAAGAGCTCTGTGCGCAGGCCAAGAAGGTCACCGTGGCGGTCTTCAGTCGCCAGCATGCCGATCGCCTGCTGGAGTTGGCCCGCCGGACGAACAGCATCTTCGGCGGCTATGTTATGGGCAAGATCATCGACGCCGTGCTCGTCGGCGTCATCACCTACTTCGGCGTGCTGTTCATGGGCATGCCCTATGCGGCGCTCATCGGCACGATCGTCGGCGTGACGAACATCATTCCCTTCTTTGGCCCCTTCCTCGGTGCGGTGCCCTCGGCCCTGCTCCTGATGATCGACAAGCCCGTCAACGCCCTGTATTTCTGCATTTTCATTCTCATTCTGCAGCAGGTCGACGGCAACATCATCGAAAACCGCATTCTGGGTGAAAAGCTTGGCATTTCGGACTTCTGGGTGCTCGTTGCCATTCTGGTCTTCGGCGGTATCTTCGGCTTTGCCGGGATGCTTCTTGGCGTGCCGGTCTTTGCCGTGCTCTACACCGTCATCGGTGACCGCGTCAACAAGCGCCTTGCCCGTAAGCGCCATCCCCTGCAGACGAGCCTGTACTATACGATCCGCACCGTGGACGACCTGCCGCCCGTGACGGAGCCGAGCTACACGAGCGCTGCCGAGGAACCTGCCTACGAAACACAGATCGACCCGGACGACGATATGGAGATTGACGATCCGGATTATGACGATATCCCCGGCTGAGCCGGAAAGGAGGAATCCATGGACGCATTTTTTGCCTCTGCCGCCGAATACTTTCAGGGAAGCGGCTCCGGCTTTGTCTCGGTGTTCTGCACCGTGTGGCGCTACCTTGCGCCGGTGCTGGCCGTGCTGCTGCTGTGGCGCTGTGCCCGGCCGCTGCTGAAATTCCGACGGGAGCCGGAGACGTGGGCATGGCTCGTCATGCCGGACGGCAATCAGCTCCCTCTGACACACTGGGAGAATATCCTCGGCCGCGCGAAGGGCTGCGACATCGTCGTGGACTTCCCGACCGTTTCGCGCACGCACGCCGTCCTCACGCGCTATGATGACGGCAGCTGGTCCGTCACGGACATCGGCTCACGCGGCGCAGTCACGCTCAACGGCGAGCCGGTCCAGATGGCTGCCGTAAACTACGGCGATACCATCTCGCTCGGCGGCGTGGACATGGTGCTTGCACCCGTCACGCAGTCCGAGCTCGAGGAGCAGCTGGCCAGCCGCACGCGCCCGGCCCATCAGTCCTCCCCTGCGCTGACCCTGTTTCTGCTGACGGTCTTCCAGCTCCTGACGACGCTGCAGCTCTGGATGGGCGCGGAGGCTGAAACGGCCCAAACGGTCGTGCTGAGCTTCCTCGGCCTGCTGGCAGCGGGCTGGCTGCTGTTTGCCGTGCTGCGTATGATGCGCCGCAGCGGCTACGAGGTGGAAACGCTGGCCTTTTTCCTCAGTACGCTCGGCTTTGCCGTCATCGCCTCGGATAACCCAGCCAATCTTACAAAGCAGCTCATCTGCCTGCTCGGCGGCATCGTGATCTATCTGATCATCGGCTGGTCGCTGCGCGACCTGTCCCGCGCGAAGAAATTTCGCTATCTGGCCGCCGTCGGCGGCATGCTCCTGCTGCTCGTCAATCTGGTGTTCGGGCAGGAGAACAACGGCGCGCGCAACTGGATCTCGCTTGGCGGCATCTCGTTCCAGCCGTCCGAGCTGGTCAAGCTCTGCTTCCTCTATGTCGGTGCATCCACGATGGACCGCATCGTAACGAGGCGGAACCTGTTCCTGTTCATTGTCTATTCCGCCGCCATCTGCGGCTGCCTTGCCCTGATGAACGACTTTGGCACGGCGCTCATCTTCTTCGTCGCGTTCCTCGTCATCGCCTTCCTGCGCTCCGGCAGCTTCGCCACGGTCACGCTGGCCTGCGCGGCCACGGGCTTTGCAGGTGTTCTGGCCGTTCGCTTCCGGCCGCATATCCTGCGCCGCTTTGCAACATGGGGCCATGCGTGGGAATATGCCTCTGCGGGCGGCTACCAGCAGACGCGCGCGATGATGTGCATCGCCTCCGGCGGCCTGTTTGGCCTCGGCGCAGGCAACGGCTGGCTCAAATATGTCTTTGCGGCGGATACGGACCTTGTCTTCGCCTTCCTGTGTGAGGAATGGGGCCTGATCATCGGCCTGTGCGCCGTTGCGGTCATTGTGATCCTTGCGGTGTTCACTGTTCGCTCGGCCAAGGTCGGCCGCAGCAGCTTCTATACCATTGCCGCCTGCGCCGCCGTGGCGATCCTGACTATCCAGACCATTCTGAACGTGTTCGGCACGATGGACCTGCTCCCGCTGACCGGCGTGACGTTCCCGTTCCTTTCCAACGGCGGCTCGAGCATGCTGGCCTCGTGGGGCCTGATCGCCTTCCTCAAGGCGGCGGACACGCGCCAGAACGCCAGCTTCGCGGTCCGCACCGCAAAGGCAGAGGAGGTGGAGCCGCTTGAATAAGCTTGCAAAACGCGCGTGGTTCGCACTTGCGCTGGCGGGTGTGCTTTTGCTCGGCATGGGCGTGATCGTGGTGCGCTACTTCATCGATTCGCCGGACTGGGTCACGTTCCAGAACAGCCCCCATGTCTATACGGACGGCGTCATGAACAGCGGCAAGATCGTCGACCGCGGCGGCGCCGTCGTGCTCGATGCCACGAACGGCAAGTCCTATGCCGACAGTGCCTCGCTGCGCCGCAGCATGCTGCACCTGCTCGGCGACCGTGAGGGCAATATCACGCCGTTCCTGCTGCAGGAATACGGTTCGGAGCTTGTCGGATTTGACCGCATCAACGGCACCTATTCCACCGGCAAGCGCGAGGGCCGGATGATGCTGACCGTAAGCGCAGACGTGCAGCGCACGGCGCTGGCCGCGCTCGACGGGCGCAAGGGCACCGTTGGCGTCTATAACTACAAGACGGGCGAGATCCTCTGCGCTGTCTCCTCCCCAACCTACGATCCGGACGATGTGCCGGACGTGGAGGGCAGCCCCGAGACCTACGAGGGCGTGTATGTCAACCGCTTCCTGCACGCCACCTATACGCCTGGCTCCGTCTTCAAGCTCGTCACGGCTGCAGCCGCGCTGGATGAGATCCCGGATATCGGATCCCGGACGTTCACCTGCGAGGGCAGCGCCGTCATCGGCGGCGAGACCATCCAGTGCAACGGCGTGCACGGCACGCTGAACTTTGAAGAGGCGCTGGCCCATTCCTGCAACGTCGTTTTCGGCGAGATCGCAGCGGAGCTCGGCCCAAAGACGCTGATGCGCTATGCCGAGCAGGTCGGCGTCACGCGCCGCTACAGCTTTGACGGTACAACGACGGCCGCCGGAAGCTTTGATGTCTCCAATGCGGCGGAATCCGAGCTGGCATGGGCCGGCATCGGCCAGTATACGGACCAGATCAACCCCTGTCAGTATATGACCTATATGGGCGCGATCGCAAACGGCGGCTCCGCCGCAGAGCCATTCCTCGTAAAGGAGGTCACCTACGGTGATTCGGTCAAGTACAAGGCCTCCACAAGCTCCACAGGACGTCTGCTCGACAGCACGACGGCCGGCCGCCTTGCGGACATGATGCACAATGCCGTCGTCAACGTCTACGGTGAGTGGAACTTCGCCGGACTATACGCAGGCGGAAAGTCCGGCACGGCGGAAAACGGCGGTGGGAAGGCTGCCAACGCTGTCTTTGCAGGCTTCCTGCAGGACAGCGACTATCCCCTCGCCTTCATCGTCGTGGTCGAGGAGGGCGGCGGCGGCGCGTCGGTCTGCACGCCGATCCTCAGTCAGGTGCTCAGCGCCTGCGTCGTCGCCATGGACGCCGATTAAAAAATTGCTCCGCAGGATGGGTAAATCCCTATCCTGCGGATTTCTTATACATTTTCGTTCATCCGGCGGGACAGCTCACCGAGGTGCTTGGAAAGATAGATGAGCTCCGGCGAGAGCTTCGTCAGCTTCCCGTTCTCCACGATGTAATTTTCGATCGTCACGGCGGAGAGGTCCATCATCCGCCGCAGCTCGTTCTGGATGTAGTGCATCTGCACGCAGTGCGGCGAGCGGTCGACCGTCGCAAAGCGCAGCGTGCGGATCTTGCCGGTGTAGAGCATGGCGCTGATCTTCGTGATGGCCATATTGATATGGGTCTGTTCGAGGCACAGCTCAAACACATGGCCGGACGATGCGCACAGCTGCGCAAAGCCCTCCGGCTCCATGTCCGGCAGGCAGCTGCCGACGATCAGCACCGATTCCCCGACGTCATAGACGTTTGTTTTCATTAGCTCTTTCATGATTTTCTCTCTCCCTTAATCCAAAACATCAAACAGCGCGCCGTCCAGCGTCAGCACATCGTCCATGGGAATGTCCGTTCCGTCCAGAAGGCGGATGCGGCGTGCAATGAGATCGATCTGCTTCACGATCCCGCTGACGGTCTCATAGACTCCGCCGGGTTTCCGTTCATCCGGCCGGAACCGGGTCAGGCGGACCTCCGGCTGCTCCTCCAGATGCTCCTGCAGCAGACGGAAGCGCCGGTCCAGCGCGGCCAGCTCCGCCTCGGCCGGGGCGATCCGCTCCTGCGTGAGGCGCGCGTTTTCCCGGATGGCCGCGTCGTAGCCGGTCAGGGCCGCGAACGGCGCAAACTGCGCGGCACGGTCCGCCATTGGCATGGGTGGGTGCTTTTGGGAGACATGGTGCGGCAGGTGCAGGATCGCGTCATATTTTCCGGTCATGTATTCCTCCTCATGCCTTATGCCCGCCGATCCTGGCGTTTCGCTCGCGGGCCGTTGCGCCCTCCTCCAGACTCATGCCCTTGAGAATGGCATTTTTGCCGAATTTCTTCTTGATGGCCAGCGTCGTCTCCTGCAGCTTCTTTTCGCGCGCCAGCGCCGCCTGCTCCGCCTCGCGCCGGGCGTCCTCGGTGGCAAGATCGGTGAACAGGTCCAGCTGCTCCATCTCCTCCGGCTGCGCCTCGTCCTCCGGGACGATGTGCGCAGCGACGAGATACCTGCGCCGGACGAGCAGTGCGCCGTCTACGATGCGGTCAAACAGGGCGGAGGCCGCTTCCATGATCCGCCGTGTGGAGGACGACGGTGCGTCGAGCTTCTGCGCGCCATGCGCGGCCTTCGGCACACGCCGTCCATAGCGGTCCTGCTCCACCGGGCCGGAATAGGCTGCGCGGCGGGCGGGGGCCGTCAGATTTTCAATGTCATAGCCGACTGTCAGCACGACCTGGTCCGTCACGAGGCCCTTTTCCACCAGCTCCAGCGAGAGCTGATCCGCCATTTCCCGCAAAACGAGCCGGGCCTTTGCCGCCTCATAGGGGCAGCTCAGCACCTGACCGGAGCTCAGGCTGTTCTCGGACGGACGGTAGGCCTTGATGGCGGGGATCGTGCACGGCTCCCAGCCCCACGCGTGGTCGATAAGCAGCTCCGCATTCTTGCCGAACAGGCGGTAGAGCAGCTCCTCATTCTGCTCGGAGCAAAGCGCGACGTCCCCCATCGTGAACATGCCGTGCGCCTCGAGCCTGCGGGCGATGCCGCGGCCGACGCGCCAAAAGTCTGTCAGCGGCCGGTGCGTCCAGAGCTCCCTGCGGAATTTCATTTCATCGAGCTCTGCGATGCGCACGCCGTTTTCATCAGCCGGGATGTGCTTTGCGACGATGTCCATGGCGACCTTGGCGAGGAACAGGTTCGTCCCGATGCCGGCCGTCGCCGTGATGCCGGTCGTTTCGAGTACGTCGCGGATGATGGTCTGCGCCAGCTCATGGGCGGTGCAGTCATAGGGATAGTCCGTCACATCGAGGAAGACCTCGTCGATGGAATAGACGACGATGTCTTCCGGTGCGATATATTTTCGGTAAATTTCGTAGATGCGCGTACTGTATTCCATATAATAGGCCATGCGCGGCGGTGCGATCACGAAATCCACCGCCAGCGCAGGGTCGCGCTGCAGCTCGGAAAACTGGTGTGAGCTGCCGGTCAGCGTTCTGCCCGGCGCGCGGGCCTGCCGCCAGGCATTGACCTCGCGGACGCGCTGCCGCACCTCGAACAGCCGCCCGCGGCCGGAGATGCCATAGCTCTTGAGTGTCGGCGTGACGGCAAGGCAGATCGTCTTGTCCGTCCGCGACTCATCCGCCACGACAAGGTTCGTGTTCAGCGGGTCCAGCCCCCGCTCGCGGCACTCGACGGAGGCGTAAAACGATTTGAGATCAATGGCAAGATAGGTGTGCTGCTTCATCGTTTCCTCCTCCGTTGTTTTCTGTTATTTTACCATAGCGGCCCGGAGATTACAACACCTGCACAAAGAGCCGGAGCGTTTGGCTCCGGCTCAGCTTGTCAAAAAAGTCCCTTCGGGCCTTTTTCGCCAAGCTGCCCCCCAGAATTGCAAAATATAATTTTGTAGTATTATTTTGCAATTCTGCCGCTGCGGCGGGTTATTGAACGCGAA
>ERZ772886.495-NODE-495-length-39215-cov-27.708274_pt1 | contig 39215 bp, 38 predicted proteins | sample MGYA00512128_ERZ772886 | MGnify/ENA primary metagenome ERZ772886 (study PRJEB29015, sample SAMEA2737698) | human gut metagenome | biome: human gut; feature: human-associated habitat; material: faeces | place: China | collected 2012 ... | reverse complement strand
CGCCGGCACGCTGCAGCCACTGCGCACACTGCTCGGAGTTGATGCCCATATTCTTCAGCGAATTGCTGAGCATCTTGCGTCTGAGAGAGAAGGCTGCCTTAACCACGCGGAAGAACAGCGCTTCGTCGCACACCTTTACCGGCGGCTCGGAGCGGCGCTTACACACAATAACAGCCGAATCAACAGCCGGTGCGGGAATAAACGAGGTCGGTGGTACGATAAACGCTATCTCCGGCTCGGTATAATACTGAATAGCTACCGAAAGCGCACCATAATCTCTGCTGCCGGGTTTGGCTGCCATGCGTTCGGCAACCTCCTTCTGCACCATAGCAACTAAGCGTTCCATAGGCAGGCGCTTTTCCAGCAGGGCAAAAATAATCGGCGTAGTAATATAATACGGCAGGTTAGCGCACACCTTAAATTCCGGTGCTGCCACCGTTTCCATAATATTTACCTGCAGGATATCGCCATTGACGATGCGAACATTGTCATAGCCCTCCAGCGTAACATCCAGTACCGGCAGCAGGCGTTTATCCAGCTCTACCGCCACAACATCGGCACCGCTTTCTGCCAGTCCCTGTGTCAGCGTACCGATACCGGGACCTACCTCCAGAACCTTATCTGCCGGGGACAGCTCTGCTGCTTCCACAATACGGCGCACGATATTTTCATCAATCAGGAAATTCTGCCCCAGCTTCTTATCGGCACGCAGCTTAAAGCGGTGCAGAATATGATTCGTTACCTGGGGAGAAGCAATAACCGGTTTATTCACTCTTCACTCTCCAATTTTTTTAAAGCAGCCGTAAATTCTTCACGGCTCACACCATAATGATTCAAGCGTTCCAAAAAGCGTTTGGCATTGCCATAGCCTATACCAAGCTCGGCACCAAGCGCATCACGACGCATGGAAGCACTCTCGCTGCCGTTCAGATTATTTTGGAACAAATCGCGCATGGTAAATTCCTGCTGCGGGCGATATTCGTGGTGACGCACCTTAGCCAGAGCTTCCAAAATAGCCTCCGGCTGTGCCTGCTCCACGCCTACGTCATTATTGGCAGTTGCCTGACGCTTGGGAATAAACGCCTGCCCTGCTTCTGGAAAGCGCTCCGTCAAGAAGCGGCGAATGCGTTCTCCCGCGCCATCAGGATCGGTCAGGATAATTATCCCGCGTTTTTTATACGCAGCCTCTATCTGGCGCAAAGTATAGGGGGCCAGCGTAAAGCCACCGGTTTCGATAGTATCGGCCTCCAGCGCCTTACCGATTGCCACCGTATCCATTTTTCCTTCTACTACGAGCACTTCCTTAAGCATCAGATAAATTCCACCTTAATCAGCTAAAATATAAATATCTACATCGCGTCTGCCCCACTGGATAGCACGATGATAATCATTAAAGAACAAATCTACTCTATGGTGAACCATATCGCCACCGGTATCACCGGCCATAGCGATACCATAACCAGGGATATACATTTTTGTATAATACGGAATAAAGCGCGGGTCAACAGCCACAATGCCTTCATACGGAACTAGGCCGATAGAAGTACGGTTACCTGTTGCTACATAAGCAGAGGCATGGGCACTGATTTTTTTCGTATAGCGCTTATAGCCCTCAGGAGTATAGACGCTCATCGCCATACCCTTGCGGATAACCTTTGTTTCCGGCTCTATCAGCACATGACGTGTCAGCTCCTGTACGGAATGGCTGCCGTCACCGTTTTTCACCTTTTTGGAAACAACCTTCGCTGTACCGGCCTTGCCTTCAACATGTATCTTTTCCGTACCGAAGTTCAGACTGTAATCGTCCTCATACTTCACCGGAATATCTACACTGGCTTCACTGAACTGCAGCTCCTCATCGGCATTCAAAATATAAACCTGCATGCCTTCCTTGAACGGCTCATGCACATCCGGATAAACACGCTCCTTTTTGTAGGAGATGCCCAAATCCTTCAGCGCTTCGCCTACAGTCGGCTTGCAGCTTTTGTATTCTACCGTTTCATTGCCACGGATAACAGTAAAGGGCTTGCCGCGCAGTACCTCAATGACACTACCGTTCTGCACCCGCTTAGTATTCTGCAGCTTCCAGCCATCGCCCTTCTCCAGAACAACGCCGGCCTCCTGCAAAATCTTACCCGGCTTTACTGCATTAGTACGCACTTCCTTAGTCTGACCGTCACAGAGAATAGTCACCTGCTGTGAAATATCAAAACCGGTCAGGAAGGGTACCATCAGCATAAGGATAACGGCAGATAATAAACAATTTAAATGTAATCTGCATATATGCTTAATCATAAAAACCTCCTTAATCCGATAATTATTTTAACATAAAACAGCAGGAAGCGTCAAATCCGTGACATTTACAGCATTTTCGCGTATCTAAAATGTATAATTTGTTAGCATATAGACTACTTATATTCTAACATTTTCCCGTCCATTGAGATTATTTAACAGCAGGCTCATAGAATTTTTTCACCTGCTCCGTATAACTGCCATCCTGATTATACATAATCAGCGGCGGCAAAACATCCAAGCCGTAGCTGCCGCCCTTCTGCATTTCCATCAGGAAAATCCAGGCAGGCTTATCAATTTTGGAATGCACCCATTGCAGACGCTTCGGCTGCAGGCCATACTTCAGCGCCAGCTGCATGCTTTCGGCAAAGCGCTCCGGCAACTGCACCAAAGCAAAGCGTCCGCGATAGCGCACAGCAAAGGCCGCCGCCCGGAAGAAATCCTCCAGCGTCGAGGTAACCTCGTGGCAGGCAGCAGTGCCCACCTGACGCACGTTACCACTGTTGCGGTAGGGCGGATTGGCAGCCACCAGATCCATGCTTTCCGGCTGCAGCAGCTGCTTGTAATTGCGCAAATCACCGTCTATGACAGTAAACTTATCCTGCAGGGAATTATCCGCAATGCTTTGGCGTACCAGCTTTGTTACCTGCGGATTGCAGTCCAGCGCCGTCACCTCCGCCGCACCTCTGCTTTCCAGCAGCATACTTATAGCACCGGTACCGCAGCCCAGCTCCAACACCTTGGCCTTGCGCACGACATGCGGAAAGTTGCCTAAAAACACAGCATCCGTAGTATAGCAGAACTCTTTGGCATCCTGCCAGATTTTATAACCGCAGCCCGGCACATAATCACAGCGCAGGCTGTTTTCCTGCTCAGACATTGTCAGCCTGGGAAGCATCTACAAGCTCTTCCCACTCCACCTGAATAGTATTATCCGGAGAAAGCTGTACAGCAGCGGTACGCTCCTTGCGGTTAATGCCTACTACCTTGCCTTCGCCCATAGTAGTCACTACCTTGCTGCCCATCTTGGGAATTTCAATACGCTCGCGACGACCGCAGCCGTTGCAGCCGTGCTTGCAGTACATATGGTTTTCATACTTCAGGCAGCACATCAGACGACCGCAAATGCCGGAAATCTTCGTCGGGTTCAAAGACAGGCTCTGGTCCTTGGCCATGCGGATAGAAACAGGCTCAAAGTCGCCCAAAAAGGTTGCACAGCACAGAGGACGGCCGCAGCTGCCGATACCGCCCAGCATCTTAGCCTCATCACGCACACCAATCTGGCGCAGCTCGATACGGGTACGGAAAACAGCTGCCAGATCCTTAACCAGCTCACGGAAATCAATGCGTCCGTCAGCAGTGAAGTAGAAAATAATCTTATTCACATCAAAGGTAAACTCTACGTCAATCAGGCGCATGGGCAGACCATGATTTTTGATTTTGCGCAGGCAGATATTGAACGCTTCCTTTTCACGGATTTTGTTTTCTGCCAGCTTCATGTCATCATCGGCTGTTGCTTTACGCATAACCGGCTTGAGCGGGGAAACAATCTGCTTGTCTTCTACCTCACGCGGTCCGATAACAACCTCGCCGTATTCCACACCGCGAGCTGTTTCTACAATAGCGAAATCACCCTTTGCTACACCTGTTTCCGCAGGGTCAAAATAATATATCTTGCACGCTTTTTTAAAGCGAATGCCTACTACTGTCGGCATAAATTATCACTCCTTATAAATTTTATCTATTTTAAGCGCCATGGTTTCCAATGCCGTTTTCATACCGACACTGCTCACCAATGCGTCATATGCTTCCTGTACAATCACTAAAGCCTGCTTCAGCGCCGACAGCTGCCAGCCGCTGCTCTGACTTTTAAGCTCATCCAGTAAATCTATATTATATATTCTATCATAAAGCTGCAATTTGCACATCATTAAATCGCGCAACAGCAGCTGCCACAGCTGCACAAGCAGCAGCGCCTGCTCACGCTGCAGCTTTTTGTCCAGCCAGCTGCGGCCGGCCAGATAATTCATCGGCATCGCCAATGGCAAAGCCTCCAAAAAGGCTGCCGCCTGCTTACGGCATTCAAATACATCCAGCTGCCCCTTGGCTGCAGCCAAATTCAGCGCCAAGCCTATTGAGCCTTCACTGATACGTGCCAACACTGCAGCCTTGCCAGGCTCTATCTGCCTTGCACGCAGCGCCTGCTCCACCAGCTGCGGCTCGATTGCCTGAAAGCGCAACTTCACCACGCGCGACATAATAGTCGGCAACAGCCTGTTGACATTGGCTGCCAGCAAAATAATCACCCAGCCGGCCGGCGGCTCCTCCAACAGCTTCAAAAAAGCATTGGCTGCGGCGGGAACCATGGTATCCGCATCCTCAACAATGCACACCCGCGTCGGTGACATCACCGGTGCCAGCGCCGTTTTAGCCGTCAGCTCCCTGATCTGGTCGATAATAATCGTATCTCTTAAACGGTCTTTTTTATCATCCCATTCATGCTGCACTAGCACGAAATCCGGATGGCTCAGATTGCCGTCCTGCAGATTCATAAGCCTGCAGGCCTCACAGCCGTCTGTGCCGTTATGCTGAAAGCACAGCAGTGCCTTGGCAAATTCCAGAGCCAGCGTGCGCTTACCCAAGCCGGCTGCACCGCTGAAAAGCAGCGCATGCGGACGCTCCTTGGCCTGCAGATAGTTCTGCAGAAATTTTTTCTGTTCTGTGTGGCCGATAATATGCTCCCACATTTTATTTCTCTCCGCTGATTACTCTGCTGATGGCCTGCAGCACCTTCGCAGTAACCTCCTGCTGCGTGCCTAAGGCGTCAATCACCTGCAGACGCTGCGGCTCCGCCTCGGCCAGCTGCAGAAAGCCTGCACGCAGACGCTGCTGAAATTCCAGTCCCTGCTGTTCATAACGGTCCTGCACACCACGCTGCTGGCGACGCGCCAGCAATTTTGCCGGGTCGGCATCAAAAACAAGCGTCAAATCAGGCTCCAAGCCTCCGGTAGCAAAGGCTCCCAACCGGCGCAGCTGCGCAATTTCCTCCGGAGCTTTGCCCTGCGCCAGTCCCTGATAAACCAGTGTTGAATCATTGAAGCGGTCACAGATAATAATCTTGCCTGCTTCCACCGCCGGACGCAGCAGCTTGTCGACATGCTCGCTGCGTGCTGCCAGATACAGCAGCGTCTGCGTTGCTGTTGTCAGCGGCAGCTCCGGGTCCAGCACCAGGGCGCGCACCTTTTCAGCCAGCTGAGTACCACCGGGCTCGCGGCTTTCCAATACATCATAGCCCTGCTCGCGCAAAGCTTGCGCTGCCAAATGCTGTTGAGTAGTTTTCCCGGCTCCGTCTATTCCTTCAAATGTAATAAAAAATCCTCGCATTTTATTTACCTCAATCCGCAATAACACGTATCGTTTTCAAGCTGCTGTCTGCAGGTCCGCTTACCGGCAAGCCCAGCTCCTTCTGCGCACGGCAGTAGGCAATAATCTCTTCCGTTACCAGCTCGCCCGGCAGCAGCACCGGTATTCCCGGCGGATAAAAGCTCACCTGCTCGCCGCAGATTTTGCCTGCAGCCTGCGCCAACGGTACCGCTTTTTTCGCACGATAGAATACGTCGCGCAAGGGCAGAACTGCCTGCGTCTGCGGCACCTTCGCTGCCGCTGCCAACTGCAGCGGCGCACGCTTCTGCGCCTGCATTTTATTCAGTACAGCGGCAATTCTTGCCAACGCCTCGTCATAATCCGTAGTAACATCTGCATAGGTCACCAAAAAGAGTACATTATAGGCATCTACAAGCTCAACAGCAACTCTTGCCTCACGGAAAAGCTCCCCGACCTCTACGCCGGTATAGCCCCAAGCTGCAAAATTCACTGTCACCTTCGTGCTGTCCAACTGCAGTCCGCCGCAATCCGCTGCTTCCATTACACGCAAACCGCTATAGGAAGCACACAGGCTGCGCAGCTTGGCAGCAGCCTGTACAGCCGCCGCTGCCATCTCCTTGCCGTAGACCTGCACCTGCGCTCTGGCAGCATCCAATGATGCCATCAGCAGATAGTTAGGACTTGTCGTCGTCAAAATGCTCATCACATCAGCCGCACGCTGCAAATCAAGGCGTGCTCCCTGCACATGCAGCATGCTGCACTGCGTCATCGCGCCCAAAATTTTATGCGTACTCTGAGCACAGGCATCAGCACCGCACTGCAGAGCGGACGGCGGCAACAGCTCACTGAAGCCCAAATGCGGTCCATGCGCCTCATCCACCAACAGCACTGCATTATGCGCATGGCAGCAATCGGCAATCGCCCGCACATCTGCCGCCACACCGTAATAATTGGGGCTTGTCAACAGCACCGCCTTAATTTTGCTGTCCTGTGCCAGCGCCGCCTCTATCTGCTGCACGGTAACCTGCATCTGAATTCCGAATTCAGGCTGATACTCCGGCTGTAGATAAACTGCCTCTATACCACCCAAAACAAGTCCGCCAGCAACACTGCGGTGCGCATTGCGTGGCAACAGCAGCTTTTCCCCCGGGTTCAGCGCCGTCAGCAGCATGGCATGAATTGCCTGGCTCGTGCCGTTGACTGCCCAAAAGCAGGCATCACTGCCGTAGGTTTGCGCCGCCAGCTCCTGCGCTTCTTTAATATAGGTTTCCGGCTCATGGATATCGTCCAGCTCGCTCATCAGCGACACATCCATCTGCACGCTGGCACCCAGCTCCTGACGCAGCAAGCGCTGCATGCCGCGTCCCCCCTTATGTCCGGGAGTATGCAGAGGATATACGTCCTCTCTTTTATATTGCAGCATCGCCTCTATCAAAGGCATGCTAATTTTATCTTTCATTATTTGCTCCCTCCGGCAAAGCTAAACTAATTTAGTACATCATTATATTTTAACATATTTAGCACTGCAGATATAGCTTTAAAGCAGCTATCCGCACAAATTTATTCTTTACGCTGCGCACGTCTGCACAAAAAAGAGAGGCCTGTACATCACAGGACCTCTCTGATTTTTTATATTAGTCCATTACTTACGCTTTAGTTGAGCTAATCTAATTTTGAAGAATAATTGTATTAAACAGCTATATTAAAAGCTTATTGCAATATAGCCGATCATCAGGCATAGCAATAATAAGTACAGAGTGTATAACAGTGTGTATACTTTATATTAGTTCCACGAGTTAACATCAATTCTCCACAACGTCTGCTCATCACTCTTTTTCACAATCTTTAATACTACGGATATCTTTACGTTATTTTTAGTTTTCAAAAAAATTTTACCATCTTTGCTATATGAACCTCTATCTTCTATCCACCCCTTATTTTGTAAAGAACTATTGTAATAATTTATTAGCCTACAACTCTGACTGGTCGGAACTTGAACTGTATACCAATAATGTGAATCTCTATGCATATCGTAAATTACAGTCGAAAAGCCAGACTTATAAATAATATTGATTGCCTCATTTCTTAGTTCCTGTTCATCAGCACTTTTCATGAATTGATTGCCTAATATAACACATACAATTAACAGTACAATTATTACACAAATCTTTCTTTTATCTATAGTCTTTAATATTTCCAATATACTTTCCTCCATAGTGTTTAAGGTAACATCCTTTCCTGCGACAACACTGCTGCCTTTAACGTTAGCAGCCTTATCTGCATCCAGGTTCACATTGCCTTTAACACTGCCAACTATATCAATTGGAAAGCAAAAACAATATATTTATTCCAAATTCATTCTTGAAAAATAATATAACGAACGGCATTATGAATATAAGAAGAAAACTTCCTATTAAAAAGATTAGGCTGTTTTTTATAAGAAATCTTTTCTTTAAACGTTGTGTTTTTTCTTCATCTTTTCTCATGTAGGTAAGCATTTCTCTAACATCATTATGTATATTCCCCCATATTATGGTTAAAAATAATGGTAATACTTTTATTGGAAAATAATACTTCCATAACACAATTCTTGAAGGTGTCGGAGGCCCAACTATATATACCATATAAAATATTATGTAGTATATTATATATGTAATATAACATTTAGTTGTTTTGTTTATTTTCATTTCCTGATTCTCTCAATTCATTTATGGTTTTTATATCAAGCATTAGTCCTAAATTATCTAGCGTATCTATTAACTTATTTGGTTCAAACTTATCAGTAACAATTGAATCCCAATCAATATTACTAAAGTTTTTGTTTTTAATAATTTCATAAAGCTTCTTAGCATCTCCAGTTAAGCTGATAACTTTAGCCGTAGAGTCAAGATTATTATAATATTCTTCTCCAAGTATATTTTTTAAAGGATTATACTGTTTACCTTCATTATCAATAATATCATGCCAAGAATCCACTATTAGTAAGTTCACTCATGATACCACCTACAAGAGCATGAAGAGCGTTCTTTTCTGCACTGCCTTCTTGCCAGCCATTTTTTATAGCCAAATCGCCTACTGCTTTATAAGCAATCTCTCCAAAAAGTCCGGCCAGTTCTTGGCGTTCTTCGACCTTCGTCTTGTCAAAAATTTCAACAAGCTTATTAAGGCTGTTTTGGGTATCACGATTCAGGTCTTTAAGATCCTGCTTCTGGTGCCCTTTATCCCTGATTTCTATTTCACCTTCAGAAACAGTTGCCTTGGTTACGCTTTCAGCATTATCTTTAGCACCTACACCAATGTTAGGCGTTACACCAGCATCTTTTTTCTTAGCATTCTTAGATGTATCGACATTGATACCAATACTTCCGGCTTTATAATCCGCTTTGTTTTTAATATCTTCATAGGTCAGCGTACCTGTGGAGATTTTATTTTTGTCTTTTTCAGCTTCACTGGAGATAATACCGCCTTTGAGGTCAGTGTTTTCACCTACGTTAATCTCAAAGCCTTCTTTGCCTGCATAAATACCGCTTTGGTCGGTTACGCTATTGTAGTTGCTGTCAATTTTACCTACGCTTGCGCTGCCGCTAACTGCTTTATTACTGCCAAGACCAACGCTCGCGCCTACAGATTTATTGCTTTCTTTGTAATTGTTGCCATTTGCAGACACTCTTCTCTTATTTATATTATTTAATTCAATATCAAAAAGAATAAATCTATACGGCATATCTTCCACACAATTGACGCAATCAAAGGTAGGACAAATACACTCAAAACACAACACATTAAAAATAAAAAAGTATTTTTTAATATATATGTTCTTCTCTTTAATTCAAGAGTATCGTTACTAGCCATATTTTTCTTATATAATAGTAATTCTTGTAATCCAATATGAACGCTAGCCCACACATATGCTGTCATAAAAAGTATTAATTTTATTGGGAAAAACCATTTCCAAATTATTGCATCTGGTGGCATTTTAGAAAGTATAACATATATAAAATATAAACCACTATAATAACATAGTAATATTTTCCATTTATTGCTGGCTTTCATTTGCATCTCCTTGCTGTACTATAGCAGCGATACTTTGTATATCTATCCCCAGTCCAAGTGATTCTAACATAGTTTTTACTTTTTCACATTCAGAACCATCAATAGCAACCTTATTCCAATCAATATTATTAAATTTTCCTGCTTTAGCTGCTACTACAATTGTATGTGTATCACCAACTATACTAATTACTTTTTGCTTTTCAACAGTATTCTTATATCTTCATTAACGGTACTTGCAGCAACAATAGGCCATGATGATAAAAGAATTAAGCAGTTTACTTTTTCTTGTAAAGATAACTTTCTAGTTCTTTTTACATTTAAAACTGCTTTAAAAAACATAATAATCACAAAAGCTAAAATCTTCACTTTAGTACAATCCTTTATTTATGAAGATATATTTTTTACCATACTATATTAGTTTCAAAAATAATAACTATATAACCTACTAATAGCATACTTTAAGAAATTATGTGCGTAAATACTCTCTATAACTATTTGGATTCAATGCTGCTTAAATTGCGTAACATTGATCTTCCCTTAAAGGTACGAAGACGTAGAAGAGCCAGCAGTATAAAGAAAAATCTGAAGTATATGGGGCGTATCATAGATGAGAGAGATTCTAATGTGGATGAACGCAATGAATTCGGTCATCGGGAGATAGATACCGTTATAGGTAGTAAAACGTGGTGTTGACTCTTGTGGAACGTATAACACGTAAGTATATCGCACTGAAGATAACCGTCAAAGCATCCTTTGCTATTAAAGAAAGCATTGCTTACCTAAAGGAATACTATGGTACCAAATTCAGTCAAGTGCTTAAGACAATTACTAGCGATAATGGAAGTGAGTTCGCAGAACTCTCGCAAATAGAGGATGACACTTCTACAAAGATATACTGCACGCATCCTTACCGTTCTTGGGAAAAAGGCAATAATGAGCGTCATAATTGTTTGCTCAGACGGTTCATACGTAAAGGAAAGAGGATGGACAATTATAGCTGCAAAGATATTATGTTTATAGCTGATTGGTGTAATGCACTTCCAAGGAGGATTCTGAGACATAAAACTCCAGATGAACTATTTGACTTTGAGTTGAATAAGATCTATGCATCCTAATTTTCAAAAAGTGTGCAACTTCTTATTGCAATCTACCGAGTATGCTTATTTTATCTTCCAGAATAATCTTTTTGTATTTGCCGTAGCAATTGCCGCCAGCTCTTCAAACTCCATTCCCAGCACCTCTGCCGCATTACGCGCCGTGTATTCCGTATAGCCGGGATTATTGCGCTTGCCGCGGAACGGTACCGGTGTAAGATAAGGGCTGTCGGTTTCAAACAGCAGCAGCTCTTTAGGAATATACTGCATAACCTCACGCACCTTCTGCGCATTCTTATAGGTAGACGTACCGCCGAAGCCAAAGTAATAGCCACGCTTAGCCAGCTCCTTCGCCATCTCCAGCGAGCCGCTGAAGCAGTGGAACACTGCCTGTACACCATGCACTTCCTTCTGGAACAGCTCCAGCATATCGCCGTGCGCATCCCTGTCATGAATAATCACCGGCAAATCAAACTGCTTAGCCAGATCAATTTGCTCTAAGAAAATACGCTTCTGTACCTCCTTAGGCTCGTTTTCCTTCCAGTAATAATCCAGACCGATTTCACCTATTGCCACTACCTTCGGGTGCTGCGCCCACTCTGCCAGCTGCTGCAGATAATCAGCAGGAATGCCCTTTAAATTCTCGGGGTGCCAGCCAACCGCCGCATAAATAAACGGATACTTTTCCGCCAGCTCCACCGCAACAGCACTGCTGGCAGCATCACAGCCGGGATTGACGATGCCGTCCATATCCTGCTCCAGCTGTGCAATCAGCTGCTCTCTGTCCTCATTAAACGCTTCGTCATCTAAATGGGCATGCGAATCCCATAAGCCTGTTCTGCTCATAATCTACCTCACATTCACAAAAAAGTTCAGATACAGCTGCAAAAACAGCAGCATGCTGAACAAAATATAACGGAAAACCGCTGCCTTACGCGAATAATATTCGCAGCCCGGCAGATAAAATTCCTTGGGATTTTGCGGATTATAAATAATTTTACGCGGCAGCTTCAGCGTAAAGCCACGCTCCAGCACGTCGCCACTCTTTTCCTTCGTTCCCTTGGCTTCGTTCAAGGCCTCGCTGTATTCCTTATCACCGACTTTATAGGTAAAAACCGGACACAGCTGCTTGCCACGGCTCCAGCTGCTCTTGTAGCCGGTAATCACCGCGCGCACCTCTTCAGTGCAAAGATTGCTCAGCTTAGGGAAATAATTCTTCGTAAAAATGCAGACAATGCCATATAAATAAATCAGCAGCGCCAGCTTCAGCGTCCAGGCCATGCCCTTAAACATGTAAAAATCGTAACCGGGATAATGCTCTCCCAGCCATGCATGCGGCAGGATATAGGGCACCATGCTGCTCAGCAGCACTAAAATCATACTGATGCCTATAAAAATATACGGTCGCCAGAACAAGCGCGAAAAAAGCTTTTCGGACACTGATAAGTCCCCCTTCCAAAACAAACGACAATATGTTAATAGACGAAGAGCAGGCACTCCTCATCCGCCAAAACGTATCAGAGTGACTGCTCTAAATCTAGAGTGCATCAAGCACTTTTTTATTTTACACGACTGCCGGAAGCAAGATTTTGCGGATCAACAAGCGCCAGATTGCCCTGTCCGTCGGAAGCACACAGCAGCATGCCGAAGGATTCGATACCCATCAGCTTAGCCGGTGCCAGGTTTGCTACAACAACAACGTTTTTGCCTACCATCTGTTCAGGCTCATAGTATTGGGAAATACCGCTGACAATAGTGCGTACCTCATCACCTATTGCTACCTGCAGCTTGAGCAGCTTTTTGGATTTTTTAACCTTTTCTGCTTCCAGAACCTTGCCTACGCGCAGGTCAATCTTCTCAAAATCAGGGAAAGCGATTTCCGGTTTAATCGGCTCCATAGCAGGCTTTGCTTCTTCTGCCGGAGCAGGTGCGGGAGCTGCAGCCTTATGCTCATAGCGTTTGCCGCCGATGATGGTTGCACCGTCTTCGGTAACCTCGATACGCGGATACAGAGGCTCGCCCTTGCAAACCTTAGTGCCGTTTGCCAGACCGCCCCACTCAGCATCAGCCAGCAGGAACTGCTCAGGCACAGTCAGGCCAAGCTGGGTGTAAATTTTCGGGCTAGTGGTCGGGATATACGGGCTGATTAAAATAGCTACGATACGCAGGGTTTCAGCCAGGTTATACATAACAGTCTTCAGACGATCAGCCTTAGTCTCGTCCTTAGCCAAAATCCACGGAGCGGTTTCGTCGATATATTTGTTGGCACGGCTGATTAAAGCCCATACGCCTTTAATTGCAGTGTTGATTTCCATGTTGTCCATAGCCTTAACATAGTTAGCTACGGTTTCTTTAACGAGAGCCTTCAGCTCATCATCAATCGGTTCGCTTGCACCGGTATCGGCAACAATTCCGCCATGATATTTTTCAATCATGCTGACGGTTCTGTGCAGCAGGTTGCCCAGGTCATTAGCCAAATCTGCATTTACACGGGTAATCAGTGCATCACGGGAGAAGTTGCCGTCGCTGCCCAGGTTGATTTCGCGCAGCAGGAAGTAGCGGATAGCATCAGCGCCGAACTCATCAATCAGACCCAACGGGTCGATAACGTTGCCCTTGGATTTGGACATTTTGTCGCCGTCAACTACGAGCCAGCCATGACCGTAAACCTCTTGCGGCATTTCCAGACCCATAGCATGCAGCATAATCGGCCAGATAATGGTGTGGAAGCGCACGATTTCCTTGCCTACCAGATGCAGGCTTGCCGGCCAGTATTTGTGGAAGAAGGCATCATCGGTGCCGTATTTAATACCGGTCAGATAGTTCAGCAGAGCATCGAACCATACATAAACAACATGTTTTTTGTCAAACGGAACAGGAATGCCCCAGTCAAAGGTGGTACGGGTAATGCACAAATCCTCCAGACCTTGCTTAACGAAATTTATCATTTCGTTGCGGCGGCTTGCAGGTTGAATAAAGTCCGGATGCTCTTCGATGAATTGCAGCCACCAATCCTGGTATTTGCTCATTTTAAAGAAATAGCTTTCCTCTTCCATCTCCTCTACCGGACGATGGCAGTCGGGGCAGCAATGGTTTTCATCAAGCTGACGCTCCAGCCAGTAGGATTCGCAGGGTACGCAGTACAGGCCCTTGTAATTTTTCTTATAGATATCGCCCTGCTCATAAATTTTTTGCAGTGCGTCCTGAACAACCTTATGATGACGCTCCTGGCTGGTGCGGATAAAGTCATTGTTGGAGATATTCAGCTCTTTCCACAGCAGCTTGAAGTTAGCAATAATTGCATCTACATACTGAATCGGGGTTACGCCTTTTTCCTTAGCCTTACGCTGGATTTTCAGACCGTGCTCGTCACTGCCGGTCAGGAAGAATACATCCTCACCCTTCAGACGGTGGAAGCGTGCCAGGCTGTCAGCGATAGTTGTGCAATAGGCATGGCCTATATGCAGATTGTCACTCGGATAATAAATTGGTGTTGTAATATAATAACTCGGTTTAGTCATTGTCAGACCCATCTCCTTCAGAAATTAGTTGATTATATAGCTCCCGTTTGGGAATTTTACGTTTTTTTGCTACCTGCGCCAAGGCAGCCTTCTTATCTACGCCATCAGCCATCAGCTTGCGCACCTCGTCAAGAGGTTCAAGCTCCTCCTCAGCTGTAGCAAAAGCTCCGTCGCCGGCACCGAGCACCAGGCAGAACTCTCCGCGCGGCGAATTGGCCTCCAGCCATTCCAGACAGCCGCTGACCGTGCCACGGTAGAATTCCTCATGCAGCTTCGTCAGCTCGCGTGCTGCCGCCAAAGGACGGTCGCCCCACGCAGCCAGGATATCCTTCAGCACCTCCACAATCCTGTGCGGTGCTTCATAAAGAATAATCGTCGCAGGAATATGCTGCCATTGCTCCAGCTGCTCGCGTCTGTTACGCTTACTCTTTGGTAAAAAACCGCCGAAGAAAAACGGATACGTCGGCAGACCGCTGGCAATCAAAGCACATAAAGCAGCGTTGGCACCTGGTACAGGCACTACTCTGATACCATTGGCAATCGCATCATGAGCCAAGGCTTCACCGGGGTCAGCAATTCCGGGAAAGCCTGCATCGCTTACAAGAGCAACATTTTTGCCTTCCAGCAGCTGGCCTAAAAGATATTCTCCCTGCTTATCCTTGCTGTGCTCATCATAACGCACTAAGCGTCCTTTGATGTTGAAGTGATTTAAAAGCTGCAGCGTATGACGTGTATCCTCCGCCGCAATCAAATCTGCTTCCTGCAGCATCCGCAAAGCGCGCGGTGTCATATCCTCAAGATTACCGATAGGCGTAGCGCATAAATAAAGTGTTCCATATATATTATTTTGCTCTGCTGTCACAGCTCCGCCTCCTATCATTTAACGGTGGTCAGCAGGTGCAGTACATACTAACCCATAATATATTAATTTTATCACACACAGCGTGATAAATAAAGAAAAAACGCGTAACTTTCGTTACGCGTTCAGCTTATCAGTAAACAGCTCTGCCGGATTTCCAACCGGGTGTAAATGTAGACTCGATAACAGCGCATTTATTATTATAGCTGTCTGCCAGCCAGGACGGATAATCAAAATACCAGGTATTCCAATATTCCCCGTTGATAAAGCACTTTTTGTAGTAAATCCTGTCATTTTCCAGATAGGAAATAACGTACCAGTCATCACCTTTATCCCTATAGGCAGCAGATGGATGATTTTGGATATCCATATTATATTCATCGGCCAGCGTCATGCCCATATTATGTCCACCGCTGACAGTAAAGCTGGAGCCATATTCATCTTTAAAGATACAGCCATCGCCATTAGTGCTCTCGAAGGCTTGATTGAAGTTTGCCGGGAGATTAATCGCAAAAGCAAATCTGTCATTGATATAGCGATAATAATCGGGATTATCCGTTGTAAATACTCTGACATACTCTGCTGTTCCTTCGCTGGGTTCATACCATTGGTTTTTCAAAAAGACAGCACTCGCAGCCGATACGGTAGCAGTAAAAATAAACATCAGCATCGACAGAAGCAGCAAGATTTTTTTCATAGCATTCACCATCCTTAAATGTATTCTCTGTACTTTAATTGTAACTTGCCAAAGATTTTTTGTCGAGCTTAATTTTCTAAAAATTGACTCTTTCTGCTCAGTATTCAGTTAACAGGTGTATATTTCTTTTCCAGCAGACGCACAAAATAATGGTAGGCTGCAAAAACGAAAACAGCACAGCTGATCCAGGCAATCGGTTCTGCCATACAGATGCCCTCATAGCCAAAAGGCACACTGAGATATATCGCCGCAATAGAACGCATAATAAGCTCCACAACACCCGAAAGCATAGGAATCATGCTGACACCCATGCCCTGGCAGGCGTTACGGTAAATAAAAATCTGGCTGAGGAAGAAGTAAACAGGCACGGTATACAAGATATAAAGATGTGCGGCCTCCATAACCGTCGGTGACGGATTATCCAGGAAGATTCCGATTACCTCTTCGCCGAAAGCAAAGACCACAACTGCGGCAAACAAGCTGAAGGCCAGCGTCAGCAGCGAGCAGCGGCGCACCGCATCACGGATGCGGTCAAAGCGGCGAGCACCGAAATTCTGCGCGGTAAACACAGCCATAGCAATACCGAAGGAAATCATCGGCTGCAGCGCCAGCTGCTCCACGCGCATTGCCGTAGTAAAGCCGGCAATCTGGTCACTGCCGAATTTATTGCAGACTGACTGCAAAATAATAATGCCCAAGCCCAAAACAGAAAACTGCACTGCCATCGGCAAGCCCATACGCAGATGCTCCCACAGCTCCGGCCAGTCCAATCGGAAGTCGCTGCGATGAATATGCAGCTGCGGAAAGCGCTTGTAAATATAAATAACGCACAGCACCGCCGAAAAGGCCTGCGCAATAACCAAAGCAAAGGCACTGCCCGGCACGCCCCAGCCGAAGCAGATGATGAAAACAAGCGCTAAAATAATATTCACTATCGAAGAAATAATGAGAAAGTACAGCGGCGTTTTACTGTCACCAAGGGAACGCATAATACCCGACAAAAGATTATAAGCCATCATCGCCAGCAGACCGTCGACAATAATCATTACATAGGCATAAGCATCCTCCATCAACTCCGGCGGAATATTCATCATCACCAGCATCGGGTCGATAACCAAATGCATAATTCCCATAATGAGCAGAACGAAAAACAAGCTCAATACAACGCAGGTAGCAATGCTGCGGCGCATTCCCTGCATATCCTGCGCACCGTAACGCTGTCCCGTGACAACGGTAAAGCCGTTGCTGAGACCAATCGTCAGCACCATCGTGAGCATAAACAGCGGTGATACCGCACCTACGGCAGCCAAAGCATTCACGCCAATCGTCCGCCCGACAATAATAATATCGGCAATATTATACAGCTGCTGAAAAATATTGCCTATCAGAAGCGGCACCGTAAAGGGAATAATCAGCTTAAGCGGTGCACCTTCCGTCATATTCTGAAGCATAAAAAAAGAACCTCCTTTAGCTGCTCTCTCCCAAGCAGCAGTATCAGTCCGGTATTACAATATATATCACTGACTTATCAGTCAAAATATAGCACAATCAGGAAAAAAATACAAGACGTGCAGCAACACACGTCTTGTAAAATCTTATTCCATAACAACTCTGTTGGTAATTTTACCGATTCCTTCGATTTCAATGGTGATTTCATCACCCTCATTCAAGAGCCCGGCACCAACCGGAGTACCTGTCAAAATCAGATCACCGGCATCCAATGTAAAGCTCTGAGAGATGTAGCTCAAGATTTCATAAGGATTATAAATCATATTGCTCGTGCGCGCATCCTGCTTAAGCACACCGTTGACATAAGAGCGGATGGATAAATCGCTGGGATCCAGCTCCGTTTCCAGCCACGGTCCCAATGGACAGAAGGTATCAAAGGATTTACAGCGCAGCCACTGGCGCTCCTTGCGCTGCAGGTCGCGGGCCGTAACATCATTAGCACAGGTATAACCCAAAATATATTTAGGTACATCTTCTGCCTTAACATTCTTCATCCTCTTTTTCACGACAATACCCAGTTCCGCGCCAAAGGCCAGCTCCTGCACCTGCTTCGGCCAGATGATATCCGCACCTGTACCGACAACGGTATGCGCAGCCTTAGAAAAAATACTCGGCTCGCGCGGAATTTCTACACCGAATTCTGCCGCATGCTTCTGGTAATTAAAGCTGACGCAGATAATCTGCTTCGGTACGCAGGGTGCCAGCAAGCGTACATCACGCATAGCAAAGGTTTCATCCGTTATCTGCCAATATGTTTCCAGAGAACCATATACGCAACGGATAACATCGCCGTCAATAAAGCCTATACGCTTGTTGCCTGTCCGCAAATCCTCAAAACGCACGCATTTCATTTTAACCCCTCCATAATCTGCATCCTTCTCGCTTTAAAATAAACAGGTGTCAACTCTGCCTGCGCTGCCAAAGCCAGCGCCTCCTGCAATCTGCGCCCCACATGCTCCTTATAATGGGCGTCACTGCCAAGAGTGCAGTATTTGCCGCCAAGCTCACGGTAACGCTTGTACAGCGGCAGCAAGCCTGCTACCGCCGCAGCATCATCCAGGCGGCGGGTATTGATTTCGATAGGCTTGTTCTGCTCAATCAAAAGCAAGAACAGCTTATCAAACAATTCCGGTGCATCCTCCAGACGCAGCTCACGCTCCGCTCCCTTATACGGCCAATAACGGCAGATATAGTCAATATGCGCAAACGCATCAAAATCTCGCTCCTGTTCCAGGCAGGTAATCGCATCATGCAAAAATTCTTCTACAATCTGCTGACGTGTGCGTCCCTTGTAGCAGGTCTGCTCGTATAAATCACGTCCGCCGATGCAATGGATAGAGGCCAGCACATAGTCAAACGGATGAGCCTGTGCCACCTTTTTATCCTCAGCTGCAGTATGTGTCTGCATGCCGATTTCAATGCCTATCAGCACCTTGTCGCTGCTCAGCGGCTGCAGACGCGCAAAATATTCGTCTATATCAAAGATAAATGCTTCCGGATTAGTCGGATAATCATAATCCCAATGCTCTGTAACCGTTATACCAATCCCCTGCTCAGCGGCTGCGCCGATGGCATCAGCAAATTTCATTTCGCTGTCGCAGGAATAATCACAGTGCATATGTGTATCAAATATCATTTAGTGTACCTTCCTTCCGTAAATTATATTGTATCAAATTGCAACAAAAAAGCAACGGGGAAGGGAGTATTTTTTCACCAATTAACGAGAAAATTACAAAGAAGTTAGCAGGGAGTAATCCAAGAGAAAAATTTAATTGTTCTCCGAGATTCTCCCTGTAAAAATCAATCTATTTTACACCTCGCCGTCGTCCATAATTCCCAGCTTACGCTTCCAGTAGCGGGAATAAATAGCGCCCAACGGATTGTGGGCCAGCAGACGGTCCTTAACTACCAGATTCGTTACCGGTCCTTCGGCATTCATATTGAAAATAGCATCGTGTCCAACGCACAGGCCACAGGAAATGTACAGCTCAACGCCCTTTTCTGCCAAAAACTTAGCCTGGAATTTAGGATTGCACATTGCTTCATGCTCCAGCTCCGGCTTAACCTGCTTCAGTCCCAGCTCTTTTTTGGGGAAGCTGCAGTTTTTGCAGCATACGCTGTAAAACTCAAAGCCCTGCTGCTTAAAATATTTGGCAATATAGCGTGCTTCCGCATTCAAACCGATACAGAAAGACATGCCCAGCTTTTTGTAGCCCATAGCTTTGGCAAACTCCGCGGTTTCCTGCAGACGGCAGATATTGCTGTAGAACGTGCCTTCAACATAGGCAGCAGCCTGCATGAGCTTCAATTCTTCCTCGTTATAGGCTTCCTTGACAGCCTCCAGGGGCACGCCTGTGCAGTTAACACCCTTGGTGTAGCAGGCATGTGTAGGACAATTAGCGCAATCACATTTCATTTTACATTTCTCCTTTCGCCAATAACCTTGTTAAGCCTATTGTAGCACAAACAGCAGACAGATTAAAAGAGCTGCCGCACTTTTTCGTGCAGCAGCTCCGGTAAAGCTAAAATATGAAATTAGAATTTACGTTGGTAGGAAATCGAAGCAATCTTGGTAAAGCTGTCGTAAGCATGAGCGCTCTTATAAGCATCGGTAGCATGACCTGCGAAATCCAGAGTGCCGACATCCATCCAGCCCAAGGCAACAGCAACAGTCTGCTTCTTATCGTTGTAACGAGCACCGATAGAATAGGTGCGACGCAGACCTGTCGGTACCATGAAGTCACCGCCATCGTAAGGAATAGAGGACTCGTCGAAAGCAAAGCCTGCCATAACAGCATACTTATCGCTCAGGTTATGCTCTAAGCCGATAGCATAACGCCAGCCACTCTCCCAATTTTTATCAGAAAGAGCATTCGGTTTACCAAATACCGGCTTATCAAAATAAACATTCAATGCATCATAGGTACTCCAGTTGGTACGAGTAGCTTTCAATTCCAGACGGGTTTTCTTGTCAAATTTGTGGTTATAACCGATATCCCAGCTGTCCGGCAAAGTAACCACACCATAAGCATTAGCTTTCTCATTAAATTGCGGCATTGGAGAATATGCTTTAGCATCTGCTTCTAAGGAATGAGTAATACGGCTACGATAAACTACACCAATTTCATTTTTATCATCAAAGGTATAGTTGGCAGCAGCATTCCATCCTAAAGCATAGCTTTCACCTTCAATTTGTACACTACCTACATTCATCGTAGGAGTTGCATATGCATTCTTCTGCAGTTCCAAGCCAACATAGTTAATTTCCGCACCAACTGCTGCGCTCCATTTTTTATCAAATTTATGCGCATAGGTCGGCGTAACGCTGACACCGTTCAGCTTAGAGAAAAATGCATTAGAAGATGCCTTGCTGCCACGCTCAAATTCGGATACCATGGCAAAGCGCGGGAAAGCGCCGATGCCGAACCATTCTTTATCATTAATCTGTCTTACGTAATAACTGCCTACAGCCCAACCGGCATGAACCTTGTTATGGTTAGGCTCACCTTTAATTTCATCATTATTGCTATCATACAGCTTATAGTTGCCGTGCGGGCTCAGATAAGTGTAGCTGCTCTTCATTACCTCACCCTTTACTTTGGTGATAGAAGCAGGGTTGTAAGCCACGTTTGCAGCATCGTCCTCAGCAAACATACGCGCACCACCCATAGCAACGCCTTCAGCAGACCATTCATTAATAGCAAAGCCTTCAGCGCCTGCTACCTGGGGTGCCAGCAGTGCTGCAGCTAAGCCTAAAGCTAAAAAGTTTTTATTCATATCAGTACATCCCTTCTCACATTTTTATTACCTGCTACTAATTGTAACAGATTCGTGAAAAGTGCGTACAAAATCTTTTAATCGCTCGTTTTAATTACTTAATTAAACTTTGAAAAGAACCCTTTTCATCCGGCTCCTCGCCGGCAGCCTTCGCTGCCTCGCGACGTGCAAAGTTACGCTCCTGCAGGCGGCGTACATCCTCCAGCGTCGGCACATTATCCTTCTCCCACGGCTGGTACTGAATCGTGGTGCAGTGATGATACATAGCATATCTTTCCTTAGCATCTGCTGCAGCCTCGGCCTCAGCAAGAGCCTTCTTGGCAGCCTCGTTCACAGGGAAGGATTTGTAGGCATCTGCCAAAAGCAGCGCAGCCTTAGCATAATCGCCCTGCTCCGCCATGCTTTCCGCAATAAATTTCAGTGCGTGGAAGCGGTACGGATTGACGCCTTCCACGGCCTTTTCCGCCTCCAGCATTGCTCTCGCCTCGCTCAATGCAGCATCCTCGGCGCCGCAGGAGCGCTGCAGCTCCAGTCTGCGCGCCCAGATAGCGCCACGGTCTGCACTGCGGAAAACCTTCTTATACTCACGGCACAATCTGTAGGCTTCATTCAAATAAATAATCGGTGCATCTCCGATGCCGGTCAAGCGCCAGACGATTTCCGCAATATCACGCAGGCACAGCACCTTATGCTCCGCCTCACTGAGTCCGAACTCCGGTGCATCCTCCATATCCGGCTGTACATCCTTTACGGTTGCCAGCACCGCCATAGCTCCCTCGATATCCTTCAAAATCATCAGCATACGTCCTACGTTACTGCGGCATTTCCAATCATCATAATCGTTTATCAGATTTAACGGTATAGGGTAATCACAGCTTGCTACCTTCTGTACATAACCTTGCCATTCCTGTTTTTCCATTTCAGCATCCTCCTCAATCTGTTATATATTCTATTCAAATTATCTGCGTTGCCGCTGTCTTTGTCAAGCGTCAACCTGTACAGGAGTAATAATATTAATGCTTATATGTTATCTGTCATAGCTTATCAACCTTTTATATTCCATTTGGTTATAATGTAAATGCTTAATCGCTATTTGACTATAAAATTTAAAGTAGTACAATAACTCTACTAGAGAGAAAGAAGATGTATAAAACTATGAGCTTCCCCCTATTGTTACGCGGCTTCGTAGTGCTGGGTGTCATGCTGATGCACACCACCTGGTACTTCAGCCACGCTCACGCGGAATCGTGGGTCACTATTTCCGAAATGCTGCTGGATATTATCTCCCTCTTTGCCGTACCCCTGGTAATGTTTGTTTCGGGATATATGTTCATCAGCCACAATCGCCATGCCGATTATTATAAGTGGTCCTTCTTCCGCAGAATGTTCCTGTCGGTGCTTTCGCCGTATTTGCTGTTTTCGCTATTGTATTTGGGCGGTGCCTGGTTTTTCAGCAACGCCAGCTTTACGCTCAAGCAGGCAGCTTATCTTATTATCACCGGCAGCAGCGCCGTCCATATGGCATTTTTCCGTGCGCTGTTTGGCTTTTACGCCATCTATCCGCTGCTGTTGCGTTATTTTAACCGTTGTCGCCTGCATCACAGGCTGCATCGCTTTATTATTCAGGTAATCCTGCTGCAGCTGTTCTGGAAAATCTGCAACAATATCAGCTGCAGCAATCAGGCAGTTATCCTAACGCTGGAGATTACCACCTTCCTACGTTATATCGCCTACTTCTCCTTCGGTATGCTGGCTTATATCTACCATAAAAAAATGCTGCGCTGGATTGACACCCATCACGTTCTTTTGATGACAGGCTTCATCCTGAATCTGATTTTAATCGGCGGCTGCTGGTTTGCAAAATATTACCTGCATATCTTGCCGCTGCTGGAATTTGTCTGCTTCCCGCTCAACCTGTTTTTGTACAGTATCATTATCGCTATGCTCTTCCGTTATGCCTGCACTTTGGAATCACAAGACAGCCTCAGCAAGCGCTTTATGATGTATCTTGGCAACTATTCCTTCGGTTTATTCTTAATTCACATCATTTATATGTATGTCGGCAGCGAGCTGCTTACACTGTTGCATATGTCACCGCAGCAGCTCTGCTTTTATCCGCTGCTCTTCATCATCATGCTCAGCCTCAGCCTGCTGACCATGGAAGCACTGGCACGTGTTTCCTGGGGCCATTATTTCATCGGCCATGTAAGCCGTCTGTAAAAAGTTTTCTTCTTGTTCCCCATATATTGTAAAACACCACTTGCGTTTGCAGGTGGTGTTTTTGCTTATATCCTCAAATCAAAATCTCTTCTTGTACGCCTCGCCCCAGTCACGCATAGCCTCCAAAACAGGCTGCAGACTGTAACCAAGCTCAGTAAGCGTATATTCAACACGCGGAGGCACCTCAGCATAAACCTTGCGCGTCAGCAGGCCGCTGGCTTCCATCTGCCGCAGCTGTGATGTCAACACCTTTTGGCTGACTCCGCCCAAAGATTTTTTCAATTCGCCAAAGCGCTTTGTGCCCGTCAAAAGGTCACGCAAAATCAGCACCTTCCATTTATCACTGATTAAGGTCAGTGTAGTTTCTACCGGACAAGCCGGTAAAGCATCACTTATCTCAGGCAACATCTCAGTCACTCCTTCAGCTCCTTGCTGTATATCCATGTTTCCTGCACACCAAGCTGCGGCAGAATATTATTCGTAAAATGAGCTGCTTCACTATAACCACGCTTGCGGTAATATTCATAATCGCAGGTAGCATCCGCCCATAAATAGAGCTTTTTGACACCTTTTTTCTGCGCAATCGCTTCCACCTTATGCAGCAGCTTGCTGCCAACACCGCTTTTCATACTCAAAAACAGGCACAGCAGCAAATCCTCCGGATTTGCTAACGCCCTCACCTTTTGTCCGTTATAAGACAAATAGCGCAGATAATCATAAACAAGATCCTGCTCCTCGCACTCAAAATGCTGCAGGCTTTGCTTTAACCAGGACTGGGAATTATCACGCTCACTCAAAGGCGCCGCCAACAAAAAGCCCTGCATACCTTCTTCATCCGTCATTTTTAAAGAAAAGGCCTCACTGCGATAATAATAGCGCACCATCGCCTCGTACAAAACATTCTTCAAACCATCATTCGTCAGCGCCATCTCATCACCCCAGGTCAGCTTGGTGAGATGGGATGCGCAGGAAATATCCTGCGGGGTAAAATTTGATAACATTTATGCTTCTCCACTTCAATAATCGAATTACAACACTTGCATAATCAGTTTTTAAGTGTCTTAAACATTCTTTTTAACTCTATTTTAAGCTATCCTCATGAAATATGCAATCAGTGCAGATTTCATGAGGATAATAGAAAAACAGCTTCATCAAGATTAAATCCATCAGGATTCCTTCCCAATGGGACTAAACACGAAGAAGCTGTTTCAATTATCAAAGCACTGAAAGTTTAAATATTTCTTTGAATAAAAAATGTTAATATTAACATTTGCGTTTAACCAATGAGGATTTTTTTCAATGCCTCTAATTCTGTTTCAGTCAATGTTATCCCCTTTCCCATTTTCTCATGATTAGGAGCCCACTCTCTAAGATCGTATTTAGGTGCATTCCCATTAAAAGATACTACATTAAGTTCTTTTCGCCAACCTTTATTACTTTCAGAAATCACTCCTAGTTCTGCTAATATTTCAAACTTAAACTCTTTTTGCATCATAATCAACAACTCCTTAAAATTTAGTCTAACTTCTTATGCCACCCAGGTCTACCATTGGTTAACCTACTTCCTTGTCGACAAAATTTAAATCCTTTATAGTTTGCTAATTTTAACCCTAAATTTACTTCTCCGACAACCCATATATCCCTACTGTCACTGTATACTTCAAAGCCATTTTTCTTTAAATCAGACAGCAAAGATTCTGCTTCTTTATTATCTTGCTCTACCAGCGGCATTGTTGGCGGCTGCACCGGTGGTTTCGGCGGCTGTACCGGTAGCTTCGGCGGCTGTACCGGTGGCTTCGGCGACTGTACCGGTGGCTTCGGCGGCTGTACCGGTGGTTTCGGCGGCTGTACCGGTGGCTTTGGCGGCTGTACCGGTGGCTTTGGCGGCACATTTTCACCATTTAATATTTCAGCAGCTCTTTGCTTAACCCGCTGCAATAACTCCGTATCACGATTAACAGGTGTAGCAGTAAAGTTATCCTCATACTTAATACCATAATTTAAAAGCAAATCAGCAACCCTATTAATGGTATTTTCAGGATCAGCAAAATATTCACTGCCACGTATACGGATAAACTTCCAACCAAGACGTTCCAAAATAGTCTGGCGCTGCATATCCTCAAGAATCTTATCTTCGCCACTATGATAGCGTTCACCATCACATTCAATCGCAATTTTACGATTCTTATAAACAGCAACCATATCTATTCTGTATGCGCCGGCCTCCCATTGCTGCACAATATGAAAGCCCTTACTTACCAAAGCTTTGGCAACTTCCTCTTCAAAAATAGAATCAGCTTGCTGTTGAATTTGAACGATGGTCTGCTTGTAAGCCTGTGGATTCTTGGCATAGCTTAACAAGCCACGTCTTAAATCCCCGGCTTGCAAACTATTTTCTTCATCAAGAGAATTTATTACCCATAGCTGATCCTTTGCTCTGCTGACAGCAACATTATAACGTTTTTTGTACGCATCTTCATTTGCATCATCACTTCGCAAACGCAAAACACCATCGCCCTCATTACTATCAACCATACTAAGGAAAATAACATCTCTTTCATCACCTTGAAAGTTCGCGGAATCGCCACAAATAATCTGACGTTGCTCATAAGCAATATTACCTATAGTATTAAATAATTCCCTTTGAATATATTCCGCTTGTTCTTTACCCAATAAAGAGATTACACCAAATGTTTTTCCACTATATTCCGGCTGCTCCATACAAGATTGCACTAACGCAACTATAGTCTTAGCTTCTACTTGGTTAATTTTGCTTGTTCCACCTCGATGTCCATCCACACGATAATTAACTACTGCCGGTAATAAATTACTGCTGGAAGCCTCTCTCAATGGTTTGATTTTATTGTCATAAGACAACCAATTGCTATAACCGATTATTTCAGGTACACAACGGAAATGTTCCAAAAGCATTCTCGATTTATAAGAAACAAAACCAATAGAATATAAAGAATCCTTAGGCGTATATAGATTTGGATTAGGTATCCATCTTGAAATATACGAATCAGCCAAAGCCTGAATAGGAGCCAAATCTGTACCAACAGCTAACGGACTTACCTGTTTGTCATCGCCAACGATGATAATTTTCTTCCCTAAAAACGTTACTGCTAATGAAGTCAAATCAGATTGACTGGCTTCATCAACAATGACAATATCAAAAGGTGCTTGCATTGCTATAGGATCAAATGTCTCTAACACTTTTCTAACAGGCATAATCCAAACGGGGACAGCATCCTGACATTTTGTCATCTGCTTTCTAATCTCTCGCCTATAAAAATCTGCATATTTGCCAGTACCTTTGCCTAATTTTTTTACAAGCTGTACCCATCCTCTTAATGCATTTTGCATTGCACCATTGTTAGCATTGCGCTTCTGCAGCTCATACCAAGCTTTTGCTGCAGCCAATTCAGCAGTAGCCTTATGATAATCCTTCGCTAATCTCATAGAGTTATTTTGCAAAGTATTATAGTCACAGCTATTAATTTCATCCACAATACGTTCAAGCTGCTTCCATTTCCAAGCATCAGCAATATTTTCAGGCACAGTAAAGCTACCATGAATACCTTGACGATTTTTAATAGCATTAGCCCATTCAGGCGCATATCTATTAATCTTCGCTAATGTTTCATAGCGTCTATTTTGTAAAGAATATTTACCAATCAAAGCGAATAATGTATTCCTAGCCTTTTTATAACCCTCAATATCTTTTCTTTTAATAGCTCCGGCAATATCCTTACAAGCCGTAGAATTTGTCAGCGTACCAGCACTCATCCGCTGATAATATTTTTCTAACCGTTTCTCCTGGCTGCGCATTTCCATAAAAGCAAGCATACCTTCTACAATCTGCGGAACTATACCCCTGCTGAAAATAAGTGATTTCCTTAAATTATCAATATCAGCAGCCAGCGGATCTATATTCATTAAATCATCCATTGGTATGCCGCTTGCTTTAATTTTATATATAATACTGGAATATTCGCCATTATACCAACAGAGTAATTTGGAAATAGACTGTGCATACTTATTAGCTATTTCTATATTACTATAATTATCAACGCCTTCGCCAAATAAACTTTTCCATGCAATCTTACAGGGATTTTCAAGCTCATAAAAGCGAATATATTCCAATACAAGCTCTGCATCTTGACCGGAAGAAATTTCGGCATTGTTAATCGATACACATGTCTTAGCTTCTGTCAAACTGCTATTGAATAAACTCTTAAGAAAACCAATTTTACCATCCGTTTCAATCAGTTTTTTATAATCCTGACGATGTTGTCGAGCTTCTTCAAAGCTATGAAACTTAACTTCTTTACCAAAGCTAATTCTCTGAACCTTTGCATATTGATTATAGGTAGCTTTAATTTGACAAACCAGCTGTTCCCAACTAGCTCTGTGAATTGAGTTTATGCCATCTGCAATAACACGCAGTTCCCATTCCTCATAATTTTTAATTGCACAAACAGCTGCTTTAGCATCTAATAATTTTTCTTGCCAGTCTTGAGTAAATTGGATACTAACACTATCAATATCCAAAATATTGATACGAGCATCTCCGGCAGTAAAATTCCAATTGTTTTGACGCGCAATATTATCAACAATGCTTTTATTATTATTATATCGTTCAACAACTTGCTCAAAATCACTGGCCGACCAAATATCTGCAGTATCAGGTAAATTACAAGCTAGCTGTTTCTCCTCATCAACACTTACACTTTGGTTGCTGTCATACAGCTTTACTAATGCTTCATAAGAAACAGGAAGAGCTTCACAAGTATAAACATTACCGGGTATTACATCGCCAAGCTGATCTCTGTTTTCTTTTAAAAACTTAGCAGCATCTATTGGTGAAAACTCGTCCCCATTAAGTATAATAGTATTGCATTGCTGATTGCGAATTTGAAATAGCTTTTTACGAGTTTCGTTTAACTGCTTAATAATGCTCTTACGCTTAGTATCACACTCTTTAATCTCTTTTTCTAATTTTGCCGGTATCTCTGAAAAATTAGCAATTGCTGCAATAGAGCTTTCAATATCCTTCCTTGAATCATCAATTACCGAAACACATAATGGTTGTAATTCACACTCCACTTTGTCTTTCAAAACCTTTAATGCCTTATTAGTATGACTGGTTACAAGCACTCTCTTGCCTTGCGCCAGAAAATGACCTAACAGGTTTGCAATCGTATGTGTTTTACCGGTACCGGGAGGACCTTGCACAACAACAGCATCATTAACTTCTATAGTTTTTGCAATATCTAATTGCTCCTGATTTGCTTCTTTAGGCAATAAAATATCTATAGCTTCACCACCAACTGCAGCAAGCTTTTCTTCCGTACTTTCTTGTGTATAATCACTATTCTCTACAAAATTATTCCCCGGCTGTAAAATATTAATAAGATGCTGTGGAACTTCTCCCGTCTCCCCAATCTTTTCGATAATCTTATTAATCATTTTTGCCATACCATTAGGACGTTGCCTAAGAATCAGCATTGGTTCCCAGGAAACTTTAAAGGCAGCATCATTATTTAATTTTGCTAACTCCATATTAGAGAAATACTTGCCTTTATGCGATACGGAATGTACCACTCGCTCAAAAAAAGTTTTTGTTGCATTTCTGTCAAAGGGATAGTATTGTTCTCTGCTATTTTCAGCATCAGCATTCTGAACAGCATCTCTATCAACATCAGAAATACCATTAAACAACTCTATATAAAAGCTACTGTTTACATCTACATCTCTGATATAAATGTCATTACGCTCAGTATCGAATTCAATTTCAACTCGTTTTAACAAAATCGGATGACTAATCGACGAATCTTCCGTTACCTGAAAAACGCCATTAGCAATAAGCAGCTCCCAATCCCCATCTTCTTTGATAAGTCTTTGTCTATGCATAAAGAGCTCAGCAAATAAATTTTTTGTTTGCTCAAGCACTAATTGTCTTGCACGCCACAAATTACGTTTTTCCATCCATCTATCATACATTACCTGAGAATCAAAAACACTTCTAAATTCTCTATATACTACAGGATTGCTTCCAGCCAAAGGTATACGTTCTCTGATTTTCGGTTTTTCAACATTATAGTCATTCCAATCCTCCTGAAGCCAAGGCATAAGCTTCTCATTAGGCATAGGACAGGCATCAAAATCAGGATTATGCACCTTCAAAATATATGGTATCTCTTCCAACGCACTGTAACCTTCATCAAATTTTACATAGTCACGATAATGAAAAGCTATATTCTCCGGATCATCCGGTAAATCTTTAACAAAATAATTCCATTGGTGATTTGTATAATTAAGAACTATATTGTCCTGCTTCTCCTGCATCGCTTGCAGATATTTGAATAAATTAATGGCTTTGGCCTGAATCGTCATTTCATTTCCCATGTCACTCATCCCCTTAGGCGAACTGTTATATAAAAAGCATCATAATTTTTTGCATCTGTCATTAGTATATCACAATTTTATTTCCTTGTAACAATTCATTTTTTCATAGAATACGGATTTTAATCAGCCTCCATCCCCCACCTTGACAATCCCCCAGCACCGCAATATAATTATCTTCGATAATTACTTTAGGTAATCATATTGCAAAGGAGAATCATCATGAAACATAAACTTCCTATCGAAGCAATCAAAACTCTGCTCATCGCCTGCCACGAAGCAAAGCGTGTAGTAGACCTGCAGCCACCTCTGCCGGAGGGCTTAACTCCCGGCAACCTCAAAGTCTTGGACTATATCGAATACCTCGAACGCACCGCACAACCGCCCAAGGTAAGTGATATTGCGGACCTGCTACAGGTAACTCGCCCCGGTATCACCCGTCTGGTAAGCGAACTGCAGGCCATAAACGTTATCGAAAAAATCAGCGATGAGCAGGATAAACGCATCGTCAGACTGCGCATGACAGACGCGGGACGTAAAATCCACGCCTATTACATTGAACAATATCACGGCTGGCTGGCAACACAGCTTACCGATATCAGCGAAGCAGATATCAACACCACTGCAGCCACCATCGCCAAGCTTTACCAAACAATGTCTACGCATAAGCCTGCTCTGCAGGGTAAAGCGCCCGTTATCATGCATAGTGAGGAGAAAAACAATGACTGACAGCTCCGCGCGCGTACTGGATGCACGCTTACTATTATCAATTATCGCCGCCGGCATTATGTCATTTAGCGGCGTGGTTGTCGAAACCGCTATGAACGTTACCTTTCCCACGCTCATGCACGAATTTAATATCGGCACCTCGCTCGTACAATGGGTAACTACCGGCTATCTGCTGGTGCTGGCACTGATTATCCCTACATCCGCCTACCTTAAACGCCGTTTTGCAACGCGCAGCCTGTTTACCGCCGCAATAAGCAGCTTCCTTGCAGGCACACTGCTCGCCGCCTGGTCACCTTATTTTAACGTTCTTCTTATCGGCAGGCTGTTGCAGGGTATCGGTACAGGCATTGCCCTGCCGATGATGTTTAACATTATTCTGGAGCAGGTTCCCGGTGAACGCCTGGGCTTTATGATTGGCATAGCCTCGCTTATCACCGCCATGGCACCGGCTGTCGGCCCGTCACTTGGCGGTATGATCGTCAGTTACTTCGGCTGGCGCATGATTTTTATCAGCCTGCTGCCATTTTTACTTCTGTCTGCCGTTTTAGGTATCAAAAATATCCGTCAGGCAGGTAAACTTGAGGAGAGCAGCTTTAAATTTAGCCTATACCTATTGCTTGTTATCGGCTTCAACAGCCTGATTTTTGCCACCAGTATTGCCTCCGACTACGGTTGGTTCAGTATCGAGGTGCTTGCTCTTTTTATAATCTGCTTTATTGCTTTAACTGCCTTCTACAAACAATCATTAAACAGCAGCACACCGCTTTTACGCGTACAGATTTTTCGTTATCTCCCTTATACGCTCAGCACTGTAAGCCTTCTGCTTGTCGGCTTTATCTGTCTTGGCCTTGGTTTTTTAATCCCCAACTATGCGCAGCTTGTTTCGCACACGGACGCCTTTACCGCCGGCTGTCTGCTGCTTCCGGGCTGTATTATCGGTGCTATGCTTGCGCCTATCAGCGGCAGGCTGTTGGATACATTCGGTGCCAAACGGCCGATTTTATTAGGCAATATTTCTATTCTGATTTCCGTTATCTGCTACAGCCTTTATCCCGGTGAGCTAAGCTCGTTGCTCTTCATTGTATTCTATCTGTTCTTTGCCTTCGGCCAAGGTTTTTCCATGGGAACGATTATGACTAACGGCCTGAGCCAGCTGCCTGAAGAGCTTAATGCCGACGGCAACGCAGCCATGAATACGCTGCTGCAGCTGGCAGGCGCAGTCGGTACGGCAGTTATCAGTACGATTGTTGCGACAGCACAGGCTGCGGACCCGGCAAATATTGCACATGCTACTATGCTGGGCAGCAGACATGGCTTTTATGTGCTAACTATCAGCGCAGTGCTCATTCTTTGCTGCTCCTTAAAGGTATTCGTCCTTATTAAAAAGAATAATCTTGCTCACGCTTAATCTACTGCATTCTGTCATAAATATCGCAAAAGCCTCCCTTGCGCAGATGCGCCGGGAGGTTTTTATATCAAAAACATTATGCTAGCATGTCAAAAAGGCCGCTTCCTGCATCTGACGCGCAGGTAAGCGACCTTTTAATATTTCCCTTATTTTTAATTACTGCAAGCCACGCAGCTTTTATTTTTCTATGCTGCGTTTACGGCTCACACTCTTTCCCTTATTTTTCGCAATCCGAACAGCTGATTTTTTTCTGTATGCTGTCCTTAGCGGATTGCGCTCTTTCCCTTATTTTGGTTTATCGTAACCCCAGCAGGTGTTTTTTATCTATACGCTGCCTTTAGCGGATTACGCTCTTTCCCTTATTTTTATTTTCTGCACTAAGAGTGCATATAAGCTGTTGATTATTTTTTCTTCAGGAAGCTCATCATGCCACGCAGCTGTGCGCCAACCTGTTCAGCCTGGGTTGCGGCAGCACGACGGCGCATAGCGTTGAATTGCGGACGGCCGCATTGATTTTCCAGTAACCATTTCTTAGCAAAGGTACCGTCCTGAATTTCAGCCAGAACCTGCTTCATAGCAGCTTTGGTTTCAGCAGTGATGATGCGGGAACCGGTTACATAATCACCATATTCAGCGGTATCGGAGATGGAATGACGCATTTTAGCCATGCCGCCTTCATACATCAGGTCAACAATCAGCTTCATCTCATGCATGCATTCGAAGTATGCGCTTTCAGGCTCATAGCCTGCTTCTACCAAGGTTTCAAAGCCTGCGTTCATCAGAGCGCAAACGCCGCCGCAGAGAACTGCCTGCTCGCCGAAGAGATCAGTTTCGGTTTCTTCACGGAAGGTGGTTTCCAGAGCGCCTGCACGGGTACCGCCAATGCCCTTAGCATAAGCCAGAGCCAGGTCGTGAGCCTTGCCGGTCGGGTTTTGGTAAGCAGTTACCAGAACGGGAACACCGCTGCCTTCTGTATAGGTACGACGAACCAAATGGCCGGGACCTTTAGGAGCAACCATAAATACGTCTACATCAGCAGGAGGAACAATCTGACCGAAGTGAATGTTGAAGCCGTGTGCAAAAGCCAGCGCATTGCCTGCCTCCAGGTTCGGCTCAATATCTCTTTTATATGTAGCAGCCTGCTTTTCATCCGGAATCAGCATCATGATAATATCGGCAGCCTTAGCAGCTTCTGCGGTAGTCATAACCTTCAGGCCGGCAGCCTCTGCCTTAGCTTTGGATTTGGAGCCTTCATAAAGGCCAACAACTACATTTACACCGCTCTCCTGCAGGTTCAGTGCATGTGCATGACCTTGAGAACCATAGCCGATAATAGCAACTGTTTTGCCGTTCAATAATTCCAGATTTGCATCGCTGTCATAATACATTTTAACCATTGTGATTACCTCTTTCTTTTCCCTTATTTTAATTATAAATTATATATATTTTTTATATACTTTCCCTTATTTATAGCTGTTTATCTGCATCTGTTAATCTTGACGAAGTCATCTACCGCAGCACCGGCTGCCACCATCGGCTCTACCAGGTCACCCTGCTCTACGATTACTTCAATCAGGAAGGGCTTGTCAGCCTCACTCGCTGCCTTCAGCGCCTCCTGGAATTCCTTGCAGGTCGCTGCTCTGCGACCGCCTGCACCGCAGGAATGAGCAAAACCGATGAAGTCAAACTCTGTCAGCAGCGTATTGGAGTAATGCTCGTTGTAGAAGAGCTGCTGCCATTGACGGACCATGCCTAAGCAGCTGTTATTAATAACGATACTGATAAGCTTTTTGCCTTCACGAGCTGCCGTATACAGCTCCATGCCGGTCATTTTGAAGCCGCCGTCACCGCAGATATGCACTACCTGCTTATCAGGTTCAGCAAAGGCTGCACCCAACGCGCCGGGGAGACCGAAGCCCATCGTACCGCAGCCACCGCTCGTCAGATGGTGCCGCGGTTTATCAACAACTAAATGCTGTGCTGCCCACATCTGGTTCTGACCAACGTCAGTTACATAAATCGGATTTTCTCCTTCAAAGCTGCGGCTCAGCTCCTTCATCATCCAGGGAGCAGTCAGGCGGTCACCAGCCAGCAGGCTGCGATCCTCCGTTGCATCCCAGGCCTTAATCTGCTGCCACCAGTCGGCATGCGCTGCCTTCTGCACTAACGGCAGCAGGCTTTGCAGTGTCTGTTTTACATCACCCATTACAGAAAGGCTTGTTGCTATATTTTTATCTATTTCCGTCGGGTCGATATCAAGCTGGATAATCGTCTTTTGTCCTACGTAACGGTTGCGGTCACCGGTTACGCGGTCGCTGAAGCGGCTGCCGGCTACTACCAGCACATCAGCCTGCGCTACAGCCATGTTGGAAGCGATATGACCATGCATACCGGTCATGCCCAAGGATCGTTCATCAGACTCGGGATAAACGCCAATGCCCATCAGCGTATTTACTACCGGCAAATCAGCCTTCTTGGCCAGCTCCAGCAGTTCTTCCTGCGCGCCGCTGTTGACAGCGCCGCCGCCAACCAGCAGTACCGGACGCTGTGCCTTGTTCAGCACTGCCGCTGCCTGCTGCAGCTGCTCCGGTGTTGCCTGCGGCAGCTCTTCCGCTTCAGAAGCTGCCTGCGGCTCGCTCCATTCCAGCTCCTCAACCTGCACGCTGCTGGGAATATCCACCAGCACAGGTCCAGGTCTGCCCTCCTGCGCCAAGGCAAATGCCTTGCGCAGTGCCGGCAGCAGCTCTTCTTTGCTGCGTACCAGCATGTTGTATTTGGTAATCGGCATTGTAACGCCGACAATATCAATCTCCTGGAAGGAATCACGTCCCAGCATGCTTACGCCAACCTGACCGGTAATCGCTACCAGCGGAATGGAATCAAGATAAGCAGTTGCCAGGCCGGTAACAATGTTTGTGGCACCGGGACCAGAGGTTGCGATACATACGCCGGTTCTGCCGCTCGCACGGGCATAGCCGTCAGCTGCGTGAATAGCGCCCTGCTCATGTGCGGTCAGCACATTTTTCAGCGGAGCATCGTACAATGCATCATACAGAGGAATCACAGCACCTCCGGGATAACCGAAGACTGTATCTACGCCCTGCTCCAAAAGGACCTTTACAATGGCTTCTGAGCCCTTCAGCTTCATCAGTCCGTCCCCCTTACGCCATAGTAGCTACAGACTCAACTGCAACCTGCTTAGCCAGCAGCTTGGCAACCTGAGCAGCAGCTACATCTGCCAGCTGGATTTCCAGCTTCAGACGATTTTCTTCTGCATCCATGCGCAAGGAGCGTACCTGAGCACCTTGCTTGGAAAGCACACGCAATACACGCGGCAATAAAGTTTCATCATTCTGACCAGTTACCAATACCTTTTCAAACATGTTAATTCCTCCTATCAAGAACACCTTAATTTTCTACTACGTCAATTATCTTTTGATGGACTTTTCAGGAGTAGTATTAAAAAAACGCCCCTGCATATATGCAGGGGCGTATAATACGCGGTACCACCCTAATTTATTACTTTCAGCACCAGTCCATCAACCGGCTCGGAAATAACGCATCCGTTGCGCATCAGTCTACTTGCAAAGCTTTCGCTGACGAGTTCATGGGTGATTTAATCAATAAGGCTTCGTACCGGTTTGCACCAGACACCGGCTCTCTAAAACTCTACGCTTATCTTTAGTCCCAATCATAACCTTTGGTTGTCAATTTGAAATTACTGATACTATACACCCATCTAAATCGTTTGTCAACACCTTTTTGCAAAATTTTACATTTTTCTTCTTTTAGTCACTGTATATGAACATTTTCAGCTTTTTGTCTATTACACGCAAACTAATCAAATGATTAAAAATTTCGCGCTACTTTTCAGTAGACAAAGTACACTAATATCCATTATGCAAAAACACGTTAAAGACGCTGTTTTGTATCGTTTAAAACAAAAGACTTCCCAAAAATTTTTGGGAAGCCCTTGAATTTTAATTTCAGATATTCTTCAATTTTGCAGCTACATTCTCTTTGATTGCAGCAGCATATTCAGCATGATGTGCCTCCAGGAAAGCCTTCATGTCAGCAGCAACATTGCCTTCTTCCTTCGGATTAAGCGCCTTTCTGTAGCCAAGCACCAGTGCGCGGTCGGCAGCGTCTGCTGTCGGCTCACAGCCACAGGCAGCACACAGCTTGCCGAACAGGTCGGCATCCAGAGCTTTGGCAAGCTCTATTGCGCTCATCCAAAGGATATTGTTCATTTTGAAATGAACCTTGCCCTTAAGATATTTCATAGCAGCAGCAGTATCGTTCATAGCGATGTCCGCATTTTTAAAGCTCAGGCGATAGCCGAAGGTGTCAGCAATCTCGCAGTGCAGCTGCAGGTTATCGTTTACAGCCTCTGCGTCCTTCAACGGGTCGAGGCAGATAGAGCTCAGCTTGATACCGTTACGCTGCAGCTCGTTGCCTATCAGGTAATGCTCCTGCGGAGTCAGCACCTTACCGGGCTTGGAAAGATCCAGCTCAAAATCAATATCCCACGGAGTATTTTTCAGATAAGAGTTATAGATGAACTGGATATGCATAATTGCTTCGCCGTATTCCAGAACAATGCGGTGCAGCTGATTTTCCGTAAAGGTAATCTTGCTGGTGCCAACCTTAAACTCTGCGTTCAGATAGGATGCATGCACAGCAGCACGGAAGGTTTCGTTAAACTGCTCAAAGCGTTTGTCAACAGCCTCGTCAGACAGCTTTTCAATGCCCAGGTCAATTTTATCGCTGCAGTCAAAGCCAATCATGCTGTAACCGTAAAGCAGAGCCTTAACGATTTCCTCTTCGGTTTTCAGGCCAGCAGCATTAGCGCCGTAGCCTTCCTTGTAGCCTTCTTCGAGCACGCCCCAGGTTGCGGTATCCACAGCCTGTACAAAATAGCGCTGCAAAGCCTCGCTGTCCTCGGTAGTAAAATCAACTAATACCGGTTTCAGCTGACGCTTGCCGAACAGCTCCGCCACAACTGCATCTGCTTCGCCCAGCCAATCGCTGAAGCCGATGCTGGCACCCTTTGTGCCGCAGGCAGTAGGTGCAGTCCATTTAACATAGCGGCGCACCAGCGCAGCATTATTCGCATTCAAGGCCATAACGGAAACATGTACGTCCTTAACGTCTGCTTCCTTTTCAACATCCTTCCACAGTGCGCTCAGAGCAGCTTCACCCTTCGCAGCAAAAGCCAGGCGCTTGCCTTCCTCAGTATCTACCAGTGCCAGCCAGTTACCCTGTACATCACACAAAGAAGTTTCTATAACTTCACCTGCAGCCTCACGCAAAGCTGCCAATGCATCAATTTGCTTTAATGCCATAACCTAATCTTCCTCCATTTACTTACAATTAGTCATAGTAATATTATGAACAAAAATCGTCTATTACGCAAGCAAAAACTTTGCAGATAGCAAAAAAACTTGCGTTTGTATACAAAATACCACCTCAGCAATAGGAAATTATCTTGTTTTCCCGGAAATTATATCCTCTATTTCCGATATTTAGTGTAAGGTTATCAACAGTATCAACAGACTTATCCACAGTTTTTGTGCATAACTTTTAGTTATGCAGAGTGTTATCCACCAGCCTCCGAGAAAAAAGTGGCTTGTTTACAAGGATTTTACACAATTATCAACATGTTATGCACAATCTGTGGATAACTTTAATAACAACTAGGGTGAGATTTCCACAACACTATATCTAGGGGTCCCGCTTCGTCCCGCTCACAAGCAAAACAGCCTTTTAAAACGTCAAAAACAGCGAACAAACTATTATTTGTCGCTGTTTCCGATGCAAAATTAAATTTTATTCTGCTTACCAGAGATTAAGCAGATGCTGCAAAAGCAAGCTCACAAACGTAATACCTGCCCAACAGCCAAGACCGAGTCCCAAAGGCTTGCTGCTTGTTGTCACAAGCTTGACGATATTCGTATTCAGACCTACCGCAGCCATCGCCATAACGATAAAGAACTTACTAAGCCATTTGAGCGGTGCAAAAACCTCTGCCGCTACCCCCATGCTTGTCGCTAACGTAGTAATAAGCGAAGCCAGTACGAAGTACAGTATAAAACTCGGCACAATGCTCCTGATATTAACCTCATGATTCGCATCCTGTTCGCGTTTGCCTATGAGATAACCTAATACCAGCGTAATCGGAATAATTGCCAGCGTACGCGTCAGCTTTACCGTCACCGCCTTATCCAAAGTTGCCGTTCCCAGACCGAACATTGCATCCCAGGTCGCCGCCGTTGCCGTAACCGAAGATGTATCGTTAACAGCAGTACCGGCAAAAATACCGAAGGCTTCGCCGCTTGTCGTAGAAAATCCCAGCACCGTACCCAACCAAGGGAAAAGCAGCGCTGCCAGCACATTAAAGAAAAAGATAACACTGATAGCCTGCGCTACCTCTTCATCATCTGCCTTGATGACAGGCGCTGTCGCTGCCACCGCACTGCCGCCGCAGATAGACGAGGCAACACCGATAAGTGTGGAAATCTTGCCAGGAATATTCATCACCTTATGCAATACATAAGCTACGATAAGCGAGGTTGCAATCGTGCAGACGATAATCGGCAGTGACTGCTTGCCGGTTGCCAGTACTACGGAAATATTCAGACCGAAGCCAAGCAGGATTACTGCGTACTGCAGCACCTTTTTAGATACAAAGCCTACACCGCTCTTAAATGCAGCCTGTACGGGCCACACAAGCGCCACCAGCATGCCTAAAAGAATTGCAAAGACCGGTGCGCCGACAACAGGCACCAGCTTGCCTAAAAACCAGCACGGCACTGCCAAAACAGCACTCAATATAATACCGCGCCACTTATCTGAGAAAAAGTTCATTATAACACCTCCATAAAAAACAAATATAATTATAGCATAAGCAGCATATATTTTTCAAAAATGGGCATTATTGCTAAACGCAAAAACTCCTGCTGACGGGCCTCTAGCCTGCCTGCAGGAGTTTATTTTTATCTTCTTATCTGTGACCAGATGAACAGCGCCAGTCCCGCCCAAATGCAGCCAAAGGCTGCAGCAGTAGTACCGGTAAACGGTTCACCATAAATCAGCACGCCAATCATCAGCGATATCGACGGCGAAATATATTGCAGAAAGCCTACAATATTCAAAGGCAGCTTACGCGCGCAGGCCGTAAACAACAGCATCGGCGTCGCCGTAACAGCGCCGGCACCTGCCAAAAGCAGTAGCGTACCCATATCGCAGCTTTGATAAACGGTAC
>ERZ772886.473-NODE-473-length-40061-cov-5.074264_pt1 | contig 40061 bp, 40 predicted proteins | sample MGYA00512128_ERZ772886 | MGnify/ENA primary metagenome ERZ772886 (study PRJEB29015, sample SAMEA2737698) | human gut metagenome | biome: human gut; feature: human-associated habitat; material: faeces | place: China | collected 2012 ... | reverse complement strand
GGTATGTGAAACGGAAGCCGCAAATACACCTTCGGCAGCAGAATATACCACTGCACAAATTCCTTCTTTCATTCCTTTTAAATACATCTGTCCGTGCATGACACAAATCCTCTTTTCTTGCCTTTCTTTTTATCCTCTGTAATCTTCCAATTTCAGGATCGCTTCGTGAATCATCTTCGCATCCACCGGATACGGTGTATGGGTCAGTTCCTGGTTCTCCATGGTGATCCGCAGCATATCTTATAGTCCAGAACAGCCCGCATGAGTTTCGCTTGCAGTCGGTCGCGCATATCCTCATCTATGCCGTAATAAACATTGCCGTATTCATCACGCACTTTACGGGTAGACAGATAGGCTATGTAGCTTGCGTAGTGCTGCACAACGATTTTCATTGCTTCGGGGTCGCCCTTTGTTGCGGCTAAAATAACTGGGTAAGGCAATAAACCGCGTTCGTCGGGATTGTTGCTAATCTGTTCATTCATCGGCTTTCCTCCAAAAATCTTTTTAACAGCTCAAAAGAGCTTGTCCGTCGAAATTGTACTGTGCTGCGCGGTATCTTCATCAGTTCCGCGATTTCTGCGTCCTTCATATCAAAGAAGTAATACAACAGTACAGCTTGACGTTTTTCTTCCGGCAAAGAGTGAAGCGCGTCAGCAAGCTGTTTCGCCGTAATTTCTTTCCCGGCGACAAAGAAAGATTTTTCAGCTTCATCATTTACAAAATACTGGTCGCAAGTGTAAAGCTGATTTTCTTCCTGTGGCGACAGGTCTGAAAAAGTGACTTCATGCTTTTTCCGATACTTTCTTTCTCGGATAGCGTCGATAGCTTCATTTCTCAATACCGCTTTGCAAAAGCCGTTGAACGTGCAGCGTTTCTGCCATTCAATGCGATTAGGTTCCATATTCTCACCCCCTTTCGTAACCCGGTGGGGGCGGGTTTATTTCTCCCCTTTCGCAAGCCCTCGACGGACGCGCGAAAGATTTTGCCAACTGTGGAGCAAACTTTTTCAAAATTTTTTTGAAAAAGCAAAATGCGCCCGTCCGAAAAGCCCGGACAGGCGCAAAGGTATTATAAAAGGTATTCAGATGATTTGATAGTTCATATTCAAGGGTAGAAATGTCCCCGGCGGCGGTCGGGCTTTTTTTGACAAGTCAAAGAATGTAAGAATTTGTCGATACGGTTTATAATTCATGGCGGCTTCCTCCTAAAGCCGCCATGTCTTTTACATGGTTTAGGGTCGTCGTAAGTTTCTGATAGACAAAAAGAAACGGCGGCTCTGAAAATCAAAGCCGCCGAAAAATAGTAGGCGCGTGAAAATGCTTCTGCTCTACGACGGCTTTTTTTCTTTTGCCGTCGTCCGGCAGATTGATAAGTTATTCATCAGCTATAAAGCGTCTTATATTGTCTTAATTTCATAGACAATCGGATAGTAAAAAGGCGTTTCTTCTGTAAATGAGTCTTTCAAAGTGACTTTGACCTTAATTCCCGGCTGCAAGTCCTCAACGGATATTTTGTTTCCGTCTATATCAAGCAGTTCTGTTTCCTCCCCGATATGCAGAGAGTTCAGAGGATTTCCATAAATCTCCGTTGTACGTTCTACAATCAGACGGATTTCCCCGTCCGACATTGTGACGGTTTCCTGCACAACCGCTTCATAGGAGAGGGTAGACCAATTTGACGATTGCGATATTACCACGATTGCTACGATAACAACCGCAGCTATCGCCGCAAGGATAATCATAGTTTTTTTCTTTTTCATCTTCCCCCTCCTTATGCGACTTGATGTTTCTTAAATCCCAGTCTTGCAAACGGCAGCATAACCGCAGTTAATAGTGCATACAGAATGGCCCTCATGGTAAAGGCGTCCAAAATAAGCCCACCAATCTGATAGGTAATGTATTTTCCAATCTCCGGCATGGTAGAACGGTACGGAAGCAGGAACAAGATTAGATTGTACGCGCCTGTTGTCCCGTTGGGCGAGAGAAACAGCGGAATAAAAAGGACGGGTACAAGCACAATAAGCACAAGGTACGGGCTTTTCATCTTTGCCGACAACAGGAGCGTCAAGCCAAGCATGGCAAACAGTACAATGTAAACTACTCCCAAATTCACAAGGACAGCTTGTAGGAATGTCCACGGATACGGTATAGTCGTGTTTGCGATTTGCAGCGGCAAATCCCAACCATCAAAACCAAATGCGGCAAGGGGCAGGCCTAATGCAACAATTACATTGAGCGTAAAAGCAAGCACACCAAATAGATAAGACGCTATGATTTTAGCCGTTGTCAATTTGGTTTTTCCGTATTTTGCGGATAAGATTACCGCGTCCGTCCCGGCTTCATACTCGCCGGAAAAGACAGGGGCAATCACGATACAGACAGCCAGTAGTGCAAACATCAGCAACTCAAAGCTGCTAATGATGATTTCCCACCCCTCGTAATAGCCATACTGAAAAGGTTCGTCAACCTTGCTGTTCATATCCTGCCAATAGGCTTTCTGTTTCTCGGATAATTCGCGGGAAGCGGTATTAAGTAGCTTTTCGATTTTTTCCTGCCTTGCAGCGTAAAAATCCGCGCCCTCTGAAATATCCAAATCTGCTAATGAGCTATACCCTACACTTTCGTTTGGATTGACATAGTTTTTCGCAATCATATTCAGCAGACGTTCCCGTGGGGCGATACCGTCCCAATATGCGCTGTCAACCAAAAACTGTTCATAACCGTCATATCCCACATTATCGGGATTTTCAAAAAGCTGCTGTACTTCCCGGATTGTTTCAGTGATATATTCATTTGTTAAAGGAACAGAATATTTTTCTGCTTGTTCCTTTTCATATTCGATACCTGCAAGGCCATTGATTACACCTTCTTGATTGTAAGTCTGATACCGCAAAATCGGTAAACCAAATAAAATCGCAGTTATAAGCAAACTTGCCGCCATGACGATAAGCGTCGATTTTTTACGCAGGATTTTCAAAAATTCGTATTTGATAAGCATTGTTTCATTCGCCCCTTTCTTCTCCGGCTTCTTCACCGAAGTGGTATAAAAACAAATCTTCCAAGCTCGGCGGTACAGTGATAGCGTCAGCGGTTGGAGCCGTATCATGTATCATACGCAACCGTACCTTGCCGTTTTCGTGGTGCAGATTGACAACTGAAAAACGGTTACTGTATTCTGCTGCTTCCCGGTCACTCACTAAAAGCTCCCACACCTTGCCGTTTATACTGTCTGTGACGGTAGCCATAGGCTCTTGCAGTAAAAACGTACCGTCTTTCATCATCAGAATGGTATCAGCGATATAGGAAACGTCCGATACAATATGCGTAGACAGAATAACTATTTTTTCCTTTGCAAAGTCAGATATGAGATTGCGGAAACGGACACGTTCTTTCGGGTCAAGTCGTGCGGTCGGCTCGTCTAAAATGAGAATGTCCGGGGCGTTCAGCTCTGCCTGTGCAATTCCCAAACGCTGCTTCATACCGCCGGAAAAGGACTTGATTTTTTTGTCTGCCACCTCATGCAGATTAACTAATTTCAACAATTCCTCCGTCCGTGTCGTTGCTTCTTTCTTATCCAACCCCTTTACCGCCGCCATATAGCACATAAACTCACGGGCTGTAAAATCCGGGTAAAAGCCAAAGTCCTGCGGCATATAGCCCAAATGGGCGTAATAATCTTCTCCCAACTCGTCAATGCTCTTTCCGTTCAAACAGATACTGCCGGAAGTAGGCTTTAGAACACCGCAAATCATACGCATTAAAGTTGTCTTGCCCGCACCGTTCGCACCAAGCAGACCATATACCCCCGGAGTAAGAACGGTGCTAACATCATTAACAGCCTGCTTTGCACCGTAGCATTTGCTCAAATGCTGTAATTGCAATTCCATATATGAAAACCTCCTTGTCTTTGTGATAGGCGCAGAAAAAAGGTAGGTCGCCTATGCTTGATAGTATAGACTACCTACCTTATGGGTGGCTTTGCCGTATCTTAATTTAACCTTAATTTGTGCTTGCTCCACATGGAAGCAGGATTGTAAACTCTGTTCCCAATCCAGGATTGCTCTCTACGGAAATATCGCCGCCGTGAAGCGTGATAATCTGTTTTGCTATGGCAAGCCCAAGGCCGCTGCCCTCTGGCCGCTCTTTGGTGTTTGTCCCTCTGTAATAGCGGTTCCATAAGTCGGACAACTCCGTTTCGTCCATACCGTTCCCGTTGTCGGAAATGGCAATCAATATTTTGCTCGCGGCATTGCCGATTGTAATTTTGACTTTGGTATCAACAGAATTATGCACAAGCGCATTGATAATGATATTCCCGACAGCGCGGCGCAGTAAATCGGGGTCAACGGCAATCATCTGTTCCGGCATGGTACTTTCAAATTCGATTGCTCGCTTTGAAAAAGCCGGGTCGTTTGCTATGTCAATCACTAATTCTTTTAGAAAACGCACTATCTTGATTTCCTGTGGTGTGTAAGGAATTGCGTTTGCTTCAAGCTGATAGGTCAGCTTCAAGTCGTTCATCAGCTTTTCCATGTGGTTGACATTCTTCAAAATGATTTTTCCATAGTCCTGTACGGTCTGCAAATCAAGACTGCTCCCGTCTGAAAGCAACTCCGCATATCCCTTTACCGGGGAAAGGGGCGTTTTCAAGTCATGGGTAATGTTCGCGATCCATTCTTTGCGGGTACGGTCAGTTTCCTGCTGTACCTTTTCGCTGTGGCGTATTTTCATATTCATCTCATTCAAAGAACCGTAAATCTCGCTGAACAAGCCTCTTTCTTTCAGTGGTGTATATTGATTTGCCGCTATACTTTTAATGCCGTTGATAATCGTTGCCAGCTTCCGAGACAGCCAAAACGCATAAACAAAGGCAACAAGCACAACCACGCAAGCGGAAAAGAACACTACACTTTTTGTAAATGGCGACAGCCGCGCCACATTCTCGCCATTGTAGTAAATCATAGTTTTTCCTATGGCGTAAGGGAAGCCGACAATATAGTTAAGCGTTCTACCCGATATGGTAACGTTACTGACAAAGACAGTATTTCCGTTTTCATAGCCGCTTTCCGTAAACTCGACAAGCTCCGTCATGCCGTAATCGTCCGGGTAGTTTTCAGGCTTGTTGTGTGCATATATTTCCTGTCCGTTTTCGTCAAGGATTTGCACCCACAAGCCGTATTCGTCCAAGCGTTCCACACCAATTTGCTTCACGCCGATACTTCCGTCTTTTTCCTCTATCCAAGTGGAAAAATTGTCAGTAAACGTATGCGGCCATGACGCAAGGCTTAATCCCTCCGGCTCCGGGATAGAAAAAACATAGTAAAACATACCGATTGCGGAAACAATCAGAATGACAAAAAGGATTGTTAATATGACCGCTGTATATAGAATGGGTTTGTGTCTCAATTTATTTTTCATAAGGATTTACCAACTTGTAGCCCAAGCCTTTCATTGTGATAATGTACTCCGGGGAAGTGGGATTACTTTCTATCTTTTCCCGCAAATGCCGGATATGAACCATAATTGTATTATCGCAACCGAAGCCATCCTCTCCCCATACGGTTTCATATAGCCTTTCCTTGCTGATAACACGTCCTATATTTTGTGCCATGTAGTGCAGGATTTCAAATTCACGGGCGGTCAGTTCAATTCCCTTTCCGTCCTTTGTCACATGGCAGCCCTCCGGGTCAATGCTCAACGCACCGACTTTAATGAGTTGTGTCTTTGACGGAAGCTGCCTGTATTCTGTACGTCGCAACTGTGCTTTCACACGATAAGCTACCTCTTTCGGGCTGAACGGCTTTGTTACATAATCGTCCCCACCGACTGCCAATCCAAGTATTTTATCCAGTTCGTCATTCTTTGAAGATAGAAATAAAATAGGACAGTGAGAAAAATCCCTAATTTGTTTACAGACTTCATACCCGTCAATTCCTGGCAGCATAACGTCCAAGATAATCATATCGGGCTGCAATGTCCGGCATGAGCTTACCGCAGAAAGCCCATTGTCTATCTTTATAATATTTTGGAAGCCCTCAATGGCAAGGGATTTTTCAAGTAACTCCAATATATCCGGCTCGTCGTCAACTATCATTATTTTGTATTTATTCATGGTCGGTTTCCTCCTGTAATGACTTAGGACTTCTTTTCTTAAATCTTCCGTCAATCGGTTTTGCCGCGTCCTTTGGTATCAGCCACATATACCCAAGTTTAGAAACACCCGGTATGCGGTTCTCGCTGCAAAGTATCTGTACCCGTCTTTCTGAAATGCCCCATTTTTCCGCTGCCTGTGGAGCAGACATATATTCCATAATTCTCCCGTCCTTTCTCTACACGTTATCAGTATAATTATACTCGGACAGGCGAATAATAGCAAGTGTCTGATTATGAATTATTTTGGTGCATAGCAGGAATTGTGTAAGCATATCCAACAGGAAAGGGGAACAGTAAAATGTAATCGGGTGAATGAATATGGCAAAAAGACCAGTAGAAAAATATGACTTCAAAGCATTTGGAGAAGCGATAAAAGCTGCGCGGACGGGACGCAGGGAAAGTCGCAAACAGGTAAGTGATGAAATGTATATTTCCCCTCGCTACCTTGCGAATATTGAAAATAAAGGACAGCACCCCAGTCTGCAAATCTTTTTTGAGCTTATGCTCCGTTACAATATATCCGTAGACCAGTTCCTTTTAGATACGCCCGCCGGAAAAGATACAAAGCGGCGGCAGCTCGACGCTCTCCTTGATGATATGAGCGATAACGGCATACGGATTGTAACAGCAACCGCAAAAGAAATTTCAGAAGTCGAAAAAGAGGACAAATAAAAACGTCCGGCAAAATTGAATATGGATTTTAGGAAGCGTTGTAATCTTTTTGAGATTGCAGCGTTTTTTCTTTTGCATAAGTTCGGCAAAATGGCTTTTTCTCCGTAGAGGGAAATAAGGACAAAAAAGATAAAAAACTTTCTTAGCACGCATAGGAAAAGAGTACCCTTTTCCGTATTTTCGCCCTCTTGCCCTGCGGTGCGTCGGTTGAAAATTGCTTGTTGGGAAGTGTCCCAAACCCTCGGAACGGAAAGGAGCGATTGCATGAACGGACGCAAAAGAAAAATACAAATCAAATTCTATGTAACAGAGGAAGAACGGGCGTTGATTGAGCAGAAAATGAAGCTCGTTCCTACCAAAAACATGGCGGCGTATCTTCGCAAGATTGCCATTGACGGCTATATCATTCAGACAGACCATAGCGATATAAAAGCCATGACAGCGGAGATACAGAAAATCGGGGTCAACATCAATCAGATTGCAAAGCGTGTCAATGCAACAGGCAGCGTCTACCAAGAGGACATAGAGGAAATAAAGGGGGTGCTTGCGGAGATATGGCGGTTACAAAGATTAAGCCTATTAAAAGCACGTTGAGTAAAGCCCTTGACTATATCCAAAACCCGGATAAGACAGACGGGAAAACGCTTGTGTCCTCCTTTGGGTGCAGCTATGAAACGGCAGATATTGAGTTTGAATATACCTTGTCGCAGGCTCGGCAAAAAGGGAATAACTTAGCCTTTCATCTGATACAATCGTTTGAACCGGGAGAGGTGGACTGTGAGAAAGCCCATGCAATCGGAAAGCAGCTTGCCGACGCAGCAACAAAGGGACAGCACGAATACGTCCTAACTACCCACATTGACAAGGGACATATCCATAACCACGTCATTTTTTGCGCGGTGAATTTTGTAGATTACCACAAGTACAATTCCAACAAGCGCAGCTATTACGGCATACGCAATATAAGTGACAGGCTATGAAATAAAACAGGGGAAATATGTTTCCTGTCGCGCTCCGGGACAGGAGCGGTTTACCCGTCTGAAAACCCTCGGCGTAGATTACACAGAGGAAGCGTTACGGGAACGTATCAGCAGAACGCGCACCCACACTGTCAAAGCTCCGAAGCCGCAGCGTAGCGGTATCAATCTATTGATTTATATTCAAAATTGTATCAAGGCACAGGAAAGCAAAGGCTATGAGCAATGGGCGAAAATCCATAATCTGAAACAGGCGGCAAAGGCACTACAAACGGCAGGCATAAAGAAGCTCCCGAACATTACTTCGCTGCAAGCAGAATATGGGCAGCTCCAAGCACAGAAAGAAACTCTGTGTGTGGACTATGGGAAGTTGAAAAAGCAAGTCAAGGAATATGCTGTTATCAAGCGCAACATTGACAGCATTTTGCGGCAGGATAAAGAACCGGAATATAATAAGGAAGCAACACGGGAATAACTTTATCAATATGGAAACGGAAAAATTTTTATGTTATACTGATTGTACTCTACCTTGAAAGGGGCGTTAAAATTGAGCGATTTGACACATACTAATTCTATGATGAATGAAATCAGAGAATTGTTATTAAATGCGCGTCAGCGCATGGCGGTACAAGTAAATACTGAATTGTTGTCTACCTACTGGAATGTAGGAAAGATTATTGTTGAGCATGAACAGGAAAATAAAGACCGGGCAGATTATGGAAAGCAGACTCTAAAGGAGCTTTCTAAGGAGCTGACAAAAGAATTTGGAAAAGGTTTTTCTGTTTCTAATCTCCAATTTATGCGGCGCTTCTATCAGAGCTATCAAATTCAACAGACAGTGTCTGTTAAATTGTCATGGTCGCATTACTGTGAGCTGTTGACAATTTCAGACCCGGACAAACGCAGTTTTTATGAAAAGGAAACTATTAACTCCGGGTGGTCGATACGCGAATTAAAACGGCAGATTTCCACTTCTCTCTACGAACGCTTGTTACTGTCAGAGGGAAAAACGAATAAGGAAACCGTTCTTGCTCTCGCAGAAAAGGGAATTGAAATGTCTACCCCCTTAGATATTATCAAAGACCCGTATGTATTTGAATTTCTGGGTGTGCCAGAAAACAAGCCTATGCTTGAAAGTGACCTTGAAAAAGCACTGGTCGCACAAATAGAAAAATTCCTGTTGGAATTAGGGCGCGGTTTTATGTTCGTAGGAACGCAACAGCGCATTACATTGAACAATACCCACTACTATGTGGATATGGTTTTCTACAACAAAATTCTCCGGGCGTATGTGCTGATTGAGTTAAAAACAACCAAACTCACGCCGGAAGCTGCCGGACAGCTTAATATGTATCTGAACTACTACGCCGCAGAAGTGAATGACGAACATGATAATCCACCAATCGGTATTATCCTTTGTACGGATAAAGACAGTATAGCTGCTGAATATGCTCTCGGTGGTCTATCCAACAATATCTTTGCTTCTCGCTATGTTTCTTATATTCCAAATAAGGAACAGCTAATCGCACAGGTAGAAGCTGTTTTGAATGAATGGCACAATTCGGAAAAAGAATAACAAAATAAAGTGGAAACATGATGACTCTATGCTTCCACTCTATCTTTAATCATTCTTTGAGTCTTTATTTTCACCATTATATGTGAAATACTCATTTCCTATTAATTCAGTGCCCTCATTGCAACTTGTAAGCATTGCAGATATGGAACTTCTTGGAATAGTAGGTATAGATGTTTTTGCTGGTGCTTGCGATTGACTACGCACCAGCTTTGACAAGTCTGCCACCGTATCTTTTGGGTCATTGCTCATATTCTTTCCTCCGCTCTACATAAGACTAATATAATAAATCCATATATACTGGACCTATGTCAAATGTGTAATAGTTATTAGGAGAGGGGGTACATAAACATTCTGAAATTTTAAGTACCTACAATATAATCATCCCCATTCTGAAAAAATGTAAAAAAGCAGGGCACACCAAGTATTTCCATCTGACATGCCCTATCCTTCAAGAATATCATCAACCCATTTATATAATTTTTTGCAATTCTTATCCGAATCCTGAACAAATGTACTCATGTAATCTCCATAATATATTTTAGCCTCTGGCACTAGCAATGTGTGTTGTAACCTTTTGTCAACTGCCAGATAATTGATATTTATTGCTCCTCCCATTGGTATGTAATATGTATGATCCATAACTTTCTCAATCTGGTCAATGCGACCAACACTTATATTAAAATAACCTATAATAAAATCTTTATCATCTGATAACAAAACATAAGTAATGCCCTGATTAAAATCCAGGGCATTTTCACTATTCAAAAAATTATTAATAACAACATTTCCACAATCAAAATTCTTTACTAATGGAATATATTCTTTTTTGAATTTATCAAAACTCATTTTTTTTACTCACACCATTCACAAATTTTCCTGTAACTTTGTCAAATTTAAATGAGAACTCGTGTGAATCCATATATTTAATTCTGTCTTTGTTTTCTTTCGTCGCAGGAGTCCTTTTCAAGGCTTTTGAAGTAACAAATGGCATTTTGTTATCAGCCATCAGTCTCTCGCCTCGATCACAATCAAGATTCCATCTTCAAATGTTATCTGTGCACTCTCCGCAATGATCTCGTTGCTCACACCGAGCGAACAGAACCCCTTGAAATCATAATGATCCAGAGGATACTTGAAACCGGTCAGCGTAAGACCTTTTACTACATTCGTATAAGGGATCAGAGACACAAACTTTCCAAACTGTTTTTCCTTCTCGAGCGTGATTCCCGCCCCGATCATGCGGATTCTGTTTCTCTCATCCACAATCTGGATTGGAATATGATCTTGCAGTCCAATCCCCAGAAGTTCGATATTTCCAAGCAGATGATCGATTCTTGTTCCGGTTGCTCCCAGCAGCGTAATTTTCTCTGCTCCAAGCGCAATTGCTTTCCGGATCGCCGATTCCGTGTCTGTATCGTCTTTGACCGGGTTTAACCTGATCCAGGAAATATCAGGCTGTCCGCCGAAATAATCTAACGCCTCATTGGATGCTGAATCGAAATCTCCAATGATCCAGTCCGGGGTCAACTTATTCCGATAGAAAAAGTTCATCCCGGAATCTGCCGCAATGCAAAGCTCCGGTCTTTCTTTTTCTATAAACTCTTTTGCAAAAATGTCATTGATATGTCCACCTACCACAATGATGCAATGTCTCATACTACTCCTTTAATACATCTAAAAAACGTTCCACATTCTCAGAAATGTCGCCCTTGAACACCGCGCTGCCAGCCACGATAATGTTGGCACCGGCATCCATGACTTCTGTCACATTTTCAAGATTCACGCCGCCGTCTACCTCGATGTCAGTCTTAAGTCCCCTCTCGTCGATCATTTTCTTTAACGCCCTGACTTTTTCAACTGTGTAAGGGATCAGCTTCTGTCCTCCAAATCCAGGGTTGACGGACATGATCAGCACCATGTCAACCTTTGGAAGTATCCATTCAATCGCAGACAACGGAGTTGCCGGATTTAATGCCACACCTGCAAGCAGTCCCTTTTCTTTGATCGCCTCGATCGTGCGGTCCAAGTGTTTACACGCCTCGGCGTGTACTGTGATGAGATCCGCTCCCACTTCTGCGAGATCATCAATATATCTTCCCGGTTCCTCGATCATCAGATGCACATCAAAAATACGGTCGCTGCACTCTCTGATACTCTTGATCACCGGCATACCAAATGAAATGCTTGGCACAAACATTCCATCCATCACATCAATATGTACATACTGTGCGCCTGCCTCATCCAACATTCTCACCTGTTCTCCCAGATTTGCAAAATCTGCGGATAAAATGGATGGTGATAAACAATTCATAGCTTTTTCCTCCAAAGTAATTTTGAAAACATAATTCTCATGCGCAATAATATTTTAACATAAATGCATTTTTCCTGCGCAATATCTTTCCTCAATATTTTTTTACATCTTTCAATTCTTCATAGAGCAGCTTATAGTTCTCGTAGCGCAGTGGGCTGATCTTTCCCTCTGCCAGTGCTTCTTTCACACCGCAGTCCGGCTCGCTGATATGGCTGCATCCCTTGAACCTGCAATACGGCTCATACTCTTTGAATTCCGGATAAAAATTCTGCAGATCTTCCTTCTCAAATCCCGGAATATATAACGTACTGAATCCCGGTGTATCCATAATGTATGTATCTGCTGCGATCGGTATGATCTCCGAATGGCGTGTCGTATGCTTTCCACGCTCGATCTTTCTGCTGATACTTCCGGTCTCCATCTGCACATTGGGCTGGAGACGGTTTACAAGGGATGATTTTCCAACACCGGAAGGTCCTGCGACCGCTGTTGTCCTGCCATCCAACAGCTCATGCAGTTCGCGGATCCCCTCTTCTTTTTCCGCACTGGTATAGAGTACGGAATAGCCACACTTTTTGTATACACCCGCAAATTCCTCAATCGCCTGTTCTTCTAACAGATCTTTTTTGTTAAAACAGATTGTCACAGGAACATCCTGATATTCCATCATGATCAGAAAGCGGTCTAACAGATTAAAGTTTGGCTGCGGTTTTGCCGCTGCAAAAATGATCAACGCCAGATCGATATTCGCAACTGCCGGGCGGATCAGTTCATTTTTCCGCGGCAGGATTTTTTCAATGTTTCCTTTTTTTGTTTCTTCGTCAACAATCGCAATCTCCACATCATCTCCGACCAACGGTTTGATCTTCTGATTGCGGAACGCACCTTTTGCCTTACATTCATAAATTCCGGGCTCTCCTACATGAACGTAGTAGAACCCGGAAATTCCTTTTACAATCTTTCCCTGCATATATTACCTTTTGTTATTATTCTGCCTTGAATGAGATTGGAGACACGATTTGGGATGATCCAAGCTGCTGTCCATCTGCTCCAAGCCAGTCAATCTTTAATGAACCGCTGGATGCTAACATTCCGGATTTGGAAATGCTGAGACCTTCCTCCCCGAATAAGGAGATAGACTGGTTCGTCCACTGCTCTAAGATATTACCTGTTCCGTCTGCTCCATCATACAGATAAATATTGGCTGCTGCCACGGATTCATTATTTGGTTTTTTGATGTTCAGATTGATCTTATAAGTGGTAGGCGTTACTTCCTGTGCAGGTTCTGCACCCATACTTACCACAAAATCAACTGCGGTTCCAGCATCCACTGCTGTATCTGCAACCGGACTCTGGGAAATGATCTGTCCGCTTGCCACGCTGTCACTGTAGGCGCTTGTCACATTTCCAACGGCAAGACCGACATTCTGGATGGCAGATCTTGCTGCATCCTCGGTAAGTCCTTTCACGCCAGGTACTGCTACACTTGTTGCCTCTGCCTGCTCTTCACCACGGCTGATCACGATCTTGACATTGTCCCCTGCCTTTGCAAGTGATCCCGCATTCGGGCTCTGTTCGATGACATTTCCCTGTGCGACATCCGCACTGTAAGCATAATCTTTTACCGGAGTAAATCCTGAATTTGTCAGTGTATTGTAAGCAGTTGTCTCATCCATGCCTGTCACGGAAGGAACGGAAACCTCTCCTTTTCCGCTGCTTAAGGTAACTTCCACTGTTGTGTTCGCCTCTGCCTTTGTCAGTGCATCCGGTGTCTGGCTTACGATCTGTCCCTCGTCATATTGGTCAGATGCAACGGTTCCCGCATTCTTCTTGATTCCGAGACCTTTTGCATTGAGCTGCTCTTTTGCCTCGTCAAATGTAAGCCCCTTCAGATCCGGCACTTCAATTCCGTCTGCCTGGGTTTCAGATGTCTCAGTGTTTGCTTTGTTGGAAGATCCTCCGAATTTAAAGTTTCCGAAGAAGCTTACCAGAATAAAAATGATCAGTGCGACAATGATGACACCGGCAGCAATCCCCATAATTGTGATTGCCTTATCCATTTTCGGATTCATCTCTTCGAGATCATCATCATCATATGCCTCTTCGTCATCCTCGTCATCCTCTTCGAAGCGGTCACGCTTTTCAAATTTGTCTCTGTGATTCTGATTATGTGATACAACATCCTCATCGCTGAGATAAATATTGCTTGTTTCCTGCTTGATCTTATTGATCTCTTCTTCCCCGATCACACGTGTCTTCTCCTGGGAAACCGGTGCGATCACAACGAAGTCTTCATTTGGGCTGATCAACGCTTTTCTTAAATCTGCAAGCAGCGCTGTCATGGACTCATAGCGTCTGTCCGGATTCTTCTGCGTACATTTTAAGATAATCTTTTCCATACTGATAGGAAGATTTGGTGCGTAAGCACTTGGTGGAACGATCTCCTCCTGCAGATGCTGGATCGCCACCGCAACGGTCGTATCTCCGTCAAACGGTACTCTTCCGGTCACCATCTCATACATTACGATACCAAGGGAATAAATGTCACTCTTGCCATCCACAAAGCCGTTTCTCGCCTGCTCCGGGGATGCGTAATGAACAGATCCCATCACATCGGAACTGATCGTGTTGGATGTTGCGGCTCTTGCGATACCAAAGTCTGTGACTTTTACTTTTCCCTCTGTGGAAATAATAATGTTCTGCGGCTTGATATCCCGGTGGATAATGCCTTTGTTATGGGCAGCCTCAATACCTCTTCCCACCTGGATCGCAATGCTGACAGCCTCCTTGAATGTGAGCTGTCCTTTTTTCTCAATATAAGTTTTTAAAGTGATTCCTTCCACATACTCCATCACGATGTAATGCATGCCATTTTCGCTGCCTACATCATAGATGTTTACAATATTCGGATGTTCTAATCCGGCCGCCGACTGGGCTTCCGTGCGGAACTTTGTCACAAAATTGACATCCTCCGAAAATTCCGGTTTTAATACTTTAATCGCTACAAAACGTCCAAGTGTATGATCTTTCGCTTTGTATACATCTGACATTCCGCCAGTTCCTATCTTGTTTACGATCTCATAGCGATCTCCAACAAACATACCTTCCGTTAACATTCCTTCACCTCATCAGAAAATGGTTCTATCAATACAACCGTAATATTATCTTTTCCGCCATTCCCATTGGCAGTATCTATTAATTTTTCTGCTTTCTCAACAATATCTCTCTGTCCGAGCACGATCTTTTTGATTTCTTCATCCTCGATCATGTTCGTCAGACCATCCGAGCACATTAAAACTGTGTCTCCCGGCTTTAACTCAACCTCAAAAAAATCCACGGACAACTCGGGAACAACGCCCACCGCCCGTGTGATGATGTTCTTATCCGGATGATCTTTCGCATCCGCTTTATCCATCTCTCCCAAACGGACCATCTCTTCTACCAGAGAATGATCCCTTGTGATCTGCCTGATAGCTTCGTGATTTATTAAGTATAAACGACTGTCCCCTACATTGGCAACATGCAGATGATCTCCGATCACTGTGGCAGCTACCACTGTAGTTCCCATTCCTGCCTTGGCGGCATCCCTGCCCGCCTCTTCCAAAAGACCTCTGTTTGCCGCCTCCACAGCTTCCTTCATTGCTGCTACCGGCTCTGTCTGTCCGGATGTTTCAATCGTCTCTACAATCTTTTCTACTGTGAATCTGGAAGCATACTCACCTGCTTTGTGACCGCCCATGCCATCCGCAACCAGAAAAAGGTTCGGCAGCTTTCCTACTGCGTTCTCAGACGTATACATATAATCCTGATTCATCTCACGTCGCCTTCCAATATGTGTCATGGAAAACGTCTTCATTTACCAATTCCTGCCTTTCTTACTGCTACATCTGTGCATTCCATGCGGAATGTTTCATTAACTTCGCCTGTCATTGTTATCTGCACGGACTTTGCCCGATGCACTTTATTTTATCACACGTACTGTAAAAGAACAAGTCAACTTCCCATATAACGTTTCCGAAGCTGTCCACAGGCTCCGTCAATATCTCTTCCCATCTCCCTGCGGATGGTTGCGTTGATCCCATTCTTTTCCAGTTTATTCTTAAATTCCGTTGTCACTCTCACATCCGGCTGCACATAGTCACGTTCCTTGATCGGATTTACCGGGATGAGGTTTACATGACAGTTGATGCCTTTGATCAGCCTGCACAGATTCCTTACATCCTCGTCCGTGTCATTCACGCCGCCCACTAAACTGTACTCAAATGTGATTCTTCTGCCTGTCTGCTCAAAATAATATCTGCAGGCATCGATCACTTCATGGATCTCATATTTATTTGCGACCGGCATCAATTCCAGCCGTTTTTCCTGCGTGGATGCATGCAGGGATAATGCCAGCGTGATCTGCAGTTTTTTGTCTGCAAGTTCCCGCATACGCGGAACAATTCCACAGGTGGATACTGTCACATTTCTCTGGCTGATATTTAATCCATTTTCATCGGTCAGAAGTTCAATGAACTTTAACAGGTTATCGAAATTATCCATTGGCTCCCCGGTTCCCATCACGACCACATTGGAAACCCGCTCGCCGGTGTCTCTTCCAATCTGATAAATCTGGTCTAACATCTCAGATGGGGTCAGTCCTCTCACGAGACCGTCCAATGTAGATGCGCAGAATCGGCATCCCATGCGGCATCCCACCTGTGAAGAAATACAGACCGAATTGCCATGTTTGTATCGCATGAAAACGCTCTCAATGACATTTCCGTCATCTAACAGAAACAGGTATTTCCTCGTTCCGTCGATTTTGGAGATCTGTACTGCCTCCTGTTTTATGCTGACCAGATGACTGTTCTCTTTTAACTTTTCGATCAGCGCCTTTGGGATATTGGTCATCTCCTCAAAAGACGCTGCCTGCTTCCCATGAAGCCACTGGTAAATCTGCTTTGCACGGAACGCTTTCTCTCCAAGCTGCTCCATGAACACAGTCAGTTCTTTCAGATTCAGCGATTTGATATCTGTCTTTTCCTTTTGATCCATAATTCTCCTTCATTCATCAGAAGTTCCGGAAGTCTCTCACGCTTTTTTCTGTAATTTTGCCAGAAAAAATCCGTCTCCATATGTTTTCTGCGGAAAAATCTGCTGCATTTTCACAAGTTCAAACTGCGGATGCTGTTTTAAAAACCATGTGACATTGTCTTCATTTTCCATTTTATCCATTGTACAGGTGGAATATAACAATGTTCCGCCCACCTTTACATACTGACAGACAGTTTCTAACATATTTCTCTGTAAGGAGACGAGTTCCTGTTCTGTCTGTAATGTCATCTTATATTTTATATCCGTCTTCCTGCGCATGACACCAAGACCGGAACACGGAAGGTCGGCGATCACCACATCCGCTTTTCCGATGGAAGCCTCATCTAAAACTGTTGCATCCATCTGTACTGCCCGCATATTAGAAAGCTGATGTCTTGCGATATTCTGTCTTATAAGATCAGTCTTATACTCTGTGAGATCTCTCGCCTCCACCATACCGGTTCCCCCGAGTTTTTCTGCCAGATGGACGCTCTTTCCTCCTGGTGCTGCACACACATCAATGATATAGCTGTCCTTCTTTGGAGCAACTGTTTCTGCCACCATCATGGAGCTCACATCCTGCACATAAAAAAGCCCCTCACGGAAACTTGCCAATGCATTCAGATGGTCAAACCCGGAGATCATAAATGCATAGTTTAATTCCGGCATATCTGCGCAGACCATTTTCTCTGCGGTAACGCCTTCCTCTTTCAACCGCTTTTCCAGCGCTTCCGGTGTGATCTTCAGAAGATTGGTACGGATTGTAACCGGTGTCTCCTGCAAAAATGCCTGCAGCACGCTCACCGTCTGCTCCATGCCATAATCGTTGATCCACTGTCTCACGATCCACTCCGGCATGGAATAACGCACAGACAGATATTGGATCTGGTCTTTCTGCTCATCCGGGTAAGTGATAGTGCTTAAATTGCGGCTGATATTGCGCAGCACCCCGTTCACGAAACCGCTCAAAGAACCAAACCCTTTTCTCTTTGCCAGTTTCACTGCCTCATTGCACACTGCGGAGTCCGGCACGGAATCCATATATTTCAACTGATACACACTCATCCGCAGAATATTGCAGATGACCGGTTTCATTTTGTTTACTTTCACTTTGGAGAACTGATTGATGATGTAGTCAAGCTCGATCATGTACTGGATGGTTCCCTCAGACACTCTCGTGATAAAGGCACGCTCTTTTTTTTCCAGATACTGATACTTATCGAGCACGGAACGGATCACAAGATGGCTGTAGCTGCTCTCTTTTGTCACTTCCATCAGAATCCCGAGGATCAGTTCTCTCGTATTGACAGAATCAGTCACGGTCTCTTCCTCCAAATAACAGTACCAGACGCAGTAACTGTAAAATAGCTGCTGCCGCACTTGCCACATAAGTCAGTGCCGCTGCTTTTAACACTTTTTTCGTGTATGGGAGCTCACTGTCACTCAAAATGCCCTGCTCGCCTAAAATGCGCAGTGCCCTTGCAGATGCATTAAACTCTACCGGCAATGTCACAAGCTGGAATATCACTGCAAAAGAGAAGCAGATGATTCCAAGATTGATCAGAACTGCCCCTGTATTTCTTGTAAAGAATAATCCGATCAGGATCAACGGCCATGCAAGTGTGGAACCAAGATTGGCTACCGGGACAATTGCCGTGCGCAGTGTCAGTGGAAAATAGCTGTTCTGATGCTGGATTGCATGTCCACACTCATGTGCTGCAACTCCAACGGCTGCAACCGATGTGGAATTGTATACAGAATCCGAAAGATTCAATGTCTTTGCAGACGGATTGTAATGGTCGGTCAGATTTCCGGATACATGCTGGATCGTCACATCATAAATTCCTGCGGAATTCAGGATTCTCTGTGCTGCCTGTGCGCCTGTCATTCCCGATGCACTGCGGTACTGGGAATATTTATTGTAAGTTGATTTTACTCTTGCGGAAGCGATCATGCAGATCACTGCTCCGATAATCACAAGAAAATAAGTTGGGTCAAATCCGTAATAATAATATGGCATAGTAATCATCCTTTCTTATCAGCAACGTTTTAAGAAACTGCCTTCTGTCACCTGGTATCCTCTTAAGAAGGCATCCGTTGTCATTCGTTTCTTTCCTTCTAACTGTACCTCTAATAAAGCTAATACTCCATTCCCCGTCTGGACTTCCAGTTCGTCCTTTGTCACTTTTAAAATACATCCCGGAGCGGCTTTCACCTCATGGGAAATGACTTTTGCGCGCCAGATCTTTAGGTTTTTGTCATCGATCCTTGTATATGCACTCGGCCATGGATTTAAGCCGCGCACCAGACGCTCGATCACCTCTGCATCTTTTGACCAGTCGATACTTCCCATCTCTTTCTGGATCTTTCCGGTGTGAGTTGCAAGCGCGTCATCCTGAGGTGTGTAAACAGCTGTACCATTTTCAATTGCTTCCATCGTTTTCACGCAAAGCTTTGCCCCTACTCCCGACAGCTTGTCAAACAGGCTTCCGCCTGTCTCATCCTCATCCACGATCACTTCCTGCTTCATGATCATATCCCCGGTATCAAGACCTTCATCCATACGCATGGTCGTGACGCCTGTGACCTGATCCCCGTTTAACACTGCCCACTGGATTGGGGCTGCACCACGGTATTTTGGCAGCAGGGACGCATGTACATTCACACATCCGAAACGCGGCATATCAAGGATTGCTTTTGGAATGATCTGTCCAAAAGCCTCTACAATGATGATATCCGCATTGTACTGTCTTAAATATTCTACGCTTTCCTCTGCACGGATCTTTGCCGGCTGATACACTTCAATCCCATGTGCAACCGCACATTCCTTCACCGGTGTGTACTTTAATGCCTTGCTTCTTCCAACCGCTTTATCCGGCTGTGAGACAACCAGCACTACTTCATGTCCTGCTTTTATAATTTCCTCTAATGTACCCACTGCAAAATCCGGGGTTCCCATAAATATAACTCTCATGATCCTCTCCTCGCTTCCGGTTTCTTTTCTGCTTCTTCCCTCTGCGCCTATTCCTCTTCCTCATAGGTAACGTCATGAAGCTGGCCTTCCACTTTTTCCACGTAAAGATGTCCATCCAGATGATCGATTTCGTGGCACATGGCTCTTGCCATTAACTCTGTGCCCTCAATCTCATATTCTTCCATATTTTCATCAAATGCATGCACCTTCACATAATTTGGTCTTGTGACCTGTCCGGCTTTTCCGGGAATGCTTAAACATCCCTCATCGCCGGTCTGCTCCCCGGATATCTCCAGAATAACCGGATTTACCATCACGACCGGGCCCTCGCCCACATCGATCACTACGATTCTTTTTAAGATACCCACCTGCGGTGCTGCAAGTCCAACACCGTTTGCCTCGTACATGGTATCTAACATGTCCTCGATCAGCTCTTTTGTGCGCGGTGTCAGCTCCTTCACAGGTTTACAGATTTTTTCTAATACAGGGTCTCCCTGTACACGGATTGTTCTAAGTGCCATAATGTCCTCCTTGTTTTTAAAAACCACTCATTGGATTAAAATCAAACTGTACGACCGTATCTTTAAATGCTTTATTATCACGCATGTAATGTTCGAGGCGGTCTTTCAACTCAACCAGTGTCTGATAATCTTTTGTTTTTATATAAATCACCTTTTTATAGATGTCATTCACCTTTGCCACTGCCGGATCCGCAGGTCCTACCGGGAAAACCCGTTTCTTTTTAAAATCCTCTCCCACGCGCTCCATTGCAGCTTTGATGTTCTCCTGCCAGATGCCGGTCTCCTGCACCAGAAGCTTTGCGGAATCATAAGCGGTCTGCTCCTGCTTTGATGCACATAAGATCACAAGCATGTTCCAGACCGGCGGATATAAAAGCATCCTGCGGTACTCCATCTCCTGCTCATAAAATGCTTCATAATCCTGCTCTTTTGCTGCCTGCACGCTGTAATGATCCGGCTGATACGTCTGGATTACAACCTCTCCGGGCTCACTTCCGCGCCCGGCTCTTCCAGCCGCCTGTGTCAGAAGTTGGAAGGTGCGTTCTGCTGCATGGTAATCACTGACATATAATGACAGGTCTGCCGCCAGCACACCGACTAACGTCACATTTGGGAAATCATGTCCCTTGACGATCATCTGGGTTCCGATCAGAATATCGGCTTCCTGATTGGCAAAAGCAGATAAAATCTGTTCATAGCCTTCCTTGTTCCGCGTGGTGTCCATATCCATGCGGAGCACCCTCGCCTGTGGGAAACGCTCCTTGACGATCATCTCAATCTTCTGCGTACCCGCCTTAAATCCGCTGATATACCGCGAACCACACGCCGGACAGGTTTTCGGCATCGGTATCTCATATCCGCAGTAATGACAGACCATTTTTCCTTCCGGATGCTGTCTTGTCACATGCTGGCTTAGAGACACATCGCAATGCGGACATTTTAACACATGACCGCAGGCTCTGCAAGAGACAAAGCCTGCAACCCCTCTCCGGTTGATAAAAAGCATCATCTGCTGTCCCTTTTTCAAGCGGTCCTCCATCAGCTCCTGAAGCCGTACACTTAAAATGGAACGGTTGCCTGCTTTTAACTCTTCCCTTAAATCCACGACCTCTACTTTCGGGAGTGGTTTTTCTGCTACACGGTGCTTTAACTCTAACAGCTCATACTCCCCTGTTTTCGCCTTGTAATAACTTTCCACAGACGGAGTTGCCGAGCCAAGCACGACACTCGCACCGCACATTCTCGCACGCTCGATCGCAGTCTCCCTTGCATGGTATCTCGGAAGTGTCTCACTTTTATAACTGCTCTCGTGCTCTTCATCGATAATAATAAGCCCTAATTTTGAAAAAGGTGTGAACAACGCCGATCTCGGGCCTATCATAATATCCACGTCCCCGTTTTTTGCCCGCTCAAACTGGTCAAACCGCTCTCCCGGAGACAATCTGGAATTCATGATGGATACCCTGTCTCCGAAACGGTTGTAAAACCGCATGACAGTCTGAAATGTCAGTGCGATCTCAGGGATCAGCACGATCGCCTGTTTTCCCTGCGCTAACATATGGGCGATCAGTTCCATGTACACCTCCGTCTTGCCGCTTCCGGTCACGCCCTTGATCAGATAAGTTTTTGCGATTTTCTGATCCAGATTCCGCTCGATCACATCCACCACGGACTGCTGTTCTCCGTTTAACGTGAGGTGATACCCCTTGCTGTCTAAATGTGACACCGGGTTGCGGTAAGACCGCTCACTGACCACCTCCACGATTCCCATGGTCTCTAACGCCCGGATCACAGCACCCGAAACATTCAGCTTCTGCGTGATCATGCTCTGATCCATCTGAGGATTTTCGATCAGTGCAGACAACAGCCGCACCCGCGCTTTCTGATGTTTCCGTTCAAATTCTGCAAGTTCACTTTTCGCTTCGATCTCCGTCAGCTTCAGGCGGACGCTTTTGTGTTCCACTGCATTGCTTTTTTTCTTGATCGGAATGACGGTTTTTAACGCATGGTTCATGGTCGCCCCATAGTTTTTCTTCATCCAGCCTGCCAGTGCGATCAACTGGCTTTCAATCGGAACGCTGTCTGTCACAATCCCGATAATTTCTTTGATCTTTGCCACCTCAAACTCCGGTTCATCCGTCAGCTCCACAACATATCCCTTGATATTACGTCTGCCGAATGGGACATACACCTGCATTCCAAGTGTCAGTTTTTCCTTCATTGCTTCCGGAATCCTATATTGAAATGTTTTATCTAATTTTTCATTGAATATGTCAACAATGATATTCGCGTACTCCGCCATCCAGTGCCTCCTGTACTATTTTTCTGTCGTCTAACGGATATCGGATTCCTTTGATCTCCTGATAACTCTCGTGCCCTTTTCCGGCTAAAACAATAATATCCCTTTTCTCTGCCATCGAAACGGCATATTCCACTGCCGCCCTCCGGTCTGCAATTTTTATGTAAGATGGCTTTACTCCCGCACGCACTGTGCCACGCAGTCCATCCTCGATCTGGTCCATGATCCGCCCCGGATCTTCCCACCTTGGATTATCCGAGGTGATAATGGTAAAGTCTGCCAGTCTGCCCGCCGTCTCTCCCATCTGATACCTTCTCAAAACGGAGCGGTTTCCTCCGCATCCGAAAATCACGATCAGCCTTGCCGGTTCAAATTTTCGTAATGTTTCGAGCAGATTCCGAAGACTCATCTCGTTGTGGGCATAATCGATCAGAAACACATATCCGGCTCCCGCAGACATATTCTGGCATCTTCCCGGCACAACCTGTTTTGCCAGTGCTGCTTTAATCTGCTCCCGGTTCACCTTAAAATGTCCTGCCACAGAAATGGCGGCAAGCGCATTATAAACATTAAACTGCCCCGGAAGCTGCATGACAACTTCTTCTCTCTGCCACTCTCTTTTTACCGTGAAATGGCTTTGCAGGCTGCCCGATCCCATCTCATACCATTCATCCTCCGCCATCACATCCGAAGGGTGCCGGATGGAGAAGGTTTCCACCTCGCAGGTGTGTCCTGCAAGTATCTTATCCACATTCGGATCATCCTGATTCACAATGCCAATGCCACACTGACGCATCAGCCTGCTTTTGCAGTACAGATACTCGGAAAAAGTTGCATGTTCCCCCTTTCCGATATGATCCGGTTCTATGTTCAGAAAAACGCCGATATCAAAAAAAATATCTGCCGTGCGCTGCAATGCAATGCCCTGCGAGGACACCTCCATCACACAGCAGTCACATTCATTTTCCACCATGCGGGACAGAAGCCTGTGGATCTCGCACGATTCCGGCGTGGTGTTTTTCACCGTCTCTCTCCTTCTTCCATCATAGGATTCGATTGTTCCGATCATTCCTACCCGGTAACCGGCTTCCTGCAAAATCCCCGCAGTCAGAAATGCTGTTGTCGTCTTGCCATTCGTGCCTGTGATGCCGATCATCTTCATCCGTTCTGCCGGATGATCAAAAAAAGCTGCCGAGAGCGCAGAGAGTGCTTTTCTGGTATCTCTCACTGCGACCACACAGATATTTCTGTCACGGATCAACTCATACACATTCACCTTCATATGTTCTGTCAGAATCACCGGTCCAGACCGGCTCTCGATCACATAGCGGTCATCCACAACAAGTACCGCTGCACCATGCTCCACCGCCTGTGGCACATATTCATGACCGTTGTTTCGGTATCCATTTATGCAAACAAAAAGGGAGCCTTCTTTTACTTTTTCAGAATGACAACAGATATCCGTTATCTTCCGGTCATCGTCTCCCCTTACACTTTCGTATAAAATCTGTTTTAACAGACTGCGTAATAATTGCATACTGCTCCCCTGCCTAATGGCAGAATGTACTTTTTTTATTATATGACAAGAAGGCTGATTTTACAAGTTGTCCCATTCGATTCCATGTATGAAATCAATGGATCTGTGGCATATTATAAAAAAAGACAGGAGACTTTTATTATGCGGCGAAATTTTTTTATCTGCGGACTCACGGGCTGGTGCCTTGAAATTCTTTTTACCTCCATCGGCAATTGCAGCCGGCATGACCTGCGCCTGATCGGGCAGACTTCCGTCTGGATGTTTCCCATTTACGGCATGGCATGTATCATCAAACCGCTGTACAGATACTTTAAAAAAATCCCTGCTCTCTTCCGGGGCTTTATCTATTCCACCGGTATTTTCTGTTTTGAGTACTTAAGTGGTTCCCTGTTAAAAAAACACCATCTATGTCCCTGGGATTACAGCAATGCTCCCACAAACATAAATGGTGTCATCCGTCTTGACTATGCGCCGGTATGGATGGCTGCCGGACTGATCTTTGAGAAAATCCTCTCTAAGTAAGTTTTAGATCATGAATCCAGAGCATCCGGCAGATCCTGCGCAGCTCCAATGTCTAGTGTATTTAATGTGCGGCGTTTCATACGTGCCGCCTCTGATGCTTTCAAAAGATAATTTTTGACTTCCTTTGACTTTCTGATGTGGATCAGTTTCAGTTCCGCATTCGTGACATCCCCGGTGTAGCAGGTGATCGTTCCGAGCCCGAAAATGCGCTCCAACAGTGTCGTTGTCAGCTTCACATCCTGTACCTTATACATGTAACAGTCATTTTCTTCCGTCTTTAACAGACCTTGATCGATCGTCAGCATGCTTGGTGTGATCGTATACTTTGTAAACGTCCATGGCAGACCGAAAAATAATAATCTCTTCCGCTCACAGTATTTTACTTCATCCTCGTCTTCTTCATGCATTGTCCTGATATCTTCAGCCATATGATACTCCTTTTTTCTCCGGATTCCTTTTCATCCTCATGATTATTTGATTATAGCTTTTTTTCTTTCAAACTGCAATATAAAAAGCCAGCTGCCGCCCAAAAATTTCTGAAAATTTTATTATTTTATACCAATATAACGTAAATAATTTTTCTCTTGAATTTGGAAAATGATTATTATATGATAGTAAAAATGCCTGAGAGAAATATCATAATTTCTTATAAAAGAGCAGGTATTTATAAGGAGGTTTATATGCGTCATTTAATGAGTCCATTAGACTTCTCCGTCGAAGAGTTAGACAAACTCTTAGACCTTGCAAATGATATCGAGAAGTTTCCTGGCAAGTATGCCCATGCATGTGATGGCAAAAAGCTTGCAACATGTTTTTATGAGCCAAGTACACGAACAAGACTTAGTTTTGAAGCTGCCATGTTAAATCTTGGTGGTTCTGTTTTAGGTTTTTCCGATGCGAGTTGTTCTTCCGCATCCAAAGGTGAAAGTGTTTCTGATACGATCCGGATTATTTCCTGTTACGCAGATATCTGTGCTATGCGTCATCCAAAGGAAGGTGCACCTCTTGTAGCCTCCCAAAAATCCCGTATTCCAGTAATTAATGCCGGCGACGGTGGTCATCAGCATCCTACCCAGACATTGACGGACTTATTGACGATCCGGTCTTTAAAGGGCAGACTGTCCAACATGACGATTGGTCTCTGTGGCGACTTAAAATTCGGACGGACCGTACATTCACTGATCAATGCTCTCATCCGTTACCCGGGGATCAGGTTCGTACTCATCTCACCGGAAGAGTTAAAGATTCCAAGCTATATCCGCGAAGATGTATTGAGAGCCAACAATATTCCATTTGAAGAGGTGGAACGCTTAGAAGATGCAATGCCGGATCTTGATATTTTATATATGACACGTGTACAGAAGGAACGTTTCTTCAACGAAGAAGACTACGTGCGTTTGAAGAATTTCTATATTCTGACCAAAGCTAAAATGGATCTTGCAAAAGACGATATGTTAGTGCTTCACCCACTCCCTCGTGTCAATGAGATCTCTGTCGAAGTGGATGATGATCCAAGAGCTGCCTACTTCCGTCAGGCGCAGTACGGCGTCTATGTAAGGATGGCACTGATCCTGACATTGCTTGAAATCGATACTGCGAAGCTTTAAATCCACTGATGCAGACTCTGAATCAGTTTTTATGGATTTTGAATATTAAGATTTTTCGTGACGTCCGTCACAGATAGGAGTACACATGTTAAATATTAGTGGTATTCAGGAAGGTTTCGTCTTAGACCATATCCAGGCAGGAATGAGCCTTCAGATTTATCATGATCTGAAATTAGACCAGTTAGACTGCACCGTTGCCATCATTAAGAATGCAAAGAGCAATAAGATGGGCAAAAAGGACATTTTAAAAGTGGAATGCCCGGTTGAGGCATTAGACTTAGATATTCTCGGATTCATTGACCACAACATCACGGTCAATGTGATCAAGGATTCCAAGATCGTAGAGAAAAAGGAGCTTCACATGCCAAAACAGGTAAAGAATGTCATCCGGTGCAAAAACCCACGCTGCATCACTTCCATCGAGCAGGAACTCGACCAGATCTTCCTTCTCACCGATGAGGCAAAAGAAGTTTACCGCTGCAAATACTGTGAAGAGAAATATACCAATCCAAACCGCAGATAAAAATACGGCATAAAAAAGTCCCCTTTTATGGGGACTTTTTTATATCGCATATTTCATAATCTTTGTAAAAAATGATTCTCAGAATGGCCGCAGACAACAGCAGTTGCACAGCATATTCAAAAACAGGAGGCTTAAGCACCAGCTTCCGGAACTGGAATATGGTCTGTCATAATTATCACCCATGCTGGTGTACCATGTACCTCCAAATTCCAGATGTTGTAAAAACTGACGGTATTCAAAATTACTTGGCTCCATCTCGACAGCCCTTCCCGCATGCTGTTTTGCAACGATATTATTGCCGGCTCCCTGATTTGCCATTGCACTATAGTAGTACCATCGTGCGCTGCGCTCTGCAAATGGAATACCGTTCAAAACATTGAGTGCTTCCGCATAACAGCGGTTTGCGATATAATTTGCAGCCGCCTGCATCTGTGGGGAGTCATTCGCTGTTCTGTATCCCTGATTTCCACTGTAATTGTACCGATAGCTTCCACCACCTGCGGAGGAGGTGTTATATCCATAACTTCCACCAAAGCTTCCGCCCGACTGTTTTTCCTTCATGATCTGATCATAGGCCTGCTGTACTTCCTTAAACTTCTCCTCAGCCTGTGCCTTATTCGGATTGTTAATATTAGCATCCGGGTGATATTTACGGCTTAAAGCCCGATATGCTTTTTTTATCTCATCATCCGAGGCACCCGGTGAAATACCGAGCACCTGATATGGATTCATCATATAATTCTCCTGTTACTTTTTCCTGTCTTCTTTTTTTCTCTTCGTCTTTTTCTCTTCCAGCTTCTTTTTTCTAAGCTGTAAATATTCATATCTGCTCCATACACCGGAGTAGAGAATATTCCGCAAAATATCTGCATGCAGTAAAATCGGCAGACGCTCGAATGACTTGGCACATTCCGACATCATGCTCGTCAGCAGCAATTTACAGAATGTATCAAATTCCTGATCATTTTCTTTTTCCATGTATACAAGCGGATTATAGCAGTTCTTCTTCTGGTCTGCTTCATAGTCCTCGTATGCGTCCATCAGATAAATAAACTTACCCATATAAAATCCAAGGGTACGCATCTCCTCCTGCCACTCATCCTCCCGCCAGCACATGATCTCTCCAAGCATCTCACCGGTAAGACCTGCCACAAGATCGAGATTCGTCTCTTTGTTCTTCTCTGCTTCCGCTGTCTTACGCATGAATTCTTCCAAAGCCCTTACCTGTCTTGGATATTTTGACACGATACGAGTATAATCCTTATCGAGGATTTTTACAAACGCTTTTTTCGTGTAGGATTTCTCGTCCTTCCAGTCATCTAAAAGATTCTGGTATGCCAGGATCAGGTTCATGTCTGCGGCATACTCTGTCGCCTCATTGATGTAAGCCGTCCGTTTCTTCGTCGGGTGCAGCGGACAGGTAAACTCTGTCTCGGTGTTCTCCAGTTCATACAGTCCGGTCAGCAGAACGATCAGAAATGTCAGATCATAACTTAACAGCATCTGTCCTTTTGTGCCACAATTTGTTTTGAGTTTCTGGCAGAGTCCGCAGTAATATGCCTGATATATTTTTTTACTTTCTTCCGATAGTTCTTTTTGATTGATATTGATATAACCAAACAATGGAAAAATCTCCTTTTATTTTCAACTTTTTTTCACAAATTCTGTCCGGCATTTTGGACAGGTAATGCAGATTTTTCCTCTGCCTTTTGGCACTCTCACTTTCTGTTTACATTGCGGACATTTGTAAAATCTGTAGTTTTTTCTCTGTGCCAGATGCTTTTTGAACCGGTTCCACTTCACAGCCATCTGATATCTGTAGTTGAGATATTTCTGATTTTCTGCATATCTTGCGGAAATATTCTTCGAGAACATTCTCCATGTGGAATAGATCATCAGCGCGATCGCCAACCAGTAAAAAATGCCAAGACGGCTGAACATCGACAAAAAAAGCAATACCAGTGCAGCAATGCTCTGTGCTTTTGCCAGTTCATCCGCCCCATATCTTCCAATCATAAAACGCTGTATTTTCTCCCTCATTGTTCCGACCTCCTATCAAGTGATTTTATGTTACGCTTCAAAGGAAATCGCGTCAACACACCTATTGTCTTTTAAGAAACATTTTAGATTTCTATAATAATTTAAAATAACTGTACTTTCTGACGCATGCCCACACCATCCTGTGCATAGCAGACAGCGGTATCCGAGTCTATCACACTCTTCATATAAAGGTCGTACACAACATCGTCCATGGAGACCATTCCCTCTTTTCTGCAGCTGCGCATCACGGACGGTATCTGGAAATACTTCTGTTCCTTTATCAGGCTTTTTATCTCCTGATTTGCCAAAAGAACTTCAAACGCCGCCACACGTCCGCCTCCATCCATTCTCGGAAGAAGCTGCTGGGAAATAACGCCTGCCAGTACATCCGAAAGCTGTGAACGGATCTGATGCTGCCTGTGATCCGGGAAACATTCCACGATCCGTTCGATGGAAGCCACCGCATTTTGGGTCGGAAGTGCGGCAATCACAAGATGTCCCATCTCCGCCGCAGTCAGCGCAAGTGAAACCGTATCCAGATCTTCCATCTCACTGATCAGAATGACATCCATATCCTGTTTTAACGCAGCTTTTAATCCTGCTTCATAAGACCGGCTGTCAATGCCGATCTCCCGCTGCAGCACCATGGACTTTCCGCTCCGGAAAAGATACTCTGCCGGTTTTTCCAGTGTCAGGATCGACCGCTCATAATTAGAAGCAATATGGTCGATCATCGACGCCATCGTTGTTGTCCTTCCACTGCCGGATGCACCTGTCACAAGAATGAGCCCTCTTCTCTTCCCAGCCATCTGCACTGCCGACTCCGGAAGACCAAGCATCTGCGGTGTCGGGATCTTCTCTGCAAACAGACGGACAGACATTGCGCACGTTCCACTCTGCCGGAACAGATTCACGCGGACACGCCTATTGAAAACCGGGCAGGAAAATTCGACCTCTCCATTTTCTTCGAATGTTTTCTGCTGTTTTTTGTCCAGCAATTCCTCTATGAGTTCCTCCATGGAAAAAGACACGTTCCATTCCTCTGTCATATCCACAAGCCTTCCATCTATCCGGAGCAGCAGCTGCTCTTTCGGCACATAATGGATATCGGAAGCTCCTTTTTTTCCTGCCTCTTCTAATATCTTATGAAATTCCTGTAAAAATCCGGTAGTATCACTCTGCATGATCGTCCTCAACTTTCTTCTGTATATGATTGCCACGATTTTTTTGTATACACATTGCGTTGCTCTTTTTGCAGGCGCAATGATAGTTTCTACACTTACACCATCATACAACAATCCGGCATAAAAAAAAAGATGTCAGCTGACATCTTCTCTATCTAAAATAAGCAGGACGATAAGCCGGGTTATGTCCGTCTGCAAATGCAGACACGAATGATCATCTTTCTAGAATGACTGTTGCCAGCCATTTCAAGCGACCTACCTAAAGCTGGCGGGCCACGTCAACGCTTTTGTTCGGTCTTGCTTCGAATGGGGTTTACATATGCCCCTCCTGTTACCAGAAAGGCGGTAGTCTCTTACACTGCCCTTCCACCCTTACCAGATTCTGGTCAAGCCAGAATCGGCGGTATATTTCTGTTGCACTTTCCTTGGAGTCGCCTCCACCGGACGTTATCCGGCATTCTGCCCTGTGAAGCCCGGACTTTCCTCACCTGCGGTCTTTCGACACTTGCAGCCGCGATCATTTGTCCTACTTATTTTAAAAACTGAAAGAACGCCGCAAAAACTTTGCGACGCTCCTTAATATACACTATTCCTTTAATTTTCGCAAGAAAATTTTTTTCGCAAGAAATTTTTTTTCGCAAGAAAATTTTTTCAATTGTATTTATACATTGAAACAACTTCCGCCGATAAATTCACGCAGAATGGAATTCTGGTTGATCCCATCGCTCGGCATTGGAAGGAAATAGTCCAGGAATTTCAGCAGACGCTTTGCCTCTAAATATTCCTGGCAGTCTTTGTCAATGGCAAAAAGCAATGGTTCCGCATACATTTTAAGAACCGCCAGTTCGTAGATGAGCGCGGAGTTAAACATCACATCTGCACCTTCCTGAAATGGGAAAATATACTTTTCTTCTCCTCTGCGCACGGAATCCCACATGGCGATGGTCTCTTTTGCAGAGGTTCCGCGTGTCCGTGCATCGCGGACGATCCGTCGGATCAGTCTTCCGTCAGTCGTCGGCAGACAGTTATGTTCATCAATATTCAACTGCGTCAGCGCACTGATATAAATCTTAAACTTGCTCTCGATCGGCAGGGAATAGGACAACTTATCGTTCAGGCCATGGATTCCCTCGATGACTAACACATCATCCTTTCCCAGTGTCATAAGCTTATCTTTATATTCCCTTCTTCCCGTCTTGAAATTAAAAATAGGAAGATTGACTGTTTTTCCTGCCAGCAGTTCATTCATATCATGGTTGAATAATTCCACATCCAGCGCATCCAGACATTCAAGATCCAGTTCGCCGTTCTCATCCCTTGGACAGATATCCCGGTTCTTATAATAATCATCCAGTGGAAATGGATGCGGATTCAGTCCTTTTGCAGCCAGCTGAATGGACAGCCTGTGTGAAAAAGTCGTTTTTCCTGAGGAGGATGGTCCTGCGATCATAATGAATTTCCGGTCTTTTGCTGAAATAATCTCCTCGGCAAGCCTTCCGATACGCTCCTCAAACAGGGCTTCCTGCGTCAGTATCATCTGCTGTGTTTTTCCGGCTGCGATCGCATCATTTAAGGCTCCGATCGTATCGATCTCAAGCATTTTTCCCCAGTCTCTGGATGTCTTTAACGTGTGGAACAGTTTTTCTGCCGGAACAAACGGTGCGACCTCTCTCGTATTTTTATCCGGGAACTGAAGCATAAATCCATCCGCATAAGGGATCACATCATAATAGCGCAGATATCCGGTCGATGGCACCATAAATCCGTAAAAATAATCCATGTAATGATCGAGTTCATAAATATTGACTCTGGAACTTCTCCGGTAACGGAACAGTTTTTCCTTGTCTGTCATTCCAAGGTCATGAAACAGTGTCACGGCGTCATCCGTATTGATACTCTCCTTGTGGATCTCAATATCGGAAACTACCATCTGATACATCTCATTCTTTAATTTATTGATTTCTGTCCCAGATACTTTCACAACTTCCTCTGTATCATTCTCCCACTTCACAAGTTCACAGTAATTTCCCTGTCCGATGGAGTATTTTACACGCACCGATATATTCCCTTTTCCCCAGAGATTATAGACTGCCTTCTGCATTAAAAGTGTCACGCTTCTGCGGTACGCCTTTTTCCCTGTCTTGTCTGCGGTTGTGAGAAATTCTACGGTTCCGTCTCCATCTGCACACTTATTTAATTCCCGCAGTCTCCTATTGTACAATACCAGAACAATATCATCCTGATACGCATCGCTGTAATCCTGCGCAATGCGCAAAAAACTTGTTCCTGCCGGATACTCTTTTTTCTCCCCCTGGATTGTTAACATAACTTTTTTTCCGTTCATCGTAATCCCCCTTTTCCGTGAAAACAAAATACGAAACCTAATATACTTAAGTTTCGTATTTTGCTGTTCTTATTTTTCTTAAAAATTACTGCTGGATCAATGTCACACTGACTGTACCGGTTCTTAAATCTGCTACTGCTGAAATCTGCAATGGCGTATTATAAATATTCACAAATCTTAAGTCGTAATAATTACCTGCAATTGTCGCATCTCTGCCTTCTGGAAGATATGGAACCGGGAGAGAATGTGGGTGACGCTCAGTCGCCGGGATTCCTCCGTTTAACATTGCAGAATACATGGTAGAAGATACCTGACAGATACCTCCGCCTGTTCCTGTGGAATGTTTACCACTCACATAAATTGGCGCTTCCACATAACCGTTTGCTGCCGTTCTTGGTAAGATCGTTCTGTTAAAGGAAAACTCTTCCCCTGGCTGAATGACTACACCGTTGATTCTGGAAGCTGCCACTGCAATGTTGGTTGCTCTGGAAGCTCTCGGATCAAACTTTGTTGTGCAGGAACCACGGACAATCGCTGCCTGTGCTCCCTCTCCAGCCGAGATCAGTGTCGTTGCATTTCTTCCCTCTGCTGCACCGTTTGCCGCATAATGGGCACAGTAGGATGCAAGGTCATTGCCGAATGCTGCCTGAAGATCCGGGTAATTGGCTCTGTAAATTGCAACATTGAAATTAGCGCAGCCTGATCTTCCCTCATAAATGCCGGAAGATACAAAATGATTGAACAACTTCTGTGCATCATATCCAAACGCCGCCTGAAGATCCGGGTTGGAATTATAATAATATTCTGCATCAAATACTGCCTGGTATGCACCTGTATTCGATGATTTCTTTGCTGCATTTGCCGTGACAGTGCTTCCGGACAACAGCACCATGCACAATGCAATGGATAAAATCTGTATTACTTTCTTTTTCATAAGAAACTCCCTTCTTTGGTATCATATTATTCCAGACCATATGTTACTCTGGTAAATTATGGTAAGATAAATGTAGTATAACACTTTTAAGGATTTTCTACAATCGTTCCTTCACGATATGCCTGAAGTAAATTTTCAAGATCACGGATATTTTCCCGCATCACTTTTCCATTATCTGTATCTGCAACCGTTTTCCGTCTCACAACATGCTGCACCAGAATCGTATGTGATACAATATCATTCCCATCCGAAACTGCTTTTTCCACGGATTCAAAAGGCTCATGTGCCGCCAGCACAAGTCCATATGAATTGTAGATCAATGTGTAACCGGCAATTCCGGTCTTTGGCTGATAAGCCTTGGAAAAGCCGCCATCTATGATGAGAAGCTTGCCCCCGCACTTCACCGGGGACTCTCCTTTTTTTGCCTCGATCGGGATATGTCCATTGACAATATGCGCCTCCTGGCCGGACAGTCCGAACTCTGCGAGGATCGCATTTACGATCTCTTCTTTTTCCAGCAGCCGGTAATACGGATTTTTCGGTTCCACATGTGTCGCTTTCTCTGCCACAAAATACCGCTCGAACGTTGTCATCTTATCTTTGCCAAACACCGGTGAATTTTTATTTTCCCAGATAAACCAGAGAATGTCTGATCCCTTTTTCTTCTCTTCCGGGTCAATGGCGTAATAACCTTTTCTGGCGTAGCTTTCTAACACATCGTACAACGCTTTTCCGGCATATTCCGTGCCGTAAATATTGACTTTGGTAAAAGAGCCATCCTCATTCAGCGGCACACAGCCGTGATACAGAAGATTTCCATTGTATACATGATACAGGCTTCCCTTGGTAAAAAGAAAACGCACCTGTCTCTGTAATTTTTCACAATTTAAAAATGCGGCAGTCAGACGTTCCATCACATCTGCCTCATCCGTCGAAAGCTCATACGGATGTTCCCAGTCAATGGTTGGAAAATTCAGATCCCGGAGCGGATATTTCTTCCCTTCGATCAGGACTGTACCGGCTGCGGGGTCTATCTTATCGAGCAGCAAACGATTCTCCATTCCAAATTCCGGGTGTCCCACGATCATCTGTCCTTCCAGCTTAAACTGTATGATGGCGATCGCCTTGTGCATTTTCTCATCGAGCATTGCATCCCGGACATCGTATTCCTCTTCCCGGTAATCCAGCTTAAAACAGCTGCATGGATCTTTGTCATAACGGTTCATTGCCAGTCTCGCAAGCGGCACCAGATTGATTCCATATCCATCCTCCAGCAGATTCAGATTGCCGTATTTTGCGGAGATGCGGATCACGTTGCAGATCAGCGCCTGATTGCCCGCTGCTGCCCCCATCCACGAGATATCATGGTTTCCCCACTGGATATCCACGGAATGATGTGACATTAATGTATCCATAATAAGGTTTGGATACGGTCCTCTGTCAAAAATATCGCCGACAACATGCAGATGATCCACTACAAGTCTGCGGATAAGGTTGCAGAATGCCACCACAAGTTCTGCTGCCCTGCCTGTCCGGATCACCGAATGGATGATTTCATTATAATATGCCTCCTGATCGGATACATCCGGTCTTCCGGTCAGAAGTTCCTCGATCACATAGGCAAAATCTTTCGGAAGCGCCTTGCGCACCTTGGAACGGGTGTACTTAGAAGACGCTCCTTTGCAGATCCTTATCAGGCGGTACAATGTGACCTTGTACCAGTCCTCCATGTTCTCCTCGGTCTTTATCACCTGCTCCATCTTCTGTTCCGGGTAATAGATCAGTGTGGCGATCGATTTCTTTTCTGCCTGACTGATGGCATTCCCGAACTCATCCTCAATCTTTCTCTTGATCGCCCCGGAACCGTTCTTTAATACATGTTGAAACTGGTCATATTCGCCGTGGATATCCGTGATAAAATGTTCCGTTCCCTTCGGCAGGCTTAAGATCGCCTGTAAATTGATAATCTCTGTGGCGGCCGCCGCCACGGTCGGATACTGCTTTGCAAGACTTTTTAAATAACGTAAATCGGTCTGTTCCATCCGTCACCATCCTGTTTTTATTCTGTGTACTGATTTATACTTCATTCATCATTGCGCCTGAATGACATCGCTCATATCATAAAATCCTGCCGGCTTTCCTGCAAGAAATTTTGCCGCCTGCACTGCTCCCTTGGCAAAAACTGCCTTGGAATATGCCGTGTGCTTAAATTCGATCACTTCGTCCTGTCCTGCAAAGATCACTTCATGCTCTCCCACGATATTTCCACCGCGCACTGCGGAAATTCCAATCTCATATTTTTCTCGCTTCTTTCTCTCCCGGCTTCTGTCATAAACATAGGCATATTTCTCATTCAGAGCCTCATTCATGGAGTCTGCCAGAGCGAGAGCCGTTCCGCTCGGTGCATCCAATTTCTGATTGTGGTGTTTCTCCACGATCTCCATATCGAAACCTGCCGGTGCGAGCGTTAAAGCCGCCTTTTTCAAAAGTTCCATCAGCATATTGATGCCGAGTGACATATTAGCTGATTTTAAGACTGCCACATGTCCGCTGACCTGTTTTACTTTTGCGAGCTGTTCCTCGGACAAACCGGTCGTGCACAATACAACCGGCACCTGTTTTTCCTCACAGTAGATGAGCAGATCGTCCACTGCCTTTGCATTTGAGAAATCAATCACTGCATCTGCCTTCACGTCGCAGACGGAGATATTCGGAAATACCGGATAATCATTTTTGATCCCGTCATACAGATCAATACCTGCCACGATCTCAATTTCCGGATCATCCTTGCACATCTCCGTGATCGTCTGTCCCATTTTTCCATTGCATCCATGCATAATTACTTTTGTCATACTTAAAAATCCACCTTTCGAATTTTATCTTTGGATACGATTTATCAAAAAATCCAAAAAGACTGCCGCACCCGGATACGACAGTCTCTTCCTTTTAATCTAAAATGCCATATGCTTTCATTGCATCTGCCAAAACAGCTGCATTTGCATCGGTCATCTCCGTCAAAGGAGAACGAAGTGTTCCAACTTCTCTTCCCATGAGGTTTAACGCTTTCTTCACCGGAATCGGGTTGACCTCTGAGAATAATGCACTGACAAGCGGCTGTGCCTCTCTCTGTATCTTCATTGCAGTCTGTAAGTCTCCGTCAAAGAAACTCTGGCACATGCCATGTACTTTGGCAGGTGCAACATTTGACCATACAGAGATCACTCCGATCGCACCGATCGCCATAAGCGGAACTACGATTCCATCCTCGCCGGAATAAAGGTCGATCCTGCCATCGGTCAGATACATTAACTGTGATGCCTGTGCAACACTTCCTGTCGCCTCTTTGATTGCTACTACATTTTCAACTTCCTTAAAAATCTTTGCTGCTGTCTCCGGAAGAATATTGCATCCGGTTCTTCCAGGTACATTATACATGATGATCGGTAACTTTGTACACTCTGCAATTTCAGAATAATAACGTACCAGACCGCCCTGTGTACATTTATTATAATAAGGTGTCACTGCGAGGATTCCGTCCGCTCCTGCTTCCTCTGCTTCCTGTGTCAGATAAATTGCTTCTCTTGTGCAGTTCGAACCGGAACCAGCCACAACCGGTACACGGTGTTTTGCAAATTCTACTGCTGCTTTGATCACTTTACTGTGCTCTTCCATGGTCAGTGTGGAACTCTCTCCTGTCGTTCCTGCAATGATGATCGCATCTGTTCCCTGGTCGATCTGCCATTCGATCAGTTCCTGTAACTTTTCGTAATTGACTTCTTCGTTTTCTTTCATCGGTGTGACGATCGCTACACCTGCTCCTTTAAAAATAGACATTGCATTCTCCTCCTATCGTCATTATACGCACTGCATTTTTTTTTGTTAAAAATGTTGCTACAGTAAAGTAAAAAAAGACCGGCTGACGAGCCGGTCTCAAAATTCTAATATTATACGCATTCTGCATCTTTGCAAATCTGCCTAGAATCTGATAGCTCCCCATCTCAAATGATCTCCATTCAGATGACAGTCATAAAGTTCTTCACTTTATGCCCAAGTAATATGCCTTCAGGCTGCATACCCTTTCGGCGTACTTTCCTTTTGCTTCTTATCAACTGTTCCTGATACATCCAAAAAGCGACTCATAAAGCACGCGACCTCTACCAAGCAATATTTTCATTGCGTAAATCATAACACCATCTTATTCCATTGTCAATGCACGATTTCCCTGTCAATATCTACTCTCAGGAATAATTTCCCTGTTAACATCTACTCTTCGTCTTCGATAAATTCCACTTTGCTCACAGAAACCTCATATGCCACGCGCTTTTCTGTCTCTGTCTCGCTCAGTTTTTTCACATACTCCCTGCTCTGGATACGTCCCCATACCTGAACATGCCCTCCGACTTCAAACCCGGATGCAAACCTTGCATTTCTTCCCCAGCAGATGCATGGAATATAATCTGATTTTCCATAAGAACGGTTCACCGCGATCAAAAGGTCTGCAATCTCTCTTCCAAGCGGTGTTTTCCGGTAAATCGGATCTTTACAGATGTAGCCATCCAGAAAAATCTGGTTCGTCTTCATATCCTCGTCGATCTCATCTAACAATTCCAGTTCCCTTACAAAAACGGATAAAACAAGACGGTTCTTTTTTTCCTCGTGCCGGTTAAATGACCGGAACTGTCCCATAACATATATGGTCTGACCAATATAGTCCTCATTCACGTCAATGAGCCGTTCTGAGATCATCAGTGGTATGTAATCCATAAAATTGCTCAGCCGGTTGACTGCGACATCTACCACATAAAAGCCCTCTCCATACACTTCGTGGCTGAATCTGAAATCAGAAACAATCTCTCCCACAATTGACACCTGGTTATTTTCAAAAATTTTATCTGCCATGAATTTTTTCTCCCTTCCTCTTATCACCGGAATCGACCGGTGATTTGCCTGACAACTATGGTTTTACCATTTCCTTCCAGAAAAAATTTCGTGTAACTTGTCGATAAGTTTTTTATATTGTTTTGAAAAAAAATATTGCTGCCTACTTGCGTTCTCATAAAATTGTGATAGAATATATGGGTTCGAGTTAATTTATAAGCTATATTAATAGGAAAAGACAGGATTTATTTCTAGATAATTTCTTTTCCGCACAGAAGAAAGAGAGATTTTTTATGAAACAGAAACGTGAAGACGTACGTAACATAGCAATCATCGCCCACGTTGACCATGGCAAAACAACACTGGTCGATGAACTTTTAAAACAGAGTGGTGTATTCCGTGAGAATCAGGAAGTTGCTGAACGTGTCATGGACTCCAACGATATTGAGAAGGAACGTGGTATCACAATCCTCTCCAAAAATACAGCAATCACTTACAAAGGAACAAAGATCAACATCATCGACACTCCTGGCCACGCCGATTTCGGTGGCGAGGTAGAGCGTGTCCTTAAAATGGTAAACGGTGTTATCCTTGTCGTTGACGCATTTGAAGGTGTTATGCCTCAGACCAAATTCGTTTTGATGAAAGCTCTGGATTTAAAACTCCCGGTTATCGTCTGTGTCAATAAAGTAGACCGCCCGGAAGCCCGTCCAAACGAAGTTGTGGACGAAGTATTAGAGTTATTTATGGATCTGGATGCCTCTGACGAGCAGTTAGACTGCCCATTCCTTTTTGCTTCCGCAAGAGACGGTTATGCCGTTCGTGAAATCCACGACCTTGTAAACAACAAAAAAGATATGACACCATTATTTGAAACCATTTTAGATTACATTCCTGCTCCGGAAGGTGATCCGGAAGCACCGACACAGGTACTGATCAGTACCATTGATTACAATGAATACGTTGGACGTATCGGTATCGGTAAGATCGACAATGGTTCCCTGAAAGTAAATCAGGAAGCGGTCGTAGTCAACCATCACGATCCTGACAAGAAGAAAAAAGTCCGCATCAGCAAATTATACGAATTTGACGGATTAAATAAGGTAGATGTCGAAGAAGCAAATATTGGTTCCATCGTTGCTATTTCCGGTATTGCTGATATTCACATTGGTGATACGATCTGTTCTGTGGAGAACCCGGTTGCGATCCCATTCCAGAAGATCTCCGAGCCGACTCTTTCCATGAACTTCATCGTAAATGACAGTCCATTAGCAGGTCAGGAAGGAAAGTTTATCACTTCCCGCCACTTAAGAGACCGTTTATTCCGCGAGTTAAATACAGACGTTTCCCTTCGTGTAGAGGAGACCGATTCCCCGGACAGCTACAAAGTATCGGGCCGCGGCGAATTACATTTATCTGTATTGATTGAAAATATGCGTCGTGAGGGATATGAGTTTGCCGTAAGTAAGGCTGAAGTATTATATCACACGGACGAAAACGGCAAGAAATTAGAGCCTATGGAACTTGCCTATGTCGATGTTCCGGATGAGTATACCGGTGCTGTTATCGACAAGTTAAGCCAGCGCAAAGGTGAAATGATCAATATGAAACCTCTGACCGGCGGATATACAAGACTTGAGTTCAATATCCCATCCCGCGGTCTGATCGGTTACAGAGGCGAATTTATGACCGATACCAGAGGTAATGGTATTATCAACACCATTTTCAATGGCTATGATACTTACCGCGGAGATATTGCTTACCGTCAGCTTGGTTCGCTGATCGCATTCGAATCCGGCGAATCTGTCACTTACGGTCTGTTCTCTGCACAGGATCGTGGTACTTTGTTCATCGGACCTGGTGAAAAAGTATATGCAGGTATGGTCATCGGTTCCTGCTCCAGAAACGAGGATATCGAATTGAACGTTTGTAAG
>ERZ772886.471-NODE-471-length-40071-cov-23.423256_pt1 | contig 40071 bp, 38 predicted proteins | sample MGYA00512128_ERZ772886 | MGnify/ENA primary metagenome ERZ772886 (study PRJEB29015, sample SAMEA2737698) | human gut metagenome | biome: human gut; feature: human-associated habitat; material: faeces | place: China | collected 2012 ... | reverse complement strand
TAATCTAACATTTTCCTGACTTTTCCAGTGGAAAAAGTTATCTTTTATTGTAAGGAGCGAGCGAGAATATGATTAGAATTTTACTGTCCAAGAAGCTAGGCGAGCTGAAATGGACGCAAGCAGATCTGGCACGCGCTACAGGCATTCGGCCGACTACAATCAGTGATTACTACAACGAAATTGCAGAGAGAATGAATCTGAATCATTTGGACCTCATCTGCGAAGCGCTGGATTGCGAACCGGACGAAATACTTGTACGTGTTCCAAATCCTGAACCAAGGGTAAGGAATCGTACTGGCTTTGAGAAACCCGCGACGGAATCAAAAGTCGGTATATAAGGGAAAGGGCGGCTTTCGGGTCGTCCTTTTTCTGTTGCGTGACATTTGTATGAAACAAATGTATTATAATAATGTATATGGCAGTTGAATGGAGCATTTGATGGTCCGCCGGGGTGAATTTTGTGCCACCTTGAAAAAAGTGCGGTTTTGTGGTATTCTTTATGTGACAAATGATTCATTCAAGTGTTATATAAAAGTAGGTGAGCCGATGGGAGAGAATAAGACGCCGCAGGAGTTGGACTTTGAGCGGAAGCATGAAGAGTATCTGCATCGGATTCGGAATCTTCGCCTTATCGACGATAACTTTATGACGAAGGTTTTTGAAGATAAAGAGTGTTCGGAGTTTCTGCTTCAGGTGATTTTAGACCGTGATGACCTGACAATTCGTGAAGTTCACAGTCAATACGGCTTGAATAATATTCAAGGTCGCTCGGCCCGCTTGGATATTCTAGCCGTGGATGAGCAGAATAAAGCCTATAACATTGAGATCCAGCGCAACGACCGTGGTGCAGAGGTCAGACGAGCTCGTTACAACAGCGGTTTGATGGATGCCAATATTACGGAGCCGGGTGATCGTTACGACCAACTATATGAAACCTATGTGATATTTATCACTGAAAATGATGTCCTGCACGATAATTTGCCACTGTATAATATCAGGCGCAGAATCGATGAAAATGCGAAATGCTTTGAAGATGGTTCGCGCATTATCTATGTCAACAGCCAGCGTCGAGATAATACAGCGCTTGGTAAACTGATGCAGGATTTATATTGTACAGAGCCAAAGAATCTGCATTATCATGAATTTGCCGAGCGCATGGAGTTTTTGAAATACAGCAAGGAGGGCGAAGAAAAAATGACTGATGTAATTGAAGAATATGCTGCAAGAAAGGCCGAAGCATTAGCGAAAGAAGCAGTGAAAGAAGCAGCGAAAAAAGCTGAAGAAAAAGAGCAGGCAAACAGAATAGAGCTTGCCCAAGGCTTACTGGCTGACGGTATGAGTATCGAGTTCACCGTCCGTCACTCTAAGCTTACAGAAGCAGAGGTACGCGAATTGGCTTCCAAGCTGTCTGCGTAAGCTAAAAGGGTCTTACCGCAAAAACAAAAATACAGTAAGTACAGGCACCTGTTTATCAGCAAATGATAGGCAGGTGCTTTTTGCGCATTTTTTGCTATTTAACATGCTATTAACATCGGCATAATACTTCCTTAACAATGATATATTATACTAGCATCATAAACCACGAACCTTACTGATAAGGCGCAGAACTTATCGGAAATAAATTTTTTCACGATGGTTGAAGGAGGAAATATATTATGAAATTGAAAAAAGTCGCATGTTTAGGTCTGGCAGCTATGGTAGCACTCGGTGCTTTTGGCTGCGGCAGTGATAACAAGGCTGCAGATAACAAAGCAGGCAGCAAGGTTACCGGCAGTGTAACCGGCAGCGGTTCTTCCGCACTTTTGCCGCTGGCAAAGGATGCAGCAAGCAAATTCAAAGCTATTAACCCGGATGTTTCCATCACCCTTAACGGCGGCGGCAGCGGCACCGGTCTGAAACAGGTTGCAGACGGCAGCGTTAACATCGGTAACTCTGACGTACCGGCAGAAAGCAAACTGAAACTCGAAGTTGCTAAAGGACTTGTAGACCACAAGGTTTGCGTAGTTACTATGGCTCCGGTTATCAACAAAGACCTGGCAGCTAAAGTAAAAAGCCTGACCAAGGCTCAGCTGACCGACATCTTCACAGCTAAGGTAACCAACTGGAAACAGGTTGGCGGCCCGGATGAACCTATCGTTCTGATTACCCGTCCTGCTACCAGCGGTACCCGCGCTCTCTTCCAGGAGTTCGCTCTGGGCGGTGCTAAAGAAGCAACCAACAAATCTCTGGAAACTGATGACTCCGGCACTCTGCTGCAAAGCGTAAAGGATAACAAAGGCGCTATCGGTTATGTTGCTCTGTCCTACCTCGTAAATAACAAAGACGTTGCAACTGTAGCAATCGACGGCGTAGAGCCTACTCTGGACAATACCTACAACGGCAAATATCCTGTATGGGGTTATGAGCACATGTATACTAAAGGCGAAGCTACCGGCGCTGTAAAAGCATTCCTGGACTTCATCCTCTCTGCTGATTATGGCAAGGAAATTGAAAAGCAGGGTTATGGTGTTACTGCTAAGATGCAGGTAAAGAGATAACATCGGACTTCGGCTAAGGACGCATCTGCGTCATAACATGAGTCATTAAAATTATTACGCTTCCATCTAAACGAGAAGCAGGAAGACAGCATACGCCAAGAGATGCGTCTTACCGGTCTTCTCATCCCCTTTAGAATAAAGATCAAGGCTGTGCCGGGCAGGAGCTGGTAAGTTATCAGCTGCGAGCCTCTGCATAGCCTTTAGTTTTACGAAAGAAATATTCACGAGTTACATCAGAGGAGAATAGTTTATGCAACAGGTTACAACAAATGCTTATAGGCAGGATGCGTTGTGGCGCTACATTATTACCGGCTGCGGCCTGGCGCTCATTATACTGACGCTGTCTATCGGCGCTTTCCTGTGCTACAAGGGCTTAGGCACATTCACTACATATAATCACAGCATCAGCGAGTTTCTTTTTTCGGCAGATTGGGCGCCAAGTGACAGCGCTGAGGGCGGCGGCAGTGTTGGCGCAGCCATCTTTATTTTCGGTTCTGTTATTACCTGCGCGTTGGCGCTGGCGATTGCTACACCGTTCAGCTTGGCAACCGCAATTTTTATGACGGAGATTTCGCCGGAGCTTGGCAAGCGCTTTGTCCAACCGGCTGTGGAAATTTTTGTAGGCATTCCTTTCGTAGTTTACGGCTGGATCGGCCTGACAATTTTGGTACCGCTGATTAAAAACATTTTTAACCTGCGCTTCGGCTTTTCTGTATTAGCGGCAGGTATTGTACTGGCGGTGATGATTTTCCCGACTATCACCAGTCTGGCAGCAGATGCACTACGCAGCATCCCCAAAAGCTACCGTGCTGCTTCCTATGGTCTTGGCGCAACGCGTTGGCAGACTATTGCCAAGGTGGTAGTGCCTGCGGCAGTCAGCGGTCTGATGACGGCTGTTATCTTAGGCCTAGCGCGTGCCTTCGGCGAAGCGTTGGCTGTAGCGATGGTTATCGGCAAGATGCGTGCCTTTCCGAGCTCGCTGCTTGCTCCGACCAACAATCTGACGGCGGCGATTGCGGCAGATATGGGCGGTGCAATGGAGGGCAGCGAATACAACATTGCTTTGTGGACGATGGCGTTGCTGCTGTTTATCATCTCTCTTGCCTGCATCTTTGCCATCCACTTTTTAACTGCTAAAAGAGGGAAGCAGGCATGAACGACAGTATAGCGCGTGCAAAGTTTGTTGATAAGCTGATGACAGCTGTGTTTTATTGCGTAGCAGGCTTCTTTATCCTGCTGCTCGTGGCCTTTGCCCTGTACGTTATCATTAACGGTTTCAAGGATTTCAGCTGGAGCCTGATATCCTTTGAGGGCAGCGGCATCGGTAATTTGTTCTTCAATACTATTTATCTGGTTTTCCTGTCGCTGCTGGTGAGCGTCCCTCTGGGTGTCGCTGCCGGCATTTATATGGCGGAATATGCTAAGCAGGGCACGTTCACCAAGTTCCTGCGCATGTGTATCGAAACGATGTCCTCACTGCCGTCCATTGTTGTCGGTCTGTTCGGTTACCTGGTATTTATCGTAATGACCGGCTCACAGTGGAACCTGTTCAGCGGTGCGCTGGCAGTTTCTATCCTCAGTATTCCGCTGATTATGACGGTAACGGAGGATGCTTTTAAATCGCTGCCGCAGGGCTATAAGCGCGGCAGTCTGGCCATGGGCGCAACTCTGTGGCAGACTATTTACAAGGTGCTGCTGCCGGCGTGCCTGCCGCGTATTATGACAGGCATTATCCTGGCTGCAGGCCGTGGCTTCGGTGAAGCAGCAGCGCTGCTGTATACCGCAGGCATGAGCACGGATATCAACTGGAACAGCTGGAACCTGCTGTCTCCGACCTGCCCGCTGAACCCCTTCCGTCCGGGCGAAACGCTGGCGCTGCATATCTGGGCATCGCGCACTGAGGCTTTGGCAGCCAATGCGGCGCAGATGGCCAACCTTTCTTCAGCAATACTGATGCTGCTGGTGCTGTCCTTTAGCCTGGGCGCACGTTACCTGAGCACTTATTTAGACACAAAAACCGGAGGTAGCAGAAAATGACGAATGATAATGCTGCAACTAAATTATTAGTGCAGGACCTGGATTTGTATTATGGCAAATTCCAGGCGTTGAAAAAAATAAATCTTGATATCAAGGAAAAGGAGATTACCGCGCTTATCGGTCCTTCCGGCTGCGGCAAATCCACCTTTTTAAAGACACTGAACAGAATGAATGACCTGGAGGAGGGCGTGAGCATTGAAGGCAGCATCGCACTGGATGGCAAGAATATTTTTGCGGAGATTGACCCCATCAGCCTGCGTCACCGCGTTGGCATGGTCTTTCAGCAGCCTAACCCCTTCCCGAAAAGCATTTATGACAATGTTGCCTACGGTCCGCGTATTCATGGCGTGACAAAAAAGAGCGAGCTGGACGAGATTGTAGAGCGCAGTCTGCGTCAGGCTGCCATTTGGGACGAGCTGAAGGACAGACTGAATAAAAGTGCGCTGGGCCTGAGCGGTGGCCAGCAGCAGCGCTTGTGTATTGCGCGTACCCTGGCTGTGTAGCCGGAGGTTATACTCATGGATGAGCCTACCAGTGCGCTGGACCTGATTTCTACAATGAAGATTGAGGATTTGGCGTTGGAGCTGAAGAAGGACTACACCATCGTTATTGTTACGCATAATATGCAGCAGGCTGCACGTATTTCCGATAAAACTGCCTTCTTCCTTTTGGGCGAGCTGATTGAGTTCAACAAAACGAAGCAGCTGTTTGCTAATCCGTCTAATCCTAAGACAGAAGAGTATATTACCGGCAGATTCGGTTAATGTAAGGAGAGGCGCGTAAATGCGACACGGAAAGGCTCTCCTAGGGGACAAAGTAAGGTATACTGTCGAAATGCTAATGAGTGAAGTCCCCTCTCAGTCGCCCTGTGGGCGCCAGCTCCCCCAAAGGGGAGCCTCTCATGTATCGCTGCTTACTTTGAATTTAAATTTGTTGAGAAAGGAATAATAAAATGACACGTAACAAATTCAACGAGGAGCTGAAGCAACTGCTCAACAGTGTGCGCGTGATGGGCGTAAATCTGGAGGATACCCTGGATAAGGTTATTGCCAACCTGGAACAGAAGGATGCAGCCTTAGCGCAGCAGATTATCAGCGATGACGATAATTTTGACAACAGCGAGGTCAATATCGAAAAGCAATGTCTGGAGCTGGTGCTGACACAGACTCCGGTAGCAACCGACTGGCGCGAAATTGCCAGCTGCCTGAAGCTGGTGGGCGATATGGAGCGTATTGCCGACCATTGCAGCGACATCAGCCAATATACCCTGAAGCTGATAGAAAAGGAGCCTGTGCCGCTGCCAGATAACTTTATGAATATGCTGCAGGTTATGCGCCAAATGGTGTATGACAGCATCAGCGCAATCAGCGAAAATGATCTGGAGCTGGCCAACAAGGTTATTGCTACCGATGATGAGGTAGACAATTACTTTGCCGAAATGCGTCAGCATCTGACAACCGTAATGCAGCAAAAACCGCAATACGTGCCGCAATATGTGGATTATCTTATGATTGCCAAATATGTGGAGCGCATTGCCGACCATTCCACAAATATCGCCCAAAGGGTAATGTTTGTGGTGAAGAATGAACTGAAAAACTGAGCTTTGCATGCCAATCACGGCCTCCGCAGCAATGCGGGGGTTTTTGCTTTGTTTCAGTAGTTGTCATAGCATTGGCAGCAGGCATCACTTTGCAGACTTATTTTCTATATTCGATGATTTGTGTTATAATAAAGTGTTAGAGTATTTACGTTCCGGACAGCTTCGGAAAATATTGCAGGCTGTGGCTGTCACGATTCAGAAACTAAGATTTTAGAGCAAATTCAGGAGGGACGCAATGCATATTGACAGACGATTAGAAACTATTGCCAATTTGGTGCCGCAGGGCTGTGTGCTGGCGGACATCGGCACGGACCACGCGTATTTACCCGTGTGGCTGTTGGAAAAGCAAAGAATTGCGCGGGCGATTGCCGGCGATATTGCTGCAGGACCCTGCCAGGCGGCGCGTACTACCGTGGCACAGTTCGGGCAGCATGAGCATGTGGAGGTGCGTCAGGGCAGTGGCCTGAAGGTATTAAGCCCCGGCGAAGCAGACTGCATTGCTATCGCAGGCATGGGTGCTTCTACTATCATCAGCATTCTGGAGGATGATATGGAGGTAGCGCAGAGCGCAGAGCTTTTGGTGCTGCAGCCTATGGCCGGTGCCGCATCCTTGCGTGCGTGGCTTTGCAGCCACGGCTGGCAGCTGGCTGCCGAAGAGCTGGTGGATGATGCTCCGCATTTTTACGAGATTATCGCTGCTAAGCGTGGCTCTGCGCCTGTTTACAGTGCGGCAGAGTACGCTGTAGGCCCGCTGCTGCTCGCACAGGAGCATCCGCTGCTGGGTAAACAGCTGGAACGCCAGCTTGCTACCTGCAGACAGCTGTTGGAGAACATGGGACGCAGCGAGCGCGCACGCGCAAGCGAAAAGTATAAGGAAATCGAAGCGTTGAAGGCAGAACTGGAGGTGCTGCAAAATGGCAAGCGTAGTGACAGTAAATAATATCATCAACCTGCTGGACGAAATGGCACCGCCGGAGCTGGCAGAGTCCTGGGACAACGTAGGTCTGATGCTTGGCAGGCGCAATAAGCCTGTGCGCAAGCTGCTTTTGGCGCTGGATATGACGCAGGAAACCGTGACGCAGGCCTTGGCGAAAAAGGCTGATATGCTGATTACGCATCATCCGGCAATTTTTCATAAGCTGGGCAATGTGACTGATGCCGATTGGCAGCAGGAGCTTTTGCTGCAGCTGGCAGAAAACGGCGTTGCTGTTTACAGCGCGCACACTAATCTTGACTGTGTTGCTAACGGTGTCAACAGCGTGCTTGCCAAAAGACTGCGTCTGCAGGACGCAGATGTGTTGGATACTGTCAGCGGTTTCGGCCGTATCGGTGAGCTGGCACAGCCGAGCAAGCTGCATGATTTTGCAGTTTTCGTCAAAAAGGCTTTGCAGGCTGATTATCTTACCGTAGGCGATGCGGGACGTAAGGTTAAGCGTGTTGCCGTCTGTGGCGGTGCCGGTGCCGATTTAATCGGGCTGGCCTTGGCGCAGGGTGCGGATACGCTGGTAACAGGAGATGTGAAGTACCATGAGGCACAGCAGGCTGTTTTCAGCGGTCTGAACATTATTGATGCAGGCCATCAGCCGACAGAGCTGCCGGTGCTTGATGACTTGGCCGACAGATTATCGCTGCGCTTTACGGAAAAGCATTGGGATGTGGCAATTCAGGTAGCACGCGAAACACTGCTGCTGAAGCATATATAGAAAACAGGTGATAGAAGAATGATTAAAGATTTTAAAGCCGGCATCAAGGTGTGCCAGGCAGTTTTGGTAAGGGTACAGAAGGTAGGTAATTCCTCTAACGGCGGTGTTTTTGCCCGCGGTATGCTGGAGGATAACAGCGGACGCATTGCTTTTATCTGCTTTGATGCAATGCTTGTAGACAAGCTGCGCGAGCTGGATGGCCCGACAGCCTTTATGATGGGCGGTAACGTCGACATCAACAAATTCAATAATGATATGACGCTGCAGGTTGTCATCCAGCGTCTGGAAAATCTGCTGCCGCAGGATGATATCAGCAATCTGCTGCCGCATGGTGATTTTGATGTAGAGGCTTATAAAACTAAGCTTGCCAATTATATCAAGGCAGTGCGCACTCCCGGACTGCGTATGCTGCTGGAAACTATTTTCAGCGGTGCAACCTATGAGCGCTTTGTGACTAATCCTGCCGGTATGCGCATGCATCATGCATATCTTGGCGGCCTGCTGCAGCATTCTGTGGATGTTACCGGTCTGGCAGTGGCCTTGGCCGAGCAGATTGAAGGCGTGGATAAGGATTTGGTTATTGCTGGCGCTCTGCTGCACGACATCGGCAAAATCCGCGAAATTTCTGCGGAAATCGGCTTCCCTTATACCAGTGAAGGACGTTTGCTCGGACACATTACCATGAGCTGCATGATGGTGCAGGAGGCAGCTGCCAAGCTGCGTTTGCCGTCTTCTCGTCTGGAGCAGCTGCAGCACATTCTGCTGTCTCACCATGGCGATAACGAAAAGGGTTCTCCGGTAGCCTGCTCTACGCGTGAAGCCTTTGTTGTGCATTACGCCGATGAAATCAACGCCGTAATGAACCAGTTTGACGTGCATGACGGCAAGAGTGCCTGGGAGTTCAACCGTATGCTGGGACGTAATATTCTGGTAGACAAGCTGTGAGCACCAGAATAATCCGCCAGACTGTACTGAACTTGCACGGCCTGACAATAAATCTTCAGTTTAAACTGGTCAAAAATATTACGCTGCGCATAAAAGAAACCGGCGACATCTTTCTTACTGCTCCCATAGGAATGAGTGTAAGCGAGGTGCAGCGATTCTTAGGGAGCAGGGAGCAATGGCTGCGCCAAAAGCTGCAGCTGGTGCTGCAGGCACAGTCGCAGCAAAAGCAGGAGCCGAAGTACAGCATGGGCGAGCTTCCCTTTGACGGGCAGCATGTGTGGCTGTGGGGCAGGCGTTTGCCGGCGCACTTTTTGCTTAGCAGCAAAAAGCATGGTACCTATGAGGTGCAGTCTGATGCTGTTAACTTTTATTACCGCAGTGAGCTGAATAATGAAGCTAAATGCGCCTTTGTAGAATTCTTCTATAAGCAGGAGTTAGCTGGCAGAGGAGAGCAGCTGCTGCAGGCATGGGAAAAGAAAATGGGCGTGCGTCATACAGGGCTTAAGGTGCATCGCATGAAAACGCGCTGGGGCTCCTGCAACGTGCGCACAGGCAGCATTAATCTGAATACGCTGCTGGCCTGTTGGCCGCAGGAGTGTCTGGAATATATTGTGGTGCACGAACTGGCGCATTTGCACGAGGCTAATCATTCACCGCGCTTCCATGCGATTGTTGAACGCTATCTGCCAGAGTGGCGTGAGCGCAAAAAAATGCTGGCAGCCTTTAAGCCGCTTTAATAGCTGTCTTAAAACAAAAATTATAAGCATTTTCTGTGACAAATAATGCATTCGCGTTTACGTTTATGATAAAAGCAGTATATATATGTAAATCTTTTGTGAAAGCATACTAAGAAAGCAAGTATTTGTGCTATAATTATAGTAACATCTTGTAGGACTCTGCCGTTTGCTTTGATAAATAAACGGTACGAGTCAGCTTAAAGGCAGGAGTGATGATTATGGCAAAACAGAAAATATTGATTGCCGATGATGAAGCGCAGATTCGCGAAATCTTGCGCATATATTTTGAGAAGGAAGGCTTTGAGGTTATTGAAGCCGAAGACGGTGCTGCCGCAATTTTGAAGGTGCAGTCCGAAAAACCGGATATTCTGCTGCTGGATATTATGATGCCAGTTCTGGACGGTATTGAGGTTTGCAAGCAGGTACGCAAAATGTCGGATTTGCCCATTATCATGGTTACGGCCAAGGATGATGATGATGACCGTATTGCCGGTTTGGAAATCGGCGCTGATGACTATATCACCAAGCCGTTCAATTCGCGTGAGGTAGTAGCCCGCGTGAAGGCTGTGCTGCGCCGTGCAGGCACGCAGGAGAAGAAGGGTGAGGTTTCGCGCATCACCTATCCCGGTCTGATCATTGATATGGACCAGTATCAGGTAACCGCATTCGGCAACAAAATGACCTTTACGACTAAGGAAATGGAGCTGCTGTGGTGCCTGGCATCAAATCCGGGCAAGGCTTTCAGCCGCAACCAGCTGTTGGAAACAATTTGGGGTTACTCCTATTACGGTGATACCCGTACTGTTGATACGCACATCAAACGCATCAGACAGAAGCTGAACATTCCGCCTGATTCCAAATGGGATATTACAACTATCTGGGGTGTAGGCTATAAATTCGAGCTAAAGGACGAATAACCTATGAAAAAATCCCTAAGCACACGCCTGATGTATAGTTTTATGACTATCATAATTATCGTCGTTGTGGGGATTACAGCAGGCATATCCTACCTGATTGCCGACTACTTTTTCCAGATTAAGGAGCAGGAGCTGGCTGAAAAGGGAGATGAGATGGGGGATACTGTTGAAGCCTTCATCCGCTTGCAGGACAGGGATATGCTTTATCGTTATATTTTAGCTGTAGATAAGCTGGTTGGCGCACGCATCTGGCTGTTTGATGATAATTACGAGCTTTTGGCGGCCTCTAATTACGAAAATGTACAAGAGACCGGAGAAAATGCTTCAATGAAGGATTTCCTTAAGTATGCTGCTCCTTCGCAACAGGTATTGCAGGAAAGCGTCAGAAAACTGGATCAGGATATGAAGAGCAGTAATTTATCGTATCGCATTAAAGTGATACTGAATGATGTTTATGCCGGGAAGTCCTTCAAATCGCAGATTTATCATCCGTATTACAAGGAGCAGGTAATCCTGGTCGGCGTTCCTTATACCTTTGGTAAAGGACACACAGGCGCTATTTTGCTGATAGAACCCTTGAGCGGTTTCGAAAAATTCTTGCGAAATGTTTATATTTATATTATGATTGTAGGTATCATTGCCATTATTTTCAGTCTGTTCTTAGTCAAACGTCTGTCAGGTATGATTATCCGGCCGGTGCTGGATATGAAGGACAATGCGCAGGCGATGGCGGCGGGAGATTATTCCCACAGGCTGCAGGTGCATGGCGATGATGAAATTGCCGAGTTGGGAAATGCACTCAATTCTTTAGGCAAGGATTTGGGTGATTACATTGCCAAGATGGAACGGACGGAAAAAATCCGCCGCGATTTTGTGGCCAATGTATCGCATGAGCTGCGTACGCCGATTACGATTATCCGTGGCTACAATGAGGCAATCTGTGACGGTATGGTAACGGATACTGATTTGATTCAGCGTTACCGTGGCCTGATAAATGAAGAAACAGTCCGTCTGGAGCGTATGGTACGCGAGCTGCTGGATATCAGCAGACTGGAGTCCAGCGACCCGCTGACTGTGAGCAACATGGATGAGCTGCCGCTGGCCGGTATCATCCGTAATGTCGCCGAAAAATTATCGGTGCGCTGCGTGAAGAATAATGTTACTATTAATGTTCATGCCGACGATAATATCAAAATTTTGGGCGATGGAGACCAAATGGTACAGTTAATTATGATTTTGTGCGATAATGCCTTGAAATATTCGCCGGAAAATGGTACTGTATCAATAGGTGCGAATAAGCTCGATGATGGCAGCGTGCTTGTAACGGTTTCTGACCAGGGCAAGGGTATTCCCGAAGAGGATATTCCTTTTATCTGGGAGCGCTTTTACAAGGTTGAAAAATCGCATTGCCGCAGTGTTCCGGGAACCGGACTGGGCCTTGCCATCGCCAAAGAAATTATTCGTGTCCACGGCGCCAGTGCCGAGGTAATCAGCAAATGTGGTTCTGGTACCACATTTGAAATAAAATTTCCAAAGGATAAGGTAGTATGATTTTAAAGTATGTTTGCCCCGATTACAGAGTAAAAAGTTTATTTGACATTTCCGCAAAATGGCTGAAGCGCAATGGCTACACCAAAATTGTTGTTGATATTGACAATACGCTGCTGCCGCGCGACAAGAACCTGGTAGGCCCTCGTGCTATGACCTGGATTCGTCAGCTGCATCAGATGGGTATCAATGTTGCATTGATTTCCAATAACGGCGGTGACCGCATTAAAGGTATCACCCGTCAGACCGGTCTTGGCACCATTATGCGTGCCGCTAAGCCTTTGCCGATGGCTTATAAGCAGATTACTAAAGCTATGGGCGGCGGTAAAATTCTTTTTGTCGGCGACCAGCTGTTGACCGACGTTTTAGGCGCTAAGATTGCCGGTCATCCTGTAGTTTTTGTTGAGTCCTTAGGCGGCAAGGAGCATTTCATTACCCGCTGCACCCGCAAGCTGGAGAAATTTTTCCTTGGTCGCCTGCATAGCAATAATATGATGCCTAAGGAGCGCGTATTATGAAAATAGCCTTGCTGCAGCTGGAGGTTCTGGAAAAGAATAAGGCAGCTAATGTAGCCCATGGTCTGCAGCTGGCAGCGGAGGCTGCCAAGGAGCATGATTTGCTGGTGCTGCCCGAGGTGTGGACAACAGGTTACAGCATGGGACACCTGGAGCAGGAGGCCGAAACGCCGGCTGCGCCTGTACTGGCGCAGCTTGCTGAGATTGCACGCAATGAGCAGTGTGCTGTTCTTGCAGGCTCGGTACCGATGCGTCATGCCGATGGCAAGATTTACAATACCTCTGCGGCTATTAATAAAAACGGTGAAATCGTCAATCTTTATGATAAGGTGCATCTTTTCGGCCTTTTCCATGAAGAGGATTTCTTTGCTCCCGGCAATAACTTCAAAGCCTTTACATTAGATGGTCTGTGCTGCGGCTCGACTATCTGTTACGATTTGCGTTTCCCTGAGCTTTTCCGTCATCTGGCCCTGCAGGGAGCACAGCTCATTTTCTGCCCGGCCGAATGGCCTGAAGCAAGGGGAGATATCTGGCGCTTGTTGGCGCAGGCACGTGCTGCCGAAAACCACACCTTTGTGGTAGCGGTAAATTGTGCGGGCAGCTTTAAGGGTGCGCCGTTTTACGGTCATTCGATGGTTGTTGCGCCCAGCGGCAGGATCCTTGCCGAAGCAGGTATGCAGGAGGAGGTTGTTTCCTGCGAAATCGATTTGGCAGATGTTGCGAAAGTACGCAGCAGGCTTAATGCTTTAGCTGATGTACGCAAGGAGCTGATTCAATAGTGAATTACCGAAATTTGCTGGCCGGCCTGGCGGCCGGTCTGCTTTTCTATGTCCAGACGGGAGCGGAGCTTGCTTTGGCTTCCGTGCCTAAGGATGCGCCGAAGGATATCAAGTATATTCTTGGCTTTTACTATGGCAACGGCGAAAATATTCTTATCCGTGAGAATAACGGCCGTCTGGAGCTGTTGTACCGCACTGCATTGGAGGATAAATCCTTTGCTGCGGCAAATCTTTATCCGCTCAGCAAGGTGCATTTTGATTCCTACACTTTGCAGGAATCCGGGCCGATGAGCAATACCGAAGCCGGTGTCCGTTTTGAGCGTGATCCTGACGGCTACGGTATTTCCTGCCGCGTCGGCGGTAACACTTACAGCCGGTACTTCTTAGGTACGACTACCGGCGAGAGGGCGAAGCCCTTCCGTCTGGAGGAGCGCAGTGCTGAGGATTGGACCAAGCTGCGTGCGGAGGCTGCCAAGGCAGCCGTTCCTGCTGCTTTGGCAGCAGGTGAGCAGGCACAGCTGGTGGATGTTGCAGCTGTTGCCGGGGTGAAGGTTAATTCTGTCTACGCAGGCAGTGATAATCTTTTCGGTGCGCCGCTTTATACTACGTCTAAGCTTTTTGTTTCTAAAGAGGCTGCAGCTGCCTTAGGCAAGGTGCAGCAGCGTCTGGCACCTTACGGTTACGGCCTGGTGCTGTGGGATGCCTACCGCCCCTGGTCGGTGAGCAAGCTGGCTAATCTGGCTTTGCCTGACGATAAGAAGGATATGCTGGAGGACCCGGAAACTAAGGGCAGCACGCATAACACAGGCAATGCTGTGGATGTGGGCCTGTACAGTTTGGAGAGCGGCGAGGAGCTGGATATGGGCTGCGGCTTTGATGAGCCGTCGCTGCGCCAGTACGCCAGCTATGCCGGCGGTACGTCGCGCGAGCGCTATCTGCGCAGTTTGCTGCGCGAGGAGATGGAGCTGCAGGGATTCAAGGGGATTGAGATGGAGTGGTGGCATTTTGAGTTTGGCGACTGCTCTAAGTTCGCCCATTTGAATGTAGGTATGTGAGTGAATGAGTAATAGCGTCGCAAGCGGTATACCGTTCCGCTCAGAGAAATTTTCCGTCAATCGCTTGATGAGTTAAGTTTTCCTGAGAGGTTTGCAGAAGCGAGTTGACGGACGCAATTTTCGTGTGGAAGCAAGACGAAATACCGCAAAACTCGCGCTAAGCTAACAGATTCTTCTGTATGAGTTAAGCGTAGCGCTCAAACAATTGCGGCATTTCTGTGCTTCCAGACACTCATTTGCTAAAATTTATATTCGCTGCACGATATATCACTTGCTTGCGTTAGTGTGCAGTAGTGCTTGTGTTTGGTAAGCTGGTGATGAGTAATAGCGTCGCAAGCGATATACCATTCCGCTCAGAGAAATTTTCCGTCAATCGCTTGATGAGATAAGTTTTCCTGAGAGGTTTGCAGAAGCGAGTTGACGGACGCAAATTTCGTGTGGAACCAGTACGAAACGTGCGGCGCCAATCTTGTTCGAGGGTAACCGTTAGGCTTCGGTTGCCTTGTTTCTATGGTTCCGGACACTCATTTGCTAAAATTTATATTCGCTGCTCGGCATACCGCTTGCTTGCATTAGCGTGATATCTGCAAGCTTTAACAGTATAACCCGTGTATGTGTTTTGTTCTTTTTTCTATATTTGGTTTTCTTACGTTAGTGTAAAAGTATATTATTAGTGAGGTGTTTAATTATGAACGTATATGATAACGCAAACGAATTGGCTAAAGCTATGCGCGAAAGCCATGAGTACAAAAAACTGAAGGAAGCAGCTGTTGTTCTGGAGAAGGATCCGGATGCTAAAAAAATGGTTAACGAGTATCTGATGGTTGCTCAGGAAGTCGAGTTTGCTAAGCATCAGGGCAAAACTCCCGACCAGGCTTCTGTTGATAAAATGCAGAAGCTGCAGGGTATTTTGAATCTGAATGCAGATGCAGTTCAATATTTGAACGCTCTGATTCGTTTCCAGATGATGCTGATGGACGTTACTAATACTATTCAGGACGTTGTCAAAGAGGCAATGGGAGAGAAATAATGACGTTGCAGGAGATTTTCGCAGGCTGTACTGCCAAGCCTTTGCTGGCAGAGGAGCCGATGGCGAAGCATACATCCTTCCGTATCGGTGGTCCTGCAGATCTGATGGCTATGCCGCAGAGCGAGCAGGAGCTGCAGCAGCTGCTGCAGCGTGCCGGTGAGGCGAAGGTGCCGGTTACGCTGATTGGTAACGGTTCTAATCTGCTGGTGCGCGATAAGGGCATCCGCGGCCTGGTTATCAAGCTGGGCAATATGCTGAATGATATTGCTGTTGATGGCTGCACGCTGACCTTTGGCAGCGGTGTTTCTTTGGCTGCTGCTTCCCGCAAGGCGGCAGAGCTGGGACTGAGCGGCATGGAGTTTGCTGTGGGCATTCCTGGCAGCATTGGCGGTGCTGTTTACATGAACGCCGGTGCCTATGACGGAGAGATGGCCAAGGTTGTTACCAGTGTGCGCGTGATGGAGCTTGACGGCACAATCAGCGAGCTGCCTGCTGCAGCTCTTGATTTTGGCTATCGCCATACTGTGCTGCAGGGCAGCGGTAAAATTGTTACTGCGGTAACTGTGCGCCTGACTGCAGGAGATAAGCAGGCTATTGCCGATAAGATGGCCGATTTCAGTAACCGCCGCATCACTAAGCAGCCGCTGGAGCTGCCGAGTGCAGGCAGTATGTTCAAGCGTCCTCCCGGATATTTTGCCGGTACGCTGATTGACCAGACCGGTCTGAAGGGCTACACTGTCGGCGGCGCGCAGGTTTCTGAAAAGCATGCCGGTTTTGTGGTGAACATTGGCGGAGCGACAGCAGCAGATGTGCTGCAGCTTATCTGCGATGTGCAGGATAAGGTGTTTGCGGCGCATGGTGTGCATCTTGAGCCGGAGGTTTTGGTGCTCGGCGAAGAATAGCTTCTATATGAGAGCGCCTATAAGACGCTATCTGCGTCGTCAGGGCTTCTAGGAGCACACTAATTTTTTACAGGAGAAGAGAATTTTGGAGCAGCAGCTTTTAACAGAGCAGGAAATTCACGAGCTTGGCTTGCAGGCTCTCGTTCCCTGGCTGGAAAGTCATAATTTTAAAATTGATTATATGCAGACTGATATGAATACTGTGCCGCATATTTTTGCCCTGAGCGGCAAAATCCTGACGGTTATCATCGCAGCAACGGCAATGTACCCGCATAAGGGCGTTGTCGGTGAAGCAGACAAGGCTTATGCTATGCGTGTAGCAACACAGCTTGGTGCTCTTTGTGCTACCGCTTCTATCGGTCTGGTAAATGTAGATGGTCTGCCTGACGATAAAAAGCTCATGGGTACGCCTATGCGCAACGGTCATTATAAGGCAGACTTTAGTGGACTGGAATACATTCACTATACCGATAATGCACTGTGAGGTGACGTTATGGACTTGTTAACAGTTAATCAGGAGAAATGCCTGCATTGCGGCATTTGCGTAGAATGCTGTCCTTCCTGCATTCTTTCTATGGGTGAAAACGGACCGGAGTGCAATTTTGACCGTGGCTGCATGAGCTGCGGCCAGTGCGTTGCTATTTGTCCGGTCGGAGCGTTGGATAATAAATATACACCGCTGGCGGAGCAGCGTCCGGTGACGATGCCGTTGCCGACGCCTGAGGTTGCTTATGAATTTTTGCGTATGCGCCGCAGTGTGCGCAACTTCAAGCCGCAGGCACCGACGGATGAGGAAATTACCCGCATGCTGGATGTGGCACGCTATGCGCCGACTGCCGGCAATTCACAGGGTATGTACTATATCGTTATCCGCGATAAGGAGCAGATCCGTGCAATTGCCGATGCTGTTGCCAACTGGATGGAGGCTGAGGTTGCGGCGGGCACCGAAAACAAACGTTATTTTCAGGTGGTGTTGCGCGCTTACCGTGAGCGTGGACAGGATATCATCGCGCGTAATGCGCCTTGCCTGATTTTTGCGCTGGCACGCCGTCTGAACATTACCGGTGTGAGCAATGCAGAGCAAAGCTGGGCCTATGCAGAGCTGTTTGCCCCGACCATCGGTTTGGGCACAACGATTGCCGGCTTTATCCAATCCTGCGGTATTGCAGGCTATCAGCCGCTGCTGGATTTGATTGCGGTGCCGCCGAAGCACAAGATTGTGGGTACGCTGATGGTTGGTTATCCCAAATATAAATATCAACGGATGCCTGAAAGACAGCATCTGAAGGTTGATTTTCGCTAAGGATTATTTAAGCATGAACTATTGCCGTGGTTCATGCTTTTTGTTTTGAATTTTATCTAAGAAAAGATTCTTGATTGCACAGAGTGCGGTCTGCAATTTATTGTAGCGGATGCTTCTATGTGGTATAATATAAAAGATTTGGTAAAAGTATATGGTACTTAAATTTATTTGAATTTTATGATGAAGTATGAGCATGAGGTGTAATAATGTCAGATGCAGTTTTGAGTGTTAATCATTTATCTATAGGCTATGGCAGCCGCTGTGTTATCAGCGATGCCAGCTTTACTATCGGCAAGGGCGAACTTGTAGGTATTATCGGCTGTAATGGTGCCGGCAAGAGTACTCTCTTGAAAACAATCCGCGGTATGCTGCCGAAGCAGAGCGGTGAGGTTTTGTTTTTTGATAAGCCGATGGAGGAATATACCGACAGAGAGCTGGCACGTGAGGTTGCGTATCTGCAGCAGCAGGTAGAGGTAGGCTTTGGTTATACAGGCCAGGATATTGTTATGGCGGGTCGTTATCCTTACCTGAAATGGTGGGAGCGCGAAAGCGAGGACGACAAGCGTCTGGCGCTGGACTGCATGGAATATACCGGTACGCGTGAGCTGGCGGAAAAGCCGGTGACAGAGGTTTCCGGCGGTCAGAAGCAGCGCATCCTGCTGGCGAAGGTATTGGCGCAGCAGACTCCTGTGCTGTTCCTTGACGAGCCTACTACCGGTCTTGATATGGTTTATCAGGAGGAGATTTTCCGTTTTGCGCGTGAGCTGGCGCTGATGGGCAAGACGGTGCTGATGGTCGTACATGAGCTGAATCTGGCAGCCAAATACTGCAGCCGTATCCTGCTTTTAGGCGAGGGCAAGCTGTTGGCGGATGATACTCCGGAGCGCGTATTTACGGAAGCTTTGCTCAGCAGAGCATATGCGGCTGATATTGCCGTAAGCCGCAATCCGCTGAATAATAATCTGGAGATTACAACGCGTGTAGATGAGGCAAGTAAAGAAAAGGATGCAGCGTTACTGAAAAAGATTTGCTGCGAATAGGTGAAGTATGAGAATCTTATATATTCTGCTGGCGCTGCTGTGCTTCGCACAGCAGGCCTTTGCGGGTGTGAAGCTGGAGGCAGTGTATCCCTACAATCTGGATAAGAGTGCTGCGCATGTAGTACATGGCGGTAGTACAATGCCTTTGTTTATCAATATTACCGGCTTTGATGTACCGCATGAGCAGCCGGCGCATTTGCGTGTCATTTTACCGGAAGGTTTTAAGGCGCTTGCCAATGACAAATGGCGTTTGGGAAGCGCTGACGACCGCCAGACGGCGGAGGCAGATTGGGTGCTGCCGGCAGATTTCGGACAGAGCTTTGATTTGCTGTATATTCAGCCGCAGGCTGACCTTGCAAGCGGACAGAAGCAGCTGCTGGTTGAGGTCAGCGGTGAAGGCTGGAACGAGCGCAAGGAGCTGAACTTTGGTTATGAGCCGGCGGCGGCAGCAGCGGTAGCTGCGGAACCGACGCAGGGGAAGAAAATCGACAGAAGCAAGTTCAACTGGTATATCCAGAGTGTTACTTTGCCGGTAGATAATTTGGGCAACAAGGATGACCGTGCGGCAGAAGGCGTGGTTTTTATCCGTGATACTACGCTCGAAGGCTTCCGCAACCGCATGACGGGCGACGGTGCGACGAACTGGTCGGCAGTGTTTAACCATCCTGCGACTTTTCTGGTGCTGGATATGCGTAACCCGCAGCGCGATGTGCGCCTGCTGAAATTTAAGGCGGAGCTGATTGATAAAAAGACAGGTAAGGTTATGCCCGGTCTTTGTACCGCCGGCAAAAACAATGAGGATTCCGAGCATGGCTGGGCCGGTGAAACCGGCAGCGTCAACGAAACTACGGCGCTGATTTCGCTGGACGGCAAGAAAACTCAGGCCTTTATCATTCCGTTATACGTAGATTATTTTACAGTGTTGGAGGGTGATTACAGCCTGCGTGTGACCGTAAGCGGCAACGGGCAGGAGAAGGTGCAGGAGGTACCGCTGACAATCGCCAAGAAGCATAATCTGGGACTTTTGGCAGTAGGCTTTTCCTTTATCTGCCTGCTGGCTGTGCTGGCCTTTAGCTACAAGCTGAAGGGCTGCATTTACCGCATCGGTGCGCGTGGTGCTATTACGGTGGCACTCTTTGCGGCGCTGGCCTTTGGCGGTATCACACTGCCGACAACGCTTATCGGTGATTTGCTGCATGTATTCTTAGGTCCTTTCTCCGGCTTGGTGGCGGGTATTTTAAGCGGCATGCTGCTGTATTTGCTGGTAGTGGCGCTGTTGGTGCTCTTCCGTGCGCCGGGCGTACTGACACTGATGTATTTTGTCAAATATATGCTTGCCGGTCTGATGTTCGGACATTTTACGCCGTTAGGACTTTTGAGCATGTGTGTAAACGTAGCGATTTTGGAAACGCTGCTGTATCTTTCCGGCTTCTACCGCCGGCAGGAGCTTAGCAAGGGATATATGCTGTTCATCTGCCTGCTGATGGGCGTGGGCGATGCGCTTGTAACCTTCGTCAACATGGAGCAGATGATGTTCTTCTATCGTTTGTATTATGCAGACTGGTATCTGGCGCTGTATATGCTGGTCAACGGTCTTTTGTACAGCAGCATCGGTGCGTGGCTGGGTGCTAAGACCGGCAGCAAGCTGCAGCAGGTTATGGGGGAATAGAGATGCTGAAAATAGACAATTTATCTTATCGCTATCCCTCAAGGAAGCAGTTTACCTTAAAGAATATCAATTTGACGTTGGCGGACGGGGAAATGCTGCTTTTGGCAGGTCGCAGCGGCTGCGGCAAGTCGACACTGATTAAGGCTGTCAGTGGCCTGTTGGGCAGCGAGGAGCGCGGCGAGCTGCAGGGAGCAATTTATCTGCAGGGTGAGGATATCAGCAAATGGCCGCCGGAAAAAACAGGCCAGCTGGTAGGCACTGTGTACCAGTCGCCTGATGACCAGCTTTTTGCAATGACGGTGGCCGATGAAGTAGGCTTTGCACTGGAGAACCAGGGCGAGGAGCCTGAGGTTATCGCACGCAATGTGAGTGAAACTCTGCAGCTGGTAGGCTTGGGCGGCTTTGAAAATTACAGCATTCACAAGCTGAGCGGCGGTCAGAGGCAGCGCTTGGCGTTGGCTTCGATTCTTGTTACCAGGCCGGGACTTTTGATTTTGGACGAGCCTGTGAGCCAGATGAATCCGCAGGGTGTGCAGAGCTTTATGCAGCTTTTGGTGCGCCTCAACCGCGAGGCAGGCATTGCTATTTTGATGATTGAGCATCGTGTGAACGAGCTTTGCAAATATTTTTCGCGTCTGGCAGTAATGCAGGACGGACGTATTGTTTATGACGGCCTTGTTGCCGATGCCTGGCAGGCGATGACAGGTCGCAGTGATTTGGGCTTGCGCGAGCCGCAGACGGTGAAGCTGTGCCGAGCACTGCAGCTGTCGGAGCTGACGACGGACGAGGGCAGAATTGTGCAGATGCTGCATAGCGAATGCGAGCCTGCAGAAGCTGCTGCGCAGGCACAGCCTGCAGAGCAGCAGCAGCCTCTTCTTGAAGCGCACGATTTGTATTACACCTATCCCGGCAGCAAGGAGCCAACGCTGAAGAAGCTGCAGTTTACGCTGTATCAGGGGCAGATTACAGCTATTATGGGCTTCAACGGTGCAGGCAAAAGCACTCTGATGAACCTTTTGGGCGGACTGACGCAGACGCAGCAGGGAAGCTTGCTGCTGGCAGGACAGCCTGTCGGTAAGCAGCTGGGAAAAATCGGTTATCTGCGGCAGGAGCCTGACCTGATGCTTTTGGCAGATACGGTGCGTGAGGAGCTGTGCTGGAAGAATCATACGATTACGCAGGAGGAGCTGCAGCTGCTTCTGAAGCATATGAATCTGGCGGAATATGCCGATGATTTCCCGTTGGCGCTGAGCAAGGGACAGCGCTTGCGCGTTGTTTTGGGCGCTATGCTGGCGAATAAGCCGGCACTGCTGCTTTTGGATGAGCCTACGACAGGACAGGATGAACAGAGTCTGGCGGAAATCCGCCGTCTGCTTTTGGCTTATAAGGAGCAGGGGGGCAGCATTTTCATCTGTACGCATGATATGGAGCTGGCGGCACAGGTGGCCGACCGTGTAATTGTTTTGTGTGCGGGGAAGATTATTGCCGACGGCCCGACAGAAGAGGTTTTGAGCAATAAGGAGCTGGTGGAGGCCGGCGGTCTTACACCGTCAGCGCTACTGCCGGTGTGCGAGCAGGCGGGGCTTCCTCCCTGCATCACGGTAGAGGGGGTGAAGCGTTATGTCCGTAAGACAGCTGTGGGAAGGCACTGATGCAGCAGGTTGGGCACAGAAGCTCAACGGGCGTACCAAGCTTTTGTTCCTCTTCCTCTTTGCAATATTGATGATTACCGTGGATAATCCGCGGACGCTCTTTATTTTATTTACGTTTACCTTAATACTGCATCTGGCAGCGAAAACCTCTATCTACAAATGGAAGGTGATGGCGATTCTGCTGCTCTTGGGCCTGTGGGGTTCCATGTTCAGCCAGGCGCTGTTTTTTGCGCAGACACCGCGTACACCGCTTTTCGTGCTGATTGCTCCGGAGGCAGGCTTCATCGGCCAGCTGACGGGCGGACTTTTCATCTACCGTGAGGGTATTTTGTACGGCGCGGTACAGGGATTGCGCAGTGCAAGCATGCTGGCGCTGGGTCTTTTGGTCTGCTGGACGAGTGACCCGCGACAGCTGCTGCAGGCATTGCTGGCCTGGAGATTGCCGCCGCAGATGGCGTTCATGCTGGTGACGGCGATTCGCTTTTTGCCGGTACTGGCAGCAGAAACAGGCGAGGTTATCACAGCGCTGCAGCTGCGCAGTGACAGCCAGAGCGGACGTACTGCTGTGTTGCGTCACTTGCCGTATATCGCCAAGCCACTTTTGGCGCGCTGTCTGAGGCGTGCGCAGACGTTGGCGCTTTCTGTTGTGAGCCGCGGCTTTTTCGCAGGCGGTGCTGCAAAGCGACGCCAACAGTGGGATGCACGCGAAAAAGCAAGCTGCCTGCTGCTGTTGTTGGTAGTGATAGCTGTTGTCGGCAGTAAAATTATTTACCTGCTGTCGGAGCAGGGCTTCTACTTTGGCGTTTTCCGCCAAATCTATGATTGGACGGTGCTATATCTATGAATAAGCTTAAAGGCTGGCTTGCACTTGTGCTGCTGCTGCTTTCCTGGTGCGCACTGTACTGGATTACCGGCAGCAGAACGCCATGGAACCAGTTTCATGTTAATAACGACGGCTCCGGTGTGAGCGTTTATCTGGGTGATATCCCGACGCAGAATTATGACCGCATGGGCTTTACGAAGGCGGTGGTGCGCTACGCCGCTGAAGAAGAAGGCTGGATTGTCGGAACGGAGCGCGGTGAGCTCTTCCTTTTCGACAACGAGGGACGCCAGAAATGGAAGCGCTCCCTTGGTGTAGGCAAGCTGATTGCGCTGTGTCTTACGCCTGACGGCAAGCTGGCGATAGTAGGCGAGCAGAGCGCGGAGGGCAGGCTTTACGCCGTTGATGTGCACACAGGCGATATCCGCTGGCAGTACAAGAGTGCTGATTTCGTCGGCTCCGATGCTTCGCAGCGCTCCTATCCTTCCGTGGTGCATATAGCAGTCGATAAGGAAAACAACGTCTATGCCAACGCTTACCGCTTTTTGATGCGCAAGGACGGCAGCAGGGGTTATAACGCCAAAATGCTGGCGGTTAACGAGGAGGGCAAGCTGCTGTGGCAGTTTCCCAAGAATGAGGTTATCGACAGCTGGATAAACTGGTGCGATGTCAACGACAAAAACGGCAGAGCAGTATTTTCGACATCTGCTTACGATTTCCGCGAGGACATGAAGTATAAGGATACAATGTATTTCCTCGATAAAAGGACAGGCGAGCTGCTCAATTCGACGCATGTACCGCCGATTCCGCCTTTCGATAATACCGTTATGCGCGGGAGCCCCAACTACAGCGCGGATGGCAAATATCTGGCAGCAGCGGCCAGTGATGGACGCGGCATGCTGTTTGATGAGGCAGGCAAAATCCTGTGGACACGTTCCATTTCCAAGCCGCAGGAGGTTGACGGCGCTTATGTCAACGCCAGCGGACGCGATGGCTTTGTAACACCCTACGGCGTGCTCTTTACCACGATTAACACCTTTAACCGTGAAAACTGGCAGCTACCGACGCCTGTAGAGCATCCGAGCAATAACAGTATTTTTGTATTCAATACAGACGGTACCTTTCGCTATCAGTATATGGCAGATGGTACGATGGAGGAGATAGCCTTCGCCGGCAGGCTGGCGGCCTGCGCGGTGGGGCGCAATGTGCGCACGCACAATTACAAGGCGCACGGAGCACTGGTGCTGGACCTGGAAACAGGCAAAAAGTACAGCTATTTCCCAACCGAAGGACCTTGTCAGGCAATTGGCATCTCGCCGGATGGCAAGTGGTTAGCAGGCGTGGAAGCGCCGGCACTGACTCCGGATGGCAAGATTATCGGTGCTTACCGTTTACATATCTGGAAAAATAACGCAGGAGGAGCAAGGTAAATGTTAGAAAAAATAATTCATTATTATAAGCCCTATAAGCTGATTTTGCTTCTGGTGCTGATAGGCTCGTGCTTCTCGGCCTTGCTGGAGCTAGTCTTTCCTTATATTGTAAGGCAGATGCTCAACGTTGAAATTCCACAGAAGAATCTTGACGAGCTGTTTTACTGGGCTGGGATACTTTTAGCCTTATATGTTGTAAACTTCGGTCTGCTTTTTTCTATCAACTATTATGGTCATGTGATGAGCTCTGGCATTGAGAACGATATGCGTCGCGATTTGTTCGGACATATGGAAAAAATGTCCTTCCGCTTTTTTGATAATGCCCGCACAGGCCAGCTGCTATCGCGCATTACAAGCGATATCGTGGAAATCAGCGAGCTGACATTTAAAGGACCTAATGACCTTCTTGTCTGCACTATCAGTATGCTGGGTACTATTTTCATGATGCTGTATCTGAATCCGTATCTTGGCTCTATTATCGGTGCTATGCTGATTATTAAGGCGGTGCATTCTGTTTTCGTCAACAGAAAGATGAAGCGTGCCTTCCGCCGCAGCCGTGAAAAATCCGGTGAGGTTTCCGCGCAGGCAGAGGAGGCTCTGAGCGGTATCCGCCTGGTAAAGGCCTTTGCTAATGAACAGCTGGAGCTGGAGCGCTTTATGCGCAAGAGTAATGAGCTTTTGCGTGTGCGTACCGAATCATTTGCGATACTTTCATATTTTTCGGGAACTATTACCTTTTTTACCAACGCAACCAATCTGGTAGTTTTGGTTTGCGGTGGTATGATGGTTGCCAATGACCAACTGGCGCTCAGCGATTTTGTTGCCTTCTTCCTTTATGTTAATATCTTTATGAAGCCTGTTTTCCGTCTGCTGATGTTTACGGAAATGTACCAGCGTGGTATGGCCGGTTACAACCGCTTCAATGAGATGATGCAGCATGAGGTGGAGATTGACGATGTGCCTGATGCGATTGCTGCAGGCAAGATTAAGGGACGCATTACCTTTGAGGATATAACCTTCGGTTATCTGGAGGATAAGCCGGTACTGAAGCATTTTGATCTTGACATCGCTCCCGGTGAAAAGGTAGCCTTTGTGGGTGCTACGGGTGCAGGCAAAACGACGCTGGCAAGCCTTTTGCTGCGCTTTTACGAACCGACGCAGGGCAGAGTACTGCTTGACGGCGTGGATATCAGAAAGTATAAGCAGAGCTATTTGCGTAACCATGTAGGCTTGGTGCAGCAGGATGTTTTCCTCTTCAGCGATTCGGTAAACTTTAATATTGCGTATGGCAAGATTAAAGCGAGTGAGCAGGAGATTGAGCAGGCTGCCAAGCTGGCAGCTGCTGATGACTTTATCAGCGCGCTGCCTGAGGGTTACGAAACCAAGGTGGGCGAGCGAGGCGTGAAGCTGAGCGGCGGCCAGAAGCAGCGTATTGCTATTGCCCGTGCCTTCTTGAAGAATCCGCCGGTAATGGTGTTTGACGAAGCGACGAGTGCGCTGGATACCAAGACTGAAAAGCAGATTCAGAAATCCCTGGACAAGCTGGCTGAAAGCCGCACGACGCTGATTATCGCACATCGTCTGTCTACGATTATCAACGCTGACAGAATTGTGGTGCTGCATAACGGTGAAATTGCGGAAATCGGCACACACAAGGAGCTTATGGCTCTTGGTGGCATTTATAAGCGCCTGTACGAGCTGGATGAGCAGGATTAAGGGTGTTTTTCACTTCAAAAAATACATAACTTGATGCTTATGGTTGCAGTATACGATGATATAGCTTTGTGCTATAATGCTGTATAGAGGAGTAGTCAAAACGGAGGAGGTAATGGAAATGGGCTTATTTCTTAATCCTGATAACAGAGCCTTTCAAACGGCGATAGATTCGGAGATTTACGTTGATAAAACCGGACTCATAGAATTTACCAACAAGGTTTTGGGGACGCAGCAGGCTTTTATCTGTAACAGTCGCCCACGCCGTTTTGGTAAATCAATTACAGCCAATATGCTGGCTGCCTATTATAGCAAGGGCTGTGATTCGCAGGAGCTTTTTGCCGGACTGGCTATCGAAAAAAGTCCTGCGTATCAAAAACAGCTCAATAAATATGATGTTATCCATTTTGATGTGCAATGGTGCTGCAAGGAAGCAGGAAGTGCCGAAAAAACGGTTGCCTTTATTTCGCAGGTGCTTATGGAGGAGCTGCGTGAGGCCTATGGTGAATATATACCGGAAAAGGTGACTAAGGTTTCCACTGCTTTAGCTTATATCAGCGATGCAACCGGTAATCGTTTTGTAATTATTGTTGATGAATGGGATGTACTGATTCGCGACGAGAGCACGAATAAAATTGCGCAGGAAGAGTATATTGATTTTCTGCGCAGTCTGTTCAAGGGTATTGAGCCGACACGCTATATAGCTTTAGCCTTTATGACAGGTATTCTGCCGATAAAAAAATTCAAAACGCAGTCTGCGTTGAACAACTTTGATGAATATACCATGCTTGATTCTGGTGTTCTTGCTCCATATATTGGCTTTACGGAGAGCGAGGTGCGCGTCTTGTGTGAAAAATATCACAAGGATTTTGCGGAGGTAAAGCGCTGGTATGATGGTTATCAGCTCGGCGGCTATCATGTGTATAACCCTAGAGCTGTGGTAGGCGTAATGCTGCGGGGAACCTTTCAGAGCTATTGGTCACAGACGGGTACGTATGAATCCATCATTCCGTTAATTAATATGAATTTTGATGGCCTGAAAACGGATATTGTCACCATGCTTTCCGGTGATGCTGTTTTGGTGCGTACTAATTCATATCAAAATGATATGGTGACTTTTAAGAATAAGCATGATGTTATGACGTCGCTGATTCATTTGGGATATCTGGCATATGAGCAGCAGGAGCAAAAGGCTTATATACCTAACGAAGAGGTTCGCAGTGAATTTGTTAATGCTTTAGAGGAAACAGCCTGGGATGAATTTGCTGATTTTCAGAGGCTGTCACGCGAGGTGTTAAATGCTACGCTTGATATGGATGCAGATGCTGTGGCGTCTATGATCGAAAAGGTGCATATGGAATATACATCTGCGATTCAGTATAACGATGAAAATTCACTTAGCAGCGTTTTAACCGTAGCATATCTATGCGCTATGCAGTATTATTTCAAGCCTGTACGCGAAATGCCGTTAGGTCGCGGTTTTGCTGATTTTGTATTTATTCCTAAGCAATATTATGCTCATAGCTATCCTGCTTTGCTGGTGGAGCTGAAGTGGAATAAAAATGCAGATACTGCTATGAAGCAGATAAAGGAAAAGAAGTATCCGGTAAGCTTACAAAATTTTGCTGATGAAATTTTATTGGTTGGTATTAATTACGATAAGAAAACCAAGGAGCACACCTGCAGTATTGAAAAATTTATTTGCGGAAGCAATCAATAGAATAACCAAATAAGCTGATGTATAATGCTGTAGCTACAGATAACGGCTGCAGCATTATTTGTTTGCTGAAATAGTGGATATAATGTGGGTAATTGCTCCGTTTTTTATGCTATATATACAGCCCTGACCCTTTGCGCTTATTGACATTCACAGGCAAAAATTATATAATTTTTTTATATGCAATCTTTGTTTACTGCGGCATTTCCGCAGTAATGCAGTATTATTTTTCGAAGGAGCGAATGAACTACTATGAAATACATGACTGGTAACGAAATCCGCGAAAAGTTTTTGAAATTTTTCCAAGATAGAGGCCACCTTATGCTTCCGAGTGCTTCCCTGATTCCTCAGGATGACCCGACTCTGCTGATTATTGGTGCTGGCATGGCACCCTTTAAGCCGTTTTTTACCGGCAAAATGAAACCGCCTGCTACCCGTATCACCACCTGCCAAAAATGCGTGCGTACCGGTGATATTGAAAACGTTGGCCGCACTGCGCGCCACCATACCTATTTTGAAATGCTGGGCAACTTCTCCTTTGGCGATTACTTCAAAAAAGAGGTTATTCCCTGGAGCTGGGAGTTCCTGACCAAGGAGCTTGGCCTGCCTGCTGATAAGCTGTACATCACCATCCATACTGAGGATGATGAAGCTTTTGATATCTGGCACAATGTTGTAGGTGTTCCTGAAGACCACATTGTACGCCTGGCTGATAACTGGTGGGAGATTGGCAGCGGTCCGTGCGGCCCTGACTCCGAAATCCACATCGACCTCGGTCCTGAACGCGGCTGCGGCAAACCGACCTGCGGCCCCGGCTGTGACTGCGACCGCTTCCTGGAAATCTGGAACCTGGTATTCACCCAGTTCAACCAGATGCCGGATGGCACCTATCCGCCGCTGAAAAACAAGAACATTGACACCGGTGCAGGCTTAGAGCGTCTGGCAAGTGTTGTTCAAGGCAAGCCGTCCAACTTTGAAACTGACCTGATTTTCCCGATTATTGAATATGCAGCTAAGATTGCCAATGTTGAATATGGCAAGGACAAGGCTACCGACGTTTCCCTGAAGGTTATCGCTGACCATGTACGCAGCATGACCTTTATGATTGGCGATGGTATCCTGCCGTCCAACGAAGGCCGTGGCTATGTACTGCGCCGCATTCTGCGCCGTGCTATCCGTCACGCTCGTCTGCTGGGCATCAACGAGATGTTCCTGACCGGTGCTGTTGACGTTGTTATCGGCATGTTCGGTCACGCTTACCCCAACCTGGTAGAGAAGGCTGACTTCATCAAAAAGGTTGTGGAAATGGAAGAAACCAGCTTCCTGCGCACTCTGAAGCAGGGCTGCGAGCTGCTGAACGAGGAGATTGAAAAGCTGAAGGCTGCAAACAAAACCGTGCTCGACGGTGCAACTGCTTTCAAGCTGAACGATACCTTTGGCTTCCCCTGGGAACTGACTGAAGAAATCCTGGAAGAAGCAGGCATGACTATGGATAAAGAAGGCTTCGACGCTGCGCTGGAGGTTCAGCGTAAAATGGCGCGTGAAGCACGCAACGATAAAGAGGGCCGTCCGGTTGTTTATAACACCAGCGGCATCAATGTTGCTGAGCTGAAGGTTGACGAGGCTGCAACCGAAGCTAAGATTGTGAAGATGTACCCTGCGCATGACGCACAGCCGATTGAAAACGCTGCTGACGGCACTGATGTTGCTGTTATCTGCGACGTTACCGCTTTCCATGCTGAGGGGGGCGGCCAACTGGGCGATATCGGTACTATTACTGCTCCGACCGGCGTTATTGCTGTAAATGTTACCAAAAAGCTGCCTGACGGCGCTGTTATTGTGATCGGTTCCGTAACCGAAGGCACTGTTGCTGTAGGCGACGCTGTTACCTTTGCTGTGGACAAGGCTCGCAAGATGGATATCGCGCGTAACCATACCGCAACCCATCTGCTGCATGCTGCTCTGAAACAGGTTCTGGGTGCCCATGTTAACCAGGCCGGCAGCTATGTCGGTCCGGACCGTCTGCGTTTTGACTTCTCCCACTTCTCTCAGGTTACCGCTGAGGAGCTGAAGAAGGTTGAGGCTATTGTCAACGAGCAGGTGCTGGCTGGCAAAGCTGTTAATATTGAAGAGCTGCCGATTGAGGAAGCTAAGAAGAAGGGTGCTACTGCTCTCTTCGGTGAAAAATACGGCAATATTGTTCGCGTTGTTACCGTTCCGGACTTCTCTATGGAGTTCTGCGGCGGCAGCCATGTAAGCAATACCGCACAAATCGGTATGTTCAAAATCGTGAGCGAAGGCTCCAGCGGTGCAGGCGTGCGCCGTATTGAGGCTGTTACCGGTCATGGTGCTGTGGCTCATGTAAACGCTACCGAGGAAATGCTGAACGGTCTGGCTGCTGAGCTGAAATGCCGCTCCTGCGACGTTCCGACTCGCCTGGAGGCTCTGCAATGTGAGCTGAAGGCAGCACAGAAGAAGGCTGAAGAGCTGGCTGCAGAAATCGCTAAGGCTCAGGTAAGCAATGTTGCTGACCAAATTAAGGATGCTAACGGCGTTCCTGTTCTGGTACAAAAGGTTAATGCTGACAGCGTTGACGCTCTGCGTAATCTGGGCGACCAGATGCGCGATAAGGTTGGCGGCGTTGTTGTACTGGCTGCTGTTATGGGCGAGAAGGTAAGCATTTTGACCATGGCTACTAAGGATGCTGTTGCTAAAGGCGTACATGCGGGCAACATCGTTAAGGCTGTTGCTAAGCTGTGCGGCGGTGGCGGCGGCGGTCGTCCTGATATGGCACAGGCTGGTGCTAAGGACGTTGCTAAGGTTGACGAAGCACTTGCAGCTGCATTTGATATTGTTGCTGCTATGGTGAAATAAGCTTAGCGCTGAATATTACGTATAAAAATAAAACTGACGAGGCAATTTTGCTTCGTCAGTTTTTTTTAATTGAGCTTAATTTGTTATGATTTCTGCTTTCTTGTCGCTGAAGGTAAGAACGTTATGATAATATTTTCAGATATAATGGTATAGATAATCCGTCTTAGAAGCATTGCTCGCCAGACGAATTATTTTGCCTGATTTGCTTATTGTGGCATAGCTGTAATAGATAAAGCGTCACGGCGCAGGCTGTGACGCTTTATCTGGATTTGTTAGTGTAAAAATTTTGTAAATGTTAGCGCTTAGAAGTCGAAGCGTGCGCCGATGCGCCAGGACCAGTCCTTGCTGAAGCCGCTGCCGCCAGCGCGTTCAGCGTCCATAAAGAGGTGGCTGGCGTGGCCTGCCTTAAGGTCGAAGCCCAGGCCATATTCCCACCAGCTGCCGTTGCTGTCACCGCTGCAGAAGGTGCTGGCATCACCCTGGCAGAAGGCAGCGCTGACGCGGTCGCCAAGCTCGGTGTTGTAGCGCACCTTGGCATAAACCTGGCTTTGCTCGCCGATATTTTGGCCAACGTCCACGCCCATACTGAGGATGGCGCTGTTCAGATGGTCATTGGCTACATGCACGCCGTTGGAGGTGGTGAATGCTTTGTTATACAAGCGTCCCAGCGTAAACTGGGCGTTGGGTGTTACAAAGAGACCGCGGTCATTTTCCAGGCGGTGACCATATTCCGCATTTGCCTGCAGGCCGTGGCTTTTGGCGCTGCCGTTGACGCCGTCTAGTTTGAAGTCGTTGTCGTAGGAGCTGTAGCGGAGAACATAGTCAGCGTAGGAGCCGGATTGGGAGGTGTGTGTGTGGTAGGCAGTGAGGGCACCGCCGCGGATGTCACTGCGACCACCTGCAACCTGCAGTGCGTCGCTGACCTGGTAGCCGTTCATGCTGCTGCTGCCTTTGATATAGGTGAAGGCGAGGCCGCTGAAGTCACGCGTTTTTTTAGCGTCTGCCGCAGTCAGCTGCTCGTCCAAATTATGCTTGAAGTCGTAGCCGATGGTGTAGGTTTTGACCTTGGCATCGCTGCCGTAAATACCGCTGCCGCTGATGGAAGAATTGCTCATCTTGGTCCACACGCCTGCACGCTCTTCGTCAAAGCAGGTGATGCCCAGGCGCTTGGTGAGACGCTCACTCTGGTCACGCCACAGGTAGTAGCTCATATTGTGGGCCTTGAGGGTGCCAGCCTCGGCGCGGGTGGGGCCTTGGGGAGCAGGTGTGGGATTGGTATTCTTCGTCAGATACCAGTCGGTGGTATAGCCTTCCGTAGTGCTATCCTTCTTGTTTAAGGTGTAGATGTTCCAGGTGAGTTTGTCGTCGGAGGCAGCTTGGAAGTTGCCGTTTTCATTGACTACGCTCACCAGCACGGTATCTTCAGCGTTGCCAGTCAGTGTTGTTGCGCCGTTCACCTCGTTGAGGTACAGGCAATGCGTGCCGCTGTGGTTATTGATGAAAAGCTTGTCGGCGGTTGAACCGTCGGTGCTTGTCTTGCTGTCATCGTAATCCATTTTGATGGTGCCGCTGCCGGTAAGATTGTTGATTTTGAGCTTTTGGAAGTTATGGTCATGCGTGCTGCTGCCAGCCATATCTACAGTTGTCGCTTCATTGCGCTGCGTGAGGTCAATGCTGCTGCTGCCAGTCATTTCTACTTTGGCAACTTCACTGTCTGCAGTGACATTCCAGGTAGCACTATTCATCTTGAGGTTGGTGCCTTTTTCCGAAAAGCTGGTGTCACTGAAGCTGAAGTTTGCAGCAGTGGAGGCTGCGTCTAAAATTGTACCGGTCAGTGTGGAGCGGCCAGCCTGTCTGCCTGCAGTGCTGCCATTCTGGCCTGCAGCGCTGCCATCGCCCAGGGTGAGATGCACTTCATTGCCTTTGTTGGTGTAGATGTCACCGGTAATGTTGACCAGCGCGGTGGTATTATCCTTGTTGATGCTGATGCTATTGCCTGCTGCTGTGGCAGATTGAGCATCAATAATAATATTGCCGTCGACGGTAAGCTTTTTATTAGCGTTGATGATAAGGTCGCCTGCATTATCAACGGTGCCACCGTAATTTTCTACCAAGTCCTGGCGGGAAGGATTGACTATGCCGCCGCTGCCGATTGCTACTTTGGCTTTCTTGGCAGCTACTACATTGGCATCCTTGAGGTAGTTAGTGTTGTGGTTGGTGATGGCCAGGTCATCACCGGTGAGGGTTATGGTAGAGCCGCCGCTGGAGCTTACTGTAGCGACGTTGCCGTAATTACTGTTGATGACGGCGTTGTCAGCATTCACATTGATCAATGCATTGTTGCGGGCATTGATGGCGTTTGTGTTGGCGTTGAATTCTGCATTTTCAGCATAGACATTGATTTGCGATTGATGCAGATTTTCCTGCTTGTAGTTTACAGTTGGGATGGTGTCGCTGTATCTGTCATAGGTGCCAGTTTTTTCCAACTTATAGATATAGGAGCTACTGTACAGGTTCATGTTGGCACCGGCGTCTTTCACAAAGGTAAGCTGCTGGATTTTCTTATCAGCACTGCCAAGGTTGACGATGGCGCCTGTATCACTGTAAACGGCAGCAGCAGTTGGACCACTGGTAGCAGCTTTGATAGTGAGGGTTTCGCTGTTGATGTTGACTTGAGGCCAAGGAGTATCAGTTTCCCAGATAGCTTCCTCTAGGTGATTTATATTGTTTACGCTGTGTGCGGTAGCAAGGATAGCGCGCCCGGTGGAGGTGATAGTTGTATTTTGGGCGTCGATGTTAACGATGCTGCCATAGTCGCAGGTGATGGTATTGTCCTCAGTTGCAGTGAGGTGTCCTTCATATTCTGAAACGCGATTGATATTGCTTGCAAGCTTCAGGGTGCCAATGTTATTGAGCTCTACTTTGCCTCTAACATCACTGTAGATAGCGCTGACTGTGCCGGAGATATCAATGTCTCTGATGTTACTGATACACAGGCCGCCATTAGTGTTAATAGTTTTGTTGCCTTCGTTAGCTTCTAAGCCGTAGGTGCCGTTGGTTATTCTCAGAGTATCAAGGTCATGGACTGATAATTTTTTGGTTTGTGTAGCTATGATATCGCCGTAGAGCGTAAGTGTTTCACTTTTTGTTGCACCGACTACATCATACGAATTCCATTGCCATCCTGAGTTTGTAAAAATAGTGGTTCCTAAAGATGCAAATTGAACTTCTGGTTGGGTAGTCAATCCTAAATTACTGGAGTAGGTAAAGATGCGATATATATTTCTGTCCGTATGTAATGTTGCGGTTTGGGTTTCATCGTCCCAGGTAGTGGTGCCATCATCAGTAGCCATATCCCAACCATAGTAGTAGTATTCGGCTGCCTCCGCTTCTCCTGGAAAGGATGAAGATAAAATGGTCAATCCGACAGCAAAGGCCAGCAGGCTTTTGCTCCGTTGGTGTAAATAATTCCTCATGATGCTTGTTTTCCTCCCTTATTTTCGTACATACCCTAATAAAATTATGGTAAGCTTACCTTAATAAATTCACTTACTTTAGTTAATTAATTCGCTTACTTAATAGAATACCAAGTTTGAATGTTAACAGCAAGTAAACTTTTTGTAAAATATCTATGAAATAAAGCTTATTAAAGTGCTGCAATTTCGTAGTATTTGCGATATTTTATAGTAAACAGGTGAAGTTTTTAGCATATATATAGTGCTGGTCAGGTGCAGTGCAGGTGATGACTGATAATATTTTTACTATGTATTTTTTGACAGGCAATCCATTTTGTGATAAATTCATATTAGCAGGAGTTTTTATTATTAGCGGGGTGTTGGCCTCGCGTGAGTGTATATATAAAGGAGGTTTTTATTATGGCAGAGGATTTTGTTGGCGTTAGCGGTTCTTTGAATGAAAGCTTTGTGGGCGCAACCAATGATAAGCTGTTCGAGGTTCCTTTTGAAGCGCTGGAAGTGCGCATGGCTAAGGAAAAGCCGCAGGTTGTACCCGGACTGATGGCTTTGAAGAAGGCTATGTCTGCGCCTGCATTTGAGCGTCTGATTAGCCCGCTGCTGAATATTAACCTGGGCGACGATGCGTTGCTGCTGGTTGCCGGCGATGAAAGAGTGCGCACGGAGCTGATCGGTAAGTATCTGCCTGTGATTAAAGCTGCTTTTAATGTTAGCAATGTGCGTGTTGTCGGCAGTGCACGCAACGGCTTGGATGCTTATTGAGGCTGTGAGTTTGTAGTTTTATAATGTGTATAAAAAACGTCGTGAGCTTATGAGTTTAATCATTGCTCACGACGTTTTTGATTGTGTTTTTGTATGAGTTGTGGAAGTGAAGTGCCTACTGTTCCCTAGCCAACAGGTCCCTATAAAAAACTTTAGGATGTAGTCTTTACATACAGTTGTGCTGACTACAGCAGGTCTAAGTATAGTTTTCACCTTTAATGATTGTTATAGACTTTCAGAATAACCATTTTCCCAAAGCTCATCACAGCTTAAATCAAGATCATCATTCCAACTGATACCATAGCCGCCAACATCAACCTTGACTAAGTTAAAAAGACCATTGGTGTATTTAAGAGCTTTAAATGGTTGCCATATTTCTAAAAGAGGCTTTACATCATAATACTTGCAGATACCGTTGATAAAATCAACTTTTAAAATAAAATTCGGTAATGCTTTTACCTTTTGAACCTTATGAAACATGGTAGCACCTCCTTCTATTTTAATGGTGGTAATTTAATAAACTCCTGCGTTTCCCAGATATGCATTAGTGCAGTTTGGTGCAATCCAGCCCATTCTTTGACGAGTTCCAATGCTTTAGGGGGCAAATCTCCTTCCAGCATTTTTAAAGATTTGATTTCGATTTCACCTGTGTATTCACCATAAATTACATGAAAATGTGGTGGATTGTGTTCTTTTCTCTGAAAATACATTTTGATGTACATTCCGTAGAAACTGGATATTAACGGCATGTTGTTTTCTCTCCTTTAATTATAATATTTGCTTCGGTAAAATACAACATGAGGTGCCAAACAAAAAAAGCAGTACACATGGTATCCGCAGGTTTTGGATACCATAGGTACTGCTAAATTACTGACGACATTAGTCGAAAGGTACTGCTTATTTTGTTGTAAATGTGAAGCTAAGGTAAGTATAAAGAAAATGGCAAGCAAAGTCAAGTGAAAATTCTGGAAATTAAACATGCATGCATCCGACATACCATTTAGGTACGGCGGATGCAGGTGTTTTTCTTATTTACATGTAAGTGTCGCAATTAAATATCGTTCCAGTTATTCCTTACACGATATATTAATTGCTCGGTTTAGTGCAGTGTGCTAGCCTTCTATATGCTCCCTAACAGGGAGCTGGCATCGCCGCAGGCGATGACTGAGGGTTGTACCTCTCTGGGAAGGTGGCGGAAGCTTACAAGCTGCCTGCTCTCTCCAGAAATCCGCGCAGAATGTCGCAGGAGGCAGCGAACTTAGCCTGCTCTTCTTCCGTAAGCTTCAGTTCAAGAATCTCTTCAATACCGTTTTTGCCGATTACGCAGGGAACACCTGCAGCTACGTCCTTCTGGCCATATTCGCCGCTCAGCACGGTGGAGCAGGGCCAAATCAGCTTCTCGTCGTGGAAGATAGCCTTAATCAGCATGCAGGCAGCATTGGCAATGCCAAATTCCGTGCAGCCCTTGCCGTCGACTTCAATGTCGCCGGCTCTTTTAACCTGCAGCTGCAAATCCTCCAGGCTGAGTGCTGCCAGCTCCGGACGTTCAGCGCGCAGCTGGGCAAAGCTCTTGCTGCCGATGCGGATGGCCGACCAGACAACGAAGCTGGAATTACCATGCTCGCCCATGCAGAAGGCCTGAATAGATTTGCGGCTGTAGCCTGTAGCGGCGCTGAGCACGCGCAGCAGGCGGTAGCTTTCAAGGCTGGTGCCGGTGCAGAAGCAGCGCTGCGGCTCCCAGTTCATCTTGCGGCGGATATGCTCGCAGATGATGTCTGCCGGATTGGAAATGCTGATCATAATGCCTTTAAAGTCAACCTGCTTCAGATGGCTGATAACCTCGTTGGCCATCTTGATGGAATCGTCAAACATATCCAGACGTGTTTCGCCGGGACGGCGGCTGCGGCCGAAGGCCATTACCAGAATATCCGCATCGTTCAGCTCGCTGTATTCACCGGCGCGGATTTTTGCGTCGTGGCCGCAAAGTGCGCCGCTGACGCCGTCATCCAAATCCAGTGCCTGTGCTGCAGCTTTTTCCTTAAGAATATCAATCAATACAATATCATCTGCTTCACCGGACTGGATGAGCGCTAAAGCAACGTGAGAGCCGACGTGACCTGCGCCGACGATTACAACCTTACGAGTTTTGAACATAACAGAGACCTCCTTATGAAAACAGGGAACCGTCCCCACTTGTGCTGGAGATAGTTCCCTCATTTTTTCTATGCGGTAAAAATATGCCGGTGCAGTATTTATCCCGCTTAGCTATTTTATTTGTTTGCTTCTGCTTCGGCAATAACCTTATTGATATCTTCGATAAGAGCATCAACATCAATGCCGTGAGCGCCTGCGCCCTGACCGATGGTTTCGAAATGAGCAGCCATGCAGCCGATGCAGCCCAGACCATATTCAGCGAAAACCTCCATGATTTCAGGATGGTTTTGAACGGCTTCAATAATGCCGGTATCTTTAGTAACCATTGTATAAGTCTCCTTTTTATAAAAATTGTACACATAATCCGTACTCATTCATTATATCATCTGTGCTTCTAAAAGCCAAATTTATTACTGAAAATTTTTTGCGAATTAAGCTTGACAGAGTTCACGTTTTTTTGATTATTTTTTCACATTAAGCCGTGAAATACTTGCGTTTACGGCTAATAAACGATATAATGGAGAAAAGTGGTGCAATGTGGGTAAAAAGGGGGCGACAAAATGTTTTTGGGTGAATACGAACACACTCTAGATGCAAAAGGTCGTCTTGCTATGCCTGCTAAGTTGCGTGAAAGTTTGGGCAGTAAGTTTATTATTACCAAAGGTCTGGACGGCTGTCTTTTTGTTTACGACATGGAGCAATGGCATCAGCTGGAACAGAAGCTGGCAGCCTTGCCTATGAGCCGCAAAACAGCGCGTGATTTTACCCGTTTTCTCTTTGGCGGTGCCTGCGAGGGCGAATGTGACAAGCAGGGCAGAGTACTGCTGCCGGCAAACCTGCGTCATCACGCCGGTCTGGAAAAGGATGCTGTGATTGTCGGCGTAGGCAGCAGAGCCGAAATTTGGGATGCAGGCCGTTGGAACGAATATAACGAAGAAAATGCCGAGGATGTGAGCGAGCTTGCAGAGCAGCTTGCTGACTTAGGAATATAAGATTGGTGTTGGCTATGGAATTTAAGCATACAAGTATTCTGCTCGCTGAGAGCGTGGACTTTCTGATAACAGATAAAAACGGTATTTACGTGGACTGCACTATGGGCGGTGCGGGGCACAGCAGTGCGTTTGCCGCACAGCTGGAGGCAGGCGGTCTTTTGATTGGCATTGATCAGGATGATGATGCTATTGCTGCCGGTTCCGAGCGCTTGCTGAACAAATTTACCTGCAAAACCGCAGTTGCCAAGTCTAATTTTGAAAATTTTTCCCAGGTATTGGATTCCATGGGAATTGATGAAATTGACGGTATCTTTTTTGACCTTGGTGTTTCGAGCTATCAGCTGGATACACCGGAGCGTGGTTTCTCATATATGCATGACGGATCTTTGGATATGCGCATGAATAAAGAAGCAAGTCTGGATGCAGAGTACATTGTAAACCACTACAAGGAAGAAGAGCTGGCGGATATTATTCACCGTTACGGTGAGGAACGCTGGGCCAAGCGTATCGCGCAGTTTATTGTGGCGGCACGCAAGGAAAAGCCGTTGACTACTACTTTTGAGCTGGTGGATGTCATCAAGAAGGCTATTCCCAAGGGAGCAAGACTTGACGGTCCGCATCCGGCGAAGCGTACCTTCCAGGCTATCCGTATCGAGGTAAACAACGAGCTGGGAATTTTGGCAGATACGATGGAAAGAGCTGTGAACCGCTTAAAGAGCGGAGGCCGCATCGGTGTTATTACCTTCCATTCGCTGGAGGACAGAATTATTAAACAGACCTTTGCGAAGCTTGCCAAGGGCTGCACTTGTCCGCCGCAGCTGCCGGTGTGCGTATGCGGTAAAAAGCCTTTGCTGCGCAAAACAGGCAACATTGTTCCATCTAAGGCAGAGGTAGAAGAAAATCCGCGTAGCCGCAGTGCGCGCCTGCGTTATGCAATTAAAATATGACAGATAATAGCTGAGAGATAAATTTTGATGTTTTGATGAAGGGTGATTTTGATGCTTGCCAGAAAATATGATAATTATGCTTGGCAGGAGCAGCCTGCCGAGCAATATGAGGTTCAGCAGCCTGCCCGCAGAAAAGTACATAGACCTGATCCGAGAAGAGTGCTGCGCAACAGAATTCTTAAAGCATTTTTACTTATTATGGCAGCTTATTTTATTGTTGTTTTACGCAGTAACGCTATGGTGCAATATGGCAATGAGCTGGTGAGCCTGCAACAGCAGGAGGCTCAGCTTATCAGCAAAAACAACGAGCTGAAAATCGAGGTTGAACAGCTGAAGGGACCTGAGCGTATTATCGGTTTGGCCGAACAATATTTGGGTATGAGTGTTGCCCGCAGCAATATTTATGTTAAGGCTGGCGGAAGCAGCAATTCTTTGGCTGTGCATAACAAATAAACATAGCCATTCAGTTTATATTGTGATATAATTTGAATGGGTTTTTGGGAGGCAGCCTTTTGGCTGCCGTTTCAATTTAAATTCTATACTATAATTAAACTAGAAGTAATTTACGGCTTTGCTCCATAAGGGGCGGAACGTAAAACAGGGGGGTTAATAAATGGAAAAGCAATTAGCTTCACTCCTTGCCTTATTGCCGCAGGCTGAGGTCATTGGCAGTGCTGATAAAGTTATTACTGATGTAACTGCCGATTCCCGTGCGGTGGTAGCCGGCAGTCTTTTTATCTGCCTGAAGGGTGCAACTGTAGACGGACATAAATTTTTGACGATGGCTGCCGAGAAGGGCGCTGTTGCTGCGCTGGTAGAGGACGTTCCCGCTGAAGTACCGCAGGGCGTTACTCTTATTAAGGTTGCCGATACGCGTGAGGCTATGGAGCTGGTAACACCGTATTTTTATGATTATCCGGGACGTAAGCTGAGAATGATCGGCGTGACCGGTACTAACGGCAAAACAACTTCAACTAATATTATCCGTCTGATTCTGCGCAAGGCAGGCTATAAGGTTGGCCTGATTGGCACTATCAATATTATGATTAACGATGAGATCACCGAATCTCATAATACTACTCCGGATGTAGTTGACCTGCAGAAGACACTGTATGCTATGTGCTGTGCCGGCTGTGATTACTGCGTAATGGAGGTTTCCAGTCATGCGCTGGCTTTGAAGCGTGTGGCAGGCATTGAATATGACTGCGCTGTGCTGACGA
>ERZ772886.456-NODE-456-length-40546-cov-4.331456_pt1 | contig 40546 bp, 38 predicted proteins | sample MGYA00512128_ERZ772886 | MGnify/ENA primary metagenome ERZ772886 (study PRJEB29015, sample SAMEA2737698) | human gut metagenome | biome: human gut; feature: human-associated habitat; material: faeces | place: China | collected 2012 ... | reverse complement strand
CATCAAACGTGCAGGAGACGTTTTTCAACGCCTGCACCTTCTGGTATTTGCTCTGATATGTATAGCTCACATTTTCCGCCGCTAAAACAGCCATATTCACGCCGCCTTTCGTTAATCGATTTTCGTCAGGAGCTCCAGCGCGTCAAACCGCAGGAGCAAAATGAGCGCCAGCAAAACGCCCACGCACGAGGACGCAAGGTACAGCCCGCAGATCGTCAGAATCTGCCCGAGCGCAAGCCCCGCCGTGCAAAGCAATATGGGCACCGCCACCGCGCAGCCGCACACATTTGCGATGAGCATACCGAAAAAGCACGCGCATCCGCTTAAAATCTTCGGCCGCCCAAGCGAAAGCGAGATTGCCATGTCCCGTCGCGTGCTGCGCAGCAAAAGAAACGTCACCAGCGTGACAAGCACAATGATGAGCGCGAAAAACGGCGCTAAAAACCACCGCAGCACCTTCAAATTCTGCTCCAACTTCTCTGCCGTCTCAATGAAAAGCTGGTCGTCCACCACAAGCGTGTCGCCGTGGCGCTCATCAAGCGCGTTCGGGTCGGGCTTTGCAAAGCCTGCGCCGCGCATGGCATCTTTAAAATCGTTCAGTTTCATCGGGTCGCGCAGCGCACAGCGGAACGAGCTGTAATAAAACCGCAGATTATTATCCTTAACGACCGTTTGCAGCCACGGCACAGAGACGATCATGCTGCACGGCACCGAGCTGCCCGAGGCGCTGTCCGCGTACACGCCGATGATTTTCACGCCCTGCATGCCGAGGTGCTCGTACCGCAGCGAAAAGCCGTCGTCGTTGTAGCGCGTCACGTAAAACGGCGCCGAGAGCGTGTCGCCCGAATTCAACCCGTACTGCGCCGCGTAGCTTTGGCTCACCACGCACAGCGGCTCTGCGCGCTCCAAAAACGAGAGGTCGTACCCGTTTTCAAACGCGATGTTCTCCTCCGTCACGCCGACGAGCGCCGAAAGCCCGCTCACCGCCGTCACGGACGTGTCCGCGCCCTGCACGTCCTCCGCGCGGTACTGCTCCTGAAAATTCGCGCACGCCGAGGCCGTGTACACCGCGTCTTTGATGTCCGCCTTCATGAGGTTCGCAAAGTGATTTTCGTCGATCTCGAACCCCACAGTGCGCGCACCGCTGCGGCTGACCACCTGCGCCGTCACCGGGATGACCTGCGCCAGATTTTCCTCCGCGCTCTCCGCCGTCTGGATGCTGCCGAGGTAAAACGACATGCAGCACACCAGCAGCGCCGCAATACAAACAGAAAGTGCCGTCCGCCCGCGGCTGCGCAAAACAATGTAGTTCATTTCTTTCAAAATCACCATATATATTTCTCCATATCATAAACTAAAGGAAAAGTTGAAAACCATTCCGAATTTTTCTGATATCGTAATTCCATCACAAACCGCGTTACCTTCAAAGTCAAATGACACTCTGGTCAAACCTCAAATTTCAAAATTTTTCATATGGTTAACTTGCTGTTAAAATATCATATTAACGGAAAAAAGTCAATATATTTATCCCAAAATGACAAAAAAGCGCTTATTTGGGTTGATTTATTGGCGAACTTGATTTTTTAAAAGCAAAAAAAGACAAGCGTTTTTAACGCTGGTCTTTCTTTGCTTAAACTTCAATATCAGGCGTGATTCCCGAATAGATCAGCTCCTTAAAAACTAATGATATTATAGTTATTGTTTCTCTTTCTTAACCGATTTATTTCTTACCAATCTTTCTATCAAAATAAATATAACGCCTAAAAATATACCGAACCCAACAATTACAAGAGTCATCGCTTGCATTTTTCCCGCATATTGAAGTAGCTCTGTTGATTCCCTACTCGATTTTGCCAGTGCGTTCAATGCGGAAAAAATCTCTCCAAACTCCCGCATATAATAGGCGGCGTCCGTAATGCGGTATTGCGGCAGGAGAGAGGACGGCAGAGCGATGTGCTGCAAGATCAGCGGCACGGCAAGCAGGGCGAGAACACCTAAAACGCCGTGGAAAATGAGCTTTGCGCGGTTCTCTTTCGCTTTGCGCGAGAGAACGAAAGAATAAACCCACAAAATCAGCACGAAAAGCGAGAGGGCAAGCAATGCGGCTAAAAGTGGCAGCTGCGAAAGAAAGCTTTTAACGTCTGAAAGACTGTAAAAGCTGCCGGCGTTTTCATTTGCGAGTTCCGTCACGGGTAAAATTGTGCTTTTCGCGCGGTCTGCCATAAACGGCTGCGGGGTGTCCGTCACGTTAAACAGCAATGCGTTTTCGGCTTCTGCGGTCGGTGTGAGGGCGCCTGAAAGCTGCGGGATGCCCTCCGGGAATATGGCAAGCCATGTGTCGTCCCGGTTCTCCAGATCGGACTTAATAGAGATCTCGTCGCCGCTGCGCAGGGGCTTTGAAGCGTAACGGACATAGCTGCCGAAAAACTTCAAATCAAGCTGATTTTCGCCCACGGAATAATTATTGATTTCTTCTTCATAAATGCGCGTGCCGGTCTCCCAGCCAGTGCCTTCTCTCGGGCGGTAGAGGTGCATGCCCGTATCGTCGAAGAAAAGGGAGTCGAGCGCGATGTGCGGGGAGGGTTCGCTTTCATCTGCCTGCGTGAGCACCACTTCCGGGATCATGAGCTGCTCAACGCGCACGGAAAGCATCGTGCAGAAAACGAGGCCCCATAAGATCAAAACAAAAATGCAGAGAACGCGGCGTTTCATATCACTTCACCTCCGCTAAAACGATGCCTTCCACAAGCTCGCGGTTGAAGAAGGTGAAAAGAAACAGCGCGGGCAGCACGACCAGAATGCAGCAGACAAGCTGCACGGAGGTCTCGCTCGGCGGTGTATAGGCGAGCGCCACCGAGATGGGGTACTGCTCGGCTTCTTTCAAAAACGCGATGGGCTGCTCCACCATGTTCCATGCGTCGAGGAAGGAGAGCAGCAAAACGCACACAAGGCCGCTTTTGTTCATCGGCGAGACGACGTAAAACAACATGCGCAGCACGCCGCAGCCGTCCAGCATGGCGGCATCCAGAACGGTGTCCGGCACCGATTTAAAGCTTTGCGTTAAAATAAACGTGCCGAGCGGCACGATAATAGACGGTAAAATCAGCGCTGCGTAGGTATTCAGCAGGTTCATGTAGCCCAGCATGATGAAATCGGGCACGAGCGTGACCTGCACAGGCAGCGTCATGAGGATCATTAAGAGGAAGAAAAGGAAGTTGCGGCCCGGGAACTTATACTTTGCAAACCCGAACCCGGCAAAAACGGAGATCAAAAGCTGCCCCGCGGCGATGCACACGGCCATGCCGATGCTTTTCCAAAAGCGGAAAAGATATTTTGGGGAAGCCAGAAAAACGTCGTAATAATACTGGAACGTAACGCCGCCGGGCGACAGAAAACTGCGCACGAACACGTACAAAAACGGCGCAGCGGATAACACCACGACCAAAGCGGCAAACAGCCCGGAGAAAAACCGTTTCACTCGCGGAACGCCTCCTTTCGGCTGACAAACGCATAGAATAAGCCAAAGAATACGATAATGACGATCAACAATAAGACCGAAGCCACGGAGAGCTTCTGGTAATTGAGGTTGCTGAAGCAGTTGTTGATGAAATGCTGGAGCATGTAAAGCTCATCCACGGGGTGCTCGCCGCCGATAAGAAAGATCTCGCGGAAGCACTTAAATGCGTTGATGACGGAGAAAATCAGGGCGAAAAACACGGAATACCACATTTGCGGCGTGGTGATGTAGCGGAACTTCTGAAACGCCGAAGCGCCGTCGAGATCGGCGGATTCGTACTGCTCCGCGGGGACGGTGACGAGCCCTGCGAGCAGCAGAATAACGCTGTACCCCGTGTTTTTCCAGAGGTACATGAGGATCATGACCCAGAAGGCGTATTTGCCGTTCAGCCACTCGACGATGGGCAGGTTTAACGCGGCAAACAAGCCGTTTACAGCGCCCTTTTCGCCGAAAAGCAGATCGATGAGCAAGACTGTACCTGCGACGGGCATGATGTACGGAAACAAAAAGACAGATTTTAATAACTTATGCTTGCCCGCCTGCTTTTGCATGAGGAGTGCCAAAAGATAGGAGAGCAGCATGATGAGCGGCAGCCCTATGGCTAAAAACTTCATCGTGTTGAAAAACGCCAGACGGAAAAGGTCGTTTTGGAACATCTTCGTATAATGCTCCATGCCGACAAACATGCCGGCGGCGCCGTATCCCTGCGTAAATGAATAGCGCAGCACAATACCGAACGGGATGAGCGTGAACACAAGGCAGCCGATCATCACCGGGGCGATCAGGATATATCCGTGAAAAGCTTTTCTCATAAGGCACCGCCTTTTATTTTATTCCTGCACCCACTGCTCCATGGTTTTGTACCATTCGGCAATGATGGGCGCGAGGTCGGCATTGGGGTCTTGGTATCGGGCATCGCTGCACGCATAGTAGCAATTTACAAGTGCTTCCTCCAAACCGCCCTGAAAGCGAACGCGGGTGATCTGGCTGCGCGCGGCGCTGAAGTTTTCGTAGTTTTCGGCGCTCATGTGCCAATCGGTCATGCCGTGCCACGTTACGGGGCTGGTATCCTGCATGGCATCGGCATAAACGGGGATGCCTACGGAATCATTGTATACGAGCCACTCGGAATAGAGCGCGGAGGACAGCTGGGTCTCTTTGCGCAGCAAAAGGTCGGCGAGAAAGAACGCTTCGTCCGCGTGCTTTGTGCTGCGGTTGATAGCGACATACGACGTGACCGCTGCGGTCATACCGCCGTCGTCCGAATAGAGCGGCACCATGGTGATGGGGCCTTGGTCGCGCACCTTGACATGCGGATCGGCAAAGTCGCTGCCCGTAAGGCCGCCGCATGCAAACCAGTGGTAATAAGGCGGGACATTTTCAAATTCGCCGTTCTTATTGCGCACATCCAACTCTATAACGTCGGTGATGCGCTGCAAAAGCTCGTCTTCCGTAAAGAGCAGCTTTTCACTGCTGTAATCGGCAAGGTCGCCCAGTATGTAGGGGAGCAGCGGGCCGCCGCATTGGTTTTCAAAGTTTTCCTGCTCTTCCATCGTGGGGATCCAGTTCGCGGCAGCAGTGAGCACGTTCGTTTTGTCGTTCAGCATGTCCTGCCATGTGGTTTCCGCTGTGGTGGTGAGCGTTACGTCCGATTCGCGGAACATGGTCAGCGGGAAGGTGTAGGTCATCGGCAGCAGCATTTGACCCTGTTCGGTGCGGCCGGCCGCCATGACGGTCTCGTTCAGCTTATTCCACTCCATGAACTGCGCGTTTTGGATGTAGTCATCGAGCGGCAGAAAAAGCCCGGCTTCCATCGCTTTTTCGGGCACACGGAACAGCGCTTCGACGTCTGCTGCCATGTAATCGATGCCGCCGTTGCAGGCGATGATGAACATATCCGGGCCGCCGCCGGACATGATCTCGGTGCGAACGCGGTCGAGCGCCGTTTCACGCTCTGTGCCCTCGCGGGGGAGGTATTCAAACGATACGTTTTCCGGCCCGCCGAGGCTTTTTACGGTGTTCATCAGGTTATAAAACGCATTTTCCGGGGTCTTGCCCTCTGTGTAGCCGGCGCGGTACTCTAAGTCCACGCAGACGCGCAGGGCGTCTTTATCCACTGTGCCGGACGAGGACGAGCCGGAGGTTTTGCCGCTCGACTCGGCGCTTTCCGAAATGCCGGCGGGCGGGGGCGGCGCACCGCAGGATACGAGGGATAGCGCGCAGAGCAGCGCTGCCAAAAGTACAGATAGCTTACGTTTCATATCGGACACCTCTTTCACGTTATGGGGATATGAGATACGGGGAATAAAGATTTTTTCCTCATGTTTTGCCGTTTGATTGTAATTATATTTACTATACTTTTCTAATCTTATAAACGAGTTTTGCATAAATTTTGTAAAACACATTATTCAGAGAGTCTGGTTTGCAGCGCTTCCATCACGCTGTGCGCAGCGGCAGCGCAATCCGGGTTTTCTTCCCACGTCAGGGTCGTGGCGGTATCGTAAATGGTGTAGTCCATCACGGAGTAGAACCGCACAGCGTTGACGCGGCTTTGCACGCTTTCAAGCAGCTCGGGCTGCAGATAGGCGTTTTTGTGCGTCAAGAAACTGTTTAGGTTGCCGAGCATCAAAAGCGTACCGCGCGCATCGTTCACGGTTTCCGTGTCGATTTGCGCTTCGTCGCTGAACAGCAGCTCGAAGAAGCGGAACACCTCATCGGCCTTTGGGCTGTTGCGATTGATGGCTGCGTAGGAGGTAATAAACGCGGTCACGCCGCCTTCGGTGTTCGGGATGGCAAGGGCGTTCACGGTGTCTTGATTCTGTGCGTAATACGCCATGCCTTCATCGGTCTGCGCATAGGATCCGCTTTGGATCAGTGCGGTCTCCTCGTCAAAGCTTTCCGACGCAGGCATGGCAAGAAGATTTTCAAACTGCGCGGTGAGGTTTTCCTCGGTGAGAATTGTTTTTTCGGTGGTGTAATCTGCGATGCGGGGAATTCCGGCGCCGCACCAAGTGTAGAGATTGTTGCGCACAACTTTCAGAACGGCCGTGTCCTCACAGTTTACAAGCTCGTCCCATGTTTTGGGGGTGAAATCGGGGTCGGCAAGCTGTGCTTTATCGAGGAGAAAAACGCTTGCGTAGTACGTGATAGGCAGCACGACCTGTCCTTCGTCGGTTTTTCCGGTATCGAAAACAGGGGCAAAGTGGTCTTCGGAGCGGAGGTATTCGCTTTCTTTTATATAACCGTCAAGCGGCAGAAAAGCGCCGGCCTGCATGGTGCGCTGCACATCCGGAAACAACGTGGCCGGGTGACCTTCACCATTGAAAGTCATGTTTGAGGTTGGGGAAGAAAGCAGATAGCCGTCCGGCCCGCCACCTGCCATGATCTCCACGCGCAGGGAGGAGATCTGCGTTTCGCGCTCCTGCGTATCCTCGGAGAGGACGAAAAACTCAACATTCAAATCGCCGTAGATTTCTTTTGCGAGCCTCGTTATGCCGTTTTCGTGCGTAAATTCCTGCTCATCCGTCACGATCACCGCTTTTTCGCTCGATTTGCTTGCGATGCTGCCCGTTGAAGCCGAAGCGGAAGACGTAGCCGAAGGCGCCGCGCCGCCGCAGCCGCAGACCGCCTGCATGAGCAGCATGGCAGACAAAAGAATGGCAAATTTGCGTTTCATAGATTTCCCTCCTCTAAATTTGTGACGTATTGTAAACTAAAATGAAAATTGAGAACCACCCAGACCCTCTGGTATATTGGTTTCACCACAAAACACATATCTCCCAAAAAAGAGGGTTCTCATGATGAAATCATACCACATTTAGTGTCCAAAATGCAACAAAAATCATTCATTTTATCGTTACGGCAAAGATCCCGATGGGTATCAGAAGTATCTCTGCCGAACCTGCCAACATCAATTTGCACCCGATCGACCGAGGTCGGAGGGGGCAAATTGTCGGCGGAAACATCCGCCTTGCCCTGTGTGCGGAAAGGCTTCCTTTCTGCATCACGATTATGAGCATTACTCCAACTACCGCTGCGCTGACAAAAAGTGCAACCATTCCTTTTTTGTATGGAAATCCGCTGCCGTTACAGCTCCGTCTATGTCAAATCTTTTCGGAAAACACGATTTTAAGCATATGCGTTATTCTGCTCTAAACGGTCTTACCCCGGCTCAGGTCGCCGGTTTGAATTTATCAAAACAAAGAAAACGGGAGTTTTTGCTCGTTGCGTGAAGCTTTTCTTTGATTTCGTGAGCTATCTTTTCATTTTTACTTTACAGTGCCGAATTTAAGATACAACCGGTGTCACGATAAGCTTTACGCCCTCAATGCGCACCACCTGCACCTTTGTGCCTTTTTGAATACGGACATTTTCTGTGCTGCGTGCTGCCCAGTCGTTGCCGAGCACTTCCACGCGTCCATGCGCCGCAAGGTTATCGATATCCTCCGTCACAACGGCGGTCTGCCCCACCACGCGGTCGGCGTTCGTGTGCGTTTCCTTATTTTGCAGGAACTTTTTCACGAGCGGACGCGTTGCCAAAAGCAGAACGAGCGTCACCACAGCGGCAATCAGCACTTGCAGCCAAACCGGCGCGCCGCACAGCTGCGCGATCATGCCGGCGATGCCGCCGCCCACAAACCAGATGGAAATAAGCTGCGCGCTCATGCCCTCCAGTATTGCAGCAATCACAATGACCGCCACCCAGATCATGGTTTCCAAAATCATTCCCCCTTTCTCAAAGCGGAAGCCGCATACACGCGCCCGACCCGTTCAGGCGCCCGCGCTCCCTATCCTCATCATATCGGATTTTCATAAAATATGCAAGAGGTTTTTCTTTCCCGGAAAAATATTTTACACAGATTATAAAATACCGCGCCCGATTCTGCCGAGCGCGGCTTCAATATCCTTATCGATTCACATGCTCCATGCTGAGCTTCACGCGCAGCCCGTCGCCTGTGTTCTGTACGGAAACTTCAATATAATCGCCGTCGTCGCTCATGCGGTCGTTTTCACCCGCAAGACTGAACCGGAGCTGCACGCCGCTGCCGCTTTCGCCGTCCGCCACGTCTTTCAAATACGTTTCAAGCTGCGCCGCGTCATACGTTCCTTTCGTCTTTTCCGCCTGCGTGTAGCACGTCACGGCATACGGGTCGTTAAACTGCGCCGTGAATTTCTCCACAAACGCTTTAATTTCTGCCGTGCCCGCATCGCTGTTTTCAAACATCTTCTGCGCTTCCGCATAGCCGAACACACCCGCACCGCCGTAGTTTGTGGCAAGATTCGTTTCCATCGTTTGCCCACCCCACGCGTAGTCCAGCGTGTAGCCGTAGTCGCCGGCCTTTTGGTCGTCCTTCAGTCCCAGCGCCTTCACGGCTTCATCCGCAGACTTTCCGAAGCATCCGAGCAGCGCTTCATTCACCGCCGCGTCCGATGTCTTTCCTCCGCCCGAAGACCCGCCGTTTCCGCCCGCGCAGCCCGTAAAAAGCAACGCTGCAAGCAGCAGACACAACACTAAGCTTACATACTTTTTCATACGATCACCTTTCCTTTTTTCGGCTTAAAAAGCCGCCGTACCAAGGCTTTTTTGAACGTACCGAAATCGTATCCGCCTCGGTATTGTTAAATATTTATCTACTGTAATAGTATCAAAACCGCACTGCATTGTCAATCGGCGGAATCCCATATTTCATCGCACAAACTTGTGTTTTCCTACAAAAATCCCCCGCACAGGGAATTTCCTGTGCGGGGGATCAACGTTTTATGACGTTTTCATGCGGTTTAAGCGCTCTTCATCAGTACATGCCGCCCATGTCCGGTGCTGCCGGAGCTGCGGGTGCAGCCGGCTCCTTGATGTCTGCCACGAGGGACTCGGTGGTCAGAACGGTGGAAGCCACGGAGGAAGCGTTCTGCAGAGCGGAACGGGTGACCTTCGTCGGGTCAACGATGCCTTCGTCGATCATGTCACCGTAGGTATCGGTCAGAGCATTGTAGCCGTAGCCGACGGTGTTCTTTGCCTTCAGGTGCTCAATGATGATGGAGCCCTCCAGACCTGCGTTCGCAGCAATCTGGCGAACCGGCTCCTCAAGAGCCTTCAGAACGATGGCAGCGCCGGTCTTCTCGTCGCCGTCAACAGAATCGACATAGGCCTTAACAGCCGGAATCGCATCGATGAGTGCAGTGCCGCCGCCTGCGACGATGCCCTCTTCAACAGCAGCCTTCGTTGCAGCCAGAGCATCCTCAATACGCATCTTCTGCTCTTTCATTTCGACCTCGGTAGCCGCACCGACCTTGATAACCGCTACGCCGCCTGCGAGCTTTGCAAGGCGCTCCTGCAGCTTCTCGCGGTCGAAATCGGACGTGGTGGTCTCGATCTGGCTTCTGATCTGGCTGACACGGCTCTTGATGGCCTCGCTGTCGCCTGCACCGTCAACAATGATGGTGTTTTCCTTGTCGATCTTGACCTGACGTGCACGGCCGAGCTGATCAACGGTGGTATCCTTCAGCTCAAGGCCAAGCTCGCTGGAGATGACCTGGCCGCCGGTGAGCGTTGCGATATCGGTGAGCATTTCTTTTCTTCTGTCGCCGAAGCCCGGAGCCTTAACGCCCACGCAGGTGAACGTGCCGCGGAGCTTGTTGAGGATCAGGGTGGTCAGCGCCTCGCCCTCAATGTCCTCCGCGATGATGACGAGCTTCTTGCCGGACTGTACGATCTGCTCGAGCAGCGGCAGAATCTCCTGAATGTTGGAAATCTTCTTATCGGTGATGAGGATGTACGCGTCGTCGATGACAGCGACCATCTTGTCGGTATCGGTGACCATGTACGGCGTAATGTAGCCACGGTCGAACATCATGCCTTCTACGACCTCGCTGTACGTCTCAGCCGTCTTGGATTCTTCAACGGTGATAACGCCGTCGGACGTGACCTTCTCCATCGCGTCGGCGATGAGGTTGCCGATCTGCTCGCTTGCAGAGGAAACAGCCGCAACACGTGCAATGTCCTTCGTGCCGGAGACCTTCTTAGAGTTCTTCTCAATCGCCTCAACAGCTGTCTCGGTCGCCTTCTGAATGCCCTTTCTCAAAACCATCGGGTTTGCACCTGCGGTAACGTTCTTCATGCCCTCACGGATGAGTGCCTGTGCAAGCAGTGTTGCGGTCGTGGTGCCGTCGCCTGCAACGTCGTTCGTCTTGGTTGCAACTTCCTTCACGAGCTGTGCACCCATGTTCTCAAACGGATCTTCAAGCTCAACTTCCTTAGCGATTGTCACGCCGTCGTTCGTGATGAGCGGTGCGCCGAACTTCTTATCGAGCACAACGTTTCTGCCCTTCGGGCCAAGGGTGATCTTAACGGTATCTGCAAGCTTGTTGATACCGCCGAGCAATGCTTTTCTGGCTTCTTCGCCGTAAATGATCTGCTTTGCCATAATAAATTACCTCACAATTCCAAATATCAAAAATAAAGACTGAAACTCAAATTACTCAACGACTGCCAGAACGTCGGACTGACGAACGATGGTATATTCCTCGCCGTCGATCTTCACTTCCGTGCCGGTGTACTTGCCGGTGATGACGCGGTCGCCGGCCTTAAGCTGCATAACGACTTCCTTGCCGTCTACCATGCCGCCGGGGCCTACTGCGATAACACGGGAGATTTGCGGCTTCTCCTGTGCCGCGCTTGTCAGCACGATGCCGCTCTTTGTGGTCTCCTCCGCTTTCTCGGCCTGAATGAGTACTCTGTCTGTCAAAGGCTTAATGGTCATAACTTCCACCTCGGCGCCTAATGCGCCGTATCCTTTCTCCCCGCAGTTCATAAATAAGTTTTTCGCGTACAGCGGGGTGCGCCGCGAAACCCGCCGGGGTGCGGCCCGGTCGGTAAAGAAATACAAGTTTAGGTCTCGGGGAGCTGTGCCGCTTACGCTTTAGCACTCCTTATCCCCGAGTGCTAAACCTATTCTAATCACTTGGTCAAGAAAAGTCAATAGGGAAAACGCGATTTTTTTGACTTTTAACAGTTCCGTAATAATTTTGTCCTCCGATGTCCTCTGATGTTCGCTTTTTTCATACAAAACCACCCCCAAAACGACAAAAAAACAGCCCCGCGCTCGTTTGAAAGCCGGGACTGTCTTTTGCAAATTACAGCTTAAATCATGGAGGCATATTCGTCAAACGGGGCTAAGCTCCGCTTTAAAATGCCATTGATATATGCAATGAGAATGCCGTAGTTCGTGTACGGCACACCTTTTTCTTCGGCGGAAGACTGTCTGAACTGCATTTCGCGTTCATTCAGCATACAGCCGCCGCAGTGCACAATAAGGGCATACGACGAAAGATCTTCGGGAAATCCACCGCCGGAGGTAAACTCGAATTCAAAGTCCTTGCCGGTATGTTTGCGGATCCACGCGGGCAGCTTCACGGTGCCGATATCGCCGCACTGGCGGTGATGCGTGCAGCCTTCGGAGATCAAAATGCGGTCGCCCGCTTTCAGATTCTCAATAGCCGCAGCGCCACGCACGGCCGTCTCTAAAACGCCCTTGTAGCGCGCAAATAAGATGGAGAATGACGTGAGCTTAATGCTCTCGGGCACGATCTGCTTTACTTTACCGAATGCCTGGCTGTCCGTAACAACGAGCTTCGGCGGCGTTTTGAGGCCGTTTAGCACGCCCGCAAGCTCTTCCACCTGCGTGACAGAGCATGTTGCACCCGCGTCCAGAATGTCGCGGATGGCCTGCACCTGCGGCAAAATCATGCGGCCTTTCGGCGCGGAGGAATCGATAGGCGTGACGAGCACCACGTGGTCGCCGCGCTCAAGTAAGTCACCCAAAATGACCTTAGTGTTCTGCCCCTTTGCAGCGATGGCGGCAAGCTTTTCCTTGAGCTCAAAAATATGCTCGCCCGTCTTCGCGCTGACCGCGATTTCGTTGTCGTTTTCGGCCTTGAACCCACCGAGGTCGTCTTTATTCAATACGATGATATACGGCACGCCTTTTTTCTCGATGAGCTTTTGCAGTGCGAGGTCTTCCGCACTTTTGCCGACCGTGCCGTCGATGACGAGCACCGCAATATCCGCTTTATTGAGTACCTGCCGGGCGCGCTGCACACGCAGCTCGCCCACAGTGCCCCCGTCGTCCATGCCGGGCGTGTCGATAATGACGACCGGACCAAGCGGTAAAAGCTCCATGGCTTTCTGCACGGGGTCGGTCGTGGTGCCCTTGACGTCGGACACAATGGAGATATTCTGCCCCGTAACGGCGTTCACCACGCTGGATTTACCGGCGTTGCGCTTACCGAAAAATGCGATGTGCACACGGTTTGCCGAGGGGGTCTGGTTGAGGTCTGCCATAGAAGTCGCCTGCCTTTTAAAGAATAACCGAAAGTTTTAGAAACGGAAGTCGCGCTCGCCGTGGGCGACCTTTTCAATATAGCCCTTTGCGATGCTGCGGGTCTTCTCGTTCGGGATATTTTCAAGCTCCTGCGCGATCATCTTTTCGCCGATGGCCTTCGTCTCCGGGGAAGCGTAGTCCTCGAGGAATTCTTTTAAGGTGATGAGCGCGTTCGGGTGGCAGCAGTTCTGGATCTGTCCGCTCTTACACAGGCTCATGAAGCGGTCGCCGGTGCGGCCCTCGCGGTAGCATGCCGTGCAGAAGGACGGAATGTGGTCGGTCTCCATCAGCCAGCGGACGACCTCGTCAAGGGAGCGCTGATCGGAAACGTCGAACTGCTCGGTATCGGTGGGGCGCTCCTCTTCGGCATAGCCGCCGACGGAGGTACGGGATGCGCCGCTGATCTGCGAAACGCCGAGATTGATAACCTGCGCGCGCACCTTCTGACTCTCACGCGTGGAGATGATCATGCCGGTGTACGGCACGGCGATACGAATAAGTGCGCAGATTTTCGCGAATGTTTCGTCGCTGATGCCGTTATCGAACTTCGTCGGGTCAATGTCGTCGGCTTCTTTAAGGCGCGGCACACTGATGGTATGCGGGCCTACGCCGTGCACGGCTTCAAGGTGCTCCGCGTGCATCAGCTGGCCACAGAACTCGTAACGGTACATTTCAAGGCCGTACAGAACGCCGAGACCCACGTCATCGATACCGCCCTCCATGGCGCGGTCCATCGCCTCGGTGTGGTAGGCGTAGTTATGCTTCGGGCCCGTGGGATGCAGCTTTTCGTAGCTTTCCTTGTGGTAGGTCTCCTGGAACAGGATGTACGTGCCGATGCCGGCTTCCTTTAATTTACGGTAGTTTTCCACGGTCGTCGCGGCGATGTTGACGTTCACGCGGCGGATGGCGCCGTTCTTATGCTGAATGCTGTAAATGGTCTTGATGCAGTCGAGAATGTACTCGATGGGGTTATTTACCGGGTCTTCGCCGGCTTCAATGGCAAGGCGCTTATGACCCATGTCCTGCAGCGCAATGACTTCCTTTGCGACCTCCTCCTGCGTCAGCTTGCGGCGCGGGATGTGATGATTCTGGCGGTGATACGGGCAGTAGATGCAGCCGTTCACGCAGTAGTTGGAAAGGTACAGCGGCGCGAACATGACAATGCGGTTGCCATAAAACTTGTGCTTGATCTCGTTTGCGAGCTTATAGATTTCGTCCAGAATCTCCGGGTCTTCGCAGGCGAGCAGAACGGATGCTTCGCGGTGTGAAAGTCCCTTACACAGACGGGCTTTATCGAGAATTTCGCGGATGAGCGGCATGTTATCTTTGTTCTCGTCCGCGTATTTTAAAGTGTCTTCAATTTCTTCGTGGCAGATAAATTCCTCTGCTTTTAAGGATTTCGGATCGTACATAGTTTGATAATTTCCTTTCTTTCGGGTCAGTTCACTTTCCCGTTAGTCATTTTTTCGGTTCACTCCGTTTTGATTTCCGGCTCTGTGCTCGTGAAATTGGAATACGCCGTTTTGATGTTGGCGCCGCGCACGCGCCCGAGCTTTCCCGCCATGGCGCTGATGACATCCTGTGGGGCATCCACCGCCACACAGATGATGTTGATATTTTTCTGTCTGTACGGCAGCCCCATACGTCCGATGATGTACCGGCCATACAGGTGCAGAATGTCGTTGATTTCTTCCGCGTGGGCGTTATCTTCTAAAATAATGCTCATCACGGCTACGCGTGTCTGCATAAAACACCTCCCGTTTTTTATAAAACAAGCAAAACAAAAATGCTCCCTGCCGAAAATGCAGGAAGCACAAAAAGCGCAGAATCTATCTGCGGAATATACCTCTATCCATTTTCGGCTTACACGCGGCGATGCCTTGTGCTCAGAACGAAAAAGCTGTTTTGCAGCGCACCGCAGAAAAAACTTTGGTGAACCGTGTTTTGTATAGTATAACGGATTTTCAGAGATTTGTAAAGAGCGGATTGCAAATTTTGACAACAAAAAAGCCCCGGCGTACAGCCGAGGCTCGGTTTGTTTTAAAAATTACGCGTCCAGCATGGTGATGACGTGTCTCGGGCAGACCTCGGCACATTTGCCGCAGCCGATGCACTTTGCGGGGTCAACCTTCGCGCAGAAGTTCGTTACCTTTACGGCGCCCACTTCGCACGCCTTCATGCACTTGCCGCAGCCGATACAGCCCACCTTGCAGACCTTCATCGTCTCTGCGCCCTTATCACAGTTGGAGCAGCGCACGACTGCCTGCTTTTTCAGCGGCACAAAGCTGATGAGCCCCTTCGGACATGCAGCGGTGCATTTTGCGCAGCCGCGGCACTTTGCGGGGTCAATCGATGCCATGCCGTTGCAGACGTTGATTGCGCCGTATTCGCACACGGCGGCGCAGTCGCCCATGCCCATGCAGCCGTAGCGGCAGCTGGAGATACCGCCGGCGAGCAGGGTAGATGCGGCACAGCTATCGATGCCGTCGTAGCGCATTTTGTCGCTGGTGCAGTCATAGCTGCCCATGCAGTGGACAAGCGCCGTCTTTTTCTCGACGGCAACGTCGCCCGTGCCAAGCAGCTCTGCGCACGCTTTGGCGCACGCTTCGCCGCCGGGAGAACACAGCCCGGGCTGCGCTTCGCCCTTAGAGAGCGCCGCCGCATAGCCGGAGCAGCCGGAAAAACCGCACGCGCCGCAGTTCGCGCCCGGAAGCACCTCTAAAATCGCTTCCGCTTTCTCGTCCTTCGGCACGGCCATGATGGCGGAGGCGACCGCCAGAATAATACCCGCCAGAAGACCGATGCCCGCGACGATCAGAACCGGGATCAAAATTTTATCCATATAGAAACCCCTTTCGTTTTGCTCAGGCGAGCAGACGGTCTATAATGCCGTTAAAGCCGAGGAACGAAACCGCCACAAGCGACGCGGCGATCAGCGTGATCGGCAGACCTTTGAGAAAATTCGGCACGTCGCACAGCTCGAGGCGCTCACGCACACCGGCGAAAATGACCATTGCAACCATGAAGCCGATGCCTGCGCCGAACGCGTTGACAAGCGATGCCAAATAGCCGAAGCTCGGGTTTTCCGCGCCTTTTTCGAGCACGAGCATCGTCACGCCCAGCACGGCGCAGTTCGTCGTGATGAGCGGCAGATAAATGCCGAGCGCGTTATACAGCGGCGGCATATACTTGTGCATCACGGTCTCCAAAAGCTGCACGAGCGCCGCGATGATGAGGATGAACACCACGGTCTGCAAATAATCGAGATTCAGCGGGACAAGTACATACGTATACACCGGCCATGTGACCGCCGTCGCGATAACCATGACAACCGTTACGGCGCAGCTCATGCCGAACGCCGTATTGAGCTTTTTGGAAACGCCGAGGAACGGACAGATGCCGAGAAATTTATTGAGAATATAGTTCTCCGTGAGGATTGCGGCAAGGAAAATGCCGACTAAAAATTTAAGGCTCATGCTTTGCCGCCCTCCTTTTCACATTTTTCCTGAACCTTGGAGCAGGAAGCCGCCAACGGGCATGCAGCGCAGCCCATGGTCTCCGGTGCTTTGCCCTCCGCGGAAAGCTTACCCGCAATGGCGATGAGAATACCGAACACGAAGAAGCCACCCGGCGGGAGCAGAAAAATGATGATGGGATCCATGAAATTCGAGAGGAGCGGAATGCCGAACACGGTACCCGCGCCGAGCAATTCACGGATGATGCCCATGGCAAGCAGCGCGGCGGTGAAGCCCACGCCCATTCCAAGACCGTCTACGATGCTCGGCAGCACGGGATTTTTGCTGGCGAACATTTCCGCACGACCCAAAATGATGCAGTTGACAACGATGAGCGGCAGGAACACGCCGAGCGACTTGTTAAGCGCCGGCACGTAGGCCTTGATAAGCAGCTGCACAATGGTAACAAAACCCGCAACAATGGTGATATACGCCGGGATGCGGACTTTATCCGGGATGATTTTTTTGAGAAGAGAAATAACGGCGTTGGAACATACGAGTACAAATGTCGTCGCAATGCCCATGCCGATGGCGTTCGAAGCTGCCGTGGTGACGGCGAGCGTCGCGCAGGTGCCGAGCATCAGGCGCAGCACGGGGTTCTCTTTGATAATGCCTTTTGTAAATTCTTCTTTGAGGCTTTTTGCCATGTTATGCGCCCTCCTTTACCGTGTTGTACTTTGTGATAGCTTCGTTGACGGCGTTCGTCACCGCGCGGCTCGTGATGGACGCGCCGGTCATGGCTTCGATCTCGCCGTCCGACGGCGCCTTATTCTTCACAAGCGTGATGCCCTTTTCCGGCGCAGTCTGCTTAAACTGATCCGTAAAGGAAGCCTTTTCCGCGTTCGCGCCAAGACCCGGTGTTTCGCTGTGCTCCAGAATGACAACGCCGGTGATCTGCCCGTCGGCGCTGATGCCGGTCATGACCTTCACCGCACCGCCGTAGCCCTTCGCCTCCGTTTGGAAAACGTAGCCGACCGTTTCGTTATTCGCTTTGCCGATGTAATAGCCGTCCGCTTCTTCAAAGCTGTCCGCGTCGCTCAAAACGACTTTTCTCGACTGCTCCGCTTCCAGTGCGGACTGCTCAGCGATCTTATCTTTCGTAAGCAGGTTTGTGCCCGCCAGAAGCGCCGTGACGACAAGGCAGATGACAAACAGAATGAGCGCCGGTTTTAAAATATCTTTCGCGGTGATCTTCATTTTGCGTCACCCGCTTTCTTTGCCTTCATTTTGCCGAACGTCTGCGGCTTCGCAACGCGCTCAATGAGCGGCACTAAAATATTCATCAGTACGATGGAGTACGATACGCCCTCCGGCAGAGACGCGAACTGGCGGATTAAAATTGTCAGCACGCCGCAGCCGACGGCATAGATGACGCGTGCGCTGAAGTTGATGGGGCTTGTGGTGTAATCGGTCGCCATGAAAATCGCGCCGAGCAAGAGGCCGCCGGAAAGAATATCCATCAGCGGGTCGCGGCCGAGCAGTGCGGAAAGCACCGCTGCCGTTGCAAGGTACGTGACCGGGATAACCGGGCTGATAACGCGGCGTGCAACAAGGTAAATGCCGCCGAGAATGAGTGCGAGTGCACAGGTCTCGCCAAGGCAGCCTCCCGTGTTGCCGAGAAACATATCGAGGTAGCTCGGCAGCGCCGCACCCGTGCCCTCGGAGAGAACGCCGAGCGGCGTTGCGGTCGTCATGGCGTCGGAGAAGCTGTGATCCATCGGCGCTGTCCACGCGGTCATTTTCGCCGGGAACGAGTTCATCAGAATGATACGCGCCGTCAGCGCGGGGTTCACGAAGTTCTGTCCGATGCCGCCGAACATTTGCTTTACGACAACAATGGCGATGACGCCGCCGAACGCCGCAATGATGGGGCTGATGGAAACGGGCAGGTTCATCGCGAGCAAAACGCCCGTCACAACGCAGGAAAGGTCACCGACCGTCTGGCGGCGCTTCATGACGCGGCGGGATATGTATTCGCTCAAAATGCAGGACGCGACCGTTGTCAGGATAATAACCGCCGAGCGGAAGCCGAAAATGATGACGGACGCAATCATCGCCGGGGTCAGCGCCAAAATGACGTCCAGCATCAAGGTCTGGGTGGTGTCTTTCGACTGAAAGTGCGGCGAGGAGGAAACGATGAATTTGTTCACTTTTTAGCCGCCTCCTTCTTTACATAGTATTTGCCGAGGCGAATGGCCTGCACGATGCGGCGTTTCGCCGGGCAGGAGAATGCGCAGCAGCCGCATTCCATGCACGTCATGATGTCGAGTTTTTTCAGCATTTCCACGTCCTTACGCTCCGCGTATTTTTCAAGCTTTGCGGGCACAAGGTTCATGGGACATGCCGCAACGCAGCGGCCGCAGCGGATGCAGTCGGTCGGCTCCAAAAGGCGCGCTTCTTCCGCACCGAACGCGAGTAACCCGTTATTCTGCTTTAAGACCGGCAGCTCGTCGGTTGTCACGGCGACGCCCATCATCGGGCCGCCCATGATGAGCTTCTGCGGTTCTTCCTTATAGCCGCCGCAGAATTCCATGACCTCGCGAATTTTTGTGCCGATGGGCACAATGACATTCTGCGGGTTCTGCACGGCGCTGCCGTCCACCGTGACGCGCTTCATCGTCAGCGGCATGCCGGTGCGCATGTAACTTGCAAGGAACGAGACGGAACCGATGTTCATGACAAGGCAACCCACGTCTGCCGGCAGACCGCCCGCCGGGACTTTTCTGCCCGTTGCCGCCTGCACCAGCACCTTTTCCGCGCCCTGCGGGTAGCTTGCATGCAGCTTTAACACGCGCACTTCGTCGTTCGGGTCCATTTTCGGGTCATCCGCAATGCGCGTCAGCGCTTCGATGGCGTCGGGCTTGTTGTCTTCAATCGCGATGATGACGCGGTGCACGTCTAAAATCTCTTTGATCTTATAAATACCGGCAAGCACGTTTTTGCCGTTTTCGAGCGCCTCGCGGTGGTCGGAGGTAATATAGGGCTCACACTCCGCAACGTTGACGATGAGCGTATCGATTTTTTTGTCCGGGGGGACGTTTAATTTCACGTGCGCCGGGAAGCCTGCGCCGCCGAGACCGACGAGACCCGAAGCGCGCGCCGCATCGGCCAGCTGCTGCTTCGTTTTGATCTCCGGCGGGGGACATACCGCAGGGTCGTGCTCCATTAACCCGTCCGACGTGATGATGACGGCGTCCACCGCCTGCCCGCCGGGCATAATGACTTTTTTGATCTCCTTCACGGTGCCGGAAACCGAGGAATGGATCGGCACGGAAACGTATGCGTCGCTGTCTGCGACCTTGGTGCCGACATACACGTGGTCGCCCTTTTTCACACAGGGCACACACGGTGCGCCGATGTGCTGCGTCATGGGCAGCGTGATCTCATCGGGCGGCGGCATCACGCGCGTTTCGGTATGCGCCGTGTTCTTATGGTGCGGCACATGCGCGCCGCCGTGCGTGCGGAACGGGCGCTTCGGAAAAGACTGTTCCATCTTTATTCCTTCCTTTCTTTCGCGTTAAAAAACAGACTTTGCCGGTGCAAGACACAACAAAGTCACAGTTTTTGGATTTATTCAATTTTAGCACTGCTTTTGTACATTGGCAATAGAAAAAAGCGGTATTTCCACAATTTTCTGACGGAATATGGGCATGCACATTGATTTGTAAGCTTTACCGCATGCGTCGCACGGACGAAATGAGCCCCGTATCGTACTCCGAACGCAGGATGGAGTAACACACATTGTCAAAAATTTCGCCGTCAAACCGCTTAAAGCCGCACGGCATAACGCCTTCAAAGATGAATCCCGCGCGCTCGATGACCTTTCTTGACGGCTCGTTGCCCACAAAGTGGCTGATGGCGACGACCTCGACGTTCATCACTTCAAACGCGTTCTGCACCATGGCGCGCAGCGCTTCCGTCATGTAACCGTTATGGCGGTAGCGGCGCGAAAGCTCGTAGCCAATCGAAATACTGTCCGTATTATAGCGGCAGTAATCGCGCTGGTATTTGATCTTGCCCATCACTTCGCCCGTTTCGCGCAGGGTGATGGCAAAGGCATACGGGTCGTCTGCGGCGCGCCTCAATTCACTCTCCGCCTCCGCCGGTGTAGAAACCGGCTTTGAGCCCGCCCGCAGCATGGTATCCGCATCGGCGGCAAACAGCAGAAAGCCGCTCATGTCCTGCATGGAAAAGCGTCTAAGGCGCAGGCGCGGCGTTAAGATTTCCGCTTTTCCGAGTGTATCACCGCGCATTTTTCGGCTCCTTCGGCAATGCCGCGCCGCGCGGCAAAATGAAATTCAGTGCGTGCGGCAGAATGTTGTATTCCTCGCTTTTCACCTTGATGCACAAGCCGTCCATATTGCTGACGACTTCATTTTCGCTTTGAATTTCGATCTTCACGCCGCGGCGGTAAACGAGCAGGTCGGAAAATGCCGGGTTGCTTAAATGCTCGCCGCGCTTATACTTCGGCACAAGACCCGGAATGCGGAAATAGGCGGGCTTTCGGATCATCACAAAATCGAGCAAACCGTCGTCCATTACCGAGTTCGGCGCGCCGCAGTACCCGCCGCCATACCAGCGACCGTTGCCCGCAAGCGTGAACAGAAATTCGCCCGTAACGGTCTCTTTTGTGCCGTCCGCATAGTAAAACGTTACGGTCATTTTGTCCGCAAGGTGCCCCAAAAAGCACTTTGCAAGCGAAATGGTATACGCAAGCTCGCCCGAAACGAACGGCAGGTGCTTATAATAATTCATCTCCGCCGCCACCTTGGCGTCAAAACCCACAGAGCAGATGTTCACGGCATCGCCGTGCTGCGTGCGGATCATATCGATGGACACAGTCTTGCCCGCCAGCTGATTTTCCGGATTCAAAAACACTTCGCGCTTGCCGAATGAACGCACGAAGTCGTTGCCGCTGCCGCACGGGTATACGCCCACAGCGGCATTTTTGTGAAACTCCGCACCGCGCACGACCTCCAGCACCGTGCCGTCACCGCCGACAGCCCAAATGCGCACCGCATCGCCCTTTTCGGCGGCCGCTCTTGCCAGCTCCTCGCCATGGCCCGCGCGCTGTGTGAGGTAAATTTCCGGCTCTTCCCCGTGCGTGGCATGCACGGCGCGGATGCGCTCCATAAACTGCACGGTATGGTCGTGCTTGCCGGCTTTTGGGTTGATGATATAAACATTCCGCATATGTACCCTCCCCTAAAGCATTTTTTATGCCTTAAAATACATGTAATACTGGCAGCGGATCATGCCGTTGTAGAGCTTGCGGCGGCGGTCGGCTTTTTTGCCGAAGCAGGTCTCAAACCGCTCGTCCGGACTGATGGCAGCATAGCTCCAGCCGCGCTTCGGCGTGAAGACGCGCCCCATCGTTTTGTAGATGTCCTCCGCCGTTTTTACGTCTAAAAGCCGCTCGCCGTACGGCGGGTTGCAGATGACGCAGCCGAACGGGCCGTCGTTGCTGAAATCCTTGATGTCGCGCACTTCTGCGGAGATATACTGCGCAACGCCCGCTTTCTTCGCGTTTTCAAGCGTCAGGCGCACGGCTTCGGGGTCAATATCATAGCCGAACGCCAAAAAGCCCTCATCTCGACGTTCAAGTGCCTTTGCGGCAATGCGCTCATTGTCCCAGATATTTCCGGGGACGGCTTTCCATTTTTCCGCCGCAAAGTGGCGGCGCAGACCGGGCGCAATGTGCATGGCGAGCATGGCGCCCTCGATTAAAATCGTACCCGAACCACAGAAAGGGTCGATGAGCGTGCCGTCCGTGCGCACACGGGAAAGCTTTGCCATGACTGCCGCAAGCGTCTCTTTGATGGGCGCTTCGTTGGAATTTTTGCGGTAGCCGCGCTTGTGCAGCCCCGCGCCGCTCGTATCCAGCATAATGCTGACCTTGTCTTTCATGATTAAAAACTGAATCTGGTAGCTCGCGCCCGTCTCCGGGAAATGCTCCAGCTTGTACGTCTCCTTGAGGCTTTCCACCACGGCTTTTTTGATAATGGCCTGACAGTCCGGCACGCTCATGAGCTGACTCGATAAGCACCGGCCCTTGACCGGAAATGCGTCGTCGCGGCCGATCCACTCCGTCCACGGCAGGGCCTTCACGCCGCGAAACAGGTTTTCAAAGCTTTTCGCTTCAAATGTACCGAGCAGAACGAGCACGCGCTCCGCAAAGCGGGAGCGGATATTCGCGCGGGCGATCATCTCCGGGGAGCCTGCGCACAGCACACGTCCGTTTTCTGGCGCGACATTTTCCGCGCCCATATCGCGGAGCTCCTCCGCTACAAGGCCCTCAACACCCAAAAGGCAGGGCAAAACAAGCTGATATGTATGCAAAGTTATCACCATTTTCATTTCATATATTTAAGTAATTTTTAGTATACCATAAATCGCGCACTTTCGACACCGTATACAGAAAAATAAATAAAAAAATTACCCGCCGGCTTTTGAAAAGCCAACGGGCAATGAATTTAAGCTTAATAGAACGTCGCAACGGGCTGCGCGGGCGCTTCGGCAGGCTCGATGTTCTGAAGCGTCAGAACCGGACCCTTGCGGCCGTAGAGCTTGTGCCACTTATACGCAACGGAAAGGCGCATGGTGTACCACTTTCCGTTTTCCGGCATTTTGTCCGCGTCGCACAGCGTGAGCAGACCCGCAAACTGGATATCCTCCACGCAGCAGGTCATCAGCTGGCGACCGAAGAAGAACATGCCCGGCTTCATGCGCGGGTTCACGGCTGCAAGGCCCTTATACTCGACGACCTTACCGTCGTACTTCTTCGGATCTTCGGAAAGGTCACGGTACCACAGCGCGTAATCGCCGTCTTCAATCTTTACGACCGGCGCGTTGATGTCAAACGGCAGCGGATCTTCGATCTCGTCGTATTCGACGTCGCCGTCCGTGTACTCGTAGGCGATGTCTGGGCGGCGGCTGATGCCGCGCACAATCTTGTGGAACGCCATTTTGTCCATGTCCTTCGTGAAGCGGTTGAACACGACCAACTCGCAGCCGGAGAGCTTATCCACAACAAGGCCGCGCATGTTGGCGTTATAAGTGAGGAATGTCGTCGCATCCGCGAACATGAATTCCTGATAGACCGCCCAGTTTTCCGGCATGTTGTCGTACAGCGTTTTCAGCTGCCACATGCCGTTGTACTCGATGAGCACACGGGAAGCGCGATGCTTTTTCGCGAGGATGTCAAGCGTTTCGCTCGTCAGCTCGTCTTCGTCCTCAATGTTTTCCACATAGATGTTCTTCATGTAGGGGCGGGACTCGTCGTACTCCGCCTCGCCTTCCTCGCAGACGAGCAGCAAGGTACGCTGCCCGTTATTGAAACGCTTATCCGCAAGCGTTTCGTCTATAAAAGAGGTCTTGCCTGATTCGAGAAAGCCCGTAAACAGGTAAACCGGCATATCATCCATCCATATTCCGCCTTTCTGTAAGGTTCAGCCCGCATTACGCGAACAGCGCTTCGATTGCGGCCTCGTTGATGTGAGAACCGATGACGCACAGGCGGCCGATAACACCGGCGCTGCCGTTGCGCACAGAGGTCTCCTCCGGCACGTAGTCGAAGTGGATCCACTCGCCGTCCCGGCCTGCGACGATGCCCTTTGCACGCAGGATCATACCGTACTTTTCGCTGTTGTCGAGCTCCTCGAGAATGCGCTCAATCTCGTCCTTCGTGAACTTGCGGGTCGTCTCGGTGCCCCAGCTTGTGAACACCTCGTCGGCATGATGATGGTGGTGATGATGCTCGTGGTCATGCTCATCATGGTCGTGATCGTGGTCATGGCAGCCGCAGGTGCAGTGCTCATCATGCTCATCGTGGTCGTGATGGTGATGCTCGTGCTCGTCGTCATGGTGGTCGTGGCAGCCGCAGGTGCAGTGCTCGTCATGCTCATCGTGGTCATGATGGTGATGCTCGTGCTCGTCGTCATCGTCATGGTGGTCGTGGCAGCCACAGGTGCAGTGCTCATCATGTTCATCGTGGTCGTGATGGTGATGCTCGTGCTCGGTCTCCTCGGCAAGGAGCTTCAGCTCCTCTTCAAGGGTATTCTTGTGCTCCATCGTCTCGAGAATCTGTGCGCCGGTGAGCTGATCCCACGGGGTGGTAATGATGGTGGCGTTCTGGTTGTGCTCGCGCAACAGAGCGACGCAGGCTTCAAGCTTTTCGGGCTTAATACCGTCCGTGCGGCTCAGAATGATGGAGTTTGCGTGCTCGATCTGGTCGTTATAGAACTCGCCGAAGTTCTTCATGTACATTTTGCACTTGTTTGCATCGGCAACGGTGGTGAAGCTATTCAGCGTAACGTCTTCCATGTGCAGGTTCTGCACGGCACGGATCACATCGCTCAGCTTGCCTACGCCGGACGGCTCGATTAAAATGCGGTCCGGGTGGTAGGTCTCCAGCACCTGACGCAGCGCCTTGCCGAAGTCGCCCACAAGGCTGCAGCAGATGCAGCCCTGGCTCATCTCGGTGATTTCAATGCCGGCGTCCTGCAAAAAGCCGCCGTCAATGGCAATCTCACCGAACTCGTTTTCGATGAGGACGAGCTTTTCGCCCTTAAAAGCTTCGGAGATCAGCTTGCGAATCAGCGTGGTTTTACCTGCGCCGAGGAAGCCGGAAAAAATATCGATTTTCGTCATATTCTCATGCCCTTTCGCAATAATTTACGGTTTGGATAAACGCTCTTGGAGGGACCGCGCAATTCGCTTTCTGCGGAAAGTGATCAAAGGCGCTGCCTTGGGGATCCGCCGCCTTTGAAAAGGCGGGCGAAACTTTATTCGCTCGGTTGTCTTTCACTTATCACAGAATGGAAGTTTACTGAAACTTTCGGTCTCTCCAATCTTGTATTGTAAATCTTTCTTTTAAAAGTTGCAAGAGAAATCGATAAATGTTTACACTTTCATCATTTTCATGCGGTTTCACACCGTTTCTATCCTTCGCTTAGGTCAAAATCCTCGCTTAAAAGCGCCGCAAGCTCCGCTTCCGTCAGCCTTATCACGTCTCCGCCCGTCAATCTGCGAGACTGGTTTAAGATCGCGTCCTCAACCAAATTGCGCACCAAGCGTCCGTTGCCCGCCGTTCTGGCGTCCGTTGCCTGCCGCTTTTCGTAATATTGAAGCAACGGCACTTCGCATGTTTCATCGATCGTATAGCCTTTTTTCTTTGCAGTCAGCTTTGTAATGGCCAGCAACTCCTCCGCCGTATAATCCGGAAACTCGATGATATTCGGGAATCTCGAGCGTAGGCCGGAGTTCGCCGTGAGAAACTCCTCCATTTCTTTTGTATAGCCCGCCAAAATAACGATAAGGTCTTCTCTGTGGTCCTCCATCCCCTTGACGATGGTATCGATGGCTTCCAGTCCGAAACTGTCGTCTGCGCCGCGGTACAGCGAATATGCCTCATCAATGAACAGCACGCCGCCGAGCGCAGAGCGAATGACCTGCTGCGTGAGCGGTGCGGTGTGACCGACGTATTTGCCTACAAGGTCGGCGCGCGTGACTTCAATCAGCTGCCCGCCACTCAGTACGCCCATGGCTTTTAAATAGCGTGAAACAAGCCTTGCGATGGTCGTTTTGCCCGTACCGGGATTGCCGGTAAAGATCATGTGCATGGTGGGCACATCGGCCTTCATGCCGCGCGCTTCGCGCAGCCGCTGAATGATATAGTTCTGCTCAAGCGACAGCACGTAGTCCTTCACTTCACTAAGTCCGATGATCTCGTTAAGCTCCGATTTCACTTCTTCGGCGGCTTTCGGGTCTGCCGCCTGCTTTTTCTCTTCTTCCACCGTGACGGCAAAATCCGGGAATGTGAACGCGAGCACACCGTCTTTTACGCCGAGTGTGCCGGAAACGGTCTTTTCACCGTCCTTTTCCGCGCGGCGCAGCTTTTCTTCGCTCAAAAGGCGGAAGCAACGTTCCGTCAGCCGCGCCATGCTCTCCACGCCGTCGCGGCGGCTGAATTTATCCGCCAAAAACGCCGAGACATCTTCACCGAACGTGAACGTGTAGTTTAGCTTAGCCTTTGTGCGGTCGTTTAATGCACCGAGCGCCGCTTCGCCGATCTTGAGCAGGCTCTCGCGCGTGAATTCCGCCGTGCGGCAGAAATCCGTGACGGAGGACAAAAATGCCGCGCCGAACGCATCGGTGAACGCGCTGTCCTTTTGGCTCGTCAAAAAGACGAGGTACTTCCCGTTTACGGAAATTTCGCTGACAGCATCGGGCACAAGCGCCGTGCCGACATCGATGAGCATGCCTTTCTGCAAAGCATAACGCGAAGCTAATTTTAAAACGCCCGTCTCGCACAGCGCCGCCACCATGGGCAGCAAAGATTTGTGGCACTGCTCAAAATTTTCAAACAGCACAATATCGTTTTCGCTGTGCAGCGCGGAAAAAAGATCCTGTGTGAGTAATTTACCGTCTTCGGCGTTCGGGTAGCGGGAAAGATCGATATTCGTGACCTCGCCGTTTTTCAAAACGCCCTCTTTGCAGAGCGCCGCAGCCGAAGCCGCAAGCGCACTGTGCCTGCCTGTGCCCTCTTTGCCGGAGATCACGACGACCGCCGCGGGCTTGCCGTTTTCGCGCCCCGTCACGCTCGGGCGGCGAAATGCGGTGAACAGGCTGTCCAAAAATGCGTCCTGCCCAATGACCGTTCTGCCCGTCGCTTCCCTCGCCTCGCGGAACGACTGCGCGGGGTCCTGCGGCGGCTCCTCCGCGCCCTTTGCCTTCGGCTTTTTTTCTGCGGTCTCCGCTTTCGGCGCTTCCATTTCGGGCGTGCCGGTCAGGCCCTCGGCGTCCAGCAGACGGCGCATTTCGTCCATGCTGCGCTGCGCGTCGCTCGTCAGCTTATCGAGGTCGCTGATCTGCCGATTCAGGCTGCTCTGCATGTTGGCATTCGTTTTTTCGATGCTGTTCAAAAAATCCTCGGCGTCTTTTGCGGCGCGGCTTTTCGTGCCGCTGCCCACGTTCAGCTTTCCGCCGGAAAACAGCGTATCCAAAATGCTGTCAATATCGTTTTTCACCTAAAATCCCCTTTCTCCGGGTAAAGCTTACCGCGCTTCGATCGCTGCGACGACGTTTTGCACCAAAGCGCTGTCCGTCACCTTATATTCGTTCTCCGGGATACCCACGCCGTTCAATTTGCCGCCGAAAAAGATCTCCGGGTTGCCGCAGACGCTTGTGTCGTGCCGCAGGGAGCGCGCCGAGGCGTGTACACTGTGCGTGCCGGTCTCGTTGATAAATTCCCCGACATTCTGCGTGTTGATGCCGCCGCCGGGCAGAATATCGATGCGGTCACTTGCGTATTCGATCATCTTTTTCACAGTCTTTGCGCCCTTTATCGCGCTTTCACGCTGGCCGCTCGTCAAAACGCGCGTTACACCGAGACTGATAAGATCATCGAGTGCTTTAAATACGTCCGGCACCACGTCAATGGCGCGGTGAAACACAATCTCGGCGTTCGGGTTGATTTTCTTGATTTTCCCGATAAAATCGGCGCAGCGGTCGGTGTCAACCGTGCCGTCCGGCTTCAAAAAGCCGAAGACGATGCCGTCCGCGCCTGCATTTAACAGTGCTTCCATATCGCGGCAGCAAGTCATGTAATCGAAATCCGTGTAGCAAAAGCCGCCCTCGCGCGGGCGCACCATGCACATCACGGGAATTTTCAGTGTATTTTTCACGGCCTGCACCGTGCCGATGCTCGGCGTAAGGCCGCCCAAAAACAGCGCGGAATTAAGTTCAATGCGGTCTGCGCCGCCTTTTTCGGCCTGTACGGCGTCTTCAAAACAGCCACAGCAAACCTCAAACAATACTTTATCTTTCATATTTATACCAACTTTCGTTTATTTGTCCTATCTATGGCGCTTTAAAACACGCCGCTTTCTGCACTTTCGACTATTCTTACACAAATGCCTTTACAATCCTCTAAAAAAGATTATAATAGCTTTGAACGTAAAAAGAAAGATAAATCGTTAAATTCTAAAGACAGGGGACGAGATTATGTCAGATACCGTTCGTTTAACAGAAGAATACCGCGGCGGGCTTTTGGACCTGACGCATTACGGCTACATCAGCATTGTAGATGAAAAGGGTAAGGTCATCTACTCCGCAGGCGACCCGGAGGCCATGGTTTTCTACCGCTCCGCTTCGAAGCCCGTGCAGGCGCTGCCCGTTATCGCGCATCACCTCGACGAAAAATACGGTTTTACCGATGAAGAAACCGTGCTGTTCGCAGGCTCGCATCTCGGCGAAAGCTTCCACGTCAACGCTTTGAAATCCATCATGAAAAAGGCCGACTTAAACCCGGAAGACCTCATCATGAAGCCGACCGTGCCGGGCTCTACGGAAGCAAACGAAGAGCGCATCCGTCAGGGTCTGCCGAAGTCGAAGCTCTACCACAACTGCAGCGGCAAGCACGCAGCGCTCATGCTCACCCAGCGTGAAATGGGCGGCGACGTGAAGGATTACTGGAAGGTCGGCTCCGTCGGACAGAACGAAGTGCTGCGCACCATGAGCGTGCTCTCCGAGTACCCGGAAGAAAAGGTCGTCATCGGCATCGACGGCTGCGGCGTGCCGGTGTTCGCTTACCCGATGAAGAACATCGCGACGGCATATAAGAACCTCGCGTGCATCGATACGATTCAGGACGACGTTCTGCAGGACGCTGCCCGCCGCTTTGTCCCGCGTATCCATGAATATCCGCACATGATGCGCGGCACGGGCTACCTGTGCTCCCTCATCAACCATGATGCGAACATCATCGCAAAGGGCGGCGCGAACGGCGTGTACGGCATCGGCCTTAAAAAGGAGCGCATCGGCATCTCCTTCAAGATTAAGGACGGCACCGAGGCGGTCTGGCCGCTCATCATCCGCGAGATCTTCCGCCAGATCGGCTACTATAACGCCGATACCGATAAGATGCTCGTCTCGCTTAACAACGGCGTCACCGTCAACGACAACGACACGCCTGTCGGCGAAGTGAAGACCGTGTTTACGCTTGAAAAGCACTTTTAAAATTTAATTTTCATTCAGCATTTTAGATAAAGTCTCTGCATCGATTTGTCCCGGTGCGGAGGCTTTTCCTTTTGACGCAAACGTCATCACAGAGCCGAACGCCCCGCCGCGCACGCGCGTCACCTTGCCGAGCTCGCCCATGGAAATGCCGATGAGCGGCCCGCAGAACGCGGTGGATTCATTCATCGCCGCCAGCATCACCATCACATCGCGCTCATTTTGCGGCATCACGGCGATTTTCGGCAGATCGGCATTTAACGCCATCATGCGCTTATAGCGGTCGGCGATTTCCTCGCGTGCAGGCGTTTTGGCAAAATCGTGGTTCGAGATAATAAGCTTCGTACCCATATCGTGCATAGCCTGAACGGTCGCCTTTGCAATGTCATCGTACTGCTCGCAAAGGAAAAGCTCTAAATCGACAAGCGGCGCACCCAAGGCGCTCAGCTGCGCGTTCATCGCAAAATAGTCCATGGGATCTATCGCTTTTTCGCCGCCCTCCGCTTTTGTGCGGAATGTGCACAGCACGGGCAACGGCGCGGCTGCTTTAAAAATTTCCGGCGCGGCCGCAAACATGTCCTCGTCAAAATAATCAATGCGCCATTCGATAAGATCCGCCGGGGTGGTCTTGACCTCTTTTACGGCGTCTAAAACCGCTTCCGTTGTCTTCTCACACACCGGCACACAAATTTTCATTCTGCCGCTGCCGAATACCAAATCATTTACAACTACCTGCCGCATAGCTTTCGCTCCCTTTTTGTCAACTTGTACACAGTATAGACAATTTAAGCACAAAAGTCAAAACAAAAAGCATTTGTATCTTGTAACAGACTTCTAAATCTGCTATGATGATTTTGTAACCGAATGAACCCCTTTTCCTACGTATAAAGTGAAAGGAGTTGGCCTTATGACCCGTTTACAAACCCATTTATTCGCTTTTCTTTTGTGTTTTCTGCTGCTTTTCACCGCGTGCCAAAGCGTATCGGCAGAATTGAGCGGCGTAGATAACCCGCAAAGTACCGCATCCGAACCGAGCGCGGCCGAGACTGCAACGCTCACTGCGCGCATTGTCGATATTTCGGGCAACCTGCTTTTGCTCGCCGGTAAAGACGACGGCGTGTACCGCTGCGCAAGGCCAAAGGACGCGCCGAATGACCTCATCCCCGGCATGATGGTGGACGTCACCTACGGCGGATATATCAAAGCCATTTACCCGAGCGAGCCCGATAACGTGCAGAAAATCACCGTACGCGAAAATGAAACAGACGGGCGATGCGCGCTGTATTTGTCCGTGCTGCAGGAATTATTCAACACGGACGAAGCGCTGCAAAGCGACACCGAATATGTCTCCGTTGACCTGACCGAGACGCCGTTGACGAAAGGCGAGATACAGGCGATCGCATGGCGGTTCGGCGAGCTTACCGAGCGCCGCCCGCTCACGTTCACGTTTAAGGAGCTGCAAGACGAGGGCTACTTAGAAACGGACGAGCTTTTGTGGGAAGACGGCTGCTTATTCAAGATCACGGAGAAAAACGATGAAAACGGCACACTGACGTTTGACGCCGAAAAATGGCGTGCCGGGGACGGTGCCTCCTACTTTTTAGACTGCACCGCAAAGCAAAATAAAGACGGCACCTATGCCGATTTTGAGATTGGCGCATTCGCTGCCGCATAAAGTTATCATCAAAGAGGGAATCAACATGTTGAAAAGTCAGGAAGTTCGCAAGCTTGCGCCGGAAATGGACCCGCTGCGCATGGGCATGGGCTGGAAAGAGGAGGACCTCACAAAGCCGCAGATTTTAATTGAAAGCACCTACGGGCAGAGCCACCCCGGCTCCGCGCACCTTTTAAATTTGGCGCAGAAAGCAAGCCGAGGCGCATACGAAGCGGGCGGCAAGGGTGCGCTTTACTTTGCGACCGATATTTGCGACGGCATGGCACAGGGGCACGATGGCATCAATTATTCCCTGCCCTCGCGCGACATCATCGCCGACCTTGTAGAAATTCACGCCAACGCGACAACGTTTGACGGCGGCGTTTTCCTCGCAAGCTGCGATAAATCCGTGCCTGCGCTGCTCATGGCTATCGGCCGCATCAACATTCCGGCCGTGTTCGTGACGGGCGGTGTGATGGACGCGGGTCCCGATCTTTTAACGCTGGAGCAGATCGGCAAATACAGCGCCATGTATGAGCGCGGTGAGATCACCGAGGAGCAGTTCACGTATTACAAGCACCACGCGTGCCCCTCCTGCGGTGCATGCTCGTTCATGGGCACCGCGTCCACCATGCAGATTATGGCGGAATCGCTCGGCCTCATGCTGCCCGGCACGGCACTGATGCCCGCCACCTGCGAAGATCTTTCCGTTGCAGCGGAGGAAGCCGGCAAAACCGCCGTGGCACTCGCGAAAAAGGGCGTGAAAGCGTCCGATATCGTCACGCTGAAATCGTTCGAAAACGCCATCATGGTACACGCGGCCATCTCCGGCTCCACAAATACGCTGATGCACCTGCCCGCCATCGCGCATGAGTTCGGCATTCCGCTCGACGCGGATACGTTCGACCGCATGCACCGCGGCGCGCATTATCTTTTGAATATCCGTCCCGCAGGCGAGTGGCCCGCGCAGTACTTCTATTATGCAGGCGGCGTACCGCGCATCATGGAGGAAATCAAAGACCACCTGCATCTCGACGTAATGACCGTCACGGGTAAAACGCTCGGCGAAAATCTGGAAGATTTAAAGAAAAACGGCTTCTACGAGAAGTGTGATACCTATTTAAAGAAAACCGGTCTCAAGCGCACGGATATCATCCGCTCGTTCGATGATCCCATCGGCACGAACGGCGCCATTGCCATTCTGCGCGGCAACATCGCCCCGGACGGCGCGGTCGTAAAACACAGTGCCGTGCCGAAGGAGATGCACAAGGCGCTTCTGAAGGCGCGCCCGTTCAACTGCGAGGAAGATGCCATCCACGCCATTTTAACGCACCAAATTCAGCCGGGCGACGCCGTCATCATCCGCTATGAAGGCCCGCGCGGCAGCGGTATGCCGGAAATGTTCTACACCACCGAAGCCATTTCGAGCGACCCGGAGCTTTCTGCCAGCATTGCGCTGCTGACGGACGGTCGCTTCTCCGGCGCAAGCAAGGGTCCCGCCATCGGCCATATTTCGCCGGAAGCCGCACAGGGCGGCCCCATCGCTTTAATCGAAGAAAACGACCTTATCGAGATCGACATTCCGCAGCGTATTCTGCGCGTCGTCGGTATCAACGGCGAAAAATGCAGCGAGGAAGAAGTGCAGCGCGTGTTTAACGAGCGCCGCAAAGCGCTGCCACCGTTTAAGAGCCGCTACACACACGGCGTTTTAAAGCGCTTCACGCAAACGGCACACTCCCCCATGCAAGGCGGTTACATGGACTAAACCGAATCCTAAAAGTCTGCGTTATGCAACTCTCATTTTGAGCCCCTGCACAACGCAGGCTTTTCTTTTTCAAAATTCACCATGTATATACGTATAAATATGCATTAGTTTGTGCATTATTCCGCTTGATTTTTGAATGAAATCGGCGTAAAATACATTCATCTTCAAAATTATACAAGCCAAAGCTTAAAGGTATATTGCGGAAGGGTGAATGTAAAATGAAAATTCAAAAGGTTTGCGCTTCATTTTTAATTGGCGCTATGATGCTCTCACTTGCGGCATGTTCGGGCAGTACGAAGAAGATTGAAAGCCCGGCGGACTTTGAGGGCGCGAAAATTTCCGTGCAGACGGCAACCTCCGCGCACGAAAGCATTCAGGATATGCAGGACGAGGGCATGAACATCAACGTGTTGCCGTACGAAAAGGTGACGCAGTGCTTTGACGACCTCGCACTCGGCCGTGTGGATGCCGTGTACGTGGACAGCGTCGTTGCGGGTTACTACCTCGCGGAGGACGACACGAAATACCAGAAAACATGGACGAGCGAAACCGGCGAGCCAATCGGCGTATGTCTTAAAAAGGGCAACGACGATTTGAAAGAGCTCATCGAAGGTGCGATTGATACCTTATATTATGACGGCACCATGGCGCAGCTTTCCGAAAAGCACTTCGGTTCCGCCGCCGATGTGGACGGCGTGCGCAATGTGACGGAAAAGCCGGTGCTTGACCTTTCTAAGCTTAAAACACTCAAGGACGGCACCTTAACCGTCGGCGTGGAAGTCGGCTACCCGCCGATGGAGTACACCGATGACGCAGGGCTTGAATATCAGGGCTTCGACATCGACTTTGCAAAAGCGCTCGGCGAGGTGCTGGGCGTAGACATCGAGTTTGTCAACACCGCGTGGGACGGCATTTTTGCGGGCCTTGATAAAGAGCAGTACGACGTCATCATCTCGTCCGTGTCCATTACGCCGGAGCGCCAGGCCGCGTATGACCTTACGGAACCGTATGTCTCGAATCAGCTTGTCATTGTCACGTTGAAGTAAAAACGCCGATTTTACCCACAAATCTTGAAAAATACCTATGTATATATGTATAAATATACATTAATTTGGCAGTTTCGCTATTGACCCAAACGGGTTTTGGGGGTAGAATACAAGTATTCTAATCGATTGGTACAGTGAAACGACTGTATCTCTATTATCGGGGAAAATTGAGAAAGAAGGACAAAACACATGAAAATGAAGAAAATCCTTGCTGCCGTGCTCGCCGGCGTAATGGCACTCTCCGCCACCGCATGCAGCAGCTCCAGTACAAAGAAGATTGAAAGCCCGGACGATTTCGCCGGCGCCAAGGTCAGCGTGCAGACCGGCACCACCGCCCACGACGCTCTGCAGAAAATGCAGGAAGAGGGCGTTGACGTCGAGATTCTCCCGTATGAAAAGATTACGCAGTGCTTTGATGACGTTTCGCTCGGCCGTGCAGATGCCGTGTATGTAGACAGCGTTGTCGCGGCGTATTACCTCGCAGACGACGATTCCAAATTCCAGAGCGTTTGGAAAAGCGACGAAGGCGAACCGATGGGCGTCTGCATCAAGAAAGGCAACACAGACCTTTTGGAGCAGACCGAAAACGCCATCAACACGCTTTATTATAACGGCAAAATCTCCGAGCTTGCCATGAAGCACTTCGGCACCGATGTCACCGAGGGCGTGCGCAACGTCACCGAGGAACCGACCGTTGACCCGAGTAAGGTCAAGACCGTTAAGGACGGCGTTTTAACTATTGGCTTTGAGGCCGGTTATCCGCCGCTTGAGTACACCGACGACAGCGGCCTTGTGTATCAGGGCTTTGACGTTGATATGGCAGAAGAGATTGGTAAGCTGTTCGGCCTTGAGGTCGAGTTTGTCAACACCTCCTTCGACGGCGTTTTCGCAGGCCTCGATAAGGGCCAGTACGATATGATCATCGCCGGCGTTTCCATCACCCCGGAGCGTCAGGAAGCGTATGAAATGACCGAGCCGTACCTCTCCAACCAGCTCGTCATCGTCACAAAGAAGGACGCATAAGCGCAATAACGTAAAAGGAAACTTCGGCAGGAGGCCCCGTTTTGAGGTCTCTTGCCCCATTTATATCGGAAAGGATATCACCATGAACGCCATTCAACAAATCATCGGCTGGATGCCGGCGCTGCTCCAGGCCACCGGCGTAACGCTTGCGCTTTCCGTCACCTCCGTGCTGACGGCACTCGTGCTCGCCGTGTTTCTTGCCCTCGGCAAGATCTCTAAAAACACCGTACTCCGCTCCGTCTGCGGCGCGTACATCTTCTTCTTCCGCGGCACGCCGCTTCTGATGCAGCTGTTTTTCCTCTATTACACGCTGCCGCAGCTCGTTCCGGCGTTCAATATTCAAAGCCGCTTTTTGGCCGCTTGGATTGCGTTCTCGCTGAACGTCGCGGCCTACCTCGCGGAGATCATCCGCGCGGCCATTCAGTCCATCGATAAAGGCCAGCTCGAAGCCTCCACGGCGCTCGGCCTCACCCACTCGCAGGCGATGCGCCTTGTCATCATCCCGCAGGCCTACCGCCGCATGATTCCGCCGATCTGCAACGAGTTCGTCATGGTGCTGAAGGATACCTCTCTTGTGTCCATCATCGCGCTGACCGATTTGACCTACCAGACGAAGATTATCGCTTCCAACAAGGCGAGCGCTCTCGTTTATATCCCGGCTATGATCATCTACCTCATCATCACCGGCGTGTTCACCGTTATTTTCAATCGCCTTGAAAAGCGCCTGTCCATCTACGAATAAGGAGGAATACGGCTATGTCTATCATTAAAACGGAAAATATCTGTAAGTCCTTCGGCTCCGTAGAGGTGCTGAAAAACGTCAGCCTCACCGTAGAGCCGGGCGAAGTGGTCGTCATCATCGGACCGTCCGGCGCCGGCAAATCGACGTATCTGCGCTCTTTAAACCACCTTGAAAAGCCTACGAGCGGCAAGATCTGGATCGACGACAAGCTCATCGAAGACCGCGTGAACGGCCACAATCAGGTAAAGCTGCCGCATAAAGAGCGCGCCGCTATTTTGCTTGAGATGGGTATGGTGTTTCAGCGCTTCAACCTCTTCCCGCACAAAACGGCACTGCAAAACGTCATGCTCGCCCCGATGAACGTGAAGGGCGTGCCGGAAAAGGAAGCCAAAGAAAAGGCCGTGAAGCTTTTAAATCAGGTCGGCCTCGGCGATAAGCTCGATTCCTACCCCGCAAAGCTTTCCGGCGGCCAGCAGCAGCGTGTGGCCATCGCCCGCGCGCTCGCCATGGAGCCGAAAATGATGCTGTTCGATGAGCCCACCAGCGCCCTTGACCCGGAGCTCGTCGGCGACGTTCTGAACGTCATGAAGGAGCTTGCGGAAGAAGGCATGACGATGCTTGTTGTCACGCACGAAATGGGCTTTGCCCGCGAAGTGGCAGACCGCGTGGTGTTCATGTATGATGGCGCGATTTTGGAGGAAGGCTCCCCGAAGGATATCTTCACAAATCCGAAGCACGACCGCACGCGCCAGTTCCTGCAAAGCGTTCTGTAAGGCGATAGCATGTTTGAAAATACCTCAAAATGCGAAGACTGCCTGTATTACGAGTACGACGATGAGTACGGCTTCTATGTCTGCGATATGGACTTAGACGAGGACGAGACCGCCCAGTTCATCGGCGGCCGCTTTCAAAACTGCCCGTACTACCGCCCCGGCGACGAATACACCATCGTCCGCAAGCAAATATAACAACATTGTATGACAAAAGCTCTCCCGAATTCGTTTCGGGGGAGCTTTTGATTTCATCGATATTTAAATGCTGTAATCGTTGACGAAAGCCGCCTGCTGTTGGTCCAATATATCCTGCAGGGTGATGCTGTCGAGGTATTCGTTGATGACACGGCTGAGCCCCTGCCACACGGGCAGCGTGATGCAGTCTGCACTGCGGTCGCACAGAACGGGGTCGTGATCGAGACACGCGACGGGCGCGAGGCTGCCCTCCGTGATGCGCAGAATCATGCCCACGGTGTATTTATCCGGCGATTGCGCCAGACGATATCCACCCTGAAAACCGCGGCTTGCAAGAAGAATATCGGATTTATTGAGCATCGGCACGATCTGCTCCAGATATTTTTTGGAGACATTCTGACGGCGGGCAATGTCCTTCAGCGCGACGTAGCCGTCATTCTGGTGCTGTGCGAGATCCAGCAGCATGCGCAGCGCATAGCGCCCTTTGGTGGAAATTTTCATGCGGTATCCATCCTTTATGTAAAATAGCGTTTTCGGAATAAAACAAGCGGGCTCACCGTCCGCCGCAAACTTTATACCATAATAACATGTTTTTAGTAGGTTTTCAAGAGTTTTATTTTTGCCGGTAATTTACTGCGAAAACACCCTCTATAAACTCCTTTAAACCCGCGAAAAAGGGCAAAACCCGAAAGCCTTGCCCCTTTCCCTCATTCATTTTTCTATCCCAAAGATATGTGTTTGGATTCTTGTATGCCGTATCAGTCTGCAAACATCGGCGTGGAAAGGTACCGTTCGCCGGTATCGGGCAGAAGCGCCACGATGACCTTGCCTGCGTTTTCCGGGCGTTTTGCAAGCTGTGCTGCCGCAAAAACTGCCGCGCCGGAGGAGATGCCCACCAGAACGCCCTCGCTGCGTGCCAGCGCGCGGCCGGTCGCAAACGCGTCCTCATTCTGCACGGGGAGAATCTCATCGTAAATGTCAGTGTTCAGCGTATCCGGCACGAAGCCCGCGCCGATGCCCTGAATTTTATGCGGGCCCGCCTTACCGCCGGAGAGGACCGGGGAGGTAGCCGGTTCCACCGCGACGACCTTAACATTGGGGTTCTGCGACTTGAGGTACGCGCCTACACCGGAGAGCGTGCCGCCCGTGCCGACGCCTGCAACGAAAATATCGACCTTGCCGTCCGTGTCTGCCCAGATTTCCGGGCCGGTCGTCTTCAGGTGCACCGCCGGGTTTGCCGGGTTCGTGAACTGGCTCGGAATGTAGCTGTTTGGGGTCTGCTCGGCGAGCTCCTTCGCCTTTGCGATAGCGCCCGCCATACCCTTTGCGCCTTCGGTGAGGACAAGCTCCGCACCGTAAGCCTTCAAAAGGTTGCGGCGCTCCACGCTCATCGTCTCCGGCATGGTAAGGATTACCTTGTAACCGCGGGAAGCCGCAACGGAAGCGAGGCCGATGCCCGTGTTGCCGCTTGTCGGTTCAATGATAACTGCGCCGGGCTTCAAGAGGCCCTTTTCCTCGGCATCGTCCAGCATCGCCTTGGCGATACGGTCCTTTACGCTACCTGCCGGGTTGAAATACTCAAGCTTCGCGTAGATTTTCGCGTTCAGTTCATTTGTTTTTTCGTAGTTGGTGAGTTCAAGAAGCGGAGTGCCGCCGATGAGGTCTGTGATTTTCCGATATACACGCATGGTAAAGTCTCCTTAAAATACTTTATATAAATGAGTTTGCATTCTTGTATCGTTTCAGGCCGCGGCGCAACATCGCCGACTGTACGGAAACAGGTTCATATCGCGTCTCTCCTTTGCCTTATTTTACTAAACTTATTAAACCTACTTATTTTATAGGTTATTGAGCTTGTTTATATCCTATCACCACAGGGTAAATTTGTCAACACCTATTTTACTTTTTCTTTTACCTTTAAAATTCGTTGAAGCGATCCGCCGCTTTGCAATGCAAAATGCAGTTTCCCCCATATAATAGTATGGTTTCCGAAAATTATCTTCAATTTTTGCATTTTAGGGGTTGACAAATTGCAATCTAACGTGTATCATACAAAACATACCAAGTCAATATGTTTTAAGCGTTATGAAACCTTAAAACATAAAAACCGAAGTAAATCTCAAAGGAGGCGCACCCCGATGATGCGATCCCTTTTCCGGCAAATGCTTCGCCACAATTTCAGAAACGGACGAATGTGAAGCTCAGCTTTTCGTCAACTTCTCAAAATCCGTTAAAACAAAATTAAATTCTGAAATTATGAAAGAGGTATTACCATGAGCTATACATATGATAACAACTACCATTTTGAAACCATCCAGCTGCACGCAGGTCAGGAGAACCCGGACCCCGCTACCGATGCCCGCGCAGTGCCGATCTACCAGACGACTTCCTTCGTCTTCAAGAACTCCGCACACGCAGCAGCCCGCTTCGCGCTCGCAGATGCAGGCAACATCTACGGCCGTCTGACGAACTCCACCGTGGACGCATTTGAGCAGCGCATTGCAGCCCTTGAGGGCGGCGTAGCAGCACTTGGCGTCGCTTCCGGTGCAGCAGCCATCAACTATACGTTCCTCAACCTCGCAAGCGCAGGTGACAACATCGTTTCCGCGAAGACCATCTACGGCGGCACCTACAATCTGCTCGAGCACACGCTCCCGCAGTACGGCATCACCGCAACGTTCGTAGACCCGGATGAAGAGGGCGCTTTTGAAAACGCAATTAACGATAAGACAAAGGCCGTCTTCATCGAGACCATCGGTAACCCGAACGCAACGCTGATTGACATTGAAAAGGTCGCAGCCATTGCACATGCACATAAGATTCCGCTTGTTGTAGACTCCACATTCGCAACGCCTTACCTCCTCCGTCCGTTCGAGTACGGCGCAGACATCGTTGTCCATTCCGCTACCAAGTTCATCGGCGGTCACGGCACGGCGATCGGCGGCGTTATCGTAGACAGCGGTAAGTTTGACTGGGAGGGCAGCGGCAAGTTCCCGTCCCTCGTAGAGCCGAACCCCAGCTACCACGGCATCAGCTTCACAAAGGACGTCGGCGCGGCAGCCTTTGTCACGAAGATTCGTGCAATCCTCCTGCGTGATACCGGCGCAACCCTCGCTCCGCTGCACGCATTCCTGTTCCTGCAGGGTCTTGAAACGCTCTCTCTGCGCGTTGAACGCCATGTAGAGAACGCGCTGAAGGTTGTCGATTTCCTCTCCAAGCACCCGAAGGTCGAAAGCGTCAACCATCCGTCTCTGCCGGACAGCCCGTACCACGAGCTTTATAAGAAGTATTTCCCGAACGGCGGCGCTTCCATCTTCACGTTCAACATCAAGGGCGGCGCTAAGGAAGCACAGGCGTTCATCGACAGACTCAAAATTTTCTCTCTGCTCGCAAACGTCGCAGACGTGAAGTCCCTCGTTATTCACCCGGCTTCCACCACGCACTCGCAGCTCAACGAAGAAGAGCTCGCAGAACAGGGCATTCAGCCGAACACCATTCGCCTCTCCATCGGCACCGAGCACATCGATGACATCATCGCCGATCTTTCCCAGGCTTTCGGTGACTGATTCAAAACACTCCTTAAAACTGATTTCTCCGATATCCTATTTTCCGTGTCCCCACGTCAGAAATGGCGTGGGGACATGCTTTTTCCCGAAATCCGGCGGCTTTGCATCTTGACATCCCGCCCTATCTGTGTTAGAATTTTAAGGCTAATAAAGTTAGCTTATAAAGTAACAATTCGGAGGCGAAATGATATGAAACACATTCAGACGCTTGAGACCCGCAACCTGTGCGAAAGCGCAAAGAACGGCGGCTGCGGCGAGTGCCAGACTTCCTGCCAGTCTGCTTGCAAGACGAGCTGCGGCATTGCAAACCAGCAGTGCGAGAACACGGAGAAGAACGCGAAGTAATTCAAAGGTTCAGA
>ERZ772886.424-NODE-424-length-41695-cov-5.360062_pt1 | contig 41695 bp, 35 predicted proteins | sample MGYA00512128_ERZ772886 | MGnify/ENA primary metagenome ERZ772886 (study PRJEB29015, sample SAMEA2737698) | human gut metagenome | biome: human gut; feature: human-associated habitat; material: faeces | place: China | collected 2012 ... | reverse complement strand
CACTTCGACCCACAGCACGGTCGCAAAAGGACCTGTAGCTTTCTCGAAAGGTGGTATTTTTTATGAGAAGACATGGCAATATGGCTTTTGCGGTCGTATTCTTTGTCATCGGAATCCTCATGTTTGTGTTTACAAAGGATTTCGCTTACAATGGACTGATGGACTTCGGCGCCGGCTTCTGGCCCCGCATCATTGCCGTCATTATGATGGCCTGTGCCGTGCTTTTGTTCATTACCTCTCTGTTCAGCAAAGACCCCAAAATGAATGAAGTCGTCATCGACTGGAAATCAGCCGGTATGAAACGCGTATACAAGGTATGCGGCGTGATGATCCTGTTCTGTGTGATCCTGTACCTTTTTGGCTTGTGCATTGCGCTGGCGGTCATGTTTTGCGGCATTATGCTGGCAATGCACGAGAGAAGATGGTGGATGCTTGCCATTTTCTCAGTAAGCATGCCTGTGTTTATCTATGTGGTATTCCAGGTGCTTCTGCGTGTCAAACTGCCGATGGGCATTATCTTCAGCTAAGGAGGTTTGAAAAATGTTTGATGCTTCTTCCTTTTCCCTCGCTCTTGGTGAGCTTCTGACGTGGCAAAATCTTCTTTTGATGCTGTTCGGCACCTTCTTCGGAATTTTCTGCGGAGCCATGCCCGGTCTTTCCAGTACCATGGCGCTGACCATCATGGTCCCGTTTACCTTTTCCATGTCCGGCTATGCAGGGATCCTCTGCCTGCTGGGTATCTTCTGCGGCAGCATTTACGGCGGTTCCATCACCGCGATCCTGATCAACACCCCCGGCACCTCCAACTCCGCCGCCACCTGCCTTGACGGCTATCCCATGACGCTGCGGGGCGAGGCTGGCCGTGCGCTGGGTATGTCTACATTTGCTTCCACTTTCGGCGGTATTTTCTCCGCCCTGTGCCTGTTCATTACCGCCCCGCTGCTGGCAAAGTTCGCCCTGAACTTTGGCGCACCCGAGAACTTCGCTCTGGCTGTGTTCGGTCTGAGCATCGTGACCAGTATCTCCTCCGACAATCTGATCAAGGGCCTGCTGTCCATGATGATGGGTCTGATGATCTCCAACGTGGGTATGGATATCCTGACGGCGGAAAGCCGCTTCACCTTCGGTTGGACCTACCTGCTGGGCGGTCTGGCCTATATCGTGATCCTGATCGCGCTGTACGCATTCTCTCAGGGCCTGATCAACGTGGAAGGCTATCAGCCCGGTAAGGTACTCAATAGGCAGAGCGCCAAGCTGACTCGTGTGCTGCCCACCTGGAAGGATATCAAATGTTGTATAAGCACCATTCTGGCCAGCTCCGTGATCGGTACGCTGATTGGCGCGATCCCCGGCACCGGCGGCGATATCGCTTGCTGGACGGCCTATTCCCAGGTGAAAAAGGTCTCCAAGAACGGCAAGGATTTTGGTAAGGGCTGCCTGCAGGGTGTTGCCGCCCCCGAGGCCGCAAATAACGCCGTGTCCGGCGGCGCCCTGATCCCGCTGCTGACCCTCGGTATCCCCGGCGACGCAGGCTCCGCCATCATGCTGGGCTCGCTGATGATGCTGGGCATTACCCCCGGTCCGCTGCTGTTCAGCAACTCTACCGATAAGGTGTATATCATCATCCTCGGTCTGCTGGTGGCCAATATCTTCATGTGCCTGCTGGGCTACTGCGGTATGCGCGGCTTTGCCAAGATCTCCAACATGCCCCTGCAGGTGCTGACCCCCATGGTCTTTATGTTCTGCTCTGTGGGTACGTTCGCCTTTAACCATAACATGACGGACATCTTCGTCATGGTGTTCTTCGGCTTTATCGGTTTCTTCATGGTCAAGTTTGACTTCCCCATTCCGCCCATCATTCTGGGTATCATTCTGGGCGACATGGTGGAAAAGAACCTGCAGCGGTCGCTGGTAGTATCGGAAGGCAGCTTTGCGATCTTCTTTACACGTCCCATCAGCTGCACGTTGCTGATCATCGCCATTCTGAGCCTGCTGCTGCCGATCGTTTCTGCGATCCGTAAGAGCCGCAAGCCCGTTGCCGCGAATGTTGAGCATGAGGACTCCTCTGTTGAATAATCTGACAGTTCCTCTCAACATGCATATAATTCGCAGCGTTACAAGCCGGATCTCTATGATCCGGCTTGTACTGCATATTGGAGGTAAATAAATATGACTACGATCCGCGTAGGTGTGGTAGGCTGCGGCGCCATCAGCTCCGTTTATCTGGATACAATGACCCGGCATTTTCCTGATGTGCTGGAGGTTCGGCTGTGCAGCAGTGCCCACATGTACTCAGCGCAGGTGCGGGCTGCGCAATATGGTATCACGGCTGTTTCTACGGAAGCGCTGCTGGCCAGCCCTGATATTGACCTGGTGGTAAACCTGACGCCTGTGCCCGCCCATGAAGCCATTATCCGCCAGGCGCTGGAGCAGGGGAAGCACGTCTACTCGGAGAAGACGCTGACAGGATCTCTGAAGCAGTCTGCACAGATGCTTGCACTGGCGGAAAAGCAGGGCCGGTCGTTGTGCTGCGCACCGGATACCATGCTCAGCGCTGGTGTACAGACGGCGCGTCAGGCACTGCAGGATGGCATGATCGGAAAGGTGACCAGCGTAGAGATGAATATGAACCGTGATTACGGTGCTTTCTATCCGCGCCTGCCGTTCCTGCTGCAGCCTGGTGCGGGCTGCGGCATGGATATCGGTCCCTACTTTATCAGCTGTGCCGCCTATCTGCTGGGGCCTGTGGCAGAGGTGACCGGTTTTGCCGACGTGAGCCGCCCTTACCGTGAGGGAGGACTGCATATTCGGAATGAAAACCGCTTTATGGCGGCGCTGCGGTTTCGCAGCGGCGTACTGGGAACCCTGCATATGAACGCGGACAGCGGCGGAAAAGAGGAACCTTATATTGCCATTTATGGCACAAAGGGCACACTGCGTATCCCTGAACCCAATAAATTCAGCCGCCATGTATGGCTGGATCAGGGCGGAGAGCAGCGGGAAGTACCCCGCACCGGTGGCTACACGGAGCTGTGGCGGGGTGCCGGTGTGGCGGAAATGGCGCGGGCACTGCTGGCGGGCCGTGTGCCCATGTTGGATGCCCGCTTTGCTTACCATACGCAGGAAGTCATTCAGGCGGTTTATGACAGCAGCGCGGCGAAGCGGCATATCTGCGTGAACAGCGATTTGCCGCGGCATTGCCGAACACCGCTGGAGACATAACCGAGTTGTGACGTGCTCCACTTCTGGTCGGGGCTGCTGTCGCAGGAGGCCAGTGCGTGCTTCGATCCAAAGCCGTGCTCGTTCAGCGGCGTCGCAGCGGTTCATATTATACCGCCCGCTGATACCATTTCATATCAACATGAGGCACTCTATGTGCCGCAGCATCCGCTGAAAGGCGGGGCGCTGGAAAGTTCGTACCGGCATAGCCATCGGTTGGACTTTTTTGACAAGAATAGATACCCCTGCGAGGTCGAGCCTCACAGGGGTATCTATTCTTGTCATATCCATCGCAAAAGGCGGCAGAGCTTCCTCTGTCGGGGGGGGGTTAACAGCTCACGCAAGGCGTGGCCTAAATACTCTCCGTCACCTGCCGGAAAATATCTACAAAGCGCTGTGCGTTTCTGGAAAGGGTATAATTCTGCTGCCCCAGGAGCACCGTTACGGGTTCATTCTCCAGCCCGAAGAGGGGAATGGTCCGTATTCGCGGATTTTCGTTTATCAGCTTACTGGGGCCTGTCCCAAGGAAATAGGCATCCGTATACTCCAGCAGGTCGATCAACTGCCCGCGCTCCTTTATCAGTATGCGCCGTCTTGCAGAGGCGTACTCATCCGCTTCGGTGTAGTAGTTGAGATCCGGCACTGTTTCGTCCATATAGCAGATGCGCGTATACCCGTCCAGATCCTCCAGCGTCAGCGAATCTCTGCCTGCCAGAGGATGCTCGGCGTTCATCACAACATGAGCCTGTGTGCTTTTGCGCACAAGCACCTGCAGATGCTTGTGGTGGAAGTAGTCGTAAATTTCACTCTCCTGAACGCTGTTATACTGCACGATGGCCAGCATAAAGCGTTTCTTCATCATAGTGTCGATCGTTTCCTCTAATGAGCTGTATGCCGCCATGACAATATCCACATACTTGGCCTCTGCCCCATAGCGGTTATAAAACTCGATCAGGCACTCCATGGCAATGCTGTTCTGCTGTACACACATAGTCAGCCGCAGCAGATCCCGGATGCTGTTTTCATCTGCATAGACCCGCTCCAGCTGCTGCAGATCATTCAGTATGGGCTGAACCATCATGTAGAATTCCTCACCCTGATGGGTCAGCTGCATTCCATCGCGCCCGCGGCGAAACAGGACGATTCGGGTCGTTTTTTCCAATTCGCGGATAGAGCGGCTCAGGGTGGAGGGCGATGTATAATTGGCCTGAGCCGCCTTGTTTACGGATCCGAAACGTACTACGTCACTGAACAGCTTGAGCTGTTGAATGTTCATCTTCCGCTCCTTTCCCGCAGGATTGAAACAGGATATGGCGCAGAGCCAGATCCTTCATCAGGTGGTCGGCCTGCTCCGCTGCGGTGGAGCAGGCGTAATGTAAGCCGAAGCGCCGCTGCATCTCGTTGAGGAAGCCTGCCTCGCTGACCTCTGTCAGGATCGCCTGGGCCTCCTGCTCCGTGTAGGAGGTTCGCAGCGATGCAAGAAGCCGCTGCAGCATATCCTCGCGATGAGCAGGGTCACGAGGCAGGACGGTCGTGATCGCGCCGTATTTCTGCTCATAGGCGGCGATGATCTCCTCCCGGCTGAAGGCAGGGTATGTCTCCTGAAATACCATATCCTCGGGGGTGAGCTTTTTGGGGCGGTTGGCGCTGCTTCTGGCCGGATAGCCCAGCGCAAGCATCATGATCGGATAGGCTCTGTCCGGCAGATGCAGCAGCTCGGCCAAGCGCTCTCCGTGGCCGAGAATATTCCCCACCATGCAGGCGCCCAGACCGGAAAGATACGCTGCTGTTTCCATAAGCTGGCAGGCACACATAATGTCCGCAAATGCGATCAGGTTCTGGAAAAAGGACTTCTCAGCCACGAAGGGCGCATGCTTTGCCTGCGCATAGACAGCCAGCCGGTGCCAATCAAGAATAAACAGCAGATTGACGGCTGCTCCGCCGATAAAGCTCTGACCGCATAGCTCCGCCAGTATCTTCTTCGTCTCCGGGTTCCTTATGACCAGCACTGTGTACGGCTGAAGGTTGCCTCCCGTGGGGGCGTTAAGCCCTGCGGCGATCACCTGATTAAGCAATTCCTCCGGAATCTCTTGATCCGAAAAAGAGCGGCAGGAGTAGCGGGCCTGCAGAGGGATCAGCCTGTCGCCAGGCTGGGTGCGGTCATCAAAAGTCATATTTTTTTCATCTATCATCGAAGAGACTCCTTTCTCGTTATGTCCTATATGCCTGCGGCTACCTTATTATAGCGAAGTATTATACTACGCGTGGCTCAAGATGACAATAAACTGAGAGGAAAAAAACGTTTCCGTATTGCATTATATGCAATTATCTTTGCAAAATCGGCACTACCTGTTTTGGCGGGGCTGTGCTATCATGGTGGACATTATTTAACAAATTATGGAAAGGAAGTGGTCTAAGCTATGAGACTCCTCTATTTGCTGCCAGGAAACATCAAAAAAGGTCTGGGTGAAGCGGAATTCCAACGCCGTGGAGAGGTCCTGCAATCGATCGCAGGACCGGGCGTCACGATTGAAATTGCCGACGTCCCCACGGGACCGTCCTGCATCGAGTGCATGTGTGATGAGTATCAGGCGATTCCCGGTGTGATTGAGGCGACCGTGCAGGCAGAGAAGGATGGATTTGACGGCGTGATCATTGGCTGCGCCGGCGATCCCGGTGTAGATGGTGCGCGGGAGATGGTAAAGATCCCCGTCATTGGGCCGGCGCAGGCATCCTACGTGGTGTGCTCCATGCTGGGCCGCCGCTTCTCCGTTATCACGCCGCTGCAGGAGCTTTTGGGAACCACGGAGGAGCTGGTGAAGAAATGCGGGCTGGGAGATAGCCTGGCCTCGATCCGTTCCACCGATATCACCGTGCTGGATATTAACCGGAACCCCGGCATTGCCGCCGAGCGCACGCTTGAGGAGGCACAGAAGTGCCGGGATCTGGACAGGGCGGACTGTGTGACGCTGGGCTGCATGTCGCTGGCCTTTGCCCAAATCGACAAGGAGATATCCCGCCAGCTGGGGATCCCCGTTGTCAATCCGCTGACGGCAGCGGTACATACGCTGGAGGCGCTCGTCCGCATGGGCGTGTCCCACAGCAAGAAGGCCTATCCGTTCCCCATCAAGCTGCGGGGTGTGTAAGTCGATCGGCGGCAGCTGAGAGGGGCGCAGTCGGAGCAGGACGAAGCTCCGGACACCGGTGCCATTCTTTGCATCTGATCCTACGGGAACAAACAGGGGTTACGGCCAATTCCCGACAGGGATGTCATGACAGGACAAAGACAGTCCGGCAAATACCCTGCGTTTTACCATCAGAGACTATATATTTATATGTATTTATGTGTATAAGGAGGAACTGAACATGAAGAAGACATTGAAATCCGGTTACAAGGGCTACAAGGCGTATCAGTTTCTGGAGCCTGGTGTAGACTATACCGCGTTTGAGCTGGCAGCCGAGGGCAATGAGTTTGGTGAGTACATTATTGACCTGACCCCTGAGCAGGAGGAGTTCTACGAGCACGTGATCGCCGCCCATCCCATGATCAGCCTGCATGAGCATCCGTTCTGTTTCCCGAAGCATATCGAGCAGACCTTTGATCAGGTGCGCGAGGGCCGTTCCTTTACCGCCTACCGCGCACTGGCCGAGTCTACCTGGGACTGCGTGTTCGATAACCTGATGGACGGCTGCTGCATGATTTCCTCCAAGCACGGCTGGAAGTGGAACGATGTGATCTATGATCTGGGCATGCGCCTAGCCGATATTGCCCATCAGGACTTCCTGATCAAGTGCGAAAAGGTGGATGACATTTTCCGTGCCAAGGCAGAGGGCAAGGTCGCATGGGTCCCCGTTGTTGAAGGCGCCGCCATGCTGGAAAACGAAGTGGATCGCGTGGACGTGCTGTATGGCATGGGCGTCCGCCTGATGGGCATCACCTACAGCGAGTCCAACGGCTGCGGCAGCGGCCTGAAGGAGAAGAGCGACGGCGGCCTGACCTTCTTTGGCGCACAGGTAGTGGAGCGCATGAACAAGGTCGGCATGGCTATCGATGCGGCGCATGTAGGCGATAAGACCACCATGGATATTATCGAGTGCAGCAAGAAGCCGATCTTCATTTCCCATACGGGTGCGCGGGCGCTCTGGAACAGCAACCGCCTGAAGCCCGACAGTGTGCTGCGCGCCTGCGCCGACAAGGGCGGCGTCATTGGAATCGAGGCGGCTCCCCACACCACCATCACAGAAAAGAATCCCACCCATACCATCGAATCCTTTATGGAGCACTTTGAGTATGTCAAGGATGTGGTGGGCATTGACCACGTCACCTTCGGCCCTGACACGCTGTACGGCGACCATGTGGGACTGCACCACGCCTTTGCGGCCAGCCTCTCCATCAAGCAGGCATTTGGAAAGAAGAACGCAGACGGCACCACCTCTTTCCCGGAGGTCCCGTATGTGCGCGGCATTGAGAATCCCACCGAGGCGTCCTACAACATCCTGCGCTGGCTCATCAAGCACAATTACAGCGAGACGGATATTGCCAAGGTCATGGGCGGAAATACGATCCGTATGCTCAAGGAGGTCTGGTGAGCCGCTGTTCGGCTCGCGTGACTTCCTGTGTGTCCCGAACAGAACAGAAAGGAGAGATCAACACGATGAAAAAACCTAAATTCCCCAAAGTATCCCTGATCCTGATGATTTTCTTCACGGTGGCAGGCGTGGTCATGATGATGATCCCTGATCTTCCGCGAAATATTTTCGGCTTGGACGCCACCACCTTTATCGTCGGGTACCTGGGCTATGTGTACATTATTTTGGCCAGCCTGTTCTACGCCAAAACAGGCAAGTAACCGACACAGCACAACGAAAGGAGTATGAGAAATGAGCGTAATCACACAATATCTCATCGTTATTGTCATCTATTTCGTCGCGATGCTGGGGATCGGCATCCTTGCAGGCCGTAAGATCACCGGCGGCGATGGCGACGACTATTTCCTCGCGAAGGACAAGCTGAGCGCAGCGGCTATCGGCTTCTCTTTCTCCGCCACGCAGATGAGCGGCAGTACCTATCTGGGAACTGTCGGTACGCTGAGTACCATCGGTTATCCCTTCGTCCCGGGCGCGTTGTCTTCCGCGGCGGCTCCGTGGTTCTGCTATATTCTGCTGGGCGATCGTGTCCGGCAGGTGGCGGCCCGGCTCAAGAGCGTCACGCTGGGAGACATCATTGAATCCCGCTATGGCAAAGTCGCCAGCATTTTGTCCACCTGTCTGATGCTGGTCTGTCTGATCCCTTCTGTGGCCGGACAGCTGAAGGCGGCTGGCTCCGCCTTCCAGGTGCTGCTGAATATGCCCTATATGACCGCTATTATCGTGTTCGGTACGATCGTGTTGATCTACACCCTTCTGGGCGGCATGTTCGCTGTGGCGTGGACTGATCTGGTTCAGGGCATCATCATGGTGGTCGGCATCCTGATCATGGTCCCTGTATGCCTTGGCAAGGTAGGCGGTCTCACTGCCATGAACGAGGCCTTTGCTCAGATAAATCCCCAGGGTGCATCCCTCACCAGCGGCCAGCCCATGATGTGGGTGATCTCCGGCTTCCTGGTATGGGGCTTCTATCAGATCGGCGGCCAGCCCGCCGCTACCACCCGCTTCCTCACCACCAGTGACGGCAAGACCATGAAGAAGGCGCTGAGCTATTCCATCGTCTTTGAGAGCGTGATCTACCTTGGCATCAGCATTCTGGCCTTCTGCGCGCTTCCTCTGCTGGTGGGCGTGGATATTCCCAGCAGCGACATGACGCTGCCTCTGCTGATCCGCGAGTACCTTCACCCCCTCCTTGGCGGCGTGATCCTGGCCGCAGCGCTGGGCGCCATGATGTCTACCGTGGACTCCGTGCTGCTGCTGATCAGCTCTCTCGTGGTCAACGACATTTATGTCAAGCGTATGCACGGCGACATGGAAAGCAAGAAGGCCGTCAATATCGGCCGGATCGCCATTGTGGTCGCAGCGTTGCTGGGCTTCCTCATCGCTATGGATCCCCCGGATGCCATCGTCTGGATCCTGACCACCGGCTTCAGCGTACAGGCTGCTGCCTTTACGTTCCCCCTGCTGCTCGGTCTGTGGTGGCCCGGCGCCACGAAGGCAGGCGGCCTGTGGGGTATCATCAGCGGCGCTGTCATGGCGATCGTCTGGTATGTGCTGGGATATATCCAGTTCCATTCCCTCAGCGCATGGCCCGGCGGTATCTGGCCCGCCGTCATCGGCTCTATCGTGTCTCTGGTCGTTTGCATTGTGGTGAGTAAGTTCACACCCAAGAGCTCGGAGGCGGAGCTGGAGGTATTCTTTAACGAGCAGGATTGATGATCCATCGGTCTTTCCGCTTTTCTCACTACTGACATCATGGGCGCAGTTTTCTGCGCCCATGATGCCATATCCACCATGATGCGAGGAGGATCATTATGAAGATTTGTACTACGAAAACTCGTCTCACAGAGGAGGAAGCCCTGCAGCTGGCCAGCCGCGACAATAGCGGACTGATCGGAGCCTTCTTCAATAAGCTCGGACATGTTCCCAAGGAGGTGTCTGTGCTGCAGATCAGAAAGTTCTACTACCCCTACTATCTGGAGGCCGCTGAAGCGAAGCTTCTGCGGGCGGCGGGTCTGCCCACCCGCAGGGTGGTCTATACGGTGGCCATGGAGGGCGGCTTCGGCACCGTGCAGCAGATGAAGGGGCGTCCGGCAACCTCTTATGAGGAGGTGGATCCCTCCGCAGTGGTCGTGTGCAAGATCGACAAGGCGGGCGCCGATGCCAACGTAGCGAAATTCATCAAACGGCGAGCCTATAAGATCTTCCACCAATATCCGCAGGTCAGCACACTGGAGGCGTATGTGGTCTATAAACCCCATTACGCCTGCCTGTGCCAGAAGGGCGAGCGCCGCTTTTTCCGCATACTGGATGCGGAGATCAAGGATCGCAACTTTATGCTGGACATTAAATTTCGAGAGCTTACCTTCATGGACAAGGACGCCGCGAATGACCGGATCGATCCGGCCCTCTTTTTCCCCGAGAATTCTCCGGCGGCAGATGAGCTGTAAGGCTGCAAAATCGGCCGATGCCGATCGGCCGGAGCGTGCGCCCATTTTCCGTAATGGGATAAAAAGATAACAGAAGACAAAGAAAGCTGCAAAATCACCTTGCCGGTGATTTTGCAGCTTTTTTCTGATGTGCGTTCCATGAAGATAAGCGTATCCCGCAGGCATTTATCGCCCCGTCCCGCTCTCGGCCGCGGCACCCGTGCCGCGCTCTTTTTCGTAATTCAGAAGCTGTACGGCCTCACACGCGGATGTCTCCATCGGCGCCCTGCGCCTGACGCAGCAGCGGCGCACAGGCATCCAGAAACTGCCGCACCTGCTGGGGGCAGCGTCCGATGTAGCGCTGCGGCTCCATCAGCTGCTCCAGCTCTCCGCGGCTCAGGCCGAAGGCAGGATCCCCCGCCAGACGGTCCAGCAGATCGCAGGGCAGGCCCTCCTTCATGCGGGCCGTGGCGGCCATGGAGTGCCGCCGGATGATCTCATGCAGCTGCTGGCGGTCGCCGCCGCGCTTTACAGCCTCCATCATCAGGTCCTCCGTGGCCAGAAACGGCAGGTACTCCCGCAGGGTGCGGTCCACGATGGCCTCGTTGACGTGCAGACCCGCCGTTACGTTCTGGCACAGGCGCAGTACCGCGTCGGCGCACAGGAAGCCCTCCGGCAGCGCGATACGGCGGTTGGCGGAATCGTCCAGCGTCCGCTCCATCCACTGCACGCTGGCGGTCATGGGTGCGTTCATGGCATCGGCCATCAGATAGCGGCTCAGGGAACATATGCGCTCACAGCGCATGGGATTGCGCTTATACGCCATGGCCGACGAGCCGATCTGGTCCGCTTCAAAGGGCTCCTCCAGCTGGCGGTCGTGCTGCAGCAGGCGGATGTCATTGGCCATGCGGTAGGCGCTCTGGGCGATACCGCTGAGACAGGAGAGGATGCGGCTGTCCACCTTGCGGGGATAGGTCTGGCCGCACACCGGAAAGCACTCGTTGAAGCCGAAGCTGGCGGCCAGACGGCGGTTCATCTCATCGATCTTGGCCTCTCCGCCGTCAAACAGATCCATAAAGCTGGCCTCGGTGCCCGTGGTGCCGCGGCAGCCCAGAAATTTCAGCGTGGACAGCACGTGATCCAGCTCCTCCGCGTCCGCCAGCAGGTCCTGCATCCACAGCGTGGCCCGCTTGCCCACGGTGACGGGCTGCGCCGGCTGATAGTGGGTGTAGCCCAATGTCGGCGTGGCGGCGTATTTTTCCGCGAAGGCCGCCAGATTCGCCAGCACCGCCAGCAGCTGTCTCCGCAGATAGACCAGTCCGTCCCGGTACAGGATCAGGTCGGCGTTATCCGTGACGTAGCAGCTGGTGGCGCCCAGATGGATGATGCCCGCCGCCGATGGGGCCGCCTTGCCGTAGGCGTACACGTGGGCCATCACGTCGTGGCGCACCTCCCGCTCCCGCTGGGCGGCGATATCGTAGTCGATGTCGGTGATGTGGGCCTCCAGCTCCGCGGCCTGCGCCTCTGTGATGGGGAGCCCCAGCTCGTGCTGCACGCGGGCCAGCGCCGCCCACAGCCGCCGCCAGGTCTGGTAGCGGCTGTCGTCCGAGAACAGCCGCAGCATATAGTCCGAGGCGTAGCGGGACGCCAGAGGGGACTGGTAGGTGTCATGGGCCATGGTATCCCTCCTTATTTTATCTGACGATCAGGCTCTCCCGCTCGGCGCCCACGGAGACGTAGCCGATATGGCAGCCGATGGCCTGCTCCACATATTCCACATAGTCCCGGGCCGCCGCAGGCATGTCCTCCCAGGTCCGCACACCGGAGATGTCGCAGCACCAGCCGGGGCGGTACTCCATCACGGGCTTGGCCTTCGCCAGCACAGAGGGGAAGGGGAACTCATGGGTGATCTCCCCGTCGATCTCATAGGCGGCGCAGACGGGGATCTCCTTCATATAGCTGAGGATGTCCAGCTTGGTCAGAGCGATGTTGGTGGCGCCCTGCACCTCCACGCCGTAGCGGGTGGCTACCAAATCGATGGGGCCCACGCGGCGGGGGCGTCCGGTCTTGGCACCGAACTCCGCGCCGGCCTGACGCAGCTCATCTGCCTCGGGGCCGAACCACTCGCAGGTGAACGGGCCCTCGCCCACGCAGGAGGAGTAGGCTTTCACCACGCCTACCACCTCATCGATTTTGGCGGTAGGCAGCCCCGCGCCAATGGGGCCGTAAGCGGCGATGGTGTTGGAGGACGTGGTATAGGGGTAGATGCCGTAGTCCAGGTCACGCAGCGCACCCAGCTGGCCCTCAAACAGGATGGACTTGCCATCCGCCTGGGCCTGCCGCAGATAGCGGCCTGTGTCCGTTACATAGGGACGCACCTGCTGGGCGTAGGTGTCCAGCCAGGCGGTCATCTCCTCCATGGTATAGCCCTTGGCGCCGTAGACCTTCTGCAGGATCAGGTTCTTCCATTCCAGCAGATCCTGAAGGTGGGCCTTCAGGTGCTCCGGATACAGCAGCTCACCTGCCTGAATGGTCTTTTTCTGGTATTTATCAGAGTAGAACGGCGCGATACCCTGCTTGGTGGAGCCGTATTGCTTGTCCTTCAGCCGCGCCTCCTCCAACGCGTCCAGCTCCCGATGCCACGGCAGCAGCAGCGACGCACGGTGGCTGACCAGCAGGTTTTCCGGCGAGATGCCGACGCCAGCCGCGCGGATGGACTCCATCTCCGACACCAGATTCTCACAGTCCAGCGCCACGCCGTTGCCCAGAATGTTCATCACACCGGCGCGGAAGATGCCGGAGGGCAGCAGGTGCAGGGCAAATTTGCCCATATCGTTGATGACGGTGTGTCCGGCGTTGCCGCCTCCCTGATACCGTACCACCACATCGTACTGTCCCGTCAGGTAGTCCACCATCCGGCCTTTTCCTTCGTCACCCCAGTTGATGCCTACGATCGCACAATTTGCCATGTCTGTATACCCTCCTGTTCTGCGTGTTTTCGTGTGTTTTTCGATACGTTTTTTCAAACGACAGTCCATTATACACACCGCGGCAGAGTAAGGGAAGTATGGATTTTATATGTGATGTATAAGCGCAGGTGATGAAAGCCGCTGCCTGCCCCTGCTCCTGAAAAGCGGCGGGGCGGGGAATGTGCAGGCATGCCAGATATTTTCTGCGGATATATATGCAATTTGTGCACAGTTACAAAAGCATTAAAATAGCGGATTTTCTCTTTACAAATTTGAAGAAGGGTGTATAATCATCCACATAAATTTGAATATAAAGAATATTTATTCTCCAAGTATACAAAGGCGGTGAGCGGGCATGGGAGAGAATATCATCGAGATCGCGGGCCTGCGCAAGAGCTTTGACCACGTGGAGGTGGTCAAGGGCGTGGACATGCAGGTTCATCAGGGAGAGTTCCTGACGCTGCTGGGGCCCTCCGGCTGCGGTAAGACCACCACACTGCGGATGATCGCGGGGTTTGAGGAGGCAGACAGCGGACACATCACCATCGACGGACAGGAGGTCACCGCGCTGCCGCCCTACAAGCGGGCAGTCAACACGGTGTTTCAGAGCTACGCGCTGTTCCCGCTGATGGATGTCTATGACAACGTGGCCTACGGACTGACAGTGAAGCGGCTGCCAAAGGCGGAGATACGGGAAAAGGTGACGCAGGCGCTGCGCACCGTGCAGCTGGAGGGCTTCGAAAAGCGGCGGGTCAGTCAGATGTCGGGCGGCCAGTGCCAGCGCGTGGCCATTGCCCGAGCGCTGGTGAACGGGCCGAAGGTGCTGTTGCTGGACGAGCCGCTGGGGGCCTTGGATCTGAAGCTGCGCAAGCAGATGCAGCTGGAGCTGAAGCGGCTGCAGAAGCAGCTGGGCATCACCTTTATTTATGTGACTCACGATCAGGAGGAGGCCATGACCATGTCCGACCGCATCGCCGTCATGTGCGCCGGCGAGATCCAGCAGATCGGCACGCCCTCCGAGATCTACAACGCACCGGCCACCCGCTTCGTGGCGGATTTCATCGGCGAATCCAACATCCTGCCGGCCACCGCCGCGGCGGTTCGGGGCGATGCCTGCGTCTACACCACGCCTATGGGGCAGGTGCTGGGCGCGGCGGCTCACGTGTCGGAGGGGGAGACGGTGTACCTCTGCGTCCGGCCGGAGGCTGTCTGTGTGTCTGCGGAGCCGGTATCCGGCTTCGGCATACAGATCACGGTGACGGACAACATCTGCACCGGCAATCTCATCAAGTCCATCGGCGTGGATGCGGACGGCCATGAGCTGCGCTTCTCCCGCCTGGCGGGCGCGGACGGCTTCTCCTGCGGCGAGACGCTGTACCCCTACTGGGACAGCGCCGCCTGCACGGTCATGCGGAAGTAGGCGGCGTCATGAAGAAAAAAGAAAAGAGACTGGCCGTGCTGGCCAGCGTAGGGCCCTACGCCGCAGAGACGCTGCTTCTGGTGGTACTTCCGCTGCTGTATGTGTGCCTGATGAGCATCATGACGCGGCCGTCCTATGGCGGCGTGGAGTTCACGGTATCCTTCAACGGATACAGGGCTCTGTTTGAAAAGGCGTATCTGGTGGCTATCTGGAACAGTGTGCGGATGTCGCTGGTGTCCACGGTCATCATCCTGCTGGTGTCCTACCCTATGGCCTACATGCTCTCGCGGTGCAGCCGCCGCGTGGCGTCCAACCTCATCATCCTGATGATGATCCCGTACTTTACCAACAGCCTGATCCGGCTGTACAGCTACATCACTCTGTTCAACACGAAGGGCATCCTCACCGGTATTCTGGACAGACTGGGGATGACGTGGAGCGCCGATTTTCTGTACAGCGAAAGCGCCGTGGTGCTGGGGCTGGTGTACGTCTGCATCCCCTATGCGGTGCTGCCCATGTACTCGTCCATCGAGCGGCTGGACAAGGCGCTGCTGGAGGCGTCCTATGATCTGGGGGCGGGGCGTGTCAAAACGTTTTTCAGGATCACGCTGCCCATGACCATGCCCGGTGTGTACGCCGCGGCCATCATCTCCTTTGTGCCGTCCATCGGCAACTACTTCGTGGCGGACGTGCTGGGCGGCAGCAAGACGCTGCTGATCGGAAACCTCATCAAGGATCAGTTCATGTCCTCCCGCAACTGGCCGCTGGGCAGCGCACTGTCGGTGTTCCTGATCGCGGGCACCATGATCCTGGTATATCTGTACGCCCGCGTCAGTAGGGCCGACGTGATGGAGGGGGGCCTATGAACCGCGTGAAAAAGAAAAGCATCGGCGATAAGCTGGGCGTGATATACGCGGTGCTGCTGTTCGCCTTTATCTACATCCCCACCGTGATCATGGTGGTGTATTCCTTCAACCAGCAGCCCAGCAACAAGTGGTGGACGGGCTTCACCACCGAGTGGTACGGCAAGCTGTTCCGGGACGCGCAGCTGTGGCAGTCCTTCAGCCTTTCACTGAAGATCTCGCTGCTGTCCACGCTGATCGTGGTGATCATCGGCACGCTGGGCGCCATGGGCCTGACGCGCTACCGGTTCTTCGGACGGAACGCCCTGACCTATTCGGTGTACCTGCCCATGATCGTCCCGGGTGTGGTGTTCGCGGTGCCTCTGATGGCGCTGCTGGTGCTCATGGGTCTGAAAAAGGGCTTCTGGGCCGTGGTGTTGGGAAACGTGATTTTGATGCTGCCCTATATGATCCTGACGGTGCGGACCCGCTTTCTGGGACTGGACCGCTCGGTGGAGGAGGCCAGCATGGATCTGGGCGCCAGCGGAGTAGAGACGTTCTTCCGCATCACACTGCCGTCTATCGCCCCGGGCATCTTCACCGGCGCGCTGCTGAGCTTTGCGCTGACGCTGGACGACGTGGTCATGGCGGACTTCCTGGCCGGACCCAACTGCCTCACGTTCCCCATGAAGATCTACAACTCCATCCGCAAGGGCGTTTCACCGGAGATCAACGCGCTGGAGACGATCATATCCGGCCTGATTTTTCTGGGAGTTGCCGTCTATCTGCTGCTGAAGGGCAGGCAGGACCGCGCTGCCGCAAAAATAGAACCATTCCATCAAACACAAACAGAGAATTAGGAGAAAGGAGCTCACAAACATGAAGAAGAAACTTTTGGCCGCGCTGCTGGCCCTGGGAGTGCTGGCCTCCCTCACCGCCTGCGGCGGGAAGCAGAAGACCCAGCAGGATGCCGCCGCCGACGGCGACACCGGCTACGCCGATTCCATCAACATTCTGGTCTACCCCGACTATGTGTCCGAGGATGTGCTGGCCGCCTTTGAACAGGAGTACGGCATTCAGGTGAACATCACCTACCTGTCCTATGAGGAGGACAACATCACCCGCGTGGAGACCGGTGACGACTTCGACATCATCAATCCCTGCCAGGAAACGGTACACCAGATGCTGCAGGAAAACCTGCTGCAGAAGATCGACAAGAGCAAGATCCCCAATCTGGCCAACCTGTACGATGAATTCAACACCTATGACTACCCCGGCGAGGAGGATTACAGCGTTCCCTACATGTGCGGCTCCATGTCCATCATCGTGAACAAGGATACCTGCCCCATCGAGATCACCAAGTGGTCTGATCTGGCGGACCCCGCCCTGAAGGGGCAGATCGTCTCCACAGACATCGACCGCCGGTTCGTGGCCACCACTCTGGCGGAGAATGGCTTTGACCCCAACAGCGAGAACCAGGCGGATCTGGACGCCGTGTTCGATTGGCTGTGCCAGTTCAACAGCAACGTGAAGGTCTATGACAACGGCGCGCCCCGTACCTCTCTGGAAAACGGCGACTGCAGCGTGGCCTTCACCTATACCACCGACTATGTGCTGGTCAAGCAGGAGGACCCCGATGGCAATTATGAGCTGATCACCCTGCCTGACGGCTGGTACTCCAGAGGCGAGTGGATGCTGGCCATTCCGGCCTCCAGCACCAAGGCCGAGGAGGCTGAGCTGCTCATCAACTATATCCACGACGCCAGGAACTACGCCGACAATGTCATGAAGTACCCCGGCGTGCCGGTGAACGAGGCCTGCATCGCCTACCTGACCGACGAGTACAAGGAGCTGTTCAAGGCGTTTGACATCCCCGAGAGCGCGAATTTCTTCACACTGTCCTCCCTGTCCTCCGAGAGCCTGGAGATGTACGACCTGTTCATCTCCAACGTGATGGCCAGCTCCAACAGCTGATAGGAGTGCTGCATCATGAAAAAGATCAGGATCACCGTCATGCGCATGGCGTCCTATCCGGACCTGTCCGCCGCGTATGAAAACCCGCTGGAGCATGCCTGCGATATGCAGCTGGGGCAGGTGTTCATCGCGGACGGCTGGCGCCAGCCGGAGGGGATGTGCGACAGCGCATGGTCCAGCATCTCGCCCTTCGTGATGACGCTGGCCTACGGCGGGAGCGACATCTATAAGGGGTGGATGAAGAACAAGAAAAGCGCCATGGTGTCCTGCAACGACGGGTTCCGTCCCGTGAGCTTCTACATCGAGGCGCTGGAGGAAGAAGCCTCCGACTGGTTCTGACGCGGGACGTCTCCGCCTGCAAAACAAAAAAGGTCCCCCTGCTTTCCCTGTCAGCGAAAGCAGGGGGACCATTGCGCTGTCATCACCCCATACGGCCCGCCTGCATCGTACAGAGCCGGCGGCGGGAGGGGAGAAATTTTTGTGTAGATGGGAAAAGTGCGGATGTCCTCTTGACGGGGAGAAAAAAATAGCATACAATTCACCTATATTTCAGCAGGAGGTGTGCTGCCATGGCTCGCTGCGCGATGCGTTCCGGTAATGCCGTGGTGAAGTGCGCCCATTCTGCCCCTGCGCAGACTGATTTCGGCTTTACGTGCAGCGTGCCCTTTGGCGCGCTGCACTTTTTTGGCTTTTTCGCCTTTACCGGCAAGGAAATGCCTCTGGGAGCCTGTGTCTGAGCGTGCGGTGGAAAACCGGCATATTCGCGTCTTGAACGGCCTTCCAGACAGGAGGACCGATTTTTTTGTGCTAGGAAAGGTTGTACAACAATGAGTGAGCTGGATCAGATCAGAGAGAATATCAACAGCATTGACGAGCAAATGGCGCAGCTGTTCCAGAAGCGCATGGAGATGAGCGCCCGGGTGGCGGATTTCAAGAAGGAGCGAGGACTGTCCATTCGGGACGCCGAACGGGAGCGGGAGCTGATCGACCGCAACCGCAGGAGCATCCGGGATCCGGCGGTGGCCGCGTACTACGTGCAGTTCCTGCGGGGCATCCTGGACCTGTCCTGCGCCTACCAGAGCAAGCTGCTCAACGGTATGAAGGTGGCGTACAGCGGCGTGAAGGGGGCCTACGGCTATCTGGCGGCGCGGCGCATGTTTCCGGAGGCACAGCTCGTCGCCTACCCCGACTTTGCCGCGGCCCACAGGGCGGTGGAGCTGGGAGAGGCGGACAGCGTGGTGCTGCCGCTGGAGAACAGCTATGCCGGTGAGGTAGGCGCCGTGATGGACCTGCTGTTCTCCGGCGAGCTGTATATCAACCAGGTGCTGGACATGGAGATCGACCACAGCCTGCTGGGCGTGGAGGGGGCTGCGGCGGACACGGTCAGGACCGTGGTCAGCCATCCCCAGGCGCTGCGGCAGTGCGATGACTACATTCGGAGCCACGGCTATGCGGCGGAGCCCTACTCCAACACAGCGGCGGCCGCGGAATATGTGCGCCGGGCCAATGACCCCGCACTGGCGGCCATCGCCTCCGAGGACGCGGCGGAGGTGTTCGGCCTGCGGGTGCTGGAGCGGGGCATCAACACCATGCGGACCAATACCACCCGCTTTGCCGCGCTGTCCCGTATCCAGAACCAGCCGGAGACCACCAAAAAGCGGGAGGACGAGAACTTTGTGCTGGTGTTCACCGTGCAGAACGACGCCGGCTCGCTGGCGCAGACGCTGAATATCATCGGCGCCCACGGCTACAACATGCGCACCCTGCGGAGCCGCCCCATGAAGGGGCTTTCGTGGAAGTACTTCTTCTACGTGGAGGCCGAGGGCTGCATCAACAACACCAATGGCCGCGAGATGCTGCAGGAGCTGTCCGCCACCTGCGCCAAGCTCCGGCTGGTGGGCGCGTACTACGCCAACAACATCTGAGGAGAGAAGCCATGGTCATTTCCGTTTCACTGGGAGCGCAGAGCTATCCCATCCTGCTGGAGGCAGGCGCACTGGCCCGGGCGGGGCAGCATTTGTCCCTGGCCCGACGGGTGCTGGTGGTGACTGACAGCGGCGTGCCGCGGGAGTACGCCCAGACGGTGGCGTGCGCGTGCCGCCAGGCCCGCATCTGCACGCTCCCCGCCGGAGAGAACAGCAAAAATATGGACAATTACCAGCGCCTCCTGCGGGAGATGCTGGCCCTGGGCATGGATCGCGGCGACTGCGTGGCCGCCGTGGGCGGCGGCATGGCGGGAGATCTGGCGGGCTTCGCCGCCGCCACCTACATGCGGGGCGTGGATTTCTACAACGTGCCCACCACGCTGCTGGCGCAGGTGGACTCCTCCGTCGGCGGCAAGACCGCCATCGACATGGACGGCGTGAAGAACATCGTGGGCGCGTTCCACCAGCCCCGTGCCGTGCTGATCGACACGGACACCCTCCGTTCGCTGCCGCCGCGGCAGATGGCCGCGGGACTGGCCGAGAGTGTGAAGATGGCCGTGACCTGCGATGCGGCGCTGCTGGCGCTGATCGAGAACAGCGCCGACCTGACGGCGGACCTGCCGGAGATCATCGCACGCTCTCTGGCCATCAAGGCGCGGGTGGTGGAGCAGGACCCCACGGAGCAGGGGCTGCGCCGCGTGCTGAATTTCGGGCACACCATCGGCCACGCCATTGAAAGCTGTGCAGGAGGGGAGCTCCTCCATGGCGAGTGCGTGGCGCTGGGTATGCTGCCCATGTGTGCGCCGGCGCTGCGGCATCGGCTGGCGGGCATCCTGCGGAAGTGCGGCCTGCCCACGACCTGCGGCTTTACGGCCCGGCAGCTGCTGCCATACCTGCGGCACGACAAAAAGGCCGCCTCCGGCGAGATCCGCATCGTGCTGGCGGATGAGGCGGGCGCATTCCGCATGGAAAAAGAGACGCCGGAGGAGATACTCCGGCGCTGGGAGGGAGCAGAGACATGAAAAATACCTTTGGACAGGCGGTAACGCTGACCATTTTCGGGGAGAGTCACGGCCCTGCCGTGGGCGTGGTGCTGGACGGTCTGGCCCCGGGACTGCCGGTGGACGAGGAGCGCATCCGCCGCCAGCTGGCTCGCCGCCGTCCCGCCACGGCGCTGGACACCCCGCGGCAGGAGCCGGATCGCTATCAGATCCTCAGCGGCGTGTTTCAGGGACGCACCACCGGAACGCCGGTGGCCATCGTCATCCCCAACGAGAACGTGCGCAGCGGGGACTATGCCTATGGGCTGGCGCGGCCCTCCCACGCGGACTATGCCGCCTACTGCAAGTACCACGGCTATGAGGACTGGCGGGGCGGCGGCCATTTTTCCGGCCGCGTCACCGCGCCGCTGGCGGCGGCAGGTGCCATCCTGCTGTCCGCGCTGGCAGGCGTGGGTGTCACCGTGGGTACTCACATCCTGCGCTGCGGCGACGTGTGGGACCGGCCCTTCGCGGCGGAGGCTGCATCGGACGTGGCGGCTCTGCAGGAGGCGCCGTTTCCCACCCTGACACATGAGGCGGCGCAGGCCGTGGGGGAGAGGATATTACAGGCCAGAGAGCGGCAGGACAGCGTGGGCGGCATTACCCAGACCGCCGTGTGCGGCCTGCCCGCCGGCGTGGGCGAGCCGTGGTTCGACAGCGTGGAGAGCCTTCTGAGCCACGCGGTGTTCTCCATCGGCGGCGTTAAGGGCATTGAGTTCGGCGGCGGCTTTTCCATGGCCTGCGGCAGCGGTTCGGAGGTCAACGACCCGCTCCGCATGCGGGACGGGCGGGTGGTGACGGCCACCAACCACAACGGCGGCATCAACGGCGGCATTACCAACGGCATGGATGTGGTGTTCCAGTGCGCCGTGAAGCCCACGCCGTCCATCGGACAGCCCCAGCAGACCGTGGACTTTCTCCGCATGCGGGACGCGGAGCTGACCATCCATGGCCGCCACGATCCGGCCATCATCCGCCGCATCTGCCCCGTGCTGGACAGCGTGACGGCGCTGGTGCTGTGCGACCTGCTGGCCCAGCGCTTCGGCACGGACTATTTTATAAAGGAGGCAGGGCGATGAGATGCGGACTGATCGGCCGGCGGCTGGGGCACAGCTACTCCTGCCAGATCCACCGTGCGCTGGCGGATTACAGCTATGAGCTCTGGGAGCTGGAACCGGAGGGACTGGCCGGCTTTCTGAAAAAACGGGATTTCGCGGGCATCAATGTGACCATCCCCTATAAGGAGCAGGTCATCCCCTATCTGGACGAGCTCAGCGAGACGGCGCGGGCCATCGGCGCGGTGAACACCGTGGTGAACCGGAACGGCAGGCTGGTGGGCGACAACACGGACCTGCCGGGAATGCTGGCGCTCATCCGCCGCATGAGACTGACGCTTGCCGGCAAGAAGGTGCTCATCCTGGGCACCGGCGGTACCTCCAAGACCGCACGGGCCGCCGCGGCGCAGCTGCATGCCGCAGAGATATACCGCGTGTCCCGCTGCGGCAAGGACGACGCCATCACCTATCCGCAGGCAGCGGCGGAACACGGCGACGCGGCCTGCATCATCAACACGACGCCCTGCGGCATGTACCCCGATGTGGACGCCTGCCCCGTGGATCTGGAGGACTTCCCCCGGCTGGAGGGCGTGGTGGACGCGGTGTATAACCCCCTGCGCACCGATCTGGTGCTGAACGCCCGGCGGCGGGGCATCACCGCAGAGGGCGGCCTCTACATGCTGGCGGCGCAGGCCGCCTATGCCGGCGCCCTGTTTCGGGGCTGCACGGCATCGCAGGCGGAGATCGACCTGGCCTATCACACGGTGCGGCGGCAGATGGAGAACATCGTGCTCATCGGTATGCCCACCTCCGGAAAGACCACGGTGGGGCAGCTGCTGGCGCAGCGCACCGGCAAGACCTTTATGGACACGGACGCCATGGTGGAGCAGGCGGTGGGCATGACCATCCCTGCCTATTTCGCGGCGGAGGGCGAGAGCGCTTTCCGACAGCGGGAGCAGGAGACGGTGGCGGCTGCGGCCGGCGCAGGCGGCAGGGTCATTGCCACCGGCGGCGGCGCCATTCTGCGGGAGGAGAACCTCCACGCGCTGCGCCGCAGCGGGCGGCTCGTCTTTCTGGACCGCTCGCTGGACAAGCTGACTGCGGCGGCGGACCGGCCCCTTTCCGCCGATACCGACGCGCTGCGCCGCCGCTATACCGAGCGGTACGACCTCTACTGCGCCGCGGCGGACCTCCGCGTGGATGGGGACGGCACACCGGAGGAGGTAGCAGCGCAGATCGAAAAGGAGTGGACGACATGAAGATACTGGTTATCAACGGACCGAACCTGAACCTGCTGGGCGTGCGGGAGCCGGCCATCTATGGCAGCGGCACCTATCAGGAGCTGCTGGCGCTGATCCGCGCCCACGCGGAGAAAAACGGCGCGGAGGTGTCCTTTTTCCAGTCCAATCACGAGGGGGCGCTGGTGGATGCCATCCAGCAGGCGTATTTCGATGGCGTGGAGGGCATCATCCTCAACCCCGCGGCGTACACCCACACCAGCGTGGCGCTGCTGGACGCGCTGAAGGCCGTGGCCATCCCCACGGTGGAGGTACACATTTCCGACGTTTCCCGGCGAGAGGACTTCCGCCGGTGTAGCTATGTCCGTCCGGCCTGTGTGGCCACGGTGATGGGCCGGGGCTTCGCGGGGTATCTGGACGCCATGGACATCCTGCTGAGGGGGGAGCGACGCCCGTGACCGTGACCATATACCCGGGCAGGGCGGCGGGCACAGCAGCCGCGCCGCCGTCCAAAAGCTGCGGGCACCGGATGCTCCTGTGCGCCGCCCTGGCCGCAGGAGAGAGCCGGATCGACGGCATCACCCGGAGCCAGGACATACTGGCCACCATGGACTGCATCCGCGCCATGGGAGGGGCCTGCCGCCTGGAGGGGGAGACGGCCTGTGTCACCGGCATCGGCGGCGCTGTCCGGCCCAATGGGACGTACCCCTGCCGCGAGAGCGGCAGCACCCTGCGCTTCTGCATCCCCGCGGCGCTGCTGTCCGGCGGGCGCGCCGTGTTCACCGGCGCGCCGCGGCTGCTGGAGCGGGGTGTGGGCATCTACGAGGAGCTGCTGGGTCCGAGGGGCATCACGGTGGCGAAAACGCCGGAGTCCGTCACGTTTTCGGGGCGGCTGACGGCGGGGAGCTACACGCTGCGGGGCGACGTCAGCAGCCAGTTCGTCACCGGCTCGCTGCTGGCGCTGCCGCTGCTGCCGGAGGACAGTACGCTCCGCGTTCTGCCGCCGGTGGAGAGCCGGCCCTACATCGACATCACGCTGGACATCATGGCGTCCTTCGGCGTCACCGCGGCGGAGCGGGAACGCAATTCCTTTTATATCCCCGGCGGGCAGCGGTACGGGAGCCGCTGCGCGGCGGTGGAGGGCGACTGGTCCAATGCCGCCTTCCTGCTGGCGCAGGGCGGCGGTGTCCACGTCAGCGGTCTGCGTCCGGACAGCCTGCAGGGCGACCGCGTGTGCCGGGAGATGCTGCGCCGTCTGGAGCACCCGGGTGCGGTGCTGGATCTGTCCGCCTGCCCCGATCTGGGGCCGGTGCTGTTTGCCGCTGCGGCCCAGCGCTGCGGGGCCGTGTTCACCGGCACACGCCGCCTGCGCATCAAGGAGAGCGACCGCGCGGCGGCCATGGCGCAGGAGCTTGCCAAATTCGGCGCGCAGGTGACAGTGGAGGAGGACCGCGTGACGGTGCTGCCGCGCCCGCTCCACGCGCCCAATGAGGAGCTGGAGGGCCACAACGACCACCGCATCGTGATGGCGATGGCGGTGCTGTGCGCGTCGCTGGGCGGCACGATCCGCGGCGCGGAGGCCGTGAATAAGAGCTATCCGGATTTTTTCCGCACACTGCGGGCGCTGGGGCTGCGCATGGACGTGCGGCCCTGAGACCCTTGAAAGGAAAGGTACATGCCCATGAACATGGAATTCAAACGTAAGCTGCCTGCGCCCCAGACCGTGAAGGATATGTATCCGGTGACGGAGGAGATGGCGCAGAACAAGCGGGAAAACGACCGGCAGATACAGGCTGTCATCACCGGCGGGGACCCGCGGCTGATGCTGCTCATCGGCCCCTGCTCCGCTGACAGGGAGGACGCCGTGCTGGAATATGCCGCCCGCCTGCGGACGCTGCAGGAGCAGGTGAAGGACAAGCTCCTCCTGGTGCCGCGGATATACAGCAACAAGCCCCGCACCACCGGCGACGGGTACAAGGGCATGCTGCACCAGCCCGACCCCAACGGGCAGCCGGATATGCTCAAGGGGCTTATCGCCATTCGGAAGATGCACATGAAGGTGCTGGAGCAGACCGGCTTTTCCAGTGCGGACGAGCTGCTGTATCCCGAGAACTATTACTATCTGTCCGACATTCTCTCCTACGCGGCCATCGGCGCCCGCTCCGTGGAGGATCAGCAGCACCGCCTCATCGCCAGCGGACTGGATGTCCCTGTGGGTATGAAGAACCCTACCAGCGGCGACCTGTCCGTGATGATGAACTCCATCCTGGCCGCCCAGCACGCCCATACGTTCCTGTTTTCCCAGTGGGAGGTACACAGTAAAGGCAATCCTCTGGCCCACGCCATTCTCCGCGGATCGGTGAACAAGTACGGGCGCTCGCTGCCCAACTATCACTACGAGGATCTGCGCCAGCTCTATGAGCTCTATGCCGGGAGCGGGCTGAAAAACACCGCGGTGATCATCGACACAAACCACTCCAACTCCGGCAAGCAGTGGGATCAGCAGGGGCGCATTGCCAAGGAGGTGCTCCACAGCACCCGCCACAGCGCGGACATCGGCGGCATGGTAAAGGGCCTGATGATCGAGTCCTACCTGCTGGACGGCTGCCAGAAGCCGGATGGCGGCGTGTACGGCCTGTCCATCACGGATCCCTGCATCGGCTGGGAAAAGACGGAGCAGCTGGTGCTGGAGCTGGCGGAGCTGCGGTGATAGGGCATCGCTCTGTCCCTTACCATAAATCCCCCGCAGGGGCGCATGCTTTGCGCCCCTGCGGTTTTTGCACCGGATGGACCGGCAGCCGGCTGACAGGGGAGCTGCGTGCTCATATACACCTGCTTCTATACTATGTTGATATATTTTGGACGGAAGCGGGCGCGGAGGATGCAGGAGAAAAACGCCCTGCCCGCCTGCGGTGGACGGCCGGACCGCTTTTGTCCGTGCTCTCCGCAGAACGCCTAAATTCTACTGACAGGAAACCTCTGCTTTTTGCACATTTTCCGTCTGGCGCACGGCCCCAACGCCGTGTATAATAAGGGGTAAAATAAGTCCGCGCCCGATGCGCGGCAGGAAGGAGCGATTTGGCCATGCAGACCACGCAGCTGAAAAAGGTACTGGTTGCCAACCGCGGTGAGATCGCGGTCCGCATTTTCCGTGCCTGTTACGATCTGGGCCTCCACACGGTGGCCATTTATTCCAACGAGGACACCTATTCTCTGTTCCGCACCAAAGCGGACGAGGCGTATCTGGTGGGGGAGAAGAAGTCCCCGCTGGGTGCCTATCTGGACATCCCGGGCATTATCGGTCTGGCCCGCCGCCGCGGCGTCACTGCCATCCACCCGGGCTACGGCTTCCTGTCCGAGAACGCCGACTTTGCCCGCGCCTGCGAGGAAAACGGTATCCTGTTCGTGGGACCGTCCTCCGATGTGCTGGCAAAGATGGGCGATAAGCTCAGTGCCAAGGAGATCGCCATCCAGTGCGGCGTACCCATCATACCGGGCTGCACCGAGCCCTTGAAGGACGGCGACGACGCGCTGGAGAAGGCCCTGAGCTTCGGCTTCCCCGTCATCCTGAAGGCAGCCGCCGGCGGCGGCGGCCGCGGCATGCGCCGCTGTGACAGACCCGAGGAGGTCAAGACCGCCTACGAGCTGGTACACAGCGAGGCGGAGAAGTCCTTCGGCTGCGGCGACATCTTCATGGAGAAGTATCTGGTGGAGCCAAAGCATATCGAGGTGCAGATCCTGGCCGACCGGTACGGCAACGTCTATCATCTGGGCGAGCGCGACTGCTCCCTCCAGCGCCGGTATCAGAAGGTGGTGGAGTTCGCCCCCGCCTGGTCCGTGCCCCGGGAGACGGTGGAGGCCCTGCGCCGCGACGCGGTGAAGATCGCCAAGTCCGTGGGCTATGTCAGCGCCGGTACCGTGGAGTTCCTGGTGGACAAGTCCGGCAACTACTATTTCATTGAGATGAACCCCCGCATTCAGGTGGAGCACACCGTGACTGAGATGGTCACCGGCGTGGACATCGTGCGGGCCCAGCTGCTGGTGGCCGCAGGCTATCCCCTGAGCTGCCCGGAGATCGGCCTGACCAGACAGGAGGACGTACACTTTGACGGCTACGCCGTCCAGTGCCGCGTTACCACGGAGGATCCCTCCAACAACTTCGCCCCCGACAACGGCAAGATCACGGCGTATCACTCCCCCGGCGGCTTCGGCGTCCGTCTGGACGGCGGCAACGTGGGCGTGGGCACCGTTATCTCTCCGTACTACGACTCGCTGCTGGTGAAGGTCACCAGCTGGGATCGCACGTTCCCTGCCGTGTGCCGCAAGGCCGCCCGCGCCATCAACGAGGTCCGTGTCCGCGGCGTCAAGACCAACATCCCCTTTGTCACCAATATCCTGGCCCATCCCACGTTCATCAGCGGTCAGTGCCACACCAAGTTCATCGACGAGACGCCGGAGCTGTTTGAGATCATGGACTCCCGCGATCGCGCCACCCGCGTCCTGCGCTATATCTCCGAGATCCAGGTGGCCAACCCCAACGCCGAGCGCAAGCAGTACGACATCCCCCGCTTCCCGCAAGCTAAGGAGCCGCTGGGCCCGGGCCTGAAGCAGCTGCTGGACGCCGAGGGCCCCGAGGCCGTGAAGCGGTGGGTGCTGGATCAGAAGAAGCTGCTGCTCACCGACACCACCATGCGGGATGCCCACCAGAGCCTGCTGTCCACCCGTATGCGCACCCGCGACATGGTCAAGGGCGCCGATGGCGTGGCCGACATCCTGCGGGACTGCTTCTCACTGGAGATGTGGGGCGGCGCCACCTTCGACGTGGCCTACCGCTTCCTCCACGAGTCCCCGTGGGAGCGCCTGCGTCTGCTGCGGGAGAAGATCCCCAACATCCCGTTCCAGATGCTGCTGCGCGGCTCCAATCTGGTGGGCTACGCCAACTATCCCGACAATCTGGTGCGGGCCTTCGTGGAGGAGGCCGCCCAGCGGGGCATCGATGTGTTCCGCGTCTTTGACTCCCTGAACTGGATCCCGGGCATGGAGGTGGCCATGGAGGAGGTCCTCCGCCAGAACAAGCTGCTGGAGGCCACCATGTGCTACACCGGCGATATTCTGGACGAGACCAAGGACAAGTACACCCTGAAATATTATGTCAACCTCGCCAAGGAGCTGGAGAAGCGGGGCGCCCATATGCTGGCCATCAAGGACATGTCCGGCCTGCTGAAGCCCTACGCCGCCAAGAAGCTGGTGTCCACCCTGAAGCAGGAGGTGGGCCTGCCCATCCACCTGCACACCCATGACACCACCGGCAACCAGGTGGCGGCCCTGCTGATGGCCGCCGAGGCCGGCGTGGACGTGGTGGATGTGGCCTGCGCACCGCTGGCGGGCCTCACCAGCCAGCCCTCGTTGGACGCGGTAGTGGCCGCGCTCCACGGTACGGAGCGCGACACCGGCCTGGACCTGCGCCGCGTGCAGGAGCTCAGCAACTACTGGGCCGACGTGCGCCTGCGCTACGAGAGCTTCGACCACGGCCTGAAGACCAATACCACCGATATTTACCGCTATGAGATCCCCGGCGGTCAGTACACCAATCTCCGCCCCCAGGTGGAGTCTCTGGGCCTTGGCGACCGGTTCGAGGAAGTCAAGGAGATGTACAAGACCGTCAACGACATGCTGGGCGACCCCGTGAAGGTCACGCCGTCGTCCAAGGTGGTGGGCGATCTGGCCATCTTCATGGTACAGAACGACCTGACGCCGGAGAACATTGTCCGCCGCGGCGAGGCACTGGCCTTCCCTGACTCCGTGGTGTCCTACTTCAAGGGCATGATGGGCCAGCCCGCCTGGGGCTTCCCCAAGGATCTGCAGAAGGTGGTCCTCAAGGGTGAGGAGCCTATCACCTGCCGCCCGGGTATGCTGCTGCCGCCGGTGGACTTCGACCAGCTGCGCCGGGAGGTGGAGCAGTTCCACGAGGGCCCGGAGAAGAAGGATCTGATCTCCTACGCCATGTATCCCAAGGTATACGAGGACTTCTGCCGCCACCGCAAGGAGTACGGCTACATCACCCGCATGGGCAGCCATGTGTTCTTCAACGGAATGGCCCTGGGCGAGACCAACAAGATCAACATCGAGGACGGCAAGACGCTGGTCATCAAGTACCTGGGTCTGGGCGACCGCAACAGCGACGGCACCATCAACGTCCAGTTCGAGCTCAACGGCATGCGCCGCGAGGTGACGGTCCGTGACCCCAACGCCTCGGAGCAGACGCGGCAGGCCACGCTGGCCGACGAGTCCGACCCCATGCAGGTGGGCTCCTCCATCCCCGGCATGGTGTCCAAGGTCTGCGTCAAGCAGGGCGACCGTGTGGAGAAGGATCAGGTGCTGGCCATTATCGAGGCCATGAAGATGGAGACCGCCATCACCGCCCGTACTGCCGGTACGGTGCAGGCCATCCGCATCAAGGAGGGCCAGCCCGTCAAGGCCAGAGAGCTTCTGATGACACTGGCATAACTATGCGATAGTACGCAATACCCCGCAGCGGTTGCCGCTGCGGGGTATTTGTTTCTCGTCCCATTGTGCGCAAATTTCAGACAAAACCGCCGAAATGTGTAGTTTTTTCCGCAGGGTACTCTGTATAATGAATACTGCGGTTTTTCGCGCAAGAAACATACACCGGCGCAGCTTCATACCGCGCCGCTGTGGGAGGACATATGCGTAATATCTGGACGATCTTCAAAACGGACATCCGCACGCTGAGCAGGTGCTTTTTCGCCTGCGTGGTGGTGCTGGCCATCGCCCTGCTGCCCAGCCTGTACGCCTGGCTGAATATCTACTCCAACTGGGACCCCTACGGCAGTACCGGCGGCATCTCCATTGCGGTGGCTTCGCTGGATCGGGGCTATACGGACGGCGGTGAATACGTCAACAAGGGCCGCGACGTGCTGGAGGATCTCAAGACCGCCACCTCCATCAACTGGGTCATTGTGAACACGGAGAAGGAGGCCACCGACGGCGTCTGCGCCGGCGATTACTACGCCGCCGTGGTCATCGATGAGGACTTCTCCCGCAAGATGTACCGCATGTTCACGGACTGGAACGGCCGGCCCGCCATCACTTACTACGAAAACGCCAAGAAGAACGCCGTGGCCACCAAGATCACTGACACGGCGGTGGAGACGCTGAAGCGCTCCATCAGCGAGAACTATCTGGAGGTGCTGATCGGCGGCGTCATGGAGCAGAGCAACCTGCTGGCCGCCGACCTGACGGAGACGGACCCCGAGACCGCCGTAAAGGGCCTTCTGTATCAGGCGCAGGACGTGCTCACCGGCTGCCGCGGTATGATGGACGCCTTCCGCGCCGCAGGGGGCAGCGGCATCTCCTCCGCCGATGCGGAGGCCCTGGCCGCCGCCATTGCCGACATCAATAAAAACCTGCCCTCCGGCTCGGAGCTGGAGGCCACCGCCGCGGAGCTGCAGCACGCGCTGTATACCGCGCTGGCCAAGGTGGAGCGGGCGCTGGACCGCCTGGACGAGATACAGGACAGCGCGGAGCTGCCCGACGTGCAGCAGCAGCTGACAGCCGCCGCAGCGGAGATGGGGCGGCTCAGCGGCCGCCTGACCTCTCTGGCCGACAGGCTGGAGGATTCCGCCCTGTCCGGCGGGCATCTTGTCTCCGCCCAGATCGACCGGCTCCGGACGCTGGCGGGGAAGTGCAGCCAGCTGCAAGGCGACATGAACGCTCTGGCCGCTGCCAGCGATGTCAGCGGTCTGCTGGAAGACTGCGGCGCCCTGACGGACGCCATCCGTGACCTCACCGGCGGTCTGCCCGTCACGGACAGCGACCTGCGCCGCCAGCTGGACACCGTGGTGTCCGATGTGTCCGACACCCTCTCCGGCGTCAGGACCCTGTCCGCCGATGCCAGGGCGCTGCAGGCTGCTCTGTCCGACACCACGGCGGCGCTGAACGCCACCGTGGACCTGCTGCGTCCCGCGGCGGAGCGCATGGTGAGCGCCCTGTCCGACACCATCGACAAGCTGGAGGGCCTGTCCGCCGACGAGTATATGGACATGCTGCTGGAGATACTGGGCGGCGACCCCATCGCGTACAGCCAGTATTTCCCCCAGATGGTGCAGACCACCGTTCATAAGGTCTATCCCATCGAGAACTACGGCTCCGCCATGGCGCCGTTCTATACCACGCTGGCCATTTGGGTGGGCTGCGTCATCCTGTCCACCCTCATCAAGGTCCACGCCCGCACCGACGGGCTTATCGACCCCACACCGGCGGAGCTGTACTTCGGGCGCTATCTGTTCTTCTTCCTGCTCAGCCAGATACAGGCGGCCGTCATTGTCACCGGCGACCTGTACCTGCTGGGTATCCAGTGCGAGCATCCAGGTCTGCTGTACCTGACGGCGTCCCTGACTGCCTTCACCTTCAGCCTGCTGATCTACTCGCTGGCCCTGTCCTTCGGCGACGTGGGCAAGGCGCTGGTGGTGGTCGTCATGGTCATGCAGATCGCCGGCTCCTCCGGCACGTTCCCCATCGAGCTGCTGCCGGAGATCTACCAGAAGATTTACCGTTTCTTCCCATTCCCCTATGCCATCGACGCCATGCGCGAGTGCATCTGCGGCCTGTACGGCGACTACTACATCCGGCAGCTCGCCTTCCTGCTGCTGTTTGTCGCGGCGGCACTGCTCATCGGCCTGCTGGTTCGCCGCCCCTTCATGGGCCTGAACCGGTTCATGGAGGAGAAGCTGGAGGAGACGGAACTGCTGTAAAGGAGGCGCACGACCCATGTCAACAGAACGCGACTACCAGAAATTGTACGACCGCCTGCTGGAGGAGGTGGGTGCGCTGCACCGCGCCAACCAGCACCGTATTCGCAGCGGCCTGCGGGCCCTGCTGGCCGTTACCGTGGGGCTGATGCTCCTGATGTTCCTGGCCGACGGCAATAAAGTGTTTACCCTGATGCTGTGGATATTGTCCATGTTCGCCGTGGCGGCGTACCTCATCGCCGTGGAGTATATGGACTACGAGCTGCAAAAGAAACTGCGGGACATCGCCCAGCTGCAGGAGGACGTTTTCGACGGGCTCATAGAGCTGCCGGAGCTGCCCGCCGCACCGCGTCTGCCCCATACGCGGCTGCGCCGCCGGGGCAAGCGGGAGGCCCTGCCGGAGACTGCCGCTCCCGCGAAAGCCGCCCCCACTGAGCCGGAGACTATTAACGAACCGGAGGAGTCTGTCCCTGTGGCGGAGCCGGCCCCTGCAGCGGAGCCTGTCCCTGTGACGGAGCCTGCCCCCGCGGAGCAGGTCGCCGCACCGGCGGAGCCTGTCAGGCCCGCCGGCCCCTACGTCACCCTGCCCTCCGGCTGGGAGCATGTGCTGGAGGACCCCAACAGGCTGGCGGACGATCTGGCGCTGCTGACCCGCGCGCTGCAGGATCTGTCCGACGACCTGCGCCGCCCTGCGGCTGACCATAAAAAGGAGGGGGAGCGGTGAAACAGATCTGGAACATTTTCCGCGCCGACTGGAAGCGCCTGACCGCCAGCGTAGTGGCCGTGGTGGTCATGCTGGGACTGTGCCTGGTGCCCTGCCTGTATGCGTGGTTCAACATCCTGTCCAACTGGGACCCCTACGGCACCGCCTCCACCAGCCGCATCAAGGTGGCCGTGGCCAGCGAGGACGACGGCTGCGATGTGCTGGGCCTTCATGTCAACATCGGCGAGCTGGTGCTCCGTGGGCTGGAGAGCAACGACCAGATGGGCTGGGTCTTTGTGGACGACGCCCAGACGGCGCTGGACGGCGTGAACGCCGGCGACTACTACGCTGCGCTGATCCTGCCGCCGGAATTCACCGGCGACTTCGTCAGCATTCTGGAGGGAGACCTGCGCCATCCCCAGATACAGTATTACGAAAACGAGAAAAAGAACGCCATCGCGCCCAAGATCACCAGCAAGGCCAAGACCGCCGTGCAGGAGCAGATCAACACCACCATTCTGGAAAAGGTGGCCGACGCCCTGACCACCGCCGGTTCCGTATTCAAGGCCATGGGTCTGGACGGCCGCGACATTGCCGACGGCCTGCTGGAGAAGCTGTCCGCCGCCCAGCGGGACATGGATGAGCTGGCGCAGGTGCTCCGCTCGCTGCAGGATGTGATGGACGGGGCTGACAGCCTGCTGGCCGCCTCTGCCATCACCATCACCGACGCACGCAGTACCCTGGGGGACGCCTCCGAGACCGTGGGCAGCACCGTCCGCCTTATCGGCTCCGGCCTTGACGCGGCGGATGACGCCTCCGCCGACCTGCTGCGGGTGCTGGACGCCGCCGACGATACCCTGTCCGATCTGGAGGACATGCTGGGCGCGGTGGACATGGGTCCCGCGGATGACGCCGCGCACGAGAAGGTCAATGCCCGCATCGACAAAATGATCGCCGCGCTGGAGACGGCCAGAGACCTGACCTCCGACGAGGACGTGCAGGCCCAGCTGGACGCCGCCATCTCCGGTCTGGAGGAGCTGCGCACCGCCGTGGACGGCTCCGGTATCTCTCCGGTGCAGGATGAGCTGCTGGCCACGGTGGCAAAGGTCCGTCAGACCCTGCGTACCGCCGCCGTCAGCACCAACCGGCAGGTCAGCGACTACATCCACGATGCCGGTGAGCGGGCGCAGTCCTCTCTCCGCGCCGTGCAGGACCTGCTGACCGCCTCCTCCGGTACGCTGGGCAGCGTCTCCGACACGCTGCGCTCCTATTCCGGCGCTGTGGCCTCAGCGCAGCCCACGCTTGCCGCCGGCGCTGCGCTGGCGCAGAGTGTCTCCGGCTATCTGGCCGATATGGAGGCGGACGTCCGCCGCGTGGCGGACAGCACCGCCTTTCAGCGGTTCGTGGAGCTGATGGAGAGCGACTCCGACAGCATGGCGGAGTATCTGGCCTCCCCCGTGCAGATGAACACGCAGATCATCTATGAGATCAGGGACTACGGCTCCGCCATGGCGCCGTATTACGTGATGCTGGCTCTGTTCGTAGGCAGCCTGCTGACCGCAGTGATGGTGAAGGTCCCTGTGACGCAGCCGGAGTTCCGGCAGTGCCGCGGCGTCCAGCGCTACTTCGGACGCTTTCTGACCTATTTCTGCATGGCCATGGCTCAGGCACTGGTGACGGCCTTCGGCTGCCTGCACTTCGTGGGCATGGAGACGGCGGAGCCCGCGCTGTTCGTGCTGGGCTGCTGCGTGTGCGCTCTGAACTTCGCCGCCATGAACTATGCGCTGGTCTACTCTCTGGACAATGTGGGCCTGGCCGCCTCCGTCATCATCATGGTGCTGCAGGTGGCCGGTTCCGGCGGCTCCTATCCCATCGATGTGCTGCCTCAGCTGTTCCGGCGCCTGTATCCCTTCATGCCCTTCCACTACGGCATGGATATGCTCCGCGAGACCATCGGCGGCATGTACGGCCGCACATACCTCCGCTGCGCCCTGATCCTGCTGGGCATGTGTGTGCTGTTCACGGTATTCGGCCTGCTGGTGTACTACCCTGCCCGCAAGCTGAACGCGGCCATCGCCGCCAGCAAGGAAAAATCCGGCATCATGTGACGCTTGCAGCAGAAAAACCGCCGTCCCGAATGGGACGGCGGTTCGTGCCTGTTTTGCGCGGACTATACCGGCTTTATACAGGGTTCCCGTTTTTTACTTTTCACCGCTGCACCGGTCATACTCCACCTGCATCACAGAGGAGATGGTATGGCGGCCGTAGTCGTCCAGCTTGGCGTACTGGGTCAGCAGGCGCTCGGTATCGTCCGTCAGATACAGGGCGGCATCGTCCGACATGGCCTTGATGCCCAAGATCTTGCAGATGCGCATCACCGTGTCGAAGGAGGACCCGCCGACACCGTTATGCAGCGCACTGTTGATGGTGGAGAGGGGAATGTCCACAGAGAAAGCAAACTGCCGCACACTGCGGTACTGCCGCGAGATCTCATCGCGGACCAGCTTCGTAAGATTGTCCATATATCGGTCCTCACTTTTTGTAAAGAATTTCCACTTAAAGCTGTCGTAGTATACCACGGATTTTTATGCGCGCCAATAGGAAAAACGAAAAATTTATAAAAATGTCATAAAAAAGAAAGACTGTAAAACCCCTGCGGCAGAGGGGATAGCGGCCCCGCTGCCGAGATTTCCCTTTTATTTTGTGCCGCCCTGTGATACAATGAACCCACGGAGGGTCTCTGCTTATGAAAACATCGAAACTCCATGCGCCCAGGACCGGCTTCGGCCGTCTGGCGGGCGACATGATCCGCCGCTACTATGTCCACGATGTGGCCCGTGACAGCGCGGCCCTGACGTACTACCTGCTGTTCGCCATTTTCCCGCTGCTGATCTTCGTCAGCACCCTGCTGGGTGTGCTGGAGCTGGACATCGCCAGCATCACGGCGGTGCTGGCGCCCATTCTCCCGTCGGATGTGGTGGACATCATCCGCACGTATCTGGAGTATGTGGCCGCCAACCAGAGCCGCCAGCTGCTGTGGTTCAGCCTGGTTTTCTCCATCTGGTTTCCCATGCGCTCCACCGGCTGCCTGATGCACTCGCTGCGCAAGGCATTCGGCCGCAGCGCGCCGGAGAATATCCTGCTGGGTCAGCTGCGCACACTGCTGTTCACGATCTGGATGATCTTCGTCATCGGACTGACGCTGGCGCTGGTGGTGGTAGGCCGCCGCGCACTGTACTTCCTGTCCGGCTTTCTCCCGCTGTCGGAGACGTTCATCAGCGTCTGGGGCTACCTGCGCTTTATCATTCTGGGTCTTGTCATGGCCATCTCGCTGGGCATCCTGTACCAGTTGGCGCTGGGGCAGCGCCGCCCCCTGCGGGAGGTACTGCCCGGCGTAGGCAGCTCTCTGGCGGCATGGCTGCTGCTGAGCATGGCCTTTTCCTATTATGTGGAAAATATGGCCCGGTATGCGCAGCTGTACGGCTCCATCGCCACCATCGTGGTGGTACTGCTGTGGCTGTATATGTCGGGGCAGGTCCTGATACTGGGCGCGGAGCTGTCCGCGTCCCTGATCCATCGAAAGAAACATGCCGCGCCCTCATCGGGCGGGGAGGAGGAAGCATGAAGATCATCATTGTGGGCTGCGGCAAGGTGGGCTACGCCATCGCCGGCCAGCTGACCCAGGAGAAGCACGACATCGTCATGGTGGACAACGAGATCGCCCACCTGTCCCGCGCCGACAGTACGATGGATGTTATGTGCGTCCACGGCAGCGGCGCGTCCATCAGCGTCCTGATGGACGCCGGCGTCCGCTCGGCGGATCTGGTCATCGCCGTCACCGGCGTGGATGACACCAACATGGTCTGCTGCCTCATCGCCAAGAGCCTGGGCGCACGTCATACCGTGGCCCGCGTCCGCAACACCGAGTACCGGCAGGATGCGGATATCCTGAAGCGGGAGATCGGACTGGACATGGTCATCAACCCCGATCTGGCTGCGGCGCAGGAGATCGCCCGCATCCTCAGCTTTCCCGCCGCCATCTCCGTGGAGCCCTTTGCCGGCGGCCGCATCGATATGATCGGCCTGCAGGCCCTGCCGGAGGACACGCTGGTGGGCCACAGCCTCAGCAGCTTCCACGGCGAGCGCAAGGCGGACGTGCTGATCTGCGCCGCCCAGCGGGGCGACGAGTGCATCATTCCCAACGGCTCCTTTGTGCCCCGGGCCGACGACCGGCTGTATCTGGTGGGAACCAAGGGTGAGCTCCAGAAGATGCTGAAGGTCATGGGACGCCCCCTCCATCGGGTGAAGAATGCGGCCCTGCTGGGCGGCAGCCGCATCAGCATGTACCTGACGTGGGAGCTGGCCCGCACCAATACCCATGTCCGCATCGTAGAGCAGGATCACGACAAGTGCCTGTTCCTGTCCCAGCACCTGCCGGGGACCATGATCATCGAGGGCGATGGCACGGACAACGACCTCATTCAGGCGGAGAATATCTTCGGCGCCGATGGCTTCGTGTCTCTGACCGGCCGTGACGAGGAGAACCTGCTGATGGCCATGTCGGCCCGCCGCGCCGGAGTCCGCAAGGTGCTGGCCAAGATGACCCGCCCCAACTACATCGAGCTGGTGCAGGACACTGGCCTTGGCAGCATCATCAGCCCCAAGGACATTATCGCCAACCAGATCACCCGCTACGTCCGCGCCCTGGCCAATTCCGAGGGCATGGCCGTGGAGTCGCTGTACAAGCTGCTGGGCGGCCAGGTGGAGGCTCTGGAGTTTCTGGCCAGAGGCACCTCCAACCGCCTGCTGCACGTGCCCCTGAAGGACCTGCAGCTGCGCAGCGGCGTGCTGCTGGCAGCCATTGTCCGCGGCGGCGTCACCATGATCCCCGGCGGCATGACCACCATTGAGGAGGGCGACCATGTGCTGGTCATCGCCCGGTCCATGGGGCTGAATGACCTGACGGACATCCTGGCCTGAGTGTCAGTGTACGGTTGGCGGATGTACCTGCCTGTCATAAAAAAATCACCCTGCGCAGTGATACGCAGGGTGATTCTTTTGACATTTTATACGGCTTGTTGTCAAAATCAGGGGGGAGATTTCGTTTGCGCATCCGCAGATGCAAAACATCCCCACCCCCTATACAAAACCCCCGCCATCGGGTATAATATCCTTAAAGTGCCAAAACACAGAAAGGAACTGCCTATGAACACAAACTGGAACGACCCCAACTTTCAGGGCTTTGCCCGCCAGCCCCGCCCCAAAAAGGAACATAAGCCCGTGGGCACACCTCTGGGCCGCACACTGCTGAATCTGGCGGTGACGCTGGTATTTGCCGCCATCTACTACTATGCGGTGCTGCCGCCCATCAACCTCAAAAGCGAGGAATTCTACATCTTCGTGCTGCTGTGCTGCGCGGTGTACGGCGTCTGCGCCGTCCTGACCTCCGGCTTTCAGGGCGCCGGCGCTAAGGGCTACTTCGACTTCCTGAAGAAGCAGTGTACCGTCCCCCTCATCGTCGCCGTAGCGCTGGCAGCCACCGCGCTGGTAGGCGCGGTGCTGGGCTGGCAGCTGTTCCGCGCCAAGGACTACCGCGACCTGCTGACCGTCCAGGACGGCGACTTTGCCGCTGAGGTGGAGGAGATCAGCTACGACCAGATCCCCATGCTGGACGCCGAGTCCGCCATGAAGCTGGGCAACCGCAAGCTGGGCGAGCTGGCGGACATGGTGTCCCAGTTCGAGGTGGCCGGGGACTATACCCAGATCAACTACAAGGGCCGCCCGGTGCGGGTGACGCCCCTGCGGTACGGGGACTGGATCAAGTGGTTCAACAACCGCTCCCAGGGTCTGCCCGCCTATCTCATCATCGACATGGTCACCCAGAACGTGGAGGTGGTGCGTCTGGACGAGGGGATCCGCTACACCACCGCCGAGCACTTCGGCCGCAACCTGAACCGCCACCTGCGGTTCCGCTATCCCACCTTCATGTTCGACGATCCCGCCTTTGAGATCGACGAAAACGGCGATCCATGGTGGGTCTGCCCCCGTGTCAGCCACACCATCGGCCTGTTTGGCGGCCGCGACATCATCGGCGCGGTGCTGGTGAACGCCGTCACCGGCGAGAGCGCCTACTACGAGACGGGCAGCGTCCCCAACTGGGTGGACCACGTCTACACCGCCGACCTCATCATGCAGCAGTATGACTACCACGGCGCGTATATCAACGGCTTTATCAACTCCCTGTTCGGTCAGCGCGATGTCACCGTCACCACCGAGGGCTATAACTACATTGCCATCGGCGACGATGTGTATATGTATACTGGCGTTACCTCCGTGGTGTCCGACGAGTCCAACATCGGCTTCATCCTGTCCAACCAGCGCACCAAGGACACCCGCTTCTATCTGGTGGCCGGCGCCAAGGAATATTCCGCCATGGACAGCGCTCAGGGCCAGGTCCAGCAGATGAAGTACACCGCTACGTTCCCGCTGCTGCTGAACATCTCCGACCAGCCCACGTACTTCATGGCCCTGAAGGACGCGGCCCAGCTGGTGAAGATGTACGCCATGGTCAACGTCAGTCAGTACCAGATCGTGGCCACCGGCGACACCGTGGCGGAGTGCGAGGCCAATTACCGCCGCATTCTGGCGGAGAAGGGCCTTGTCTCCGACGATGATGCCCAGCTGCCCGTCACGGGGCAGGGCGAGATCACCGGCATCATCGAGGACATCCGCTCCGCCGTGGTGGACGGCAACACCCTGTATTACCTGCGCCTGAACACCGGCGACGCCTATTATGTCATCTCTGCCGCCGCGGCGCCGGAGACCGTCATCTACAACGTGGGCGACAGCGTCACCGTCCGCTACGCCGAGGGCGAGGGCGTCATCCTCACCGCCGACAGCGTCACCCGCACCGGCGCGGCCGCGCCGGCTGCGCCCGATGCCGCCCTGCCGCAGGCAGGGGAGGAGGACACCGCGGAGCCTCAGGACCCCGCCGCCTGACAAGACAGCAAAGCAGCAGCGTGACCGCCGGTCACGCTGCTGCTTTTTTGTTGCCCTCACACCACCTGAAACAGGAAAAATTTCAGGTAGTTCGTCTCCTCCACGCCCCACAGGATGGGGTGGTCGGCGCACTGCTGCCGCGCCTCGATCTGCCGCAGCTGTACCCCTGCGTCACGGGCGGCGCTGTGCAGCATCTTGACGAACAGCTCCTATGGTAAAGAATAAATGCACGAGCAGGTGGCCAGATATCCGCCCCGGGGCAGCAGCTTCATGGCGCGGTAGTTGATCTCCTTATAGCCGGACATGGCGCTGTGTACTGTCTTGCGGCTCTTGGTGAAGGCCGGCGGGTCCAGAATGATGAAGTCGTATTTCCGCGGCTCCTTCTCCAGCTGAGGCAGCAGGTCAAACACATTGGCCGCCGCGCAGTCCATCACGCTGTCCAGCCCGTTGCGCCGCGCATTCTCCGCCGCGCACTGCACCGCGAACTCCGACACATCCACGGCGGTGACGTGGGCCGCCCCGCCCTTGGCGGCGTTGAGGGCGAAGGAGCCGGTGTGGGTGAAGCAGTCCAGCACCGTCCGGCCCTTGGCCAGACGGGCCACCGCCAGCCGGTTGTACTTCTGGTCCAGAAAAAAGCCGGTTTTCTGCCCATTCTCAAAGTCCACGGTATACGTGATGCCGTTTTCCACGATGTCCACGTCGGTGCGCTCCGGCGGCGTCTCACCGGGCAGGGGATACCACCCCTTGTTCTGCTCCATGCCCTCCAGACCGCGGATGGCCACATCGTTGCGCTCGTAGATGCCGCGGATATCCTGCCCGTCCTCCCGCAGCACCTTGACCAGCAGAGGGAACAGCCGGTCCTTGATGCGCTCCATGCCCAGACTCAGCGTCTGGGTCACCAGCACGCTTTCGAACCGGTCCACCGTCAAACCGGGGAACAGATCGGCCTCCCCGAAGATCACGCGGCAGCACCGGCTGTCCGTCTCACCCATCACCACCTTGCGGTAGTCCCAGGCATAGCGGATGCGCCGCTCCCAGAAGGCGTCGGAGAAGTCGTCGTTGGCATTGCGGCTCACCAGCCGCACCCGGATCTTGGAGCGGCTGTTGTAGAACCCGCAGCCCAGCCAGCTGCCGCGGCGGCTTACCACGTCCACCAGCGCGCCGTCCTCCGGCCCGCCGTCCACGGCGGTGACCTCCCCCTCGTAGACCCAGGGGTGCCCGCCGGTCAGCGCGGCCTCGCCCTTGGGCGTGATGGTGATCTTAGCGTAGGGACGTGGAGCTTTCATGGTACATACCGCCTTTCATTTCGTGCCCCCATGATAACACATCTCCGCCGTCATTTCCATATAAATGTAGCGAACGACTTTGGAAAGGGGAATGACCATGCCCAGCATCTATCTCAGTCCATCCACGCAGGAATATAACCCGTATATCACCGGCGCGGGCAGCGAGGAGCATTTCATGAATCTCATCGCCGATGCCATGGAGCCGTATCTCACCGCCAACACCATCCGTTTCGGCCGCAACACGCCGGAGATGACGGCGGCCAGCTCCATCCGTCAGGGCAATGCAGGGAACTACGACTTCTACCTGGCCCTCCACTCCAACGGCAGCACGGACGGCAGCCGGGAGGGCACCGTCCGCGGCATTATCGCCTTCTACTACCCGGGCAGCACCAACGGCCGGCGGGCCGCCGACATCTTCGTGCGGAATCTCAAGAGCATTTATCCCCTGCCGGAAAAGGTCTATGCCCGCTCCACCACCGCCCTGGGGGAGGTGCGCCAGCCCCGCATGCCTGCGGTGCTGCTGGAGCTGGGATATCACGACAACTATGCCGATGCCCGCTGGGTGCAGAACAACATCCAGTCCATCGCCGCCAATCTGGTGCTGTCCCTGACGGAGTATTTCGGCCTGCCCTTCATCACGCCCATTACCCCGTGGCGCGGAACGGTCCGCACCCAGTCGGGGAACCTGAACCTGCGGGAGTACCCGTCGCAGCAGGGCAGGGTGGCGGCTCAGCTGCCCTCCGGCGCCGTGGTGACGGTCTACGGACAGTACGGCGGCTGGTACAGCGTGGGCTATCAGGGCCATCTGGGCTATGCCGCCGCGTCCTATATCCAGTGACCTGCACAAAACCGTGCATTTGTCCAAAAAAGGAGGGGGATTTTTCCCGATTTCCCTTGACAGTTGCCCGCAATGTGTTTAGAATTATGAAGGATTATCATCGAGGGGACAGGGGTACCTTTCGATTATTTTCTATGGCACATTTTGTGCCGGCCCATACAACCCATCACAACATAGGAGGAATGCACAGTGACCGTAACAGGTTGGATCGTGGCAGCAGCCGCGTTCGCTGTGGCGGCGGTGGTCTTTTTCCTCCTCGGCATTCGCTACCGCAAGCGCGTAGCGGAAAAAGAAATCTCCAGCGCGGAGGAAGAAGCCACGCGCATCATCAGCGAGGCAA
>ERZ772886.403-NODE-403-length-42592-cov-5.144839_pt1 | contig 42592 bp, 27 predicted proteins | sample MGYA00512128_ERZ772886 | MGnify/ENA primary metagenome ERZ772886 (study PRJEB29015, sample SAMEA2737698) | human gut metagenome | biome: human gut; feature: human-associated habitat; material: faeces | place: China | collected 2012 ... | reverse complement strand
CAAGGGGCAATTGCCCCTTGACCCCTTTTCGCGATTGAGTTGGTCGCGCTTTCATGCTCCTTCCGCGTGCAGCTTTTTGGCGCTTCGCCTAAGCCCTTGTTTGCCCCCAACTTTCCGTGAAGAACCTCTTTTTATGCTGATGATTGATTATTCCCCGCATTCTCCCCCGCTGCCCTCGCAGACATGCTCCATGCCCTGCCGCAGCAGCGTCGCCACATGGTCATCCGCCAGCGAATAAAACACGGTCTTGCCGTCGCGCCGCGCCTTAATCAGCCGTGCCTGTTTCAGCACGCGCAATTGGTGCGATACGGCGGATTGCGTCATGCCCAGCAGCTTCGCGAGGTCGCACACGCACACCTCCGCCGTCAGCAGCACGAACAGGATGCGCACGCGCGTCCCGTCGCCGAACACCTTGAACAAATCTGCCAGCCGCAGCAGCGTTTCCTCCTGCGGCAACTCGTGCTGGACTTTTTCCACCACTTTCTCGTGCACACACAGGAAACCGCAACCCTCTACCTCCAGCTTCTCTTCTGCCTCCGCCACGCATTCCGCCTCCTTGCCTAAATCGCTCTCATTATAGCATGGTTGGCGGAAAAACGCAAATGGTCAGGCGAAAAAACATGATGTCCTGTTCATATGTTGCGTTTTCTATGCAAATATGCGCATCATTCCTGAAGTTCCAGCGTAAACCCCTTTTCCGCATCCGGATGGCAAGCATCCCACCTCTCTCCCATATTGCGAATCGGTACAAACGTCAGCCGCGTGATGTCTGTCTCCGCCGGGTAGAAGTCGAAGCCGACGGTCAGCTGTTCGGGCGTATCCACGCCGTACGCGCCGTTCGTGACCTGCTGGAAATTCGCGTAGGCGTCGTAACCGGCTTCTGTCTGCCCGTTGACATACACGCGCCAAGCGTTCGGCAGATTCGTCATTTGGCGGATTTCATCCTCGGTATACGCCGCTGAAAATTCATAGTGCATGGTGATGTTCGCGCGCATAAATGACAAGTTCACATTGTCAATCACGAGGTCGTAGTCTCCCATGTCGATGCGCTTGCCGACCAGCTCCGGATGCGCGTAATCATCCGCAAAATCCGTTGTGAACTGCACGATGATTGTGTCCGCGCGCCGGAATCCGCCGCAGGAAAGCAGCTGTTCCGTCCGGCTGCCCGAAAGCGGCTCGGTAATGGTGCCGTCCGCCAGCATCGCCGCCTCCGCCGCATACTGATACTCCACCAGACTGCCATACGTCACGGTGATGATATGCTGCCGCCAGTTATTCTGCACATAGGCTTCGAGCGTGTCCGCCCCGCCCGCCAAGAGCGCCTGATACTGCGCATCCGGCAGATATTCCACTTCCCACACGGGCTGAAGCAGTTCAAACGTCATCGTCCACGCAATCGGCACGCCTTCCGGCGGCGACTGCATGTCGTCATCCCAGAGCACACCGTCGAAGGCAAATGGCGAGTCACTCCAGCTGTCCGTTTCATCCGGCAGGAACATACCGCTCATGAAATCGCCGCCCCCGCAGCCCTCAATTTCCAGTGTGTACGCCCGCCCGGCACACTCCGCCGTGACTTCCATGTCCATGAAAACCTGCTTGCCCGCCTTGGGCTGCACGTTCATGGCAACTTCGACCGTCGTGCCGTCAAACACAAGGTCATTGACGGACAGCGTGAGCAAATCGCCGTCGTAGGCTTCGTTCAGCGTAACCAAATGCGACATGTATTCCGGCGTCAGACCCGACGGCGGCGGATAGTCCGTCACACTCGCCAGTTTTGCCGCCGCTACGCCGACCGCCGTGAGCATCATCAGCATGAGAGCAAGCGTGACAATCGTCCGCATTCTCCGGCTCATCCGGACGGGATTGCGCGTTTTCACTCGGTGGTGCGTCAGCGAATGCTCAAAGGCGGCGCGGGTTGCGTCCGGCATGGTTCCGTAGGCGAATTGCAGCTTCTCCCGCAGTTCCCGCTCGGTCATTGCACGTTTGCCCCCTCTCCCTCCGGGGCGTCCAGCTCCACGCGCAGCTTTTTCCGCGCCTGATGCAGCCGGAATTTCACCGTGCCCACCGGAACGCCCAGTGCCTGCGCGGTTTCAGCCACCGTCAGCCCGTCCAGATAGTACAGCACGACCGGCAGGCGCAGCGTATCGGGCAGATTGTCCAGCATCAGGCGGAAGTCCGTATCCCCCTGCGGCGCGGGGATTTCCGGCACGTCGTCAGTGGACATAACGGGCTTGCTCTTCCGGCGGATGTCCTTGCACACGTTGATGCAGATGCGCACCGCCCATGTGCCGAAATATTCCTCCCTGCGCAGCGTCGACTGCTTCTCCCATGCCCGCAGCGCCGTCTCCTGCATCGCATCCCGGCGGTCATACTCCTCGCGCAGCATGGCGCAGGTCACATGGTAGAGTGTTCCCTCAACCGCGCGCATCTTTTCGATCCATGTTGCTTCGTTCATTCCGTCCCCTTCTCTCCCGACAAATTCAGCGTGAAGCCCGCTTCGCCTTCTGGCACGATGCGCAAGCTCGTCAAATCCGCGCACGGCGCAAAGTACAGGCAGATGGACGGCTGATTCACATCCACCACGCCGCCCGGCACGCCCGCATAGCCCGACGCGCGCGCCCATCCCGCTTCACCCGCCGGATTCTGCTCGTCGTTGCGGTAGACTCGCCACACGTCCGGCAGTGCCGTCCCATTCGGCAGTGCCGTTCCATTCGGCGCTTCGCAGTGCAGCACCACGCACCCGCCGAGGAACGATGCGCGCACATAGTCCACAACCGCCGTGTACCCGTCCAGCGGAATCCGCAAGCCAGCCAATTCCGGGTGGACGTACTGCGTGTTCCCTTCCGTCGCGAACGCCACGGTATATGTTTCCGCGCGCTCGAAGCCGCCGCAGCGCAGGAGCAAATCCGCCTTGGACATCTGTTCTATCTCGTCCCAGCCCGCGCCGCACATTTCCAGCAGGTAGTCCTCCACGCCCGCGTCCGTCAGCGTGATCATGTGCTGCTCCGCCTGCTCACGGATGTACTGCGCCACGTCGTCCTCTTCGCTGAGCGCTTCATACAGGTCATCCGGCATGGTTTCCGTCTGCCAGACAGCTTTCAGCACGTCGATTTCGATTGTCCACGCAATCGGCTTTCCTTCCGGCGGCATCTGCCCGTTTTCGTCGAGCAGAATGCCCTCCGCAGCGTACTTTTCTCCATCGAATGTGCCGCCGAGGTCGGGCAGCATCAGTAGGCTTTGGAACTCGCCGCCGTAGACATCCAGCGGGTCAAAACGGTACATTTTGCCGTCGCATTCGCCGCATATGCGCACTTCCACCGCCAGCACGTCGTCCGTCTTTGCCGCCATCTCCATCGTGAACGCCAGCACGCTGCCGTCGTACACGGCGTCGTTGACTGACACAGACAGCAAATCGCTGTCATACCGCTCCTCCAGCGCGAGATAATGCGCCTGATAGTCCCCTTCCGTGCCGTCCTGCGCGGGGTGGACGTCAGTGACGCTGAAGAACCGCGCCGCCGCCATGCCAACCGCCGTCAGCATCAGCGCCATCAGCACAGCGGTGATGACGATGCGCATCGTCCGGTTCAAGCCGATGTTTCGGTGTGTTTCCGGCGCACGGTGGTGCGTCAGCGAATGCTCAAAAGCTGCGCGGGTTGCGTCCGGCATGGTTCCGTAGGCAAATTGGAGCTTCTCGCGAAGCTGCTGTTCGGTCATTGCGGTTACGCCTCCTTTCTGATTTTGGGGTGCGATGCGCAGGGTTTTCTCCCTTTTGCATCGTTGATTTTTTTTGTTGCGCAGTGGGGCGCTCCTGCGGGATCGAACAGAGGGCAATGAAAACAGGCGAATCCTGCGATTGCCCTCTGGACTGCTTCGGAGTGCACTCTGCTGTTAGCAGTCTTTCCCGTTGCTTGGGATTCCCCATATCATTAGACGCCGCATCCGTCGGTTTGGTTGGCAAAAATCAAAAAAAGAGGAAACGGGCGAAAATGCCGCGCTTCCCCTTGATAGAACAGATTAGCCGGAGATTTTGAGCGTGCCAGCGTCCACAGACGGGCTGCCGATGCTGCTGCCCTCGAAGGTCAGGTCGCTGCCGACGGCGCAGATGCTCTTCAGCAGCTGGTAGAAGTTGCCCGCCACCGTGATTTGCTCCACGGCGCGGCCGCGCTTGCCATTCTCGATGGTGTAGCCCTTGCTGAGCAGGCTGAAATCGCCGCTGGAGGGATTCGCGCCCGCGTGCAGACCCGCCAGTTCAGTAATCACCACGCCGCTGCCCACGTCCGCCATCAGTTCATCCAGCGACTTCTCGCCCGCGGCAATGTACAGGTTCGTCGGCGCAACCATGATGCGTCCGCCCACGCGCGCGGCATTGCCGGTCGATGCAACGCCCTGCTTGCGCGCCGTCTTGCGGTCGTGCAGGAGGGTCGTCAGCTTGCCGCTGTCTACGACCTTCTTCGTGCGGCTGGCACTGCCTTCACCGTCGAACGCGCTCGTCGCCAAGCCGCCCTTCATCAGCGGGTCATCGACGATGGTCACGACGTCCGCCGCAACATTTTCCCCTTCCTTGCCCGCGAAGAGGGACAGATTCTGTTGGGCATTCTCCGCCGAGAACACGCCCCAGAACGTCTGCAAGAGGCTCTGCATGGCGTCATAGCGGAAAATCACGCGGTATTCGCCTGTCGGCACGGGAGAAGCGTTCAGCTGGGACAGCGTTTCTTTCGCCGCATCCGCAGCAATTTTCTCCGGGTCAATGCCGTCAAAGCGACTGGACACAGCCACCTTGCCATTGACCGCGGTGGACGCGCCGTCCTTCGCAACCAAGCTGGTGTAGGAGAAGAAGTAGCTGCCCGAATCCTGCAAATTCAGCCCATAGCTGTTGCGCAAGATGACTTCGCTGCTGGAGGATGCGACCATCGCGCTCGGCACACGGACAATGCGCGGGTCAGCGGCTTTCGCCAAGGCTTCCAGCTTCAGGCACTTCTCAATCTTCGCTTCGGCGCTCGTGGTGGTGACGTCGCTTTCTTCCTTCTCGATGGTCGGATAGCGCTCTTCGCCCGCGAAAATCTCGTCCTGTTCGTCGGTTTCCAGCAGGGTGGCGGATTCCTTCACGCCGTCAATCAGCTGGCGGACGGCATCAGCGTCGAACGCCTCGGTGGACGCGCTGCCCATCTTGCCGCCAAACATGCCGCGCAGGGATACCCCGCACGAGGATGCCACCTTATAATCGCTGATTTCGCCGTCCAGTGCGCTCACGTTGAAGCTGTCGCCGCCGTGATAATATACTTCTGCCGGGTCAATGCCCGCCGCCTTCGCAGCAACAAGCACCTCATTCAAAAATTCGTTGACTTTCATCTGCTTTTCCTCCTTAGCGGCCGCCCACGGTGATGCTGCTGACGCGAATCATCGGCTGACCGACGTCGGTCGGGACGCTGCCGCTCTTGGAGCCGCACATGCCCTGCGACAGTTCCAGTTCTTTGCCAACGCGGTCAATCTTCATCAGGATTTCGCTGCCGCGCCCAATCAGGGACGCGCCGCGCACCGGGTGGGCAATCTTGCCGTCGCGCACCAGATACGCTTCCGCCACGGAGAAGTTGAATTCGCCCGTCGCCGGGTTGACCGAGCCGCCGCCCATCTTGCGCGCGTACAGACCATTGCCCATCGACGCGATGATTTCCTCGTTGCTGTCATTGCCGGGGGCGATGAAGGTGGAGCGCATACGGCTCGTGGGGGCATAGGCATAGCTTTCGCGGCGGGAGGAGCCGGTAATCGGGTGATTCATCCGGCGGCTGCCGAGGCGGTCCACCATGTAGCTCTTCAAAATGCCGTTCTCAATCAGCACCGTGCGCTGGCTGGGCGTGCCTTCGTCGTCCACATGAATTTGACCCCAGTTGTTGACAAGCGTGCCGTCGTCGATGGCGGTCACGATGGGCGACGCAATCTGCTGGCCGAGTTTGCCGCAGAATTCGCTCACGCCGATGCCCACGCTGGTAGCCTCCAGCGAATGGCCGCACGCCTCGTGGAAGATAACGCCGCCGAAGCCGTTGTCGATCGCGACGGGCATCACACCCGCGGGGCAGACCGGTGCATGAAGCATCGTCACTGCCTGCTGGGCAGCAATTTTCCCTGATTCCTCCGCATTCACGCGCGTGTCAAACAGTTCAAAGCCCATGGACGCGCCAGGCGCATCACTGCCGGACTGATTTTCCGTGCCGTTGCTGGCAATCGCACTCACGCGCAGGCGCGTCTGCACACGGCGGTCGGTCACGAACACGCCCTCGGTATTGCAGATGCACACATCCTGCACATGGTCGCCATAATTCGCCATCACCTGCACAATTTCCGGGGAAATGCTGCGCGCCGCCGCTTCCGCCGCGCGGAGCTTCTCCGCCTTGAGTGCCGCCTTCACGTCAGTCGGCAGGAGCAGAATTTCTTCCGGACGGGAGGCATCCCACGGCTTGAACGGTTCCACCACGCAGCCCTTGCCGCCGCGCACTGCCGCTGCTGCCTGACGCGCACAGTTCATCAGCCCTTCCCGGCTGGTATCGTTGGTGTAAACATAAATCGCATTCGTACCGCTGAACACGCGCACGCCCGCGCCGTGCGTCCGGCTGGTCGTCGCGCTTTCCAGCTTATGAGAGCGCATCCCCATCGCGTGGTCAATGCGGTCTTCCATGAAAATTTCAGCGAAATCACCGCCGGTGCGTACCGCTTCCTGCAATACTTCCCGTGCAACGTTCTGATCGAGCATTGGTGTTTCATCCTTTCCGAGCCGTTCCTCGCGGCTCATGTTTTATTATACCACATTCTTTCCCATTTGTACATGACCCGCCGGGAAACTTCGCGGCTGCACAATTTTCCACCCGCGATTTTTTCGGTGGTGTGCGTTGTCTTGCGCGCACAAATGTGTTATGCTGAGGATGGTAGCGATTTTTCCTATGCTTAATTATAATTGTCGTAGTGGCGAAACCCCTGCGCAATGCAAAAAAAACTATTTATCATCATTGAAAGGAGTCCCCCCCATGGAAACCATGCAGAACATCCTCACCCGCCGCAGCGTGCGCAAATTTGCCGACAAGCCGATTGAACCCGACAAACTCCACACCATTCTCGAAGCCGCGATGAGCGGTCCGTGCGCCGTCAACGCCCGCGAATGGGCGTTCATTGTCGTAACCGACCGGGAAAAGCTCGCGCAGATGGCGGAGGCGAACGGACGCGTCGCGCGGATGCTGAATCAGGCAGCGGCGGCGATTCTTGTCTGCGGCGACCTCGACCGCGCTTTTCCGCCCGCGCCGAATTTCTGGGTGATTGACGCCGCGATTGCCGCGCAGAACATGACGTTAGTGGCGAACGACCTCGGCATCGGATCGGTCTGGCTTGGCACTTGGCCGGACGAAACGCGCGTGAAGCGGCAGGCGGCGATTTTCCAGCTGCCGGAGACGATTGTACCGCACTCGATCCTCGCGCTCGGCTATCCAGCGGAGGATATCGACATGCGTGCAGTGCGCCCCAGCCGCTACGAAGAAAACCGCGTACACGTTAACCAATGGTAAATCAATCGACCCGACCGCCGATATTTCCGGCAGCCGGGTCGTCTTTTATTCTTTGGATTCCGCAGGTTTTGCGCTGTCGCCCGGTGCTTTTTCGCGCTTCACGTTAAGCGGCGGCACGTCAAGCTCGCACCGCAGCGTCTCCTGAAGTTCCTTCAGGCACTCAATCAGCAGCGGATTAAACACGCCGCATTCGCCGTTCAGAATCATAGACATTGCCTGTTCATGGCTGTACGCGGGTTTGTAGACGCGCTCACTGATGAGCGTATCGTACACATCCGCCAGCGAAACGACCTGCGCCGAAATCGGGATTTCGTCCCCCACCAGGCCGTCGGGATAGCCGTGCCCATCATAGCGCTCGTGGTGCCAGCGGCAAATGTCGCAGGCCGTGCGCACCAGCTTCTCGTTGTGGTGCGCCGCAAGGTCGTCGAGCATCTTCGCGCCAAGAATCGTGTGCTGCTTCATCTGCTCGAACTCTTCCGGCGTCAGCTTGCCGGGTTTATTCAGAATTTTCGCATCAATGGCGATTTTACCAATATCGTGCATCGACGACGCAAGGGCAATCAGGTCGCAGTCCTGCGGGGTCAGGCGGTAACGGTCGGTTTTTGCACACAGCGTCTCCAAAAGCCGCTCCGACAGTTGCCGCATATGCTGCACATGCGAGCCGTTTTGTCCGTTCCGGAACTCCACCACATGGCTCAGGATGTTAATCAGCAGCATGTTGTTCTTTTCTTTTTCGAGGATTTGGCTCGTGACCATTGACACCAGGCGACGCTGCTTGGCGTACAGCTTAATGGTGTTGTAGACGCGCCGATAGACAACTTTCGCATCGAACGGGCGGCTGATGTAGTCGCTCACGCCTTGCTCGTAGGCACGGCGGATAAAAGCATCCGAGTCCTCGCTGGATATCATGATAACCGGCAGATTTTCCAGCATGTGGCTGCGGTTCATCGACGCCAGCACTTCGAAGCCGTCCATCACAGGCATCAGCAGATCCAGCAGCATCAGTGAAATTTTATCGCTGCCCGCGTTCAGGATGTCCATGCACTCCTGCCCGTTCGCAGCTTCCAGAATTTCGTAGTCGTCCTCCAGCATTTCCGTCAGCAGCGCGCGGTTCAACTCCGAGTCATCCACAATCAGGATGCGTTCTTTCCGCGCGTGCAGCTCATTCTCCTGCTCCGACGACTGCGCCAGCATCATCTCCGTCATAACCATGTTCGTATGCGTTTTCGCCTGATACATCAGCTGGTCAGCCTGCTCCACGGCAGTTTCCAGCAGGCGGCCGTTGCCCATCACGCCGCCGATGCTAATCGAAATTTGCAGATTCGTGTACCCCGGCACAGGCGTATTGTGCACCGCCTCGCTCACTTGCAGCAGGCGGCTGTACAGGCGGTCAGCGGGGATGCCGGGCATAACCAGCAGGAACTCGTCTCCTCCCAGGCGCACCAGCAGATCGCCGCTCGCGGTATGCAGCTTAACGGACTGCGCCATCGTCTCCAGCACAACATCGCCCGCGCGATGCCCGAAAACATCATTATAAAGTTTGAAGTTATCCACATCAATCATGGCAATGCCCGCCTCATAGACGGTTTTGCACATGTGTTCCTCGTAATAGCGGCGGTTGAGCGTCCCCGTGAGCGCATCGTGGTACAGCTTGTCCTCATAACTGGACAGGCGATTGGCAAGCTTCTCGCCCGACTCGGCGTCAATCATCATGTCGTCGTCGAGTTTCTGCACCAGTTCCAGCACATAACGCCCGCCCTCGACATGCAGGTAGCGCGCCGTCACCTGATAAACATTCGGGTCATCATATTCGAGCTTGATTTTCTTGCATTTCTCCATGTACGCCCGGAGAACGATGCAGTTTCGGCATCCCTGCGATGTCATCCGCCCATCCCGGCAGGGGCAGGCGCGTGAAGCCGGATTGTACTTGCGCGCTTCAATTGTACGCAAGATATCCGCCTCGCTGATGAGGCGAACCGCGGTAAAGTTCTTGCGGTAAATGGCCAGCTCCTTCTCCATTTCCTGCATGGTAATCATCGGCTTGTCCTACTTTCCATCGGGCGGTGTGAAACCAGAGGTTGCAAAATCGGCAGACAAAATACCCCCCCCCGATAATTTTGCGTCGGAGGGCATTTCGCATCTGCCAAATTCGGTTCTTAGTGACACTTTAGCCATTCTTATACATTGGCAAGTGGACGAACCGCATCCCCGCAATCAGTCACCTATACCAACGTATATTGTCCATTATACACTACTTTCGGATGGTGTCAAGTAGGTTACTTGTCATCATTACAGCGTTACTTCCCTGTTTTCGGGCGTTTTGTACATTTTTTTCGGCTAAATGCGCCATTTTTTCGTATTTTTTACGAAAGCTTTTGTTGTTTTTCACCAAAAATATCGTTTTCGGAGGATTTTTACCCGTTTTTTGCATTTTTCGTCACATTTCGGTCGAAATAGTCCAGCAGCGATGCATATAGGCATTCGCGTCCCTGCGGAAAGACATCGCGACTGCGCCGGATGAAGTCCTTCACATCCTGCCGGCGTGTATGCCCATCGGCAGGGCATGGATTCTTGACAACAGGTAGATTTTTCCTTCGCGCAAAGCCAATCACGTCGCGCTCCTTGACCATGAGCATTGGACGGAGGACTTGCAGATTCGTGCGGTCGAGGTGCGTCACAGGCGGAAAGCAGTCGTAATGCCCCTCCAGCATCAGGTTCATCAGGCTCGTTTCGATGAAGTCGTCCTGATGGTGCGCATACGCAATTTTATTGCATCCCAGCGCCATTGCCTTGTCGTTGAGCGCGCCGCGTCGGAGCTTGGCGCACAGGCTGCACGGGTGCTTCTCCTTGCGGATTTCAAACACAATCTGGTACACCTTTGCATCCACAAAATAGAACGGCACGTCTAATCCTTCGCAGAACTGCCGCATCGTCTCCACGTCTGCCTCGCTGCCCGGCGCACCGCTGCCGACGTGAATCGCGCACAGCCCGTACGGCACGGGATAGAACCGCTGGAGGTGCTTCAGCCCCATCAACAGCGTCAGGCTATCCTTGCCGCCGGACAGTCCGACCGCGATTTTATCCCCCGCCGACACCATATCGTAGCGCTGCATACACTGGCGCAGCAGACTCATCAGGCGCTGCAAATCCATTGCCATTCAGCATTCCTCCAGCGTCTTTTCGAGTGTACGGCGCGCCGACACCGCGTTCTGCGGATTTGTGTTTTCCAGCGTCATCGGCAGATTCCGGCGCTTCGCGAGCTGCATCAGCGGGCGGTAATCCATCTGCCCCAGCCCCGGCGCAATCGACAGCAGCCCATCAAACATGTTGACATTCGCGATATTCTGCCGCGCCCATGCGCACTCGTCCGTGCCATCGGGCAGGAAATCCTTGATGTGCAGCAACTCGGCGGAATCCCCCAAACGCGCAATCGCATCCGTTACGACTTCTTGCGCCTGATGGACGTTCTCGCGGTCGAGCAGGTTCACCGCGTCAAGAATAACCCGCAGGTTTTCGGACTGCACCTCCGCCAGCACCCGTTGACACCTTTCCGCCGTGCAGACGATGTGCCGCGTGACCGGCTCGATAGCAAGCATCATGCTCTCTTCCTCCGCCCAGCGGACGACGGGCTTCACGCGCTCAATAAACAGGCGCAGGCTCTCCTCCGTCCGGCACTCAAGGCAGGATTTGTAACCGATATTGGGCGCGCCGGTTTCCGTGCCGACCATCAGCGCGCCGATTTTTTTGCCAAACCGCAAATGCGCACGATAATTCATCAGCGTGCGCTCGTGCGCCGACAGATCAGGGCTGCACAGGTTCAAATAACACCCCAGCAGCACGCACCGCTGATTGTACTTCTCCAGCAGCCCGCGCACCTCATCCGCCAGCGCGTCCGTCAGCAGCTCCGGCGCATCCGCCATCTTAAACCCCGGTACGACCTTGCTCATCGCGATATGAACACAGGAAAACCCCTGCTCCCTTGCGTTACGCAGGTGTTCATCCAAATTACTTCCTGCCGTATCATGCAGCCGAATTCCGATTTCCATGTGGCTACCCCCTTTTACAAGGACAGTATACCGCATTTTTCAGGGGAACGCAAGGGGCGAATGAAGCGTGCCGAAGTCCTCCACCTTAGTCCTTACACGCGATTCAGTCGGTGACACTTTCATGCTTCTCCCGCGTGTTTATTGGGCGAACGAGGCGGCTTTCGCAAGGCAATCCTCCACATCGCAGCGCTTCTCCCCGTCCAGCGAATTACGAACGCTTTCCAAGCACGCCCGCATCTCCCGAATCAGCTGCACAGCCGCGTCATAATCCTTCTCCCACGCAATCCGCCGCAAATCCTGCTCCACGCGCATTCGATCGAGCGAACGCCGCAATTGCTCCTTTTCCTCCGCCGCCGACGCCCGCCAAAGCAGTTCCTTCATGCCCTCAAGCATTTTCAGCACGCACGGTTCCGCCATCATCTGGGACGCGGCGCGGTTCTCTGCCTCATCAGGCGGATTCTTCCCCTGCGCGGGCGCAGCAACGCCCTCTGCCAGCAGTTCCTGCCGCACCTGCGCAATCATCTCCGGATGATGCTTCAAAATCGCGCGATACTTATTCTGATAGCGCAGCATCCGGCTGTGGTCGCCGTCTGCCATCCGCATGACGCACGCTCGGACGCTCATGCCCTGCCCGCAGCCCGTCAGCACCTGACGCAAGAGGTCATGCGTCTCCGCCTCCGTGAAGGGAATGAACGCCTGTACACGCGGTGTATTCTGCTCCTGATTCCGCAAACAGGCGTAATAGTAGTTGCGGATGCTGTTGGGCTTGCGTCCCAAGTCCACGGATAAGTCCTCGAACACTTGCCGAAGCGGTGCGCCGCTGCCCCGCGCCTCCTGCACAGCGGAAAACAGGCGGGATGTCTCCTGTTCCTGCCAACCGACACATTTGCGTTCTTCCATGCGTCTTTCCTCTCTTTCCTGCATCCTTTCCGGGTGCGTATTCCTATCATATCCCGGCGCATATGCGTTCATGCACAAAATGCGTACACAAAAAAGTTCTTCACGGAAGCTTGGGGGGAAAGCAGCTTGGGGGCGCGTCTGCGGACGCGCAAAGTTACTGGCAGGGACGCTGCGCTGCCTGCGCCTTTGTTGGCGACTTCCTTGGGATTGGTCGGACGAGGGACAGTTGGGGCGTTGCCCCAAACCCCACAAGGGACGCTGTCCCTTGACCCTGCAAGGGGCAATTGCCCCTTGACCCCTTTTCGCGATTGGGTTGGTCGCACTTTCATGCTCCTTCCGCGTGCAGCTTTTGGGGCTTCGCCTAATCCCTTGTTTGCTCCCCCAACTTTCCGTGAAGAACCACAAAAAGGCGCTCCGAGCCATTTTCGCCCGAAGCACCCAATTTCATGATTTGCTTTTCCTTTCCTCCACCCACTGGAACAGTGCCGGATACAGCACAATCGCGAACAGCATCAGCCCGAACATCTCTGCAAAGCCCAGCCAGTGCGCATCCAGCAACAGATTACCCGCCGCCTTCATTCCCTTCTGCACCGCCAGCAGCAGCGCCACGCCGACCACGCCGCGAATCACGCGCGCCTTGCCTGCGCCTTTCGCATCAAAACCGACAAAGTGCCTCTCCAGCACCCAGCCAAGGCAGAAGCCCATCATCGCCCCCGCCGCCTTGTAGCAGTCCGTCACCATGTCCCACGGGTCAACCAGCAGCGTTCCGTCCGGCAGCACATCCATCGGATACGGCTTCACGCTGGTGTACATCAGCATCGCGGCAGATAGGATGATGCCGATAGTCGCCAGCAGCCAGTCGCGGTTCTTGCCGCCGTCCGCCCAGTTCAGCAGGTATTTTGACAGCAGCAGCACGACCAGCGCAATCATCATCCCAACCAGCACATCCTGCGGCGTGTGCGCGCCGAGCCAGTTGCGGGCAAACGCCGTCAGCAGCGTCAGCAGCACGCACGGCAGAATCCACCATTTGCTGTACTTTTTCAGGTACGCCGCGAGGTTTCCGTAAAAGGACGCTGCCAATGTCGCATGTCCGCTGGGAAACGAGTAGCCCGTTGCCGTTGCCGCCGCTTCCGGGGCGATTTGCAGCCGCGCATCCTGCTTCCACGGGCGATAGACGCACGCGATATTCTTGATGAGCTGCGTCACCATCGTTGCACCCGCGAAGCACAGCCCCATCCGCTGCCCGGTGCGCTTGTCGATGCACCAGTAGAATACGACAATAATGACAACCGGCAGCGACCCGGCGGCAAATTCCGAAATGAAGAGCAACATGCTGTTGATAAAGCTCGGCGCCTCCGCCCGGAGGTTCTGCAAAAACAGCAGATATTCAAAATCCAACGTTGTTTGACTCCTTTGTTACTTAATGACGCTCATGTCCAGCGCCATCTTCGCCCATGCGTCCGAAGCGCCGCTCGCGCCCGTGACTTCCGTGCCGGGCTGATAATCCGGCGTGGTGTACCAGCCGCAGAAGGTCATGTGCGGGTAGGTCGGGGCATCCGGCAAATCCGCCTGATGAATCGCGCTGCCGTTCACATGGTAGGTCGTCAGCGCCGTCGCCATGCCCTCTACGGTGATGCGGTAAGCGGTAATCTTCCCGTTCGTCGCGATGACATAACAATTTTGCAGCTGCGCAGGGTTATCAACGCCGTTTTTGCGCATTTCCGCCAGCAGGATTTCGCTCGTGAACCACGCGGTCTTCGTACCGTCCGCGTTCTGTTCGACGCTCGCCGCGTCCACCGGAATCCACCAGACGCTCTTTTCCGCGCTGTCCAGCACGATTTTAGGCGTACCCGCGCCGGAATAGCGAATGCCAATGCGTGCGCCGTCCGCGAACCACTCTATTTTCGCTTCGAGCTGGATGTAGGAGGAATCCCATTCCTTCTGGCTCGTCAAGCCGTCGGCGTTCGCCCAGAGGATGCTCTCGTCCGCCTCCGCGCGCACTTCCGTCAGCGCACTGCCCCATGCCGCGCTGTTCTTGCCCTCCCACAGCGCGTCCAGCACCTGCGGGTACACCACGCTCGTCGCCTGACTGCGCAGCTTCGGATTCACTGTGCGGCGAATCCATGCGTGGCACTCACCGCCGGACGTCTGATTGTTCCCATTATCCCAGATGACAATCGGCACGCCGTAGCGCTGGGCATTCTGCGCGACACAGTACGCCCACTTCGCGCGCTCGTCGTGATTGCCATTCGTGTTCGTCGCACCCGTTTCGCCCATCACGACCGGAATCCCCCGGTCAAGGAAGGTTTCCTTGATGTTCTCGAACACGCGGTTGATTTTCGCGCCATCCTTCTCCGGGTCGAACGTCGTCTGCGTGTCCTGCAGGCAGAAGGTCTGCGGGTCATACGAATGCACGGACACGATGATATTTGCCGCCGCTTCGCCATCCACCGTCGGCAGGGCAATCGCCGCCGTGCCCGCCGGGGAGCTGGTCGCCGCGTAGCCCGGAATCATCAGGCAGCGCTCGGCGTTGCAGCCCTTGGCGTCCTTGCGGATGGTGTTCACGAACACTTGGTTGAGGTAGTTGACGGCAGCGTAGCACGCCGCGTTGCCGCCCCACTCATAGTTCGTACCCTGCGCGCGCGGCTCGTTCATGCCCTCGAAAATCACATGCTGGTCAAAGTCGGCGAAGGTGTCCGCAATCTGCCGCCACATTGCCGTCAGCTGCTCGCCGATTTTCTCCGCGTCCGCCGCGAAATTCGGCTCGTTAATCCACGCTTCGTGGTGCACATTGAGGATGACGAACAAATCCGCCTCGCGCGCCCACTCGACCACTTCGCGGACATGCTGGAGGAAGTCCTCGCGGATGGTGTACGTCCCATCGTCCGAGGTATAGCGGTACCAAGTCACGGGAATGCGGATGGTGTCAAAGCCCGCTTCCTTCACGCGCACCATCAGTTCCGGGGTGATTTTCGCGTTCCCCCACGACTGCTCCTGCGCGGTCACATCCGCGGTATTGCCGCCGGTTGCGTCCAGCGTATTGCCCAGATTCCACCCGAAACCCATCATCTCGACGATTTCCGTCGCTGTTTTGCCTGTCAGCATGGTTGATTCCTCCTCGGCGGCTGCCGGAAGCACCGGCAGCAGCATGGTCAAGAATAGCGCAATCCATTTTCGCATGTTTTGCATGAATTTTCCTCCTATTGCTTATAGAATTGGATTGTTACGCAGGGATTTCGCTCCTGCGGGAGCGACCAAAGGGCTTCCGATTGCCCTTTGGAAACCTTCGGCGCCCCTTCGGATGTTACAAGTCTGTTATGTTAGTTTTTTAGTTTGTGTGCTTTTGGTTGTTGAGAAATTGCCTTCCCCTTTCGCCGGCGGACGCATTGTCAGACTAATTCTGTTCGTTTTCGCATCCGCTTCCAGCACCCACACGGTCACGATGTCGCCGACTCGGACGACTTCGCTCGGATGATTCACGCGGCGCTGCGCCATCTGGCTGATATGCACCAAGCCGTCGCGGTGAACACCGATGTCCACAAACGCGCCGAAGTCGGTCACGTTGCGCACCGTGCCGCGAAGCTCCATGCCGGGCTGCAAGTCCTTCAAATCCATCACGTCGCTGCGCATCAGCACCTGCGGCAGCTCATCGCGCGGGTCGCGGCCGGGGCGGGACAGCTCCGCCGCAATGTCGCGCAGGGTCGGTTCACCCACATTCAGCTGCTTCGCCAGCGCCGCGAACCCCTCCGCGTCCGCCAAGGTCAGCAGCTTGCCGACCGCCTCCGCCGGGGTGAGCGAAAAGTGCTTCAGCAGCGCGCGCGCCGCGTCGTAACTCTCCGGGTGAACGCCTGTGTTCTCCATCAAGTCCTTGCCGCCGGGAATGCGCAGGAAGCCTGCGCACTGTTCGAAGGCTTTGGGGCCAAGGCGCGGCACTTTCTTCAGCTGCGCACGGGTCGTAAACGCGCCGTTTTCCTCGCGGTACGCCACGATGTTCTTCGCGACGGTCGTGTTGATGCCCGCGACGTAACTCAGCAGCGACACGCTCGCCGTATTCACATCCACACCGACGCTGTTCACACAGTCCTCGACCACGCCGCCCAGCGCCGCGTCCAGTTCCGCTGCTTTTAGGTCATGCTGATACTGTCCTACGCCAATCGCCTTCGGATCGATTTTGACCAGCTCCGCCAGCGGATCCTGCAGCCGCCGCGCAATCGACACCGCCGAACGCAGACTGACATCAAACTGCGGGAACTCCTCCGCCGCCAGCTTCGACGCGGAATACACCGACGCGCCCGCCTCGCTGACGACCATGTATTTGAGCGCGTCGCCCAGCGCCAGCTCCTTCATCACCTCGACGAAGAACTGCTCTGTCTCGCGTCCCGCCGTGCCGTTGCCGATGGCGACGATGCCGACGCGGTGCTTCTGGATCATGCGCTTGACGGTTTCCTTCGCCTGCGTAACCTTGCCGTGGCTGGGCAGCGGGAAAATGACGCCCGTATCCAGCACGCGCCCGGTTTCATCCACAACCGCGACCTTGCAGCCCGTGCGGATGCCGGGGTCAAGCCCCATCGCGACCTTCCCGCGCACCGGCGGCTGCATCAGCAGCGGGCGCAGGTTCAGCGCGAACACGCGAATCGCCGCTGCACTCGCCTTGTCGGTCAATTCCGCGCGCAGTTCCGTGTCCAGCGATGGCGCAATCAGCCGCGTATACGCGTCGTCGCACGCCTGCGCGACGTACTTGCACGCCGGACTGCCCGTCTGCTGCACGAAGCCATAGCGCACGAGCTGCTGCGCTTTCTCCTTGTCCACGTCCAGTGCGACTTTGAGGAAGCCCTCCTTCTCCCCGCGGTTCATCGCCAGCACTCGGTGCGACGGCATCAGGCGCAGCGGCTCGCGGTGGTCGTAGTACATGCGGTAAGTGCTGTCCTCGTCTTTCGCTGCAGCCGTCGCGACCATCGCCGTTTGATGGTAGTACGTTTTGAGCTTCGTGCGGACGGCGGCATCGTCGCTGACGACCTCGGCGATAATATCCATCGCGCCTTGCAGGGCATCCTCCGCCGTTTCGACGCCCTTCTCCGCGTTCACATAGCGCAGGGCGATGGTTTCCGGCGCCATCATGTTCCGCTGCTGGAGCATCAGCGCGTTCGCGAGCGGCTCCAGCCCCTTCTCCTTGGCAATGGACGCGCGGGTACGGCGCTTCGGGCGGTACGGGCGATAAATATCCTCCAATTGCGCCAATGTCGCGGCAGCATCGAGGTCGCTTTGCAGCTTCTCCGTCCAGACATCTAACTTTTGCAGGCTTTCACTGATTTCCTGCCGACGCGCTTCGAGCGCCCGCAGCGCCGTCAGCCGTTCGCTGATTTCGCGCAGCTTCTGGTCATCCAGCGACCCGTGCTGTTCCTTGCGATAACGCGCGATAAACGGCAGCGTGCAGCCCTCGTCAAGCAGGCGAATGACGGCGTCGATTTGCCACGGGGCGGTTTGGAACTCCTGACAGAGCGTTTGTGTGATAGTCATGTCCTCACCTCAAATAATGATGCCTTCTAAATGATCCACCTCATGCTGAATCACCTGCGCGGTGAAACCAGAGAACTGCTGCACATGCCGCTGCAGCTGCTCATCCTGATATTCCATCAAAATCTGCTGATACCGCAAACACGGGCGCTCGCCGTCCAGAGACAAGCACCCCTCCTGCGCCGCGAAGGGAATTTGGCGATCCGTGATGACCGGGTTGAGCATCACCAGTACGGTTTTCCCCGCCATCACCGCAATGATGCGCTTGCGGACGCCAATCATGTTCGCCGCCATACCGACGCACTCGTGCGCATGGGCGCGCAGGGTATCCGCAAGGTCGCGCGCAACGGGCAAATCCTTCGCCGTCGCCATCTGGCTCTTGCAGGACAGGAACATCACATCTCTCACAATCGGCTGAATCATTGCTTCTTCACCACCACGCCGCCAGTTTTCCAGATGCTTCTTTCGGGCACTTCACCACGCACGCAGCTCAGCGGGTAGATTTGGCTCTCCCGCCCGATAACCGTGCCGGGGTTCAGCACGCTGTTGCAGCCGACTTCCACATAGTCGCCAAGCATTGCGCCCATTTTCTTCAAGCCGGTTGCCATGCTTTCGCCTGCGCCGCGAACCGTCACCAGCGTCTTGTCGCTCTTCACGTTGCTGGTAATCGACCCTGCCCCCATGTGGCTGCAATAACCGAGGATGCTGTCGCCGACGTAGTTGTAGTGCGGCGTCTGCACATGGTCGAAAAGAATCACGTTCTTCAGCTCCACAGAGTTGCCGACCACACAGTCTGCCCCCACCAGCGCACTGCCACGGATGAACGCGCAATGCCGCACTTCCGTCCGCGCGCCGATGATGCAGGGCGCACCCAGATACGCCGTCGGCGCAACCGTCGCGGTTTTGTGCACCCAGACGTGCTCGCTGATTTCGGTGTATTCCGCCGGGTCAAGCGCCGCGCCGATGCGCAGGATTTCCGCCTTGATGCCCACAAGCGCCTCCCACGGATAGGTAAACTGCCGCAGGTAATCCGCCGCCAAAGTGTGGTTAAGGTCGTAAAGCTGTTCGATTGTCAGCATAATCTGCCTCCTATTTATTATGTTGATTGCTTTTTCGCCCTGCGCCGCCGAATCAGCCAGAGCATGAACATCGCCAGCAGCAGCCCCGCCAGCGCGCCCGATGAATCCAGCATCACATCCTGCCACTTGCCCGTGCGCCCGGCAACGAAAAGCTGATGGATTTCGTCCGTCGCGGCATAGAGCGTACATCCCGCCCATGACAGCCAGTGCCAGCGGGCGCGGTAGCTGTCCAGCAGCAGCGTCAGCAGCAGTCCCAAAAGCATGTACTCCAAGAAATGCGCCGTTTTCCGCACGGCAAAATCCACCTGTGCATACAGCTTCCAGTACGCCTGCCCCGTCAGTCCCTGCCGCTGCGCCAGAGAATCCGTAATTGGGCGGGCAATTTTACCACTGATGCTGCCGGACTGCGTGCCTTCCTGCGCCGAGAAACCGAACATCATCAGCAGCAGAGCCAGCGTAATCAGCCAGAGGATAGCACGATAAAGGTGTATTTTCCAGTTCAAGTTTGCTTTTCCCTCCTGCGGCGAAAGTTACGCCGCGATTGTTTTATTTCGCGCTCCACCCCGTCAATTCCTGCCGTGTTGCATGGATTTCACGAAAAAAGGGCTGCCCGTTGCAGACAGTCCTTTTGTTGGATTATTTCACGCGCTCGCAGTACACCGCCACGCGTTTTGTGCCGCTGATGGTGCAGGTCACAAGCGTCAGGTCATAGCCGGAATGGGCAATTTCGTTCGCATCGTTGGGGGAAATCGTGTTTTTCTCCCGCACAACGTAGCGGAAAACGTTATTCTCCATGTCCGTGAAGGTAACGGTTGCGTCCAGCGCCAAGCTGCTCAGCTTGCCAAAGTGGTAGGTGTGCGCAATAATAGCGAGGTTGTCCGCGTAGGCACTGCCGGAATAGCGGCACGGCGACACGCTCAGGTTCTCGTACGACCAGTTGCGCTGCACCGGCACTTTCAGCCCCAGCGACGGGATGGACAGCGTGCCGATATACTCGTGCCCATTGACCTTCTCACCCGGCATTTCGATTCCCGGCACGCGCTCGTAGAGCTTGCCCGTCGGCGCGGGCGTGGGTGTCGACGTGGGTTCGGGGGATGGTGTCGGTTCAGGCGTTTCGGTCGGTTCGGGGGATTCCGTCGGCATGGGCGTTTCGGTGATTTCCGGCGTGCTCGTCGGATTTGATGTCTGCGCGGCATTCGGCGTGCTCGTCGGCTTCGGCGGCTTCGTTGCAGTCCCTGCCGTCGGCGTGTTTGTCGGCTTCGGCGGATTCGTCGCATCCCCTGCCGTCGGCGCGCTCGTCGGTTTCGGCGGATTCGTCGCAGTCCCTGCCGTCGGCACGCTCGTCGGTTTCGGCGGGTTCGTTGCAGGATTCGCCGTTAGCGCGCTCGTCGGCTTCGGCGGATTCGTCGCAGGATTCGCCGTTGCGGGCGCATCCGTCACAGGGATGTTCGTGGCGGTTACGTCATCACGCGGAATGTCGGTCGTCAGTGCGTCAGTTACGGAGGGCGTGGATGCTGCCGGGGTATCCGCCGTAGTGGCATCCGCCGTCGGCGCGTCGGTTATCGGCGCATCCGTCGCGGGTGCGTCTGTCGGCATCATCGTCGCGGTGACTACGGGCGGTGCAGCGGTTTGCTGCGATTCCATCTGCCGCTGAATGCGAATCTGCTCCAGCGCCATCAGCGCATCATCCGACTCCTGCTGCGCGCGGCTGGCATCCCACTGGTTGTAGCCCACCAGCGCCAGTGCCGCCAAAATCAGCACCAGCCCCAGCGTCATCAGCAAATTGCCCTTACGGTTCTTCATGCTCTTGGCTCCATTTCCGATGCAGAATCCAGCCAATGACGAACAGAATCATGCCCGCGCCCGCCAGAATCGGCACCGGCCACCACAGCTGCCCCGTTTCGGGAATCGGGGCGGTCGGGGTCGGCGTGACCGTGCGGCGGTTGGTAATCACATACACGCCGTTTTCGATGGAATATTCCGGCTCATAGTACACGTCAGCCCCCAGAATCTCGTTGAGGGTGTACACATGGTCAGCCGGCAAATCCTTGAAGATATGATGCCAGTTGTTTTCGCTGTTCAGAATCACCGTGTCGATATGCTGACCGTCCTGCATCAGATGAATTTCAATCTGCACAGGACGATATGTGCCGCGGTTGTCGTCGTCCCACACCTTGACGCACTCAAGGTCAATCAGCGCGGGCGAGCGCTCCAGCTTGATGGTGGAGAGGACGTCATACTGCCACTCGTCGTCCACATTGCGCGTCGGCACAGAGGTCAGGAAGGACTGGAAGCTGTACGCCCAGCCGCCGATGATGACCGGCGTGCCGGAAACAAGGTACAGACCGGGGTTGAGTCCCGCGAAGGCAACTCGACCGTTTTCGTCCGTCGTGCCGGTGAAATCAGGCGTTTCGGACGCGGTGAGGGCTTTCATCGCTTCGGACGCGGCTGCCCAGTCCGCCGCGTTCTTCAGCGCGTTAATGTCGATATTCAGGGTGCTGTACGGGCTGCGCAGGGCGAACCGAGCGTCCGCATCCATGTCCGCCACCTGATACAGCTGGAAGGTCACGCCGGGCAGGTGCGCATCATCCTCGTTGTCATCCGCCTGAATGGCGAACGTCAAGGGGTGCGTCAAATCCACCCGTTCAAAGGCAAGCGCGCAGGGCGCAAGCAGAAGGCAGCACAATGCTGTCAGCAGGACAAGCGCCAGCAGGCGCGAGGGTTTGCGGCTCATCACGACCGCTCAGCTCCTTTCCGCTTCTTGTGTTTCGGGCTGGTCGTTACCAGCATGAGAATGAGGAGAATCAGCAGCATCGGCGCGGCGACAATCGGCGCGACGATGTAGGGGTCAATCACGAGTGCGTCCGCAGAGATGCGCACGGATAGCTGCGCAAGCGACGTTTCGACCCGGTGTCCGCGGACAAGCAGCCGGTGCGAGTTAATGCCGTAGGGCGTGCAGGTGACGAGCGTACACAAATCCATGCCGTCATAGATTTGCAGTGCGCTGACGTCATGCGGCTCAACAATGAGAATCTGGTCGATTTCATAGGTCAGCACCTTGTCCAGCACGCGGAGGGTGAAGGTATCGCCGTAGGTGAGCTGGTCAAGGTTGGTAAAGAGCTTGGCGGAGGGCAGCCCTCGATGCGCCGAGAAGGCGGAATGCGTCCCCGGTTCGCCGGTCGGCAGGCTTGTGCCCTCAATGTGACCGACGGCGACCTGAAGCACGTTGGCGTTCGTCGAGTGATACAGCGGCAGCGTCACGGCAATCTGCGGAATCTCAATCACCCCGATGATGCCCGAACCGCCGACATTCATCACCGCGTCGTACTCCTCGCGCTCCTCGTCGGTCATGATCAAGCGATCGACGGTAGACTGTGCGCGGAGTTTTTCGTTATAAGCGTTTGCCGCCGCCCAATCCGCCTCGTAATCCTTCTTGGACTCCTGCTCCACCACCGTGTTGTAGGTGGCTACGGCACGCGACTGGTGGAAGGAATTGTAGAAATCCGACACGGACGGGTACAGAAGGAGCGCCAGACCCACAAACAGCACCACAAACAGCAAAATGGTTGTCATATTGCGCTTCATGAGCCGCCTCCTTTCTGCAAACATGCTTCATTTTCCCATTTGGGAATGCCGGGCGGCGGCATTGCGCGCACCGCCCGGCAGGGGTTTCATCAGAACATGGGGATGTTCAACGAATTGCGGGAGAGAAATCAGATTTCGTCCGCTTCGGCCTTGCGGCGAACGATGAGGATGAGCGCCGCGCCCACGAACATCATGCCGCCCAGCACGTAGAAGATGGTCGTGCCGATGCCGCCGGTCTCAGGCAGGGTCGCGCCGGACTTGTTGACGAGCTTGTTGTTCATCGTAGAAGCCGCCGTGAGTTCCATGGTTGCACTTGCACCGCCAGCAGCTTCCTTGTGGTCTGCCGAAATCGTGATGGTGACAGGATCCAGCGGATTATAGGTAGCAGGGACCGTGGTTTCCTTCAGCGTGTACGTGCCGTGATCCAGACCGATGATGTTGAACGTACCATTGGCTTCCGTAATCATTTCATTGTTTGCGACATCCGTATAGGTATCATTCGGCTTCGTGGTGCCTGCGACAATGTAATTGCCATCGGCATCCTTCCACAGCGGAACAACACGATCATTTTGGTCATAAAGCGTGAAGCCAGCGCCAGGCAGTTCGTTGCCTGCTTCAGCCGTGTTCGCATACTTCGTGTTGTTCACAACATAGGTGAAGAGCCACACATGGTCTTCCGGCGTTTTACCCATGCCATCAGCATTGGGGTTGTTGGAGTATTCCAAATCGACGCTGTTCTTGTTGTTCGTGCTGGTTGCGCTCGCGTTGAAGACCTGCGCTTCTTCGTTCAGATACGCCGTGTAAACAACCTCAACCGTAATCTTGTCCGTAACAAGGATGCTGGTGTTTTCTTTCATCACCTTCTTCAGGTCTTCGATTGTGAGCGTCCAAGACGGCTTATCCTGATTTTCACCAACCTTGCCTGCGCCCTTCTGACCAGGCGTTGCAGTGCAAACATAATCGGTAGCTTTCAGTGCGATGCCGTTCACCTTCACAGAATCAATCTGAACGAAGGTAATGCCCTTGGACATGGTGTCGTTGAATACCAGCTTGTACGTCGGATAGTCATTATAATCTGCGTTGACCGGAATGGTTGCGACCAGACGGAACTTGAAGTTTTCAAACAGCGCGTGGTCGGCACTCTCGCCCCAGCCTTCCGGATTCACTTCTCCGCCGTTCTTTTCGGCATCAGCAACTTCGTCCTGTACCTGCTTGTCCACAGAGGGCTTTTCAGACTTTGCAGTCGCAACGATGTCCTGATCCAGCACCTTTACAATCAGCAGCGTGGCAGCGCCGTCCTTGCCTTCCAGCTTTGCCTGATTGTCCCGCACAAGGTAATAGCCAGGGGTCAGTTTCTGGCTCTTGCCGGGGGCTGCTTTGGTGGAAGAGAACGTATCAACCGGAGCGGATTCAGCGTTCCAGTACTTCGTGATTTCAGCCAGCTTTTCCTGATTCGTGCCCGAAACAGTTTTCAGAGCCTCCAGAACTGCGTCCGGCACAGGATCACCAGTCGTGACCGCAGCAGTGTCGTTCTTGGCGTTTGCGCCCCACTTGACGCTCGTCAGCACTTTCGCACCAGATTCATCTGCTACAACATCAGCAGTGAAAATCTGGTATACCTGGTATTCGTGATCCACATCGTCCTTCGGATTCACCGTAATCGTAAAACCGGTAGCAGTCGGCGTATCGCCTTCCGTCACTTCAGAAGCGCCCGCGACAGTGACCATGCTCAGCACGAGCATCATGGCCAGCAGAATTGCCCAAAACTTTTTCATGGTTTTTCTCCTTTTCGTTGTCGTTTTTCATACATTGGGAAACGTTTTGCGGGGATTACCGGGGTTGCCTACGTCGGGAGGTCTCCTGACGTATAGCTGCTATGCTTTTTTCATTCCTCCTCCCGTCGTTTTCTTCCCCATGTTTATACAAGGGCTTTCGCCCGCGTATACGGATTGAGCTGCCCCGGAAGGGGGGCTGCCGACTGCTCAGCAGCCTTCCCTCCGGCGTTTGATTTCCTGCCCCAGCAGCAATGCCGCCGCTGCCATCAGCAGCAGACCGCCCGCCGTGTACGGCAGTGTGCCGATGCCGCCCGTCTCGGGCAGCGTGTAGGTAATGGGTGTGTTCGTAATCTGGAAGACGCGATTTTCGCTGTTCGCGGGAATCGGCGCGGTGTTCGTGGCGTTCGTGTCGTCCGTCACCAGCTGCCAGCCGCTGCCCACCGGGGTCTTCTCGACGACGTAGTAGCGGTAGATGTTGCCACCCGCGTCATACGCCGGGAGATTGTACCACTTGTAGCCCCACCAGATGTTCTTGCTGCCTTCCGGCGCGGTGTATTCAACCACTTCGCCAAACTGCCAGCCATCCAGATTCTTCGCGACGACCTTCCCCGCTTCCGCGTCCCAGCCAAGGGTAACGTTCGCGATGATCTTGTCGCCGTCCGCCGCCGTTTCCGCGGTGGTCTGCTTGAGCGTCAGCGTGATGTCCGGGAGGTTCGCGGGATTCAGTGTGAACTGATTGTCCAGCGACGTCCAGACCTTGCGGGCGCTGACGTCGGTCAGGGTGTTGGTGACGGTGAGTGTCTTGACGTTCAGGTTGATTTCCGGCCGTTCGCCGTTCGTCGGGGCAGAAGCCGAATGGACTTCGTTGCCTTCCGCGTCCACTTCCTTGACGTAGTAGTACCATTCGCCGCTTGCGCCTGTATCCTTGTCGAACCAGTAGCGCGGCAGACGGGTCAGCGTCAGCGTTGCGGCGTCGGTCGGCGTATTCGTGCCGACCGTCAGCTTCACGGTGCCGTCCGACAAGACCGTCGCGTCCATGTTCGCTTCCAGCGCGCCCAGCAAGGGCGTGTAGCGTTCGTGTTGGGAAAGACCAGCGCCGTCACGCTTTTCGCGCCAGATTTGCAGGTACACGACGGTATTGCTGACATTCAGCGGCAGTTCGCTTCCGCTGCCTGTGGGGAAATACGCCTGCCTGAACTGCTTGGTGATTTTCAGCTGCGTCGGCGTGTTGGTAATCGTGCCGATTTCGTTGAAGCCCAGCTCCAGCTTGCCGTTCGGCAGGTTGTTCAGGTAGCCCGCCAGCTCCACTTCGCGGATGATGAAGGACGCACTGGCGTAGCCCGGCAGATTCCGGATGGTCACGCGCCACGGTTCATCCGCCTTCGCCAGCCCCGACACATGCAGGTAGGGCGCGCCGTTAATCTGCACCAGCTCCGCCGTGAGCGAACTCGGCGTGCAGATAACGTTCGTCAGGCTGAAGTAGCTCTTTTCCAGCAGGTTTTCCGTTTTCCACTGCGTGGAGTAGACTTCATGATACTTCATCATGACTTCAAGGTAGATGTCCTGCATCATGCCCTCTTCGCCGAACGTGTCCGCGTCCGCCCATTGCTTGACAATGCTGATGCTCTTGGGCACGTTGGTGATGGTCACGTTGTTTTCCGTCGTATCCTTGAAGGTGATGTAGAGAATCGAGCCGACGAGTTCGCTTTCATCCGCCGTCATCACCGCCGTGTAGCGGTCCAGCGTGTCGTTGCCGACGCTCGTGTTTTCGAGGATGTAATAGCGGTACTTGCGCAGGCTGCCGTCGGGATTGAGGGTCGTGTCGTACAACGGCAGGTTGTCGATGGTCAGCTTCCAGCCGTTTTCCGCCGACAGGACGTAATTCTGCTGGAACTGGTCGTATAACCAGTCGTAGTGCACCACGCCGTCGGAATCCGTCCAGTTTTCGCACCACACGTCGCGTAAGAGCGAAATCGACACCTGCTTGATGTCCAGCGGGTTCTGTGCGCCGTCGTACTCCACTTCTTCCGCCCACTGCTTCACAATGTTGAGCTTGCCGGTCTGCACGTTGGTGATGGTCGCGCTGGTGTCGATGATGGTGTACAGCGTTCCGCCGTCCGTGTTCGCCTCAGCCGAATCCTTCTCCGCCTCGTCAACACGGAAACCGTCCTCCGCCTTCAACTTCACACTGATGGGTGCTTTCGTCTTGGAGTCAAGTTCAAAGACATCTTCCGGTCCAGTAATCCAGCTCGTGTAGCTGTAAATCGGCGTGTACTTCGCTCCGTCCGCAATCACTTCGACCAGCTCGTAGGTGCATACGGTCGGTTTCTCCGCCTTGTCACCTGCTGCGATTGTGCCATCCGTGTTGTACTCTACTCTGTACAGCAGCAGCGATTCTGTCGTTTTCCAGCCATTCTCCGCCGTCAGCGTGATGGATTCTTGGTACTTTTCGTCTTCCATGCGGGTGCTGACCCATTCCGTGCCGTTCCAGACGTGCAGCGTCGGAATCAGCTTTACGGTAACAGACGTGGGAGTTTCCTTGATGCTGCTGTCCCACAGCTTCGTCAGTTGAATGCTAACTTTACCCTGTTCGTACAGCGGCACGTTCTTCGCGTGGATTTCCGCCGTTCCGCCGTCCGCAGGCAGTTCTACCTTGCCCCACTCATTGCCGTTCGTCGTTTCCTGCACGTCGCCGCTGAAGATGACCTGATAGCCATAGCCGTGGTAATTGCCGTATTCGTCCCACGCTTCGGCGATGCTGTATTGGTAGGGCATCTTCACCGCTTCGCCCGCCTCGTTGACCGTGAAGTAGTACTTCGGCAGGTTGGTGAACACCCACTCCGGCGCTTCCTCGCCCTTCAGGCTCTGCGTGACGTAGAAGTACTGCGTCTGCTGCGCATCCACAATCTCCTTGCCGTCCGCGTCGTAGCCGACAACCGGCGTCTGAATCAGGCAGAAGGTCAGCTCGTCGCGGTCGATGAAGCGCGCCCACGTCTTGTCTACCTTCACATTGACATATTCAATGTCGTAGTTCTTTTCGGTCACTTCCGGGAGCGTGTCCGTCAGCGGCTGGCGGTAAACCTCCTTGATGTCCTTCAAGTCAGCCGTGAAGTAGTCCTCCGGCTTCTGCGGGAAGTCCGCAGGCAGATGCTGCGTGCCGAAGTAGCCGTCAATCGTCGCTTCCGACACCTCGTAGGTGTACGCCCACGCGGATTTCACCGTGCCGTCGGCGTTGTATTGCGCATAAACCGACTGCGTTTCGTTCCATTCTGCCCAAAGCGCCGTATACGTTGCTGTGGTGTCCAGCTCGATCGTCTTTGCGGTGGGCGTTTCCGCTGTCCAGCCCGTATCCGGGGCATAGACATGGCGGGTGCGCGTCACGGTAATCCTCGCCTTTGTGCCTTCCGGCGTGGGCTTGTCCGTGGGATTGCCGGAAGCGTCCAGCCACTGCTTCGCCACGTTGAAGCGGTACAGACCTTCCTTCTCGCTCGTCAGCTTGTTGTTCGTCACGGTGACGGTGGTGCTGGTGTTCGCATCGCCCTCCGTCGTCACGAAACCGTCCGCCGGGCTATAGCTGACGCTGAACGGGAGGGTGGCTTCGTTTTGGTACTTGACCTCCTCCACCTTGTAGCGGTAGCTTTGCCTGATGGGCTGATTCTGCTCGTCGAAGCCCGTCACAGCGTACTTCGGGAAAGTGCCGAACACGACCTTGCTTGTGTTCAGGCTGCTGATGCTCATGACCCTCGTGACCGCTTGGAAGCTGTCGTCCGCGACCCACGCGCCGTTCTCCTGCTTTTCGCGGGTCAGGCGGAAGGTCAGCGTATCCTGCATGTTTTCAGGCTTCGCGCCTTCACCCCAGCGCTTCTCGGCTTCGATGGTCAGCTTCGCGATCTCGTAGTTCCGCAGCGTCGCCGTGCCGCGTGCGTTCTGCGCGTCCGCCTTCGGATTGGCGGGATTCCCGTCCGTGAAGTACTCGCTCGGTTGCTGCGGGAGACCGCTGTATGCCAGCTGGCAGTAGAAGCCGCTCGGCACGTTCAGTTCCCGGAGGCTGTAGGTGTAGGCGTGGGCGTTTTGGACAACGCCGTTTTCCATGGCGACCGTGTAGGTTTCCAGCCCCTCGAACTTGGCGCTCCATTTGTTCGCTTCTGCCAGCGTGACCGTGTCGCGGCGTTCCGTGCTGCCCATCGTCCACGCACCGTTGACGTAATCCCAGCGCGTCTTGTAGAGCGCGACCTGTACGCCGCCGAATTCCTCGGTAATCGTGTGCTTTGTGCCATCCGGCGCGTACCATTCCTTGGACAAGTCGATGCTGATTTCGCCGTACTTGTCCTCCGGACGGTAGACGTTGGTCAGCGTCGCCGTGACCGTGCCGGTGGTTTTGCTGGCGTTCGGGTCGATGGTGTAGGTGATGCCGGATGTGGTGTAGCTCGGCACTTTGCCCTCGACGATGTAGTAAATGTAGTAGAGCTTGTTGCCGTTCGCGTCCGCGCCGGTGGATTCCAGCTGCGACCACTGGGTGTGCCAGCCGTTCGCCGCCGTCAGCGTAGCCTCGCGGCCACCGTAGGCGTCGTCCGGGTGCTGGCGAATTTTTGCCCACTGCGCGTCGGTGAACTGCGTGACCTGCGTCGGCACTTCGTCAACCGGTGTGCCTTCCGGGGGCATCGTGATGCTCACGCTGTCATCATACCCATAGTCTGCCGACCATTGATTATTCCAGCTTTGCCACCACTGTACACTGAAAGTTACCTTTTTCTGATACGCCATCGTTGTAGTGTAAACGAACTGTTTCTTCGACGTATCCTGCGGCTGCAAAACGATTTGTTTTCCGTCTACGCGAGCCACAATACGCCCGGTGTCACCAAGTCCGTTACCTGACAGGTTCAGCGTTACCGTAACCTCCTGATTTTCCGGGAACTGCCGTGCAATCGTCGCGCTGCTGTTACCCTTCATTTCCGCAGACAGGATGCATTGCGGATTCTGCGTTGCGCCCGTGTTCAGCACGTCGGTGTACTGTTCCTGCGTCAGCACATAGCGGCGAAGCATCACGAGGACGCTGGCAGGGCGCGCATTCTCATGGGCGTCGTCGCCAGCCCAGTTCTTCTGCACCTCCATGTCGTGGCGATCCTTGCTGTTCTTCACCTGAATGTTGATGCTCGCAGAGCCGTTGACGGTGTGTGGGCCATCCACCACGCCTTTGATGCCGGAAGCAGTCATGAGCTCCTGCAGCCGACTCTTCGAAATCGTGCCGAAGTTGCCATTGTTGAGACCGTCCGGGTATCTCGCCGGATGTGCTTCGGTATCGTCCGCTCGCGGAACGATGTGGAAGACGACCAGCGGGCGATCCTCCAGCACGAGGTGGTACGGCTCGACTGCCTTCGTTTCCGCCAGCATGTACGCGACATTCGGGTCGAGCGGACGCTCGTTCAGCTTCTCCGAATTGTATTGGTAAGTAATCATACCGCTTTGATCCGTGTAGACCTTACCATTTTCGCCGCCAACCGCCTCGAACTTGTTGGTTGCCGTGTTCCATGCGTAGAGGGTGAACTCCGTCCCCGGCAGCAGCAGCGAGGTGTTCGCGCTGTCCACCTTGCGGATGACCAGATTGTTGTGGATGTAGCCGCCGCCCTGACTGAAGTAGTCGTTATTGCTGTTGTTCAGTTCGGTACTTGAGCTGTCTTTTCCTTCCAGGTTTGCGTGGTTTCTCAACGCCGGACTGATGCCCTTGTGGTTCACGTCGTTGAAGTTGTACTCGTTCGTCACCTCAGGCGGCAGCAGAATGTTCTCCTGCGCCGTGTATTCCAGAATCAGCGCCTTGCCGTCCGGAACGGTGACGGTTATGTTCAGCTTTCGCGTGTTTACCGTCGATCCGCTAAAGCTCGGCGTTCCCTGCGCAGGATACTGGTAGGTTTTATTCCCTTCCTCCGTTTCCGTGAACTCCATCTTCCAGAGATACTTCTCTATCTCTGCGCCGCGCACCAAATGTCCCTTGCCGTTTTCATCAACGTTCAGAATCGGATTGCCGTTTTCATCCTTCAGCGCCTCGTAGAGCCTGAAGGAGCCTTCATCCAGCGTGACGTCTCGCAGATAGATATAATTATTCGGCCAGTTATCGCACCAACCAACAACGTCATACGACAGCGTATCTGTCAGCGTGAGGGTGCTGGAGCTTGGGCTTAGCTCCGCGCCTGCCTGGTTGATGTCGATGGTGTAGGTGATTCGCGCCTGCTGGTCGCCGCCCTTGACGCTGTAGCCCTTCTGGACGTTGATCGGCTTGACCGTCTCTTCCTCGTAGGTCAGCTCGGTCTTCTGCTCCTTGTGATAGAGCGCAGCGTCGTATCTCACGTCCAGCTGGTTGTTCAGCACGCCCAGCGCCAAACTGCCGTTCACCGCGGTTGCCAGGAAGTCGTCGGCAATCTTGCAGTGAACCTTGACGGTCATATCCGCCTTGCCGTTGAGAATCGTTTCCGAACCGCCGGTATTCTCATTCGGCTTCATGGAGATGTTGATTCTCTGCTGCTGCTGTGCGCCTTCGCCCACCGTCGTCAAATCAGCCTTGATGGAAATGCACTGCTCGCCCCACTCGTTGCTGACCTCATAGCCATCCGGAATCGTACCGGCATTGTCCAGCTTCTTATTGACAACGGTCATCTTCGTGCTGTCCGTTTCGCTAAGAATCAGCCTCGATCTGCCGTATTCAATGTAATCCACCACAATGTGCGGCGGGAGCGTTTCGGTCAGGGTGATTTCGTCGTGCGCCACGCCGTCATTGCGCAGGAGGATCGTCCAGTACAACTCGTTCTCATGGATGATCTGTCCGTTCAAATCACCAACGCCATGGTTGCCGAATTTCTTCTCCACCAGGTCGTTCGGGGCGACCTTGTACTCCGCGTATCCGTTCTTGCCCGCGTTAACAGCTGTGTTCTTGAAGTCAACCCAGCCAGTGCGGGACTTTTCCAGATAGATGGTCGTCTGGTACGGGAGCATGACGCTTGTCGTCGCGTTCGCATCCACATTGGCGTCGTTCAGCACAACGCCTTCGCCCGTCGTTTCAAACCGGAAACCATAGTAGTAGCCTTCCGTCAGCGTCGTTTCCGCAGACACCACCATCGTGCCTTCATTTTTGCCCTGACTGTCGCAGGTCAGCAGCGTAATGGTGTACGGCACATTCTGCGCATCATGCTTTTTCACAACATCGAGGTTTTTGATGGCGTTGAGCAACGTCTGCGCCTGAGCCGCCGTCATGTAGTGCTGCATGATTTCTGTTCCGTTTTTCCATTCCACCTTCTTGTCAAGCGTATCGCCGAAGTTCAGCTTATACTGAACATCCTTCGTCGCCGGGAAGGTGTACGTCGCGTTCCACGCTACCGGATACAGACCATCGGTGTATTCGCCGTTCTTCGTCGGATCCGCCGACATACTCGCGTCAACCGACTTCACCACATTGTAACGCGTGTCCTGCCCTACGGTCACGGTGCTTGTCTTTTGTTCGCCGTCGAATTCCGCCGTGTTCGTAACCTGTTGATTCTGCGCGGTTGCTTCCACCGGCGTTTTGTATTGGATTACGATCTTAGCTGTGGTGTCCTTGAATTTCAGCTGCGGTTTGCCGTCCACGCCGGTTTCCACGGTAAAGTAATCCGTGTAGTTTTCAGCGGTGATAGGCGTGTTATTCGCCGTGATTTGCGACACATAGCCCTTGCCGTCCGTCTTCGAAAACAGCAGACTGCCGTTTTCGTCCACAAGCTGGTCGAACATCGTGTCCGTCAGCGTCTTATCCTTGATATTGAAACGGTTTTCGTTGACGGTGAGCGTCCACTGAATGCAACCCTCATTGCTGTTGTACCAGCTGCTCTTTTGCAGCTTTTTAATCTGAACGTCAGTAGGGTTGCTGTTAGAGGAATTCTGGGAATGGTCCCACTTTCCGCCACTCTGCGCAGTGAAAGTATTTGTCAGCTGATCGTATTCACCGGTCATTCCGTCCTTGTCGAACGTGTATTCATACTTGATTTCGTATGTTTCATTTGCCGAAAGCGGCGGCAGCACATAGTCCGTCGTCATGGTATGGACCTTGCCGCTTTCGTCTGTCGTGTTCGCATAAACGTAATGAATGTGCGTTCCCGTCGTACCGCAGGCGCATGTACCGTCCGTCTTGATTTCTGTCGAAGCAGAGTCAACAGCGGGCACCTGACTCCAGTTAGCGTTTGTTTTAACCTCCGTGACGGTCATGTTTGTCAGGGCAATTTGCTTATTCACCGCCGTCATGACGTCTTGAGCAGTCGCGTTCTTGCCGTTCGTGCCCTTTGTGGATTCGATTTTGACGGTATACTCAATCGTTCCTTTTTCCCAGTTGACATTAGCCCCGCTTTTCCAAGTTCTCAAATCGCTGAGGAGGGAGTTGTTGCCCCTGTCGATGTCCTCCCACTTCACGGTAGTCGATGCGCCACCGAACTTGATGGTCAGGTCGTCGTTGCCCAGATTCTCAACATCATCCTTGCGAATTTCGGCGCTCATCTTCATGGTGCCGGTGCGGTCGTCATGGCTGGGGTTGTTCCGGACAAAGTCCATATACTCGTCGGTGAACCACATTTCAACGTTATTCGTTTCGGGATTGTACTGGAACTTAAACGCCGGCTTTTCATTGCTGAATTTGGCGTCCGTGCCCGACCAGACAGAAGTGCTGTCCGTTTTGATATGCGTATTCTCTGCCGGAATAATAATCTTGTTGCCTTCGCCATGGCGAAGAATAGCTTCATCCGAAATCTTGAAGTCCGCCGCGAAGCTATAGTTGTACGCATTGGCGTTTTCCGGAAGTATGATGTTCGATACCGTAATATTGGTAATCTGCATGCCGCTCTCGCTGACGGCAGGCGGTTCGTTCGCCATCATCAGGAAGCCCGGGTCGAGTCCAAGCGACGGCATCATCATGTCGTCCGGCTTCGCGGCATCAGCGTCCATCGACGGGATCACCGTAAGCGCAGGTGTCGGGGACGGCTCGTCCATCGGGGCAACAGTTTCGGCGGCGTTTTCCGTCGGCGTGGGCGTTACAGGCGGCGCAAGCGTCGGTTCTTCCGTAGGCGCGGGCGTTGCCGTGGGTGCTTCCGTCGGCGTTGCCATTGCTTCGGGCGCAGCCGTCGGCTCAGCTGTCGCTTCGGGGGCTGCCGTCGGCTCAGCTGTCACTTCGGGGGCTGCCGTCGGCTCAGCTGTCACTTCGGGGGCTGCCGTCGCATCGGGGTTCGGGGTCGGGTCATAGTAGCAATCCGCCGTGTGCGTGTGCTCTTCTTTGCCGCAGATATAGTGGCGTTCGTAGCAGTCCGCCGTGTGATGATGGCCGGAATCCTCCGCCGTCACCGTCACAATGCATTCATTCGTATGCTGATGCCGCAGCACCTGAATATAACCACAGGTATAGTAACCGGTTTTCGCATCGACGCAGGACGCGGAATGCGTGTGCACCTTCGCCGGGTCAGGATAGAGCTTGCACTTCAAGTCGCCGCGCACCATCTCGTAGCAAGAATCATCATGCGTGTGTGCGCCTTCGCCCTCAAACAGACCGCAAGTCGGTTCTTCCGTCGTCGGATAGCAGGCATCCGTATGGTGATGCGCGCCCTCGCCTTCCGTCAGGCCGCAGGTGTACGTCCGGGTCACTTCGTAGCAGCTGTCATCATGGACATGCGGCATGTCGGAGTTCGTCGCAACGTCCTCGGTGCAAATCAGCGTGCGCGTTTCCGTCACGCAATCCGCCGTGTGCTGGTGGCCTTCGCTCTCAAACAGACCGCAAGTCGGTTCTTTGGCCCGATAGCACGCATCCGTGTGGATGTGCCCCTCGCTTTCCGGCAGCGTGCAGGTCAGCTGCTTCTCCCAGTTGTAGCAGGCATCCGTGTGCTTGTGCATCGGATGCTCCTCCAGCGTGCAGATAAGAACGCCGTTGCTGTCGTAGCACTTTTCGTCATGCTCGTGGATGTAGCCATCCCAGTAGCCGCAGCTGAGTTCGCCCTGCGCATTGTAGCAATCGGAGGAATGGTGGTGCGGTTCAAAGCTGCAGCGCATAATATCGGTAAAGACTGTCTCCGCCTCGCGCTCGGAAATCAGGCAGGTCAGCTCGTCCACATAGCAGTCCGCCGTGTGGGTATGCTCCTCCAGCCCGCAGTACGTTTCCGCCGCCATCGTCAGGCCCGGCATCATCAGCACATAAGACGTGCAGATGGCGACAACGAGTGCCAGCGCCGTGACCGTCTTAAGCAGACGCATCCGACGCTTCCGCTGCGCAACGTATTTTTCTGCTAATTCCATGAGTTTGCGGTTCATGTCAGCATCCTCCGATTCTGGAACCTGTGTTCCTCTTCTTGCTGTATTGTACTTACGTTATTGCAGGAATCCAATGCGGTTCAGCGGCCAAATGCGGAGCGTTACGCGCCCCATAATCTGCTCTTCGGACACTGGGCCGACCAGTGTGCTTCGGCTGTCGCGCGAGGTGGAGCGGTGATCACCCAGAACAAAATACCGCCCGTCCGGCACTTGGTACGGCAGCGTGATGGAGCAGTCGCCCAGCGCGCGGTCGGTGATGTACGGCTCATCAAGCAGTTCGCCATTGATGTAGACGTTGCCGCTTCCGTCGATGTTGACCCACTCGCCCGGCAGGCCGATAACGCGCTTAATCAGCACCTTATTGTTGTAGTAAAAAGCGATAATATCGCCGCGCTGCGGATTTGACCCGCGCACGACCATTGTGATTTCGCCCTGCCCGACCACCGGCGTCATTGACGTGCCGGTGATTTGCAGGATGGGCATGACCATGGTTGCAATCAGCACCGCGACCGCCGCCACCACCAGCAGCGTATAGAGCGTGCTGCGCAGGGCGCGGTTGTAGCTGTGCTTGCGTTTCTCATGCTTCAGTTCCGTTTCCAATTGTGCGGATGTGGGGTTCATTTGCCGCAGCAGGTGGGCGCGTTCCGCCGCTTCCTGCGTGTCGTTGAGCAATTGTTTGCCCGTTTTCTGCTGATTCTTGTCTTCTGACACCTGCGCGCCCTCCCTTCTGTCATGTTTCTTTACTGCTGATTGGCGGCTTTCTTTGCGCGCGCGAGGATTTCCTGCGCTTGGCTTTCTGCCGCGCTGATTTTCGCCTGACACAGCCGCTCAACGTTCTGCTGATACTGTTCCGCGGCCTTCTGCGCCGCCTCAAACACGCCGTTTAACTTCAGCGATGCCTCCGCAATCGAGCCGCACGTTTCCAGCTGCAGCTGCTGACTTTGCAGCGCCGCTTCTGCTGCATTCAGCCGCTGCTCCAGTGCCTCAAATTCCCGTGCCTGTTCCAGCAGCAGTTCCAGCAGCTCCGCGCGTCCCAGCTTCCGCAGTTCCTTCTCTGTCACAGTTCACGTCTCCTTCACATGTAACACATTTATCGTTTCTCGATATGCAATTCGCCAAATTCCCGGCAAATCACAGTTCAAGTTCTTACATGGTTTATTATACCATCAAATCTTCAACTGTCAAGACGGAAAAATAACAGTCATTATGCTCAAACGGTGCATTTTTGTGTATTTCGTTTCACTTTCGTGTATCAATTTTGTCATTTTCGTACGTTAACAGTCTGTTAGTTTCCTGAGTATTGTAATTTTAATGTTAAAACTATCGTTACAGGAATGTTTTTGCTCTGTTGCCCTCCTCGATTTTTCGGAATTTTCGTTCAGTGCGTGCAAATTTTCGACCGCTTTTTTCTTTGTTTCCACGCCATTCGTTCGTCTTTTTCAATGTAACATTCCAGACTTGGCAAACAAAAAACAGCATAATATTGTTGATTCGCGAAAAAAACAGGAGCAGCCCGTAAATTGTGCTGCTCCTGCCCAATATTCTGTTACCCATTCGGGTTTGCGCTGTCGTCATCCTGGCGATACTGATCTGTACGGCGACGATGGCGCGGCGCTTCCTCTGCCGATTTCGCCACCGGGCGCGCATACGGATTTTCCATCGTCGTCGCGCTCTTCGGCGCGGCAGTGGACGGGGTCTCCTGCGGCTTCGTCAGGGGCTGAATCGACGTGCGATAACCGACTTGCGGTCGGTTTTGCATGTCCTGCGTCTGCGGAACGGGTGTCGCCGGGCGCACCTGCACAGGCGAAACGCCATTGCTCGTCTGCGGACGCTGCTGCGGGGTCGTGTACGCGCCTGTGCGCATCTGCTGCGGCTGACCCGCCTGACGCGCAACCGGACGATCCGCATTGCGCGCTGCCTGTGCGCGGCGCTGTGCCGCCTTCATCGCAACCTCACGCTGTTTCTTCTGGTATTGCATGAAGGCGAATCCGCCGCCGCCCAGCAGCAGCACGACCGCAATCACGATGAAGATAACCAGCCCGCTGTTGCCGCTCTCGTTCACCACAGGGTACGTCGCGGCTGCGGTGGGCAGCGGTTCGAGCGTCGGTGTGGGCGAAGCGGAAGGCGTCGGCGTGGCGGTTTCCTGCGTAGGGGCAGTTGTGGGCGAAGTCAGCGGGCCGGGCGTTGAAAAGCCCTGCCACGGCACATAGCTGACCGTTGCGCCGCTGCCCTTCCAGTCGTTGATGGTCTTGTCTTCTTCCGGAATCAGACCGCTGGTCGGTTTTGCAGTAGCATTCCCCGTCGTGTTGTTCTGGATGCCCTGAATGTACTCGCTGCTTTGCAGGAACTCTTCCAGCTCCTCCACCGTCATCCAATGGAAGTATTTTCCGTTGACGTAACCTTCTTGGTCATTGTAGCGGATGTGATACCACGTTTCGCCGTCCGTTCCGGTCGTTGTGCCGAGGACAAAGCAGAACGCGTAGTTGTACAGCTTTCTGATACGGCTCGCGTTCATGCTGGGCTGCTGGCGGAAGTTGACCGAGGTCGTCGTAGTCACATAGCCGTAGCTGGAGTAGTTCGTCGGGTCGTAGGGCTGGGGCGTGGTGACAAGCGTAGGTGCGGGCGTGGCGTTCAGGTTGTTCAGGTATGTCTCGATTTCCGCCTGCGTCATGAAGCGGAGCATGTCATAGCGCACATAGCCCCACTGCCCATTATACTGCACGCGGTGCCACGGCATACTGCCCAGATAATCCTGCCCGGAGACGTAGACAACTTCGCCCTGCATCAGGTACGCCTCAATCGCGCTGAAGTCGCCCGCCATCTGCCGCAGCGGCACGTTGTTGCCCACGGCGTAGGCGTAGCCCATCTCCTGTGCGGGAACAGGCGTCAGGTACGGCGTGGGGCTGGGCGTGGGCGTGCTGCGGGACTGATTCCACTGCTGAATGTACACCTGCGCCTGCGCGTCGGTGACGTAGCGGAGGTTCGCGTCCGGCACATAACCGGACGTCCCTTCCAGCGTGGTCACAATGTCCCACGTTTCACCCGCCGTGTTCAGCTGGCTATTCACATACACCAGCACATTCGCCTGCAGCGTCGCCATGACGTAGTTGCCCGTGCCGATGCCGGTGCGCATTTCGGTTTCGCGCGTGGTGACGGCATAGCCCTCGTACGGCACAGCGGTCGGCGTCGGAGCCTCAGTCGGGGTCTGCGTCGGCGCGGCGGTCGCTACCTGACGATACCAGAAGGCAATATCCGCCGCATCCATGCTCAGCGTGCCGTCTTGGAAAACAGTCAGGGTGATTTGCTCGCTGCCGGGAATCAGCTCATATCCATCCCGCAAATTCGTCGGCATCGGGCTCAGGGTGTATGTGCCGGGCGCGAGCGTCATCGACTGCGCATTCGCCACGGGATTGCCGTAGCTGTCCAGATACTGGATGATGATGGTCGCGTTCTGCGGTGCGGCGGTCGGGGTTGCCGTCGGCACTTCCGTTGGAATTTCGGTCGGAATCGCCGTCGGGGTCTCGGTCGGAACCGGCGTTGCCGTCGGCACAGGTGTTGCGCCGGTGGATGCGGCATACGCGTCGCTTTCCGCCTGCGTCATGATGGTCAGGAATTCGCTCATGATGTAGCCGCTCTGTCCATCCACCATGACGACGCTCCACCGTTCGCCCTTGTCATTCAGCATTTCGTTGACGACGTAGACGTTCGAGCCATTCGCCAAGCGCTTGATGACCGTGTTGCTCTTGCTGGTCGAAGCCTCGCTGCGGAACGCCACCTTATTGCCGTTGATGGTCGCGTAGCGGTTGACCGGCTGCCCGACGGGAATCGGCGCTTCAGTGGGCGCAGTGGTCGGCGTTTCGGTCGGAATCGGCGTATTCGTGGGCGCTTCGGTCACGGGAACATCCGTCGCAGCGCTTTGAACCGGGCGGTAATAGAACGCAAGGTCTTCCGCCGTCGCTTCGTCGCCGTTGATGGCAATGGTGCCGTCCGCATAAATCGTCAGGTCGAACGACGTCCAGCTGCTTTCCAGCTCGTAGCCGGGAATGCTGTCATACGCGGGCGTGACGTGGTACGTTCCCGGCATCAGCTCCGCCACGCTTGCGTCGGCAATCTCCTCGCCAAGCGTGTTGTAGTAGCGGATGGTGACGGTCACGAACTGCTGCGCGGGCGCGGGGGTATCGGTCGGTGCTTCGGTCGCCGGAACGTCGGTCGCCGGGACGTCGGTCGCAGGCACGTCGGTCGCAGGCACGTCCGTTGCGGGTGCAGGCGTGTCCGTCGGCGCTTCCGTCGCGGGAACATCCGTCGGAGTCTGCACCGGGTGATAGTAGAATCCGACCGCATCCGCCGGAATTTCTTCGCCATCCATGTACAGCGTGCCGTTCGCATCCACCGTCAGGTCAAACTGCGTCAGGGTGCTGTCCAGCTCGTAACCGGGGATTTCGCGCTCCGGAATCATCGGGTACGTCCCCGGCAGCAGTTCCTTCACCACCGGGTCGGCAATTTCCACGCCGCTCATGTCGAAGTAGTGAATCGCCACCGGCATCGTCTGCGGGGCGGGCGTGTCCGTCGGCGCAGGGGTGTCCGTCGGGGCTTCGGTCGCAGGTGCTTCCGTCGTGGGAATATAATAGTAGAAATACACCTCGCTCGGCGTCGCGATACCGCCGGAAACGTTCACTTCCACCGTGCTTTCCGTGCCGGGCATCGGCACATAGCCGTCCGCCATGCCCTGCGGATTCGCCGTCACAAGGTGTGTCCCCTCGCCCAGTGTCAGCGTGTCGTCCATCGCAACAGGCTCGCCCTCGGAATTGAGGTAATGCACGGGCACGTTCACTTCGGTCGGCTGCGGGTCGGCATAGAAGAAGGACACACTCGCTAAGTCGGTCGTGCCGTCAGGACGCAGCGTGACCGTCTGCGGATTTTCGCTGATGAGGTCGTACCCGCCCACGCGGTCGCTGGCGGCATAGATGTAGTTCACGCCCTCGGTCAGCGGCTGCGACTGCTGATCCAGCAGCGTACCGTTCTTGTGATAGTAGAACACGTCGATGTTGGATGTTACCGGCTGCGGCGTGGCATAGTGGAACACAACGGGATTCACGCTCGCCGTGCCGCCGTTGTCCACCCACACATGCACCGTGTCCTCGCCGACAAGCTGATACCCAGCAGTCATCGCGCTATTGGCGGTAACATAGTTGTCGCCCTGATTCAGCATCACATACTGCGTGTCCAGAATCGTGCCGTTGTCATCCAGCTGATAGAGCACGGTCACTTCCGCCTGAATGACGGGCGGCTCGGTTGGGGCTTCGGTGGGCACTTCCGTCGGCGCTTCGGTCGGCTGCTCCGGCACGGCGTAGACAAATCGCACCTCGCTCGGCGACGCATTGCCCATGCTGTCCACAAACACATCCACCACGCCGGACGCGGGTTTGACAAGCAGATAATCCCACGGCACAACGCTGGAATTGGCGTACACTTGGGTAGTCGCGTTCGTCAGGCAGCTTGCGTACTGGAAATCCAGCTGCTGGCCATCCTCCGTCACATAGTACACCGGCACGTTGACGCTCTCCTGCGCGGGCGTTTCAGGCATTCCCTGCGACGAGAGATACAGCGGGAACATCCCTTCATAGACGCTGTTGCAGTAATAATCCACTTCATACGAATACATCGGGTCAAGGGCGGTCGCATCCTGCGTCCACATGATATCCGACGCATAATCTTTCAAGTAGAAAGTATACGCCGGGTCAGACGATACAACCTGCACCTGAACCGTGCTGAAAAGAGCGGACGCATCCAGCGTCGCCCAATACGCATGTTCCGCGCTGTCAGGCACGGGGAACGCCTGCGTTGTCTGCTGCTGACCCTGCGAATCCGTCCAAATGACGGACACGACGACGTCCTCCCAGCGATCCAGCGCCAGCGCCGGAACCATCGCGGTTGTCATCAGCAGCGCCGCCACCATCAGCACAGACAGCAGACGGCCAAGACCTTTGACGCCGGATTTTCTCATGTTGGGTTTCCTCCTTGCTCCTGCCCTTTGCGGGCCTGATGCCATTCTATTATACCGCAGCGGCGCGGTTTGTCAATCTTCCGCACCCTGCCGCATTTTTCCTTGCGATTCGCAGGATTTTTTGCGTCTCTTGTCGAATCACTATGGCGAAAATCATCCTATTGTTTGAGGAGGAGATTGACCATGATGGACGACAAGCAGCTGACGGAAGAGTATTTGGATGGGAAAGTCGTTTTCCCCGGCAAGATTATCCGCGTTGAGCATTGGCATGTGCGCCTGCCCAACGGCGAAACTGCCCTGCGCGAGGTGGCGTGCCATCCGGGCGCGGCGGGCATTGTCGCGCTGGATGATGACGGGAACGTGATTCTCGTCCGCCAGCACCGCATCGCCGTTGGCCGCTTGACGCTGGAAATTCCGGCGGGCAAGCTCGATGGGGTGGATGAAGACCCGTTCGTCTGCGCCCAACGTGAGCTGAGCGAGGAAACCGGGCTGACCGCCGACCACTGGCGCAAGCTGACCGTGCTGGAGACGACCCCCGGCTTCTGCAACGAGCGCATCCACCTCTACCTGGCGACGGGGCTGCACGCTGGAAAGACGCATCCGGATGAGGATGAGTTCGTCTGCACACTGCGGATGCCGCTTTCCGACGCGGTACAGAAGGTGATGGACGGCACGTTCCGCGACGGCAAGACCGCGCTGGCGCTCCTGATGGTACAGCAGCTGCTGTCCGCACCCTGCAAACAATAAACGTGCGAAACGCGCGTTCTGTTCCATCCACGCTTATTGTAACAAATATTTCATCAAAATGCAATCGTGTGGACGGATTTTTGCGCGTTTTTTCGGAAAATTTCGCTGACGGAGGTGCTTTATGGCTGGAAAAAAGCAGCGTCATCCCCTGTATGTTCTCTTTCTGCTGCTGATGCTGCTCATGCTGGCGCTGGGTGTGTATCTGCTTGTCGTCGGCTGTCAGCAAGGGAATCGCCCTGTGCCGCTTGCGCCGTTTTCGCCGCAAATCATCGGAGGTTTCTTCCGCCATGTATGAAAAGCTGGGGCAATGGCTCTCCCACCGCAATCCGCCGAATGAGCCGATTCCCGCAGCGGATTACTTCGCGTCCCTGCCGCGCCTGACGACCGACCGGCTGCTCCTGCGTCCGCTGACGATGCGCGATGCGGCGGATATGTTCGCTTACTCCCGCGACCCCGAAGTCGCTCGGCATGTTCTCTGGGATGCGCACAAGTCGATGGCGGATACGCGCGGCTACCTGCGCTACATCATCAGCCAGTACCACAGCGGCGCGCCGTCCAGTTGGGGCATCGTGCTGCGCGAAACGAACCGCGTCGTCGGCACGATTGGCTTCATGAGTTACAGCGACGCGGACAGCGTGGTGGAACTCGGCTATTCGCTCGCCCGCTCCTGCTGGAACGGCGGACTGATGACCGAAGCGCTGGCGGCGGTGCTGCGCGAATGCTTCACCGCGCTGCGCATCCACCGCGTCGAGGCGATGCACGAGTGCGACAACCCTGCCAGCGGGCGCGTGATGGAAAAATGCGGTATGCGCCACGAAGGGACACTGCGCGGCAAGGTGTTCAACAAGGGCGATTTCCACGACGTGGAGCTGTGGGCGATGCTGCGGGAGGACTGGGACGCGCGCCATTGAGCGAGTTTCTTCCTATATTATATGGGAAGATACACCATGCACGGTGGATTTGCTCGTCCGCCAAGACGCCTAATCAGCAGAAAAACAGCGCATCAAAAAAGAGGGCTTCTGCCCCCTTTGAATTGGATTTATACTAATTCGATTCTAAAACATGGCATCGAGCATAGCAGATTTTTCGTTCC
>ERZ772886.399-NODE-399-length-42958-cov-7.335058_pt1 | contig 42958 bp, 39 predicted proteins | sample MGYA00512128_ERZ772886 | MGnify/ENA primary metagenome ERZ772886 (study PRJEB29015, sample SAMEA2737698) | human gut metagenome | biome: human gut; feature: human-associated habitat; material: faeces | place: China | collected 2012 ... | reverse complement strand
TGAGCCGTCTGTCAGTGCACATTTTTGGCAGACGGCTTTTATTATGGGCTTTAGCCTGTTGAGTGCATCGGAGTTTCTCCAAACGGAGAAATGGAGATGTGCGAAACAATAAACCACCTGCTATGCGGGTGGTGGGCAGGTGCTTATAGCACAATCACCTTTCCAAGGTATAATAGAGGTGTCCAAGCCACTATTACAGAAAGGAAAGGTGATTAAAATGGCCAATAAGACCAACGATTTAGCACACACAAAGTGGATGTGTAAGTACCATATCGTCTTCACTCCAAAGTATAGACGAAAAATAATTTATAATCAATACAAAGAGAGCATTAGAGATATTTTGAAACAATTGTGTGCATACAAAGGAGTAGAGATTATAGAAGGGCATCTTATGCCCGACCATATTCATATGTTAGTAAGCATACCACCGAAATACAGTGTGTCACAGTTTATGGGATACTTAAAGGGAAAAAGTGCACTTATGATTTATGATAAGCACGCAAACCTAAAGTATAAATTTGGAAACAGACATTTCTGGTCAGAAGGATACTATGTAAGTACAGTAGGACTTAATGAGGCAACTATAAAAAAGTATATACAAGACCAGGAGAAGTACGATATCATGCAGGATAAACTCAGTGTGAAGGAGTACGAGGACCCCTTCAAGGGGTAGCCGGTAATACAGACGCCCTTTGAAGGGCGGCGACGAGTCAAGGGCGTAGTGGCTTGAACAAAGTGAAAGCCAGCGTCTTTAGGCGCTGGCCGGTAACAAAGGCTTATAGCCGCTGAGCAAACCACCCGTTTGATGTGCAGTGGGAAAATATGAGCTGGGGACACGCAGTAAGCAGGGATTTACTGCACTGGGAACAGAAGGATGATGTACTTTTCCCGGATGAGACCGGTACGATGCTTTCCGGAAGCGGTATTGTAAATGATCGTAAGATGCTCGGACTGCCGGAAGATGCGGTGATATTTTTCTACACGGCAGACGGAAATAATAATAAATGGAGCGCAGGGAAACAGTTTACCCAGCGCATTGCATACAGCACCGATCTGCTAAAATGGGAACAGACCGACGGTGTGCGTTATGCGGCATACATTAATAAGATGGCTTATGCGGCGCAGACTTACAGCAATACAGGAAACTTGTGTATGACGGTACAATGAAAAATGTCCGGCAGCAGGATACTGCAACAGAAATTCAGATTACCCGTGCACAGTCAGAGGACATTTTAAGTGCCCGCATCAACCAGAAGACTGACTTTGTATACAATGCAAAAACCGGAGAGTTAAAAATCGGTGAAGAAACATTTGTAACAGATGCCGGAATCCGTGATTTTTCTCTGCTTTTTGATGATGTGATTCTTGAAATGACTGCAGATTGTGGTACAATTACAGATATATTCGAACTGCCTGAAATTGCAGAAAAGTTTTGCAATGAAAAAGAATGGGAGTACATGGAAATGTGCATGAGCAACCGCGTGGCAGGAGTCATTCTCTGCAGTGGAACGGTCGGCGTGGAACTGCTCGTCCGTTCCGGCAATGGGGAACTTGTGCCGAACCGCACTACTCTGCCGGTATCACTTGTAGTAAGGGAGACGACTTAATTCAATATGTATATGAGCCAGGTATATAGCAGGAGGGTAAATAGTGCATGCGCAAAACCGGCGCAAGAATGGAGGATTCCTATGGAAGAAAAAAAGTGGTGGAAAGAAGCGGTAGTCTACCAGATCTATCCGCGTAGCTTTATGGACAGCAATGGTGATGGTGTCGGCGATCTTCGCGGCATTAAGAGCCGGCTGTCTTATTTAAAATTATTGGGAATTGACGTGATCTGGTTATCCCCGGTCTATCAGTCCCCGAACGATGACAACGGTTACGATATCAGTGATTACAGGGATATCATGACGGAGTTTGGTACACTCGAAGATTTCGATGAAATGCTTGCCGAGGCACACAAACTTGGCATTAAGATCGTCATGGATCTGGTCGTCAACCACAGTTCCGATGAGCACCGGTGGTTTGTGGAGAGCAGAAAAAATAAGGATAACCCGTACCGTGATTATTATATCTGGCGCGAGGCAAAGGACGGAAAAGAACCGAATAACTGGGGTTCCTGTTTTGGCGGATCCGCATGGGAGTATGATCAGACAACAGATATGTATTATCTTCACATGTTTTCCAAAAAACAGCCGGATCTCAACTGGGAAAATCCAAAACTCAGACAGGAAGTCTATGACATGATGACCTGGTGGGGTGAGCGCGGCATCGACGGATTCCGTATGGATGTCATTACGATGATATCAAAAGACCAGCGTTTCCCGGACGGTGTAGTGCATGGCAATGAAAAATTCGGGGATTTTTCTCCTTATGTCAACAATGGTCCGCGTGTGCATGAGTATTTAAAAGAGATGAATGAAAAGGTAATCTCCAGATTTGACTGGATGACAGTCGGCGAGGGTGCCGGAGCAGGCGTTGAAGATGCAAAACGCTATGCCGGGACAAACGAAAATGAGCTGGATATGATCTTTACATTTGAGCATGTCAATCTCGGACAGACACAGTATGGCAAATGGAGTGACGGCAGTTTTGATTTGGTGGAGCTCAAAAAGGTATTTCAGAAGTGGGAGGACGGACTTGAAGGTGTGGCATGGAACAGCCTTTACTGGGATAACCACGATCAGCCAAGAGCCGTGTCAAGATTTGGAAATGACAGCGAGGAGTACCGTGAAATCTCTGCAAAAATGCTTGCAACCTGTCTGCATTTTATGAAGGGAACTCCTTATATTTATCAGGGCGAGGAACTTGGAATGACAAACCGGAAATGCAGGGATTTTTCGGAGTTTCGCGATATTGAGATCAAAAATGCATACCGTGATTTTGTCGGGGGCGGCATTTTAGACGAGGAGACCATGTTAAAATTTGTCAATGCCATCGGCCGTGACAATGCAAGATTCCCGATGCACTGGGATGACAGTGACAATGCGGGATTTACGACAGGAACACCGTGGATCTCTGTCAATGAGAATTATAAAAAGATCAATGCGGCAGCACAGGTAAACGATCCGGATTCTATATTTTCTTATTATAAGAAACTGATCGAACTGCGTCATCAGATGGAGATTATTGTGTATGGTGTATACAAGAGTAAGGCGATTGAACACCCGGATGTGTTTGCGTACACTAGAACACTTGGAGAAGAGAAACTGTTTGTGGTCTGCAATTTCAGGGAGCAGGAGATGGATTTTACCCTGGAAGACGGTTTTACCGGGGACGAGAAAGTCATGATCAGCAATTATGACGATGTGGTAAAAACAGAAAATGGCATCTATTTAAGACCTTACGAGGCAAAGGTATTTTATCGGAAATAAGTTTGGTGCGGAAGGGGAAAAACTATGGCGATCATCATAGATCAGGAACAGAAACTGATCACACCGCATACAAAAAATACGACTTAATACAAAACGTCCTTCCGGACATGTTGCAAGAAAGTTTCTGGTTTCCTTTGATTTATGAGCAGAATGATTGTCGCAAACAATTCGAATGATATCACCCTCTGGGTATTTTTCATTCAACTTTTTAAGCAGATTGATAAAATCTGAACTTTTGTGTGTCTCGCTTACTATGGGAACATCGGTTCGAAGCAGTAATGATTGAAAAAGTCATTGCTGCTTTTTTATTTTATAGTGCTTGCGAGCACCATAAAAATGACAATGACTTGCATATACTATAAGAAGACTTTGAAATAGAAAAATGTGAAAAGTTGCAAAAATCTATTCCAAGGAGGCTTGCTGTATGGAAATTAGCAGAGATTTCTATTTGGACAAACTGATAAAAAGAAAGCATAATGGATTAATTAAGGTGATTACCGGTATTCGCATTCATATGTACCATTTGAGCTTTGCAGAGTTTATGAATGTTTACAATGGCGACAAATATATGGGGCTTTCTGAGTATATGTTATATGGGGGTATTTCTCTGATCTTAGACTTCGCAACGCAAGAATTAACTTTCGTCAGTTTGAGCAGACTCATTCTATGGAGAATGTAATTTACAATGAGCTGCGTATGAGAGGCTACAGCGTCGATGTAGGTGTTATCCCGATTGCAGAAAAAGATAAGGATGGGAAAGTGACCCGTAAGCAGCTAGAAGTTGATTTTGTTTGTAATAGGGGATCGGTCAGATACTATATCCAGTCGGCATATTCGCTGCCAGATGAAACAAAGCGCATTCAGGAAATCAGACCGTTTAGAAGGATTGAAGACTCTTTCAAGAAAATCGTTATTACCAAAGATGTCGTTCAGCCGAATTATGATGAATATGGAATTCTTACAATTAATATTTACGATTTCCTTCTAAATCCGGATTGTCTTAAAAAATAATGTATTACAATACATTGGTAAAAGTGGTGAGCATGGATGTGGAAACCATAGCTGTCATTAAGAAGAATAGCAAAAATAACAATACGAAAGGATGTGTCAGGGTAATGGAAGAATTATCGTGATACATCCTTTTGTATTTGGATTGATTATTTTTCTTTCCCTGCTTGTCGAAAGTAATGGATGGAATGTATAATATTAAGCATAATGGAAGAAACATGGTTTCCACGGATGTGTCAGCAGAAAATATTTGAATCGAAAGAATATGTAAAGGGAAAATATTATGGAATATTCAGCAATTTATCATGACATGGACAAAAGATTCTGTTACGCAATTGATAAGGATCTGTTTGTGATACGTGTGCAGGTTAAAAAAGATGACATGAAGGAGATTATCCTTCACTGTGAAGATAAGTATATACCAATGGAACGCAAGGATACGAAAAAGACCATTCTGATGAAGAAGATTGCCACTTCACAGTTTCATGATTATTATGAAGCACAGCTTCAGATGCATCTGATATGTCTCAGATATTATTTTGAATTTACGGACACGCAGGGTGAAAAAATATATTACGGCAATTATGAGTTTTATAAGGAATGCATCACAAACAGGGACAGAATGTTTGATTGCCCGCAGAATCTTCGGGAAGAGGAAATGTTTGAGGTGCCGGACTGGGCAGCAAATAAGGTCGTGTATCAGATTTTTCCGGCCCGTTTTGCAGCATCACAACAGGTAGATAAGGAACAATGGTATAAAGCACCAATTTCGTCTATGGATGATCTGCATGGTGACCTCAGAGGAATTATTGAACATCTGGATCACGTTCAGAATCTGGGAATCGATGTTTTGTATATGACACCTATCTTCAAATCATATTCAAGTCATAAGTACGATATCATCGATTATTATCAGATCGATCCTTCATTTGGAACGACAGAGGATCTGAGGGAACTGGTGCAGGAAGCTCATAAACGTGGAATGAAAATCGTCATGGATGCAGTGTTCAACCATACAGGAAGAGAATTTTTCGCATTTGAGGATATCATGGAAAAGGGAGAAAAATCAAAATATCTGGACTGGTATTATATTGAGAAATTTCCACTTGAAAGTGAAAGAGGAGAGATTCCAAACTACAAATGTTTTGGCTACTATGGGGGAATGCCTAAGCTAAATCTGAAAAATCCGGAAGTTGAGAAATTCTTTACGGATGTTGCGTGCTATTGGATTAAGGAATGTGATATTGACGGATGGCGGATGGATGTAGGAGACGAGATCAGTCATTATTTCTGGAAGAATTTTAGAAGAGCGGTCAAGGCTGTAAAAAAGGATATGCTGATTATTGGAGAAATCTGGCATTATGCAGGAGATTTTCTTGAGGGAGATGAATGGGATACAGTCATGAACTATCCGTTTTATCTGAATCTGATCGATCTGCTGGCAGATGAGAAGATCCATGTCAGTCAGTTTGTACAGAATCTGGGATATTTGAAGGGACGTTTAAATAAAAAATGTTATCCTCTTATGTGGAATCTGATTGACAGCCATGATACAGCAAGATTTTTACATCTCTGTAATGGCAATAAGAAAAAACAGCATTTGGCAGCGGCTTTTCAGCTGTTATTGCCGGGAATGCCGATGATTTATTATGGAGATGAGTTTGCGATGCCGGGGGCAAACGATCCGGATTGCAGGCGGGGCATGTACTGGGATGAAGAATATCAGGACAAAGAGATGTATGAATGGTATAAACAGCTGCTTGGGATCCGAAAAAAACATGCGTGTATTTCAGAAGGCGAACTGATCGGGTCAATTACAAAGGATGAGGAAGGAACAATTGTCCTGATCCGGAAAAACGTCGAAGAGACAATTGCCTTGATTTTTAATTGCAGCAGTAATGCAAAGAACTTTAGTGAGTATGAGGGAAAATATAATTTACTTAGAGATGAGCCGTTTGATGGAAAAGTTGAGGGGCTTGATGCTGCAGTGATCGTGCTTTAAGAATGATTCCTGCCTGCGTATATGATTGCTTCGAAACTTTAAATAAAAGCAGGCTTAGATACATTGAAAAATAATTTCAGTGTATCTGAACCTGCTTTCTTTTTTTAATGAACATAGAGGCAGCCTGTGAGAAGAATAAATGATACATAGCTGCAGGATCGTATGTAGAAAAAAACAAATATAATATATTTAGACAAACTTTATTTTTTATTTATATATAAACCTGAAAAAGATGGTATTATTGAATATATAAGGGAACTGTCAAAATATACTATATACAGAGGTAGGCGTATGGGTAGATTAGTAGAGTTTCAGAATGTGAAAAAAACCTATCATATGGGAGAAGTCGAAATTCATGCTGTAGATGGCGTGGATTTTGAAATAAACGAAGGCGAATTTGTGGTCGTTGTCGGACCAAGTGGTGCCGGAAAAACAACTGTATTGAATATTCTTGGGGGAATGGACAAGGCTACAAGCGGACACGTTATCGTTGACGGTGTTGATATCAGCTCGTTTAATAGCAGGCAGCTGACATCATACAGAAGAGATGACATAGGGTTTGTATTTCAGTTTTATAATCTTGTTCAAAATCTGACTGCACTTGAGAATGTTGAGCTGGCATTGCAGATATGCAAAGATCCGCTGGATGCAAGAGAAGTTTTAACGGATGTCGGATTACAAGACAGAATGTTGAATTTCCCTGCACAGTTATCCGGAGGGGAACAGCAGCGTGTTGCTATTGCAAGGGCACTTGCAAAGAATCCGAAACTTCTTTTGTGTGATGAACCGACAGGAGCATTGGACTATCAGACAGGTAAAGCCATTTTAAAATTACTTCAGGATACATGCAGACAAAAAGGGATGACAGTTGTTGTAATTACTCATAATATGGCAATTGCACCGATGGCAGATCAGGTAATCCGCTTTAAAAATGGACAGGTAAGGAATATTACACGAAACAGTGAGCCAACACCGGTTGAACAGATTGAATGGTAGGTGACTGCTATGAAAAAGAAAGCACTGGCCAAAGAATTTTTTATGTCCATAAAAAAGACATACAATCGATTCATATCTATTTGCCTGATCGTTATGCTGGGGACAGCTTTTTTTGCAGGAGTGAAAGCAGCAGAACCGGATATGCAGGAATCAGCGGATATCTTTTTTGACGACAGTAAGTTAATGGATATCAGAGTGCTGTCTACATTAGGATTAACGGAAGATGATGTTACCGCAATTTCTGCAATTGAAGGTGTAGAATCTGCGATACCTGTGTATACATATGATGTTTTGACGGAGAAAGATGAAAAGCAGCATGTGATCAAGCTAATGTCAGAAACAACAGATATAAATAAAATCACTGTGACAGAAGGCAGGATGCCGCAGGAATCTGGAGAATGTCTGGCAGACTGGCTTTTGGAACAAAATTATGGGTATAAAATCGGAGATAAGATCACAATCAGCTCCGGAGATGACAAGGCAATTGAAGACATTGTCAATACGCAGACATATACGATCACCGGATTCGGAAAATCGTCATATTATCTTGATCTGACAAGGGATTCCAGCACGATTGGTAATGGTTCCATGTCAGGATTTCTGATTATTCCGGAAGATAATTTTACGCTAGAAGCATTTACGGAAATCGATGTTCTTGTTGATGGTGCGATAGCATTGGATTGTTATAGTGATGCTTATGAAGATGCTGTTGATGAAGTTACACAGAAAATCAAAGATATTGCAGGGGATCGATGCGAAATACGATATGCCGAAGTTGTACGTGAGGCACAGGATGCGATAGCTGAAGCTGAGACAGAGGTTTCTGATGGTGAACAAGAACTTGCAGATGCAAAAGAGGAATTAGAGGATGGATGGGAACAGCTTGCAGATGCAAAGAAGGAAGTTGCAGAAGGCCAGACGGAGCTTGCAGATGCGAAAACGCAGGTCAGTGATGGGGAAAAGGAGCTTAATGCAGCTAAGGATAAAGTTGCTGACGGTGAAAAGGAACTGGCAGACGCAAAAACACAGCTTGCAGATGGACAGAATCAGATCAATCAGGCGAAGCAGCAGATTTCAGATGGTGAGGCTTCTATCGCAGCGTATAATACAGAATTAGACAATGGAAGAAAGCAGCTTGAGAGTGCTGCAGGGCAGCTTGCAGATGCGAAAACCGGATTAGAAACATTAAAATCAGGGATTGAGCAGATGGAAAATGCTTTAAATGCCAGTCAGACGGAACTGGATGCTTCCGGTGCGGTTTTAAAACAGGCAAGAACAGAACTTGAAGCGAACCGTGGGCAGATCGATGGTTACAGAACACTTGTTGCAACAATGGATTCACAAATAACGGCACTTCAGGCACAGATGGACCTTCTTGCAGGGGGGAGCAAAGAATGGCAGACATTAAATACTCAGATGCAGGAACTGATCACGCAAAGAGATGCGATGCAGACCGGTATTGCTGAATTTGATCAAAACGAAGCATTGCTTTTACAAAATGAAGCGGCTTATGAAGAAGGAAAAAAGGCATTAGATGCAAAATGGGCAGAGCTTGCTACATTGAAAAAAACATACGACAGCGGCATGGCAGACTACACGGCAGGTATGTCGGCATATGAAGACAACCTGTCAGAATTAAATGCAAATCAGGCGAAGCTTAATGCACAAAAACAGGTATTAACCGAGTCAAAACAAACCATTGCGGCGAAAGAGCAGGAATTAGCTTCTGCACAAAACACTATTGCAGAAAATGAAGCCTCCTTAGATTCAGCGAAAGCCGAAATCGCAGAAAATGAGAAAAAATTAAATGATGCACAGTCAGAGATAAATAAAAATGAGAAGAAACTGGCAGATGCAAAAAATGAGATCAAAGAAAATGAACAAAAGCTGACAGATGGTCAGGCTGAATACGATGCCGAATATAAAGAAAATCATCAAAAGCTTGAAGATGCGAAGGCTGACATTATCCAGGCGAAAGCAGATCTTGCTGATGTTGATGTACCGGAGTGGTATGTACTCGACCGTAATTATATCACTACCTGTGTTGCATATGCCCAGGATTCAGAACGTATAGGAAATATTGGAAATGTTTTTCCGGTTATATTTTTCCTTGTGGCAGCACTCGTCAGTCTGACAACGATGACGAGAATGGTGGAAGAAGAACGTGTTCAGATCGGTACACTGAAAGCGTTGGGATATAGGAAATCCAGTATTGCAGCAAAATACGTCATGTATGCATTTCTTGCTACGATGTTAGGCGGCACGATCGGTACTTTGATCGGACAGATTATTTTTCCGGCAGTCATTATGAATGCCTATAAGATCGCATATGTTACATTGACAGATTTTGTGACACCGATCCATTTAAAATATTCTCTGATTTCAATGATCGCTGCGGTTGTTAGTACCACGGCTGCCACGCTTGCGGCATGTTACAAAGAACTTCTTGCTGCACCGGCGGAATTGATGAGACCGGCTGCACCTAAAATCGGAAAACGGGTTTTTCTGGAGAGAATTACATTTATATGGAAACATCTTAATTTTTCCAATAAAGCGGCAGTGAGAAATCTGTTCCGATACAAGAAACGTTTGTTTATGACTGTACTTGGCATTGGCGGTTGTATGGGATTACTGCTTGTTGGATTTGGTGTAAAAGATTCCATCATGACGATCGGAGACAGGCAATATAATTTCATTCATACATACCAGGTTAAGATGACACTGGCCGATGCGGATACGGATGAAGAGAAACAGGAAGTTTTGGACAGTGTTCTTAAGGAGTCGACGACAAAGGCAGCTATGCTCAGTCATGAATCTACGATTGATGCATGTTGTGGAGCCAATGGAGAAAAGAAGCAAAGCACGTATTTGTTCATCCCATCCGACGCGGATGAGTTAGATGAATTTGTATCTTTGCAGAATCGTATATCCGGGCAAAAATACACGTTAGATGATGAAGGTGTGATCATTTCAGAAAAGCTGGCAACTTTGCTGGATGTATCCGAGGGTGACGATATTTATCTTGAGGTTTCAAGCTTAAATTATAAACCTGTTAAGGTAATGCACATTGCGGAAAATTATTATTACCATTATGTTTATATGACACCGGAATGCTACCAGTCATTATTTGGGAAAGATATTGAGTATGATGAAATATTTGTCGTAAATAAAGACCCGGAAGATATTTCTTATGAAAATGATTTTTCGGCAAAATATCTTGATAACAATGCAGTGTCAGGAATCACATTTACGCGTACAATATCAGACCGGATAGAATCAATGATCACAAGTATGAATATTGTTACCTATGTACTTGTTGTGTCTGCAGGACTGCTTGCATTTATTGTTTTATACAATTTAAATAACATTAACATCAGTGAGCGTCAGAGGGAGCTGGCGACGCTGAAAGTGCTTGGCTTTTATGATGGGGAAATATCAATGTATGTATTCAGGGAAAATATTATGCTGACAGTGCTCGGTACAATTTTTGGTATTTTCTTTGGAATATGGCTGCACCGGTTTGTCATCTTAACAGCAGAACTTGATATTATGATGTTTGGCCGGCAGATTTATACAAAAAGTTATATCTATAGTATTTTACTTACAATCGGTTTTTCTATTATTGTGAATATCGTGATGCATTGGAAAATGAAAAAAATAGATATGATCGAATCATTAAAGAGCGTCGAATAACTTCTGCTTGCGTATATTATTTGCAGACAGTATAATCGTATGGTCAGTCAATTGACATATATGAATACTAAGAACTAAGGAAGAACTACTGTATGTTAAATAAAAAAGATTTCTTAAAATATGCATCGACATTAGCATTTCCGATTATGCTCCAAAATCTGATCGGAACATTGGTAAACATTGCCGACACGGTAATGCTTGGTTACGTGAGCCAGACTGCCATGTCGGCTTCATCGCTTGCGAACCAGTATACATTTATTCTTTTCTGCTTATATTATGGAATGGCAACAGGTACTTCGGTTTTATGTGCCCAGTACTGGGGAAAAGGTGATAAAAAGACGGTAGAGAAGATTCTGGGTCTTGCAGAACGGATCTCCCTGATTATCTCGCTTATATTTTTTGTTATCTCCTTTACTATGCCAACGTCAATTATGAAGATTTTTACAAACAGTCCTGAGACGATCGCTGCAGGAAGTGAGTATCTGAAGGTGATTTCATTTTCATTTGTATTCATGGGATTCTCACAGATTTTTATGAGTGCGCTCCGAAGCATCGGAAAAATCATGCTGCCGTCGGTTACATATATTGTTTCGCTTTGTGTGAATGTACTTTGTAATGCAACTTTTATTTTTGGATTGTTTGGTCTTCCAAAGCTCGGTGTTACCGGTGTTGCACTTGGTACTGTGATCGCCAGAATCTCAGAAGTGCTGATCTGTCTGATTTACTCATTGCGCAGTTCAGACGTCAGATTCAGAATAAAATATTTTTTTGCAAAATCAGATATTTTATTACAGGACTTTATAAAAATTGCAACTCCGGCCGTGATAAATGACGTTGTCTGGAGCTTTGCCAATTCAGCGTTTGCAGCAATTCTTGGACATATTGGAGATGATATGGTTGCAGCAAATGCCGTTGCTGTTATGGTGGTAAATATCGGTGCTATCGCCTGTCGTGGTTTTGCCAACGCTACTACGATCATTGTCAGCCAGGAGCTTGGGAAAGACCGCATTGATACAGCAAGAGAGTACGGGAAACGAATGCTTACAATAACATTTATTGTCAGCCTGATCGGATGTGCCGTTATTCTGGCGATCCGCCCTGTGATACTGAATTTCTACCGGGATAAATTAACAGAGACTGCTATTTATTATCTTGGCATTTTTATCATTATGACAACCTGGCGTTTTGTGGGTGAAGGCGTTAATACCTGTCTTATATGCGGCTGCTTCAGGGGTGGCGGTGATGCCAGATTTGGAATGATCGTAGATACCATATTTATGTGGCTTGTTGCAGTCCCACTTACCTTCCTTGCAGCATATGTTTTCAAACTGCCGCCTGTCTGGGTATACTTTGTCATGACACTGGACGAGTTTGAAAAAATGCCTGTGGTATTTATTCACTATTTCAGAAATAAATGGCTTACGAATATTACCAGAGATTTTGAGTGATTGGCCTCAGAAATAAATGATTGACAAATCAACATGAACGGTGTATATTTTCAAGATGAACAGCGTTCAGATATGAAAAATAAAAGAAATGCCATGATGTCAAAGGGGGAAATTATGAATCGTCTTGCTACTTCAAAAGAAGATATATTGGCTGCCAGCAGGGAGTTGATCAGGGAAAACGGATGGGCGGCTGTAAGCATAAGATCAGTTGCAGCGAAATGTTCCGTTTCAGCCGGTACGATTTATAATTACTACGAATCCAAGGCAGAGCTGCTTGGTGCTACCATCGAGAGCGTCTGGCAGGAAATCTTTTTTCACCCGGAAGACGAGCAGGTATTTCATGATGTTACAACTTGCATTTCATGGATTTATGAACGGTTCCAATATGGCAATAAGCGGTTTCCGGGATTTTTCTCTTTACATTCCTTTGGTTTCATGAAGGAAGGAAAAGATGACGGAAAGAAAAGGATGATGCGTACATGGGGACATATTTTAAATGGACTATGTGAAGTTTTAAAAAATGATCATAAGATCCGTCCGGACGTATTCGATGAGAATTTTACAGAAATGCAGTTTGCAGAAATCCTGTTTTCCCTTATGCTGGTGTCAGTGATCCGCGAGGATTATGATCCGTCCTCTGTGTTGATGCTTATCAACAAAACATTATATTAAAAGCAGTTATTGTTCACATTGTGTGTGATCAGTAACGGAAATTCTCCCACTTTGAAAGTGGGAAAATTTTTGAACCAAAATGAACAGTGTTCATATATCGTAATTTTTAAATGTTTGCAATTAGGTTGAGACTGTTTTCGCAGTGCAACGTAATTCAATATAAAATTTTAAAATAAGAAAGGAAATTTATCATGCAGGCAATTGTAGAAACTTTATTTGACACCGTATATTTAATCTCGGTAATCACGATCGGAATTTTAATGATCAGAAAGAGCAAAGGAAACCGCCAGTTTACTATGTTTGGAATTATGGCAGTTCTTTTGGGAAGTGGAGATGCATTCCATCTGGTTCCACGTGCGCTGGCTCTTTGCACCACAGGTCTTGAGAACTTTACTGTACAGTTAGGGCTGGGCAAATGGATCACATCTGTAACGATGACAATCTTTTACGTTGTACTTTATCACATCTGGCGTGAACGCTATCAGATCAAAGGTCATAATGCAGCGACAGCAGCTGTTTACGGTCTTGCAGGATTAAGAATTATTTTGTGTATGATGCCACAGAATAACTGGCTTAGTGCATCAGCTCCACTTTCCTGGGGTATTTACCGTAATATTCCGTTTGCACTGATGGGAATCCTGATCATTGTTTTATTTTATAAAAGCGCAAAAGAGAACAATGACAGATCTTTCCGTTTTATGTGGCTGACAATCGTTTTAAGCTTTGCATTCTATATCCCGGTTGTGCTGTGGGCGGATGTCATTCCGATGATCGGCATGCTGATGATCCCTAAGACATGTGCATATGTCTGGACAGTCGTGATCGGTTACAATGCGATGAAAAAAGAGATCGCTTAAGAAAAAACTGAAAATTAATGAAATCACAATTACAGGAGCCGGTACCGGATTGCTTTTGCAAACCAGTGCTGGTTCTTGTTTTCTGATTTTATATGATGTATGATGAAGCATACAATCTCGCAATGGGATTTTTTTTAGAAGGAGCAGTAAAAGAATGTCAAAAGATGAATATTTGATAACAGATAAACCTCTTAAAGCGTTGACTATTTTCGCAATGCCAATGATTCTTGGCAGCTTTTTTCAGCAAGTCTATAATATGGCTGATTCGATTATTGTCGGTCAGTTTGTCGGTTCTTCTGCACTGGCAGCAGTCGGTGCCTGTGCGGCACTTACGAATGTTTTCATATGTGTAGCACTTGGTGCCGGTGTAGGTGCGGGAGTGCTTGTGAGCCGCTATTTTGGTGCCAGAAATTACAGTAAAATGAAAACGATTGTGTCAACATCACTGATCAGCTTTTGTATTTTAAGCATACTCCTGGGTGCATTTGGATTTGGGTTTTCCCGCCTGATGATGAGCTTGTTACAGACACCTGCTGATATACTGGACGAAGCAGTATTGTATCTGCAAGTCTATTTTGTGGGATTTCCGTTTCTTTTTATGTATAACATTCTATCTACCATGTTTACATCAATCGGCGAATCAAAAATTCCGTTAGGGCTTCTGATATTTTCATCTGTATTGAATATTTTTATGGATCTTTGGATGGTAGCGGATCTTGGACTGGGTGTGTTCGGTGCAGCTCTTGCAACACTCATCGCACAGGGTGTTTCCGCAGTGTTTTCGTTTTTGATTTTTCTTTACCGGATGCGTCGATATAGGTGCCGGTATAGATGGTTTGACAGACAGGAGTTACAATTAATGCTTCGAATTGCCATTCCATCAGTTCTTCAACAGTCTACAGTATCAATAGGCATGATGATCGTACAGGCAGTTGTAAATCCTTTTGGTACACAGGCACTTGCAGGTTACGCAGCAACGATGAGAGTAGAGAATGTTTTTTCATTGATGTTTGTATCTATTGGTAATGCAGTTTCACCATATGTTTCCCAGAATCTTGGTGCAAATAAAACCTCACGTATCAAAAAAGGCTATCGTGCGGCATTGTTATTAGATATATGCTTTGCAGTTCTCGCTTTCATAGTTATTGAAACACTGCATACTCAGATTTCATCATTATTCCTGGGCAAAGACGGAACAGCCCTGGCATATCAGGTGTCTGGTGATTATATGAGATGGCTTGGTTATTTCTTTATCTTTATGGGTATCAAGATGGCAACAGATGGGGTGCTTCGTGGCCTTGGAATTATGCGTCCATTCCTTATTGCGAACATGGTAAATCTTGCGATTCGTTTATCGGTCGCACTGATTTTTGCACCGCGTTTTGGTATTGCATTTGTCTGGCTTGCTGTACCTGCAGGCTGGCTTGCAAACTTTTTGATTTCTTATGCAGCCCTTAGAAAATCATGGCCGAATGATGAAACAGAACGTGCTGTATCATAGGCTGCATAGATTGGAAGGAGTATTTCCACGTGGATACGATTTCAGAAAAAGACACACAAAGTGCAGATGATAAAAAGAAGGAGAAAATTTCTTACATAGAGGCGATACCTGAATGGCAAGCTTTACGTCGGGAACATAGAAGTCAATTACTTGCGCATTGTGTCGGATAGGTCGGGCGGTTATTCGGGCAAGTCCACCTTGCCAACAAAAGAATAATAAATCTCAATGTCCTGTCTGCGGGTCTTGTTCTCGTCATAGCTGCACTCATGCACAACGATTTTCTCTACAAACTCCCGCAGCAGAGTAGGGGTAAGTTCTTCAAAGCTGGTATGCCGCCGGACAACATTCATAAACTTTTCTGCGTTCACTATAAATTGCACTCACTATGGATTAACAGAACGCCTAAAAATAATCCATGTACTTATGAAGTAACAAATCAATAAAATTGCCAAAATCCCCATTGTTGCCCCTATTTGTAACATCAATGCACCAAACCCGATATAGGCTGAAATTTCTGCTGATATGGTTTGGATAAAGTAAGCTATTACAACAGCAGCTACAATGATTGCTGTGATAATTGGAAGCCCAAACCAAACACTCAATTGTTGCAAGATAAGTTTTCCGATACGCTTTTCTTCCACCCCCAATTTTCGGAGTACAGAGAAGCGATACTTATATTGTCCTGCGTCTAAGAGTTGTTGCAAAGAAAGTACGGTAAGACATATAACCATCAGTACGACAGCACCATAAATCATTGCAGTCTGTAAAATAAAGTTATTTGCTATGGAACTATTGATTTGCAGTGTGCTAAAACGCACGCCATAAATAGCCCCGGTTTCTGCCTGCTCGGGATATTTCTCTGTAAAAAGTTTTTCCAGTTTCCTTGCATTTTCATAGGAGATATTTTCCGTTGTTGTAATATATCGGTTTTTTATTACTGGCAACAGCTTTTCACAAATATTGTCTGGAAGTACATACAATACATTTGTATAGGAATTGTACGCTGTTTCTCCAATCGGATCCTCATAATAGGACTGCCCGGAAAGAGTCAATTCTCCTGCGTCAGTCATAATGCTGGTGTGTTCTTTCAAAAAGCTATCCCGTTCTTCCTCGGTGGCGATTGCTTTCCATTGTGTTGTAAATTCATCTTCCTCCAGAGAAATCTGTTCGTAACCCAGCATTTCCCGTATAGTGTTATAATCACTCAAAGAAATTGCTACAATCGGAAAATCATATTTCTGTCTGTTGTGAAAATCATCTTTCTCTGACAGATATAGATTGAACGTGCAATCATAAACTGTATCTATTTTGTGTTCTGTCAGAAACTCAGTAATAATTTCATAACTGTCTTGCGGCAGATTTTCCTCTTCATATACGTCATTATATCTTGAATATACCTGCACATCATACATAGAGCGCATATCCAAATAACCTGAAGCCCAGCCCGTCAAAATAGGGGCGGCAATAAACATGAAGATTGCAAGGACAAGGGTTATACAAATCAGCGTCATTGTTTTGCTGGTTGTATTTAGTTTTGATATAATTTGCCCGAAAAAGAACAGGTTTTCTCCCTTGTATCTATGTTCCGGCGATTTTACTTTCCATGCTACAATCAAGCTGCTGGCAAGATAAATCAATGCACAAATAAAGAAGAGTAAATCAATCAATACAAATACCAGATATTGATTCAGTATTCCACCATGTAAAGGCAGATAGTATTGATTGGTAAGAGCAGGTACGCTTGCTGCTAAAAAGGCGTGCAATACAGAACAAATAAGCAGCCCATCAATCAACTTTTGAAAAGCAATTTTTTTCTTTTTCAACATCCATAATGCCGCCCAGCCTAATGTAACAACAGGGAGCAAAATATTTCCCCAATACATGATTTTCACCGGGAAAACAAAGCGGGAGTCATAATAAAATCGGACATTTTGTATTCCTGAAAACAATTCCCATAAAGTAAACATTAAAAATAGAATTACTACGACAGGAATGAATCGGCTCTTTTTCAATTCTGGCTCATTTTCTTTCTCTGCGGAAAGCATATCAATAATTTTTGTTTTCTGAATGGTACGGGTATTGAAAATTCCTACCACAAAAAAACTTGCCACAAAAAATACCACTGTCAACAAAACGGTATCCGGGAATAATGTCCATGAGATTTCATAAGGCTTTCCATAAGCAGTAAGGAGCATTGCAGTAATGAATTGAGAGCAAAATAAACCGCAAAAAATACCAATCAAAATGGAAAACATACCCATAATCAGTGTTTCTGCAAAGAAAATCCTGCCAATGGTTTTTTGTTCCATTCCCATAATGGACTGGACAGCAAACTCTTTTTGCTTCCGTCTTAGCATATAATGATTGACGAACCGTATCAAAAATAACAACAGCAATGTTATCATGCAGATTGCAATTTTCATTCCGTCACTTAACAGCGTAAAATTATACTCGCTGCCTATATCCGGGCTATAATAACTACTGGAAATAGACAAGAACGCATAAAACAAGGTAACACAGATTGTCATTGTGACAATGTAGACCAGATAGTCTTTTACAGACCGTTTTGCATTTCTGAAAACAATTTTAGCATACATGGCTCTGTCCCCCTCCGATCATGGTAAGGACATTCAGAATTTTATCAAAAAAATCACTTCTGCTGTCGTTGCCCTTGCGCAGTTCCATAAAGATTTCTCCGTCTTTCAAAAAAAGAATACGGCTGGCATAGCTGGCGGTAAAAGCGTCATGGGTTACCATAAGAATTGTCGCCCTAAGCTGTTCATTGATACTTTGAATGGTAGACAGCAGCATTTGTGAGGAATGGCTGTCTAATGCTCCTGTTGGCTCATCTGCCAATAAGAGTTTCGGATTGTTGATAATTGCTCTTGCACAGGCACAACGCTGTTTTTGACCGCCCGATACCTGATAAGGATATTTGTTTAGAATATCGCTGATATTCAGCTTTCCGGCTATATCCAAAATGCGGGGTTCTACACTCCCGGCAGGGACTTTATTGATTGCTAATGCCAGTGCAATGTTTTCTGAAATTGTCAATGTATCCAGCAAATTGAAGTCTTGAAATACAAAACCTAAATTCTCTCTGCGAAAGCGGGCAAGGGATTTTGGGTTGATTTCCGTTATATCTGTTCCCTCTAAAAAAATATGCCCTGCACTTACGGTATCAATCGTAGAAATACAGTTGAGCAGCGTTGTCTTTCCAGAACCGGACGCACCCATAATTCCGAGAAATTCTCCGGCTTCCACAGAAAAACTAATATCTTTAATGGCTTTGGTAATATTCCCCTCATTGCCATAATATTTCTGGATATGCTCCAGCTTCAAAATTGTATTCATCGGATAAACCTCCTTAACTGTTCCATACCCATATTGTAAATGGAGTATATCATTTTTTGTATCAAGTTTTCTTACGCAGTTCTTACAAAAATGTAAGAAGTGCAGAGCCTATCAGCCCTGCACTCCGATAATAAAATCATTCATTTGAAAGATAAGTGAAATCGTTGTTCCTCTGTTTTCGGAATAAGCAGTAAGTCCTATTCCCAGTTGATCACATAGACGCTTGCAAAGATATAAGCCAATTCCAGTAGAATTTTTCCCGGTTCGCCCATTCTGACCTGTAAATCCTTTTTCAAAAATACGGGGTAAATCACTTTTAGGAATACCTATCCCATTATCGCTGATAGATAGCACAATCTTGTCATTCGTTTTTGTCGCCTCAAAGTGCAAAATAGGCTGCTCTGCATGGTATTTGATTGCATTACCGATAATCTGATTTAAGATGAACCGCACCCATTTTTCATCGGTGTAAACTTTTGTTTCTATATCGTCTATCTGAATTGACATATTGCTTTGACGCAAAAGATACTTATTATCTGCGATTGCACAATGCACAACATCGCATAAATTGACTTCACGGACAGAATAGTCTTTTTCAGCGTGTTCGCTCCGGGCATAGTAAAGCGCCTGTTCTGTATATTGATTGATATTCTCTAACTCTGCCAATACCTCTCTGGAAAAGGGAGAACGGTTATTCTCACACAGCAGCTTCATGGCTGTAATTGGTGTTTTTACTTCGTGTATCCATTGTTCAATGTATTCTTTATATTCCCTGCGTTCCCTCTGTATTTCGCCAATCCGTTCCAACATAGATTTTTCAGCCATTTTCATAATCTGGTAAAAAACCTGTTCATCAGCCCTTTCCGGCACTTGAATGATTTCCGGCAATAAATATCGTTCTTCTAATTGCTCCGTCATATTGAGCAATTTATTCAGATATTTTTTTCGTGAGAAATAAAATGTCAGCAAAGATAAAACAAGGACAATCGACCAGACCGCAAGAATAAACAGGACTGTTTGGATTGGATTATCGCTTGCAATCAGGAACAAGGCAAGGGCAAGCATACCCAGCAGATTGATTAAAATGACGGAGAGTTGATTTTTTAGATATTGTTTTCCACTCATAATGTATATCCTTGCCTGTGTTTTGTTTTAATGAAATCTACAAGTCCGATTGCTGCCAGTTTGTCGCGAATACGGGTAATATTGACACTTAGGGCGTTATCATCAACATAAAGCTGATTGTCCCAAAGAAAATCCACAATATCATTTCTGGAACAGATTTTTCCGGCGTTCTTAAAAAGGTAGTAGAGGATTTTCAATTCATTCTTTGTCAATTCTGCTTTCTGTCCTTTGTACTCTATCATGCTACTCTCCAAATGCAGGGTAGCTTCTTTCCACACATAAATTTCTGTTTGAGGGGAACGGTAGGCTTTCTTTAACAATGCAGCAATTTTAGCAAGAAGAATAGCGGGATTATAAGGCTTTGTGATAAACGCATCTCCACCCAGCATAATGCTGTTCAGTTCGTCCATATCTGTATTGCTGCTTGTTACAAATACAATCGGAATATCTGAAAAGGTGCGAATCCCCGAGCATATTTCAAAACCGTTATTCCCCGGAAGTTTTATATCCAGAATAACCAGATGTGGCGCAGCTTCTTTTAACTGCTCTATTGTTTGGGAAAAATCCGTAACTGCAAATACTTCATATCCATTCCCAGACAAAAGAGTTTTAAGCTGTGTTTGTATCGTAAAATCATCTTCAATGATTAGTATTTTTTCCTTCATAGAGATACCTCCCTGACACTTTATTATACTGTATCAGAGAGGCTTTCTCAATCCATATTGAAGAATAGTAACGGAATAATGGGCGGTTGTCTATCAAATTCTTGTATGTTACTTTACCGTACATGAGCATTATCACTTGTGCTGATAGTATCCATATAATTCTTTTCTTTTCCATTTGCAGTCAGATACTCAGAGAAGGAATAAGGATATATATTCATGATGACAAAACGGCCGCCCAGTGTAGAAGCAATTTCGCTGCTGAGCATTTTGCTGATACATCATGTAGGATTTGCCGGTTCTTCTGATGCCGACAAAACAATAGTTTATATTTTCTTCCAGAGGATAGTGTCTAACGATTATTAGGTTGTTTAGGTAAATATCCTTCGGCTGTCTTGTAAAGCATAAAATGCAGACGTAGTGAAAAAATATGGTCGATTCAATACATTTTACGGTCGATTCATGACAATCCGCCCATTTGGAAAGAAATTCGTTGTACATTAGAAACAGGTAATCATGTACAACAAATTTTTTACGTTAAAAGCAAAGGAGAAAAAGAATGAAAAAGTTGAACAAATGGATAGCAGGATTGCTGTGTATGATGCTTGTCATAACCATGGTTGCAGGACTGGGTGTGACGGAAGTGAAGGCAGATGATGCGGTAACAACAGTAAGTTCGTGGACTGAGTTAAAAAATGCAATAAGTAATGGTGGCGACATTCAATTGACGAGTAATATTACAGCTGGAACGGGTGATTATAGTTTTAATGTAACTCGGGACGTGACCATTGATTTGAATGGATATACGATTGATCGTAACTTAAATGTACAACAAGACAATGTATTTAGTGTGATGACAGATGGAACTTTAATAATAAAAGATACGAGTGAAGGACAAAATGGAAAAATTATTGGTGGATGGGCAAATGAAGACTATGCTGGATGCATTAATGTCAGCGGAGGAACGTTAATATTAGAATCCGGCAATATTGTTGGAAATCGTAGCAATAGTACTTTTACAAAACGCGGTGGTGGAGTTGCACTTTTTTATAATGGAACTTTTATCATGAGAGGAGGTAAGATTTCAGAAAATAAGGCAGGATACGGCGCTGGAGTGGTTGTTCTTGATAATTGTAAATTTATAATGACTGGTGGAGAAATCACAGAAAATATTTGTGATTTTGGTGACTATCAAGATCAGGATGGAGCAGGTGTATTTGCATACCAGGGAGCGGATGTAACAATCGGAGGAAGTGCAAAAATTTACGGAAATAAAAACTCAAATGGAGAAAATAGTAACTTATATATTTATCGTTACAATAGTAGTGAAAAAATTAATCTGAGCACGACTGTTCCACTGACAACGGGTGCTAAAATAGGTGTAGGTTATTATCAGCCATATGGAAAAAACGAGATACCACTTGCAGATTCAGGAAAACAATTCAAAGATGCATTTTTCACTGACGATGATAAAAACTATGAAATTACAACAAAAGATGGAGTAGATGGTATTTTTTATTCTCCAAAAAATTCTTCGGGAGGCAGCTCCACACCATCCACGCCAACCTCTTACAAGCTAAGGGTAGGCGGAGTTGAAGTTACCAGTGCCAATACTTCCGGCACAGGCTGGAGTTATGATAATCAGACAAATACACTGACCTTAGATGGATTTAATTATGAAGGTGATGGAAGCGGAATCGAAATCGAAACCTTACAAGACTTGAACATAATAATTAAAAATGAAAATAGAATAAAAAATATAAGCAGTTCTTACAGCAGTAGTACAAATGGATGGAGTTGCGGAATATATGTTCATGGAAATTTAACCATAACAGGAGATGGAACACTTGATGTAACAGGTGGAACAGCAGATACCAGTCATGGTATTAGTGTACTAGGCAAACTGGAAATTGATAGTCAGGGTACAATTATTGCCAAAGCACAGGCAACAGCCGGTACAAGTGGCATATTTGCATATGATGGTATTGTTATTAAAAATGGTAATATTACAGCATATGCTGCAGAAGCAACTAACAGTAGCCGTGGTATTGAATGTAATGGCGATATAACGATTAGTGGAGGAACTGTAGCAGCTAAGGCAGAAAAAGGAGAGACTTTCAGCTACGGATTAGAAAGTGATAAAAAAATAACAATATCTCCAAATGCAGTTGTCACAGCATCTGGAGTTACCGCAGCATTAAATAAAAAACCAGAAGGATATACTGGTGAGATTGGTACAACTTTCGTAAGTAATAATACCAATCCAAATCCAACACCGACACCAGAACCAACACCGACACCAAGTGAACCGTCAACAACGCAAGGTGAATCTACAACAACATCAACACCGGCTTCGACATCAACGGTAAGCACACAGGGCAGTCAGCAGGTTATACCAACCATCATTGAAGGTGCAGGCAGCAGCTATACGCAGGGAAGTGGAAATACAATTTATTTCCGTTCCAGCGATGCATTTGCAAACTTCCAGAAAGTTATGGTAGATAACGCAGAACTCAGTGCAGACTGCTATACGGCAACAGAAGGAAGTATCATTATCACTTTGAAACCGGAGTATTTAAGCACATTGGCAGCCGGATCACACAGTATTAGTATTGTTTCTGCAAATGGAGTTGCAACAGCAAACTTTGAAGTTCAGACAGCAGATACAACAGCAGTTTCACCGAAAACCGGAGATAACGGTCAGGCAGCTTTGTGGATCACACTTCTCATTCTTTCCTGTGGAGCATTGGCCGCAGTTGGAATCAGAAAAAAAGTAAGATAAGCAAAAAATAAATATTTATAAAATCAAACATCCCCAGTATTAAGATGATTTCTATCAGACAGAGGAAGCATCCTGATATTGGGGATTATTTTATTGCAAAAAATTAAAGTGAAATGAACGACAATATGAGTTATAAGAAAAACCTATAGCAACCACAAGGAATCTTCTATAACCAGAACAATTGACAAACTATGACCACATAGTTATAATCTCAAATATAAATTAATTCCTATAAAACATATCAAATAAATAGGAAATAAAGAAGGGAGAAAATCATATGAAAACAAATACGATTGTAAAGAACAAAAAACAGATGTGTCGCTGTTGTATGTGCTGTATGGATGAATACGGTTTTATTTTCATATGATTTATGCACCTGAGTGTTTTGCAAAGAGAAGAAGCAGGCAGTTGTGATAAACATATGACAACGACCTGCTTCTTTCTTTATGTGCACACTCTTTAGAATTAACGTACGAAAGTATATGAGAGAAAGATGCCTAAAGGTAAAAATAAAAAAAGCAGGGGACAGAAAAATGGCAGAATTTGATTACGAAGTAGTAAATGGAAGAAAGATCAGAGTCCGTCCGGTAGAGACAGTTTTAGAGGTTGACGAGAACAGATATTTTCATAGACAGCCAAATCATTTTACAAAAGGATTCAGGGTGGAACAGCGACAAACATTGTGCCGGACTGCTGTGTGCTGACCGCCTATGAGACACCACTTGAGAGCAAGTCAGTGACCGATTTTCAAAAAGCCTGTGAAATCTTAGGATTTTCCGGTGAACTTACAGGTACGTTCGGTGGAAGTGATAACAACAGTTTTGCAAAAAACGGAATCGAAGGGCTTGTTTTATCGAATGGAATGTATAACGCACATTCGACACGGGAATACACAACGGTCGACGATCTTTATAAAGGAGCAGAGCTGATCGGACAGCTTATTTTATTATAAAAAGAAATTTCGGTCGTATTCTGTTGAAGATTGTTGTTTTCGCATATAGCTATCTCGTGTAAGTTATGGTAAAATAGCCACAGAGAGCGTCACGGAGGACGCAATAGTGGGAGGTAGCTCTTATGGATAAGAACAGCGAAAAAAATGTCAGGTTCCGCATAAATATTACATTGTTAATTGCGGTAGTTTTACTGGTTGCAGATTTATATGCAATGATCAATATGCCTCAGAAATTTATTATTCTGGCGATCATTACAGCATTGTTTCTGGTTGCAATCTATTTTTTGGTAGATTCCATTTCAATTTATCTGATGGCAGAAAAGAATCGCAAAGAAGAACAGTATGATAGTATTTTTAAATCAGAAAAAGCGTCTTATCTTTTATTGAGGAAAACATTTGATGATCTGTATGAACTCATTGAAAAAGGAAACCAGTCCCGGAAAGCAAATGTGGAGGATATTATCCACGCACAGAAAGCAGTAGCAAAGGTTTCCATTGGAAGAAGTAAAGAGAATGCAGATGCACTGATGAATTCCAATGACCACATCATGGAAAAGATTTCGATGTTAGAGGCTGTTTTATCAGACAATGTTTCGCATCCGGCACCGGAAACTAATAAAAATGACAGCGCATATGCACAGAATATTTTAGACAATCAGAATAAAATATTACAGCAGCTGGAAGTTTTGCAGAATACATTGAATACGATCGGAGCTGATGCAAAGATAGCAGCAGAGTCTGCAAAACAGAACTTTTTTACCGAGGAACGTATCTTGGCAGAAGAGAATAAAATTGAAAAAGAAGAACCACAGGTTCAGGAAGTCGCAGTTGAGGAGATCCCATCGGCTGCTGGAGAAGCAACTGTGATGGAAGAGACACCAATCGAAGAAGTTCCATCTGATATGGAGGAAACACCGATTGAAGAAGAACCATCCGTGATGGAGGAGACACCGATCGAAGAAGAACCATCCGTGATGGAGGAGACACCGATCGAAGAAGAACCGTCCGTGATGAAGGAGACACCGATTGAAGAAGAACCGTCCGTGATGGAGGAGACACCGATCGAGGAAGTTCCATCTGATATGGAGGAACCATCAATTGGTAAAGAAGAAGTTTCTTCTCCGGAGGAAGATTTATCCAAGTATGATGATATAATGGTAGATACTTTGACGGATTCGGATGATAATGTTCCGGTCGAGAAGATTCCATTGGAAGATGAAACTGTTGTAGATGATGAGCCGGCAATGCCTGATCTGTCAGATCCGAATAAGGTTATGACACCGGATGAGATCGCAGCATTGATTGCAAACTTATAATAGAAGAAAGACTTCGGTGTAAAGTAAAAAATAATATTTAAGAGAATAAAAAATCTGTCATACAAATGCAATTTTTGTATGGCAGATTTTTTGTGTAACAGGAAAAACGTTCCCGATCATTATTCGGCAGTGATTTTTACGATTTCTTTGATAACCGAAACAGCGGTATCCATACCTTCTACACTGATATGTTCAAATGGTCCGTGGAAACCATAGCCGCCGGTTCCGAGGTTCGGACAAGGAAGTCCCATAAAACTTAATCTGGCGCCGTCTGTACCACCGCGGACTGGGCGGGAGACTGGTTCCAGACCAACGTTTTTGATTGCTTTTTTTGCAATTGCAACGACATATTCATTCTTTTCAATGACTTCCAGCATATTACTATAGGAATGCTGAATGTTCAATTTTACAGTGTCTGCGTGATATTTTCCATTCATTTTTTGCTCAATGCCACGCAGGGTATCAAGACGTTTTTCAAAAGTGGCTTTGTCATGGTCGCGCACGATATAATTCACTTTGGCGTGGGCGATGTCTCCGCTAAAATCAGTCAGATGATAAAATCCCTCTCTGCCTTCGGTGTGGGTAGGAGTCTCATTTTCAGGGAGAAGAGATGCAATCTCACAGCCGACAAGGGCAGCGTTGATCATAATATCTTTTGCCTCTCCAGGGTGGACATTGACGCCATTGATCTCAAAAGAAGCACTTGCGGCATTGAAGTTTTCATAGGCAACTTCGCCCTCGTAGTCGCCGTCAACGGTGTAGGCAAATCTGGCTTTAAAATAGTCAAGGTCAAATAAATCAGCACCGCTTCCGACTTCCTCGTCCGGTGTGAAGCCGATCCAGATGTCGCCGTGAGGTATTTTTTCTGTGATGATCTGTTCCACTGCCGTCATGATCTCGGAAACCCCGGCTTTATCGTCGGCGCCGAGCAGGGTTGTTCCATCTGTAGTGATCAGTGTGCGTCCTTTTAATGTTTTAAGTGTAGGAAAATCGGATACTTTCAGATAAGCACCGCTTCCCTTTAAAAGAACATCATTGCCGTCATAATCCGGAATGATCTGTGGTTTGACATCTTTTCCAGAAAAATCAGGAGCAGTGTCCATATGGGAAATAAAACCGACAGCAGGCTTGTCAGCATATCCTTTCGTTGCCGGCAGCAGTCCGTAAACATAGCAGTGATCGGTTAAAGTGACTTTCTCTAAACCGAGATCGCGCAATTCCTGTTCTAACACTTTTCCTAACTCAAACTGTCTTTCCGAAGATGGAATCTGTCGGCATTCCTCGTCAGAAGTTGTCCAGTAAGAGACATATTTTAATAATCGTTCTTCAACACGCATGTGAAACCTCCTTATAAAATGGTGCCGTATTTATTTTGATATAAAATCAAGCCGGGCACACATAGTTATAAAATACCATAAAATAGTGAAATGCGAAATAAATTTATAAAAAAATAGTTGCATTTCTAAAAAAAGTATTATATAATAACATTCGTCGCTGAAAGACATGCGCCACTAGCTCAGCTGGCAGAGCACCTGACTCTTAATCAGGGTGTCCAGGGTTCGAACCCCTGGTGGCGCATTACGAAGTATCGGTTTTATAGCATAGGCTATGGGGTCGGTGCTTTTTTTATGTTTGAATTCAAATTTAAAATTTTGAAGAAAATCACAAAAAGTTCACAAAAAAATTAGCACTCACCTATTGATAATGGAAGTTGATTTTTGTCCTGTCTTGTGTATCCCGGAAGTGCCTGTTTTACAGGCTTTCCGGGGCATCAGTCATTTTGTCTGGTATTGTAAAGCAGTGTCAGATTTGTCGTAAATGTCGTAAATTTGTGGTCAAAAAATGATGAGAAATGGAGAGTGCTAATAAAATGAAATTAACGTATACGAATGTAAATGGATATTTGATCCCAAATCTCACCTATAAATCCGGTGAACAGATGGAGCAACTTGGCAAGTATGGTTTTCTTCGCAGAGATTATCTGAAAAACCATCGAAATTCAACCTATCAAGTGATGCTTCTGCAGGATACGATTGGAGAGCATCTTCTGGAAGTGGACAAGGCAGCCAGGGAACGGGAAGAAGTGATTCTGAAACAGTTGGAAGAAAAAGAACCACTGCCGGATAAGGAGAAAGATCAGATGGCATGGGTAAGAGCTGCCAATCAGCACAGAGCGATTGCAGAAGAGATTATCCTGAAAGAATTGATTTATGTATAAGGATTGCCAGTAACTAATCTGGCAGGTAACTGATAAAAATAGAATATTGTGAGCGAAGTAAGACGTGAGTCATAAGATATGGCTTGCGTCTTTTTCTTTTGAACTGGAAAGGAGGATGGGAGCATGGCACAGATTTTTCGTGTAGAGAGAACTAAGAATTTTACGGTAATGAGTAATCATCATTTCAAGAATAAGAATCTGACATTGAAAGCGAAAGGTCTATTATCGCTGATGTTAAGTTTGCCAGATGACTGGAATTACAATATGCAAGGACTGGCAACATTGAGTAGAGATGGGATTGATTCTGTTCGTTCTGCAATTAAGGAATTAGAGCATCATGGATATGTGGAACGTCATAGATTGCGTAATGAGTATGGCTTTTATGGCGATACCGAATATATTATCCGGGAAGTTCCATTAGGAGAAGAAAATAATTAAGTGGAGAAGAGAAGTGCCTAAGGGTGGATAGTCCAATTTTGGACAATCAGGTCATAGGAAATTTCTATCTCCGGACATCAGAAAATAGGAAAACCAGATATGGTAAATCCCATACTGGACAAACCGTTGCTATTAATAATCCATGTTATTAAATATGAATTATTAAAGAACCAATAAATAAAATATCCATCTTATCAATTCACGTAAGTATTAATAGGATTGGATAAGAAAAGAAAGAATGAGGTATGATTATGAGAATGATGAAAAATAGTAGAAATGAAACAATTATGGTGGTCGGGATTGATCATGGGTATGGAAACATGAAAACTGCCACCAGATGCTTTCCATCCGGTGTAGCCAGATATGACAAGGAGCCAATCTTCCAGAATAATCTTCTTGTTTACAATGGTATGTATTACCAGATCGGAGAGGAACACAAAGAGTTCTGTGCAGAGAAAACGCAGGACGAGGACTATTATGTGTTGACACTGGCGGCTATAGCAAAGGAACTTGATGGGAAAAAAATGAATCAAGCAAAGGTACACATTGCAGCTGGACTTCCGCTTACCTGGGTAGCTACACAGAAAGAAGATTTCCAGAAATATCTTCTCCAGAATGAATGTGTGGATTTTATATTCCGCAATAAAGAATATCATGTGGAGTTTGCAGGAGCTGATATTTACCCACAGGGATTTGCAGCAGCTTTTTACCGTTTACAGGATTTCAAAGGAATCAACATGCTTGTGGATATTGGAAATGGAACTATGAATATCATGTATATCAATAATTCCCGTCCATTAGAGAAGAAATGCTTTACAGAGAAATATGGAACGCATCAGTGTGTGCTTGCAGTCAGGGAATCCTTATTGAAAGAACTGGGAACAGTGGGGGACGATCTGGTGATTGAGCAGGTGATCCGTACCGGGACAGCAGATATTAGTGAGAAATATCTGACAGTCATTTGTAAAGCTGCCGGAGATTATACGAAAGAAATTTTCCATAAGCTGAGAGAACGGGAATATAATCCAGAACTGATGCGTCTGTATGTGGTCGGCGGTGGCGGTTGTATGATCCAGAATTTTGGGGAATATGACAAGAGCCGTGTAACGATTGTACGGGACATCTGTGCCACAGCGAAAGGCTATGAAGCAATGAGCGTAAGGAAAATTCAGAGAAACGGAGGAATGCTTGTATGAGAAAAGAACGGAAAATCATCAATACAAATATCCGTTTGAATCTTTGTGATGAACAGGACAGGCAGGCATGGGAATATTTGCAGACGATGGACAGGGAAAAATATAAATCGTACACCAGAGCAGTTGTAGTTGCTTTAAACGATTATTTTTCCAGAGAGTACAGGAATGAAGCAGATCCGTATCTGGAAACCAGAGAAAAGGAAGATGCTTTTCTGGAAAGAGTGGAAACAGCTGTCCGGGATGGAGTAAAAGAATCTGCCCCGATGGCTATAGCGAAGAATCTGATGGAAATGCTTGTACCGTTTGTAAAAGAATCGGTAGGAGAAAGTAAGCTGTCGGACAGAATACTAACAATGGAAAAAAAGGATGGAGAGATTACAGAAGATAATCTGGACTGGGAGAAAGAAGCTAATATGGATGCAGCATTGGATTTTGCAGACAGTTTTTAGATAGTTATGAAATAGCAGTAACAGGAAAACAGACTGACAGTAAGGAATAGCTTTACAAAAACAGAATAGCAGAAAAAGACAATGGCAGTGGTGACATTTCAGATATTATGAATTGGAGAAATGTTTATGACTGCTATTTTGATGTCTTTTAGCAGAAATGGAAAGAGATCCAGAAAAAGAAAGACAGAAATAACAGGAAAATATAACAGAAAAGCGTTGGCAGATGGGTGATTGAACAAGCAAGGCGAAGAAAAGAGATAGAGTGCCGGATACGGCACATGATTGTCCGATACTTCGCATCGGAGTGATGCAGGAACAGTCTGTTTTAGAAAGAGAAAATCTATGGAAATGGGAGCTTTTCTATTTCTTCCACAGTCTGTCCCTGCACCACAAAACCACTGTCATCTCCATTTTGATCTGATAACGTAGGGTGGAAAATATGGCTTGGTGGGTGTCGGTTCAGTGGTGGGGGGATGACAGGCAAGTTTCGCAAAGTGGCAAGCCACTCTGCACCGGAGCCAGCCTTTGGGCTGTTCCTAAACTTGCCAGAGGGCTCTGCCCCTGGAACCCTGGCACGTCAATGGCGTAAGTATTCCTGCGAAATGTCCACCGGACATTCCTGCGGAACACTTACTGATTGACTAGGACTCTGTCCTGCACCTGTATAAGAGAGCGTTGCACTCTCTTATAAATCTCCTGCCAATATGCACCAGAACGCTGTGTCTGTTAATAAAGAATGAAAATCGAGTAGAGAAAGGAGCAGAAAGCCTATGAGAAAACGAAATCATACAGTAACTATACGGATGAATAAAGAGGAATATGAGCTACTTCAAAGCAAAGTAAAGGAATCCGGAAGAACACAGCAGGAAGTTGTAATAAAAGCAATCGCAGATTTGAAGATAGCTTCTACAGAGGAAGTGGAAGAACTGAAAAGATTGAACCAGCTGTTTGCAGATATTCTCAGTCAGCTTCGTGGAGCTACTACAAATATTAATCAGATTGCAAGAAAGCTGCATACAGATGGAGAAGTTCCAAATGACAGTACGTTGTATTTCCTCAATAAAAATATTCTTAAGTACCGGAAGAAGAGTGAAAAGATATGGCTATTAATAAGACGATTAATAAGCGGACAAATACACATGGAGCAATGAGAAACTGCATCGAATATGTTTTGCGACAGGACAAGACCAACGAATTATTTACCTGTGTAACAGGCCCGTACTGTCATGACGAGATCAATTATGATCTGGTGTACAGAACATTTTTAGAGGAAAAGAAGGTATGGGATAAAGATTCTGGGAGAATGTACGCTCACAACATTATTTCTTGGCATAAGGACGAGCAGATTACTCCGGAGCAGGCATTAGAATTTGGAAAGGAGTTTGCAGAAAATTGGTTCAGTGGATTCCAGACCTTAGTGGCTGTGCATAAGGATAAAGATCATATCCACTGCCATCTGGTTACTAATTCAGTGAGTTATGAAGATGGAAGAAAACTGCATAACACCAAAAAGAATCTGGAACGTATGAAACAGCTTACCAATCAGATGTGCCGAGAACGTGGCTTGTCCGTTGCTGAAAAAGGAAAACATTTTGATGGAAGTCAGATTGAAAAAGGGGAAGTCATTGCATGGAGCAAAGACAAATATAACCTGTTCCGACAGCAGGTAAAGGACAGCTTTGTAGCGGACTGTGCAATGGCAGTATTAAAGGCAATGGAAAATTGTATCAGCAAAGAAAAGTTTATAGAAAAAATGAAACAGTTTGGATGGAATGTAAACTGGTCAGAGAAACGGAAGCACATCACTTTTCAGAACCAGGACGGGAAGAAGGTGCGAGACAGCAATTTGTCAAAAACATTTCATCTGGATATCAGCAAGGAGGGATTGGAAAATGAATTTAATGGAAATTACGAAAGGATACGAGCCGAAGCAGAACGAACAAACGGATCAGACGAAGAACTCGCTGTATACTACCGACAAGTGGAAGTTGCTTGCGAAGGAGCAGGCAGAAATGCTGGAGAAAGTGACGGTGGAGAAGGACGAATTACAGGTGAGAAATCAGAAGATGAACGAGTTTATCCAGAAATTTCAGGAAAGGACACACAAGCTGAAAATGGAAAAACAGAATCTATTCTTCGAGAATCACGAAATGCAAGACGAAATTCGGAAATTAAACGACGAAATTCATCGTTTGACAACCGAACTGTCCGAAACGCAGAAGCTGAATCAATCGCTTCAGCAGAGCAACGACGATCTGAGGAACAGGAATGGTTTGAAGAGCAGGAGCGAGCAAGAGCAGCTCGAAGAAGAAATAAAAGACGTTCAGGACCAGAACTCTAAATTGCAGATACAGGTGAATAAATCATCTGTGCAAGCTGTTGATGAGGCATATAGAAAACAAAAAGAAGCAGAAAAACAATTACGGTCATTAAAGCATCAGGCGGAACAGAATAGAAAGATGGCTGAGAAGGAAGTGCAAAAACTGAAAAAAAGAATAAAATTGCAATCAGAGAAAATAAACGAGATAAAATTTTTCTGTGTAATTGGATATATAGTGGCATTTGTACTTTCAGCTTGTCTTGTTAAGATGTGTTTCTTGTGATTTTAAATGCGATATTTCAGAATTGAATTATGATTTTTGATAGATTAGATTGTTTGAAACGCATTTTTGTGATATGATGATAAATACCATGTGAACAGATATTTCAAGCAAATAAGATTGAGGTGAAAAAATGGTAGTTAGTTACAAGAAATTGTGGAAATTGTTGATTGATAAAGAAATGATGAAGAAAGATTTGCGTGCAATGACAGGAGTTAGTACAACAACGATGTCTCGATTATCAAAAGATGAAAATGTAAGTACAGAGATTCTGTCAAAGATATGTTCTGCTTTGAATTGTGATGTTGGAGACATCATGGAATTTGTTCCCGATAAAAAAGAGGAACAGTAAGGAGGTACGGGAACATGGATCATTCTTATCCTTATATTGCGTCTTTGACCAGAGAGCCGTTCCTTTTCTACGAAATGCGTTCTACCGCAAAGCTAATGGTAGAAGGAAATTCTGATGATGCAATTGTTAAAGAAATTGTAGAGCAGAATCTTTTTCAGTATCCAACTGAAAAATCTATTACACGCATGGCGAAAGCCTGCATCAAACGGCTTCATGCACTGGAAGATGATTCACTGGTTGCTGCGATTGCGTCACAGCCAACGGATGTAGCAAAACAGATTTGTCTTTATTCATTGATGAAGCAGAGCCGACTGGTTTGGGAATTTATGCTGACCGTCATTGGCGAGAAGTACAGATTAAGGGACACGTCTTTTGGTAAGATAGATTTGAATACATTTTTTATACGTTTACAGGAACAAAATGATACCGTAGCTTCCTGGAGCGATAGTACGATAACAAAGTTAAAACAGATTATTGCCAGAGTGCTTGTCGAAACAGAATATCTCGACAACCTCAAGGCAGATCATTTGAATCCAGTATGGCTGCATCCTATTTTAGAGAATGCCATCAGAAGCAATGGCGACACGGCGGTACTGCCGGCGTTTAATTGCTTTGTGTAGGAGGTAACCCGATGAGTGAAATAAAAGAGCGCCTGGACAAAGTTCGGGCATTGATTCAGGAGCCGGAGTTCCTGGAAGGCAAGGGACTCAGCAATGAGGTGAATATCAGAATCTTCTGTTATGAACCGGAGAATGAAATGGTTGTCCGCCATTTTGTGAATCAGCTGGAAACCGATCAGTCCTTAGATTGCCATTTGATCGTTTGTAATTTATATAAAACATTTCTCTCTATCTGCGATGATATGGACATCACAGATGCAATTCCCGATATGGAAGAAGCTGACGGAAGTGCTTATCTTTTGGAGCAGCTTAATTCTGCAATCGGCAATGGAGAGTTTATTGAAAAAATCCAGTATGAGCCACACGAACTGGGTGATGTGCTGATGCTGACAGGTGTAGGCGAGGTATTCCCGTTTATGAGAATCCATACGTTACTGGAAGCCTTGCAACCGTATTTTTCGGATATTCCGATTTTGGTTATGTATCCGGGTGAGTTTGATGGCCGTCATGTAAAACTGTTCAATCGTTTGACACCAAATGATTATTACCGGGCATTCAATGTCATAGATTAAGGGGGATAAAGCCATGATGATTCGAGATATGTTTGCGGATGACATTAACCGCAAAATCAATGGTGTAATTAAAGTAGATCAGGCTGCTGATGATGTAATCGAGCAGGAGTTAAATGAATATGTCATTACCAGAGAATTGAAGAAACACTTCATTACGTTCTTCAATTATTACGGTGATGCTTTTGACCAGCCGACCGCTGATATGGGTGTTTGGATTTCTGGTTTCTTTGGAAGTGGTAAATCTCACTTTTTGAAAATGCTTTCCTATCTTTTGGAAAATAAAGAGGTAAAAGGCATTCGCAGTGTGGAGTGTTTCCGTAAAAAGTTTGAGGATGACCCGGCAACTTTTATGCTGATTGATCGTGCCACAAAGGGACAGACCGAGACAATTCTGTTCAATATTGATATTGAGGGATTCAGCAATAAAGATAAGACTGCGGTTCTTCGTGTATTTGCCAAAATGTTCTACAACCATCTGGGATTTTACGGTGAAAATCTGAAAGTTGCCATGATGGAGCGTTATATCGACCAGCAGGGAAAAACCGAGGAGTTCCGTAGAGTTTTTGAAGAAAAGAAAGGCAAGTCCTGGCTTGAAATGCGCCGTGCCTTTGCTTTCAATGGAAAGTTCATCATCCCAACACTAATGGAAGTTTTAGATATGAGTGAGGACGATGCCAAGGCGTGGTTCAATGATAAAACTGCAACAGAGATTTCTATTGCACAGCTTGTGGAAGATATGAAAGCCTATGTAGATACTAAACCTGCAAACTTCCGTCTGCTGTTTATGATTGACGAGGTTGGTCAGTATGTTGGTACGGATACCGATATGCTTTTGAACCTCCAGTCTCTGACCGAGAAAATCGGAAGTGAGTGCGAAGGTAAGATTTGGGTGATCTGTACCGGACAGGAAGCCATTGATGAAATCATCAAAGTTCGTGCCGATGAGTTCTCCCGTATCCAGGCTCGTTTCAAAACAAGACTGAGCTTATCTTCCTCCTCCGTGGATGAAGTCATCCAGAAGCGTATTCTGAAAAAGAAAACAGAAGCAGCCAAAGACCTGGAAGGTGTTTATGAACAGAATGATTCTGTCCTTCGTAATCTATTCAGCTTCAGCGGCTCTATTCTGGACATTAAAGGCTATTCTGGTCCGAGGGAATTTACAGAGAACTTCCCGTTCGTGCCATATCAGTTCATCATCATGCAGAAGGTATTTGCTGAAATCCGGAAACATGGAAATTCCGGTAAGCACCTGTCCGGTGGTGAGCGTTCCATGCTGTCCGGTTTCCAGGAAGCTGCACAGAAAATTCAGGAGAAGGATGAATACGCACTTGTTCCGTTCTTCCGTTTTTATGATACCGTACATACTTTCTTGGACGGTTCTATCCGCAGGGTAATCGAGCGTTGCCAGAAAGCTGCCGACAACGGCGATGGCATTGAACAGCAGGATGTGGATGTACTGAAACTTCTGTACTTGATTCGATATATTGATGACATTCCTTCTAATCTGGACAATATAGTTATCCTTATGGCAGACGATATTCGTGTAGATAAGATTATCATGCGCGAAGCTGTCCGTGGATGCCTTGACCGTCTGATGAGCCAGAACTATATCGGCAGAACCGGCGACACTTATAACTTTCTGACTGACGAAGAACAGGACATTCAGCGTGAAATCCGGGATACCAATGTGGATACCGCTTCTATCGTGGAGCGTATCGCTCAGATGATTTACGGCGATATTTTCACGACCAAGAAGTTTCGTTATGGAAAATATGATTTTGCTTTCGACCAAATGGTAGATGGCATTACAGTCGGTGTGGCAACAGGCGGTATGCGTCTGCGTTTCCTGACCGTTGCTACCGATGCTATTGAAAAAACAGATTATCGTCTGATGGCAGAATCCAAAGGTAACGAAGCAATCGTGGTTCTGGCTGACACACCTTACTATGAATCTCTGGAATCTGCTATGAAGATTCGCAAGTACGTAAAGCAGAGAAATGTAAGCCAGCTTCCAAAAACTGTGCAGAAAATTATCAGTAATCAGCAGGACGAAGCCGGAAAATATGAGCTGAGTGCCATGACCGAATTGCAAAATGCTATTGAAGGGGCGCAGTTCTATGTAGACGGTGAGCATCTGGAAATCAAAGCTGGAAATGCCAAGAGTAAGATTGACCAGTCTCTTGAATATCTGGTTGCTCATGTATATAGCAAGCTCGATTTGATTACAGATCATGCAGGCAGTGATGCAGATATTATTGCGATTCTGACAGGTGCGGTAACAGCACTTCCGGGTATGGAACCGAACCGTGATGCAGCTTCTGCCATGGAAGAATATCTGGAAATGCAGGATGCGAAAAAGCTGCCGACATCTATGGCAGATGTGCAGAGCAAATACAGTGCGATTCCGTATGGCTGGAAAGAAATCGACATTGCTGCGGTTGCGGCACAACTGATTTATTCCCAGAAAGTAACCATCAAGTATGCAGGCAATACCATTCAGCCGGATGATTCGAAACTGCCTGATATGCTCCGCAAAAAGAGTGAGATAGGCAAGACTTCCATCAGCAAGCGTAAAACCATTTCTGCTACGATGATGCGTGATGTAAAAGCGATGCTCCGAGAGTATTTCGACATCATGGATGTACCGGACGATGAAGATGGTTTGATTCGCTTTGTGACGGAGAAGTTTACCGAGCAGCGTGATTACTATGCTTCTCTGGATGCTCGTTATGACGGACATAAATACCCGGATCGTGCATTGGTGCAGGAAGCCATTCATCTGATGGACGATGTACTTTCTCAGAAAAAAGACAATATTGCTCTGATTGAGCGTGTGCTGAAAAAAGAGGATGCTCTTTTCAATAACAAGGAAGCCATGAGCAATGGCATTGAAAACTTCTTCAAAACCCAGGTAACAGTATTCGACCAGGCAGTGCAGTTTGAAAAATCTCTGCACGACGACCTTGACCGAATTGCAGAAAATGAGGAAGCACATAAGGCACTGAATACCATTCGTCTGATTACGATGGTTCAGAATGGAAGCAAGTTCAACTATACCCGGATTCGTGAATTGAATCCGTTAATAGATACGGTTCGTAGCGCTCATGATAAGATGCTGGAAGAAAAACGTGCCGAGGTTCTGGAAACGGTTCGTCAGTGCATGGAAGCGACCCATACTGCCGCAAACGGTGATTCCAAGGTATCCCATCTGATTGAAAAATCAGATCGGTATTTCAGCCAATGCAAGGAAAAAATCGCAGAATTAAAGAGCCTTGCCCTTCTGGATGCCATGTTTCTGCCAATGTGTCAGTACAAGGATGATACAGTCAGCAATATTGAATCTGTTTTGGAACCGCCTGCACCGAAGCCACAGGTACAGCCGACACAGCAAGGAAAAGAGCAAGCAACTGCAAAGAAAAAGGTTGTCCGAGCCTATAACCGTCAGGTTGTATTCCAGGCAAAGACCTTACAGACGGATGCGGATATTGATGATTATGTAGAGAAGATTCGTTCTCAGCTGAAACAGTTGCTGAAGAATTGCGACGAAATTAAGCTGAATTAAGGAGTGTACCTATGGAAGAATTACTTGAAAGACTGGTTATTGCAGTTGAACAGCAAAATTCAGCTTTTCCTTGGGATAGTGTAATTTCAATATTAGCACTAATTGCTTCATGGGTTACAATTTTCTTTTTGCTCAAGGAACGAAGTGAGAAAAATCGCCCTTATATGCAAATATCGTTTGAACTTGTTCGCTCAACGTTGGCGTGCATTGTTTTGAGAAATGTTGGCACTGTTCCATTGGAAGTTAAAAGTTTGACGTTTAATGAAACTTTTACCAAACAGTTGCAAACGAAAACGCAGGAACGATTAAAAAAGAAAGAATCGACGAGTATTGTGATTTTTCCAAATCAGAAATGGGTTATTTCATTTGATACAAATGTTTTTAATATCATAAACGATTTTGAAGAAAAAACAGTAAGGATTGGTTACGAATATTGTAAGTATGGGAAAAACAAATCTTATATTGAAAAAATTGCAATCGATTTTTCAGAGTACAGTGGATTTTTAAACTATATTTCAGAAGTGGATGAGTTTAAGAATAGTGTTGATAATTTGAGAAAATCAATGGAGAATATTGATAAAGGTATTAAGAAATTGTCTGTTCGAATAGAAGATGGAGAAAATTATGGATAAGAATGCGATTAAAAAATTTGCCGTCTGGGCAAGAACAGAGCTGATCGCCCGCGTTTCCCTGAAAAGTGTGGAATACGGTATCACAGAGGGCAACATTGAGGAAGCTAATGTGGACAGCGTTGGTGGAAAAGTCCTCACTGCCGATGAAAAGAAACAGCGTCAGGCTCTGATTGCCGAGATTAACGATAAAGGATATAAGCAGGTCATGGAGGAGGTTGCCTACACTTGGTTCAACCGCTTCTCTGCTCTGCGATTCATGGAAGTAAACGGTTATCTTCCTTCCCATGTGCGTGTATTCACGGATGAGGAAAACAACTTTAAGCCGCAGATTATAGCCGAAGCCATTCATCTGGATTTGGATGGACTCGATATGGAAAAGGTCTATGAGCTGAAAGATGCAGAAAAGACCGAAGAACTGTATAAATATCTGCTGATCGTGCAGTGTAACGCTCTGAATAAGATTCTGCCGGGAATGTTCCAGAAGATTGCGGATTACACGGAGCTTCTTCTGCCAGACAACCTGCTTCGTGAAGGCAGTGTGATTCAGCAGATGATTGAACTGATACCGGAGGATGACTGGAAGGATGCTGTCCAGATCATCGGATGGCTGTATCAATATTATAACAGCGAGAAAAAAGACGATGTCTTCGCAGCACTGAAAAAGAATGTGAAAATCACAAAAGAAAACATCCCTGCAGCAACCCAGCTTTTCACACCTGACTGGATTGTTCGTTACATGGTAGAGAACAGCCTTGGTCGTTTGTGGCTGGAGGGACACCCAGATGTTAAGAGTCAGCTTCTTCCTACCGAGGAAGAACAGTCTGCTTATGCTGCCGGAAACCGTGACCCTGAAGATACCAAATGGCACTACTATCTGGAAGAAGCTGAGCAGGAGCCAGAAGTGCAGGCACAGCTTGAAGAAATTCGTATGGAATACGCCGCACTGACGCCGGATCAGCTGAAAGTCATTGACCCATGCTCCGGCTCTGGTCATATTCTTGCATATCTGTTTGATGTGCTGATGAAGATTTATGAATCCTACGGCTATACTACCCGTGAAGCAGTGGCAAGTATTGTGGAGAACAATCTTTATGGTCTGGATATTGATGACCGTGCGGCACAGCTGGCTTACTTTGCGGTGATGATGAAAGCCCGTCGGTATGACCGCCGCTTTTTCAGCCGTGGCATTCAGCCCCATGTATATGCTATTGTGGAGAGCAATCATGTAGATTCGTTTGCGCTGGAGTATTTTTGTGATGGCGATGCCAAGCTGAAGGCGGCTATGGATACCATTATCAGTGAGCTGCATGATGCAAAGGAATATGGCTCGATTTTGACAGTAACGCAGCAGGACTGGTCTGCTCTGTATGACCGTTTTGCAGAGATTACGGAAGATATAAATATGTTCCGTGATACGGTATTGAGAGAATTACTACCGTTGGTACAGGTGGCGGAAGCACTGGCACATAAATATGATGTGGTTGTGACGAACCCGCCGTATATGGCATCAAATGGCATGAGTGATATATTATTAAGCTATATTAAAAAGCACTATGGCGAAACAAAGCAAGATTTATATGCTGTTTTTATTGATAAATGTATAAATCTCGGAACTCAATATGCCAAAATTGGATTGATGACATCATATACATGGATGTTTTTGTCTTCATTTGAAAATGCGAGAAAGAAATGGTTAGAGAAAAATTCGATACATTCATTAATTCAACCAGAATATCATGCTTTTTTTGAATCTGCATATGTACCGATTTGTACTTTTGTGTTTTTGAAAAATTTCTATAACTACACAGGTACCTATATGAGTTTAAGCAGATTCTATGGCGCAGAGATTCAAAGTATAAAAGTTTTAGAAGCAATAAGTGATAAAGCGTGCCAATATGTTTATAGGATTAATACAAATAATATAAAAGAAATACCTGGAGCAATTTTGGCATATGGAGTAAGTGATAAATTGTTAAAGGCATTCAAAGAAGCGCCATCATTGGCATCTATAAGCGAACCAAAGCAAGGGTTAATCACAGGGGATAATAATAGATTTTTAAGATTATGGTTTGAGGTATCAGCAAATAATGTGGCATTCGTACATAGCAAGAAAAAATGGTATCCATTTAATAAAGGTGGAGAATTTAGACGTTGGTATGGTAATAGAGAATATATTCTTTTATGGGAAAATGATGGACAGGAGATAAAGAATTTTAAGGATACCAAGGGAAAACTAAAATCGCGACCACAAAATCTTGAATACAATTTTAAGCCAGCACTAAGTTGGTCCTTAATAACAAGTGGAGAATTTTCAGTTAGATATTATGACGAAAATTTTGCTTTTAATGTGGCGGGAATATCGTGTTTTCCAGAAAAACATATACTTAAATATTTGTGCGGAATTTTAAACAGTAAAGTGGTAGGAAAAATAACTAAAATGCTTAATCCTACATTGAATATGAATGTTGGAGATGTAGCAAAAGTTCCGATTTGGTTTATAGAAAAAGAGAAGAGTAATGTTGAAGAATATGTTGATTCTTCAATAGCGATAAGCAAAAAAGACTGGGATTCTTTTGAAACATCATGGGATTTCAGACATCATTCACTGATTCGCAGGGTTCCTACTATTGCAGAAGCCTTTGAACAGTGGCAGGCTGAATGCGATGAGCGTTTTAATCAGCTGAAAGCCAACGAGGAAGAACTGAATCGTATCTTCATTGACATTTACGGTTTGCAAGAAGAACTGACACCAGAAGTTGAGGATAAGGATATCACTGTTCGCAAGGCTGACCTTGGCAGAGAGATTCGCTCATTCATTTCCTATGCGGTTGGCTGTATGTTTGGTCGTTACTCTCTGGATGTAGACGGACTTGCCTATGCAGGCGGCGAATGGGATGCCAGCAAGTATGCTTCTTTTGCTGCGGATAAGGATAACATTATCCCGATTTGCGACGATGAATACTTCGAGGATGATATTGTCGGTCTGTTCGTGAAGTTCGTGAAAACCGTCTATGGCGCAGATACGCTAGACGAAAACCTGAAATTTATTGCGGATGCCCTCGGCGGCAAGGGTCAGCCGAAGGATGTGATTCGGAATTACTTCCTGAGCGACTTCTACTCCGACCATTGCAAGATTTATCAGAAACGCCCAATCTACTGGCTGTTTGACAGCGGCAAGAAAAACGGTTTTAAGGCTCTGATTTATATGCACCGCTATCAGCCGGACACCATTGCCCGTATTCGTACCGATTATGTGCATGAACAGCAGGCTCGTTATCGCACTGCCATTGCCGATCTGGAACAACGTATTGCCAATGCTTCTACTGGCGAGCGTGTGAAGCTGAACAAAAAGCTGACCACCTTGCAGGCACAGGATACTGAAATCAGAACCTACGAGGAAAAGATTCATCACCTTGCTGACCAGATGATCTCCATTGATCTGGACGATGGTGTAAAGAAGAATTATGCAATTTTCCAGGATGTTTTGGCTAAAATAAAGTAAGGAGGGCTTGCGTAAATGGAAAATATATTTGCTACGTTTTTACAAACTGCGGGATTATATGATTCTAAAGAAATTTGTGAAGATAATATTGCTGACTTGATTGAGTTACTTAAGGGAAATGTTAAAATTAGCGCTTATTGTAAAGAGTGCAAGCAAGAGCGAGTTTTTCACATGAAACCTATTGAGTATTATTTTGAAACGGGTCCAGAGGGGGATGAAGAAATTAGGTGTGCATCTCTTGGCGAGGAAATAGAATCACTTCAAAATATGATATTTAGCACCAAAGCCAGACAAGAAAAGAGTTCTGCTGAAGAATGGAAATGGATAAATTGGCAAATAGCTGATACGACGAGATTAATGAAATTGGAATATATTTGTTCAATGGATGAGAAGCATCATCTGGATTATATTATTTTGACAACAGACAATTCAATGATGAAAATTGGGCAGTATCCATCTATTGCAGATATGACATTTCCAGAATTAGATGCTTATAAGCATGTGATTTCTAAACAAGATCGAAAAGAGCTTGGAACTGCCATAGGGTTATTTGCAAGTGGTATTGGTGCAGGTTCATATGTTTATTTGAGACGAATTCTTGAAAGACTTATTTATCAAGCAAAAGCAACTGCGGGAGATAAAGTTAATGATGAGGAATTTGAACAGGCAAGGGTGGCTGAACGAATTAAGATGTTACAGGGATATTTGCCTGAGATACTCATCAAAAATACAACTATTTACGGAATCCTAAGCAAAGGTATTCATGAATTAAGCGAAGAAGAATGCAAAAAATATTTTCCTGTTGTGAAAGAATGTATTTATCAGATACTCGGTATGTGGGAAAGTGAGAGAAGAAAAAAGGCTGATGAAGATGCTTTAAGCAAAGCACTGAGCTCAATTTCTTCATCAATCAAGTAAAAATATGGCGGTTAGGACTGTTAAAGAGAGCGAGGTGTTACGATGACCATAGAAGAAATTCTTGCAGGGGAATCAAAAAATGTAGAGTTTAAAGAGAACCTGCCGGAGAAAAGCATCAAATATATGAAGTCTGTGGTTGCCTTTGCAAATGGAACCGGAG